>Ga0335082_10001408_pt1 | contig 25655 bp, 20 predicted proteins | sample Lox_Sample_41_FD_206718 | JGI IMG/M metagenome (GOLD analysis project Ga0335082, IMG submission 206718) | Soil microbial communities from Loxahatchee National Wildlife Refuge, Florida, United States - Lox_Sample_4.1 | ecosystem: Environmental > Terrestrial > Soil > Wetlands | place: USA... | reverse complement strand
CGGATTGCCGATCGTATCGACGTCGAAGCGGCGCATGCGGTTGCCCTCGGTGCCGTAAAGCAGCTCGCCTGCGAGCGCAGGGGCCGTCTGCGCGAGCAGGAACAGACCGAGACCGACGCAGCCGCGTACGCGCACGAAGGGACCTCCCGGTCACCGGGGCCTGCAGCGGGCGCCCCGGTGGTCGCTTCAGAGTGGTGCGCCGCGCCCGCGCCGTGGCAGCGAAGCCCCGGAGCTTCTGCGGCCGGATGATTCGGAGCACGAAGCAAGCGGCTGCAGGCCGCGCGCAGCGAACCGCGAGCGTTCCAGCCTTCGATGTCGGGCCGATTCTTTGATGTCACGCGATTTCCTGCCACAATGGCTGTCGACCATGTGGCGGAGTCATGCCCGCAATCTGCTCGGCCACGAGATCCTCGACGTCGCGATCGTGGGCGGCGGAATCAATGGCGCCTGTTTGTTCGATCGCTTGCGGCGCAGCGGGTACCGCGTCGGGATCTTCGATGCTGGCGACTTCGGAGGCGGCACGAGCTCAGCCTCCGGGATGATGATCTGGGGAGGGTTGCTGTATCTCCGGCAGCTCGACGTGCGAACCGTCTTCCAGTTGTGTCGCTCGCGCGAGCACATGCTGAGCCGGCTTCCCGCCCTCGTCGCACCGACCACGTACCGCTACTGCGCGCCGCGGGATCGCCGCTTGCAGACGGCCACCGTGCTCGCGGGTCTCTACCTGTACTGGGCGCTCGGTGCATTCCGGCGCGCGCGCCCCGCCGTCCTGCGCGACGTTCCGGAGCGCGCCTGGATCCGCGACCCCGGGCTCGTCCTCGGCTACGAGGAAGGCGCACTGAGCGTCTCCGATGCGCGATTCGTGCTGGAATGGCTCCGTCCGCACCGGCTTCCGGACGCAGTCGCGTTGAACTACTGCGAGATCGGTGCCTGTCGTTTCGATCCCACGGAGCGCGTGTGGCATCTCGATGCAACGGACCGCATGCACGGCCACGAGATCTCGATCCGCGCGAGAGCGGTGGTCAACTGTGCGGGCGTCTGGACCGACCGAGTCAACCGGATGAACGGGATCGAGACTCCCTTCCGACACGCCTTCAGCAAGGGTGTCTGGGTCGGTTTCGAACGAACGAAGGGACACGACGCTCCGCTCACCTTCGAACTGGGCGAGCACGGCGATGTGATGTCGAGCGTGCCGTGGGGACCGATCGCCTTGTGGGGCCCGACGGAGACCCAGCTCGACGACCTCGGATCCGACGCGGCGGCAGACGCCTCGGATCTGCGCTTCCTGCTGCAGCATCGATCTCGCTGTCTCGCTCTACCCAGTGATCCGCAACGCATCGTATGCGTACGCAGCGGCGTGCGCCCGCTTGCGGTAGGCAAGGGCTACACCGCGGCTCGATACACGCTGGAGTTGTCGCGCCGGCACCGCACGTTCGCCGATCCCCACCTGCCGTGGATTTCCACCTACGGTGGCAAGCTCACCGCCTGCATGGACGCCGCAGCCGAGACGTCCAGGATCCTGGCGACGATGGCGCGCGCCACCGGCCGGCCCGGTGAGGAAGTGGCGGAGACTTCCGCGTGCCCGCTGGAGGAGTTCCCGGGCCTTGCGGAACCCGTGCCGGCGGTGGAGTGGTGCGTGGAGCGCGAGTACTGTTGCACGCTCGAGGATTATTTGCGCCGCCGCACCAACATCGCCCAGTGGATCGCGCGCGAGGGACTCGACCACCGGGATCGCGCCCGCGGCGCGGTGCGCGCGGTGTGCAAGCGGCTCGCCGATGGCGACGAAATGCGAGCCGAGTCGATGCTGCGCGAGTACGCTTCCCGCGTCGAGACAGGGTTCGATCGTCTGATCGCCAGCATTTGATGTAGCGAACCAGAGGACGCCACCACGCGAGGCCAAGGAAGACCGGTCATCCTGGGCGGCGACGAGCCCGCGGTAACCCTCGACCAGTCGGAGGCCAACCGCTGGCCCGTGCTCGACGCCGAAGACGAGGCCGCCGTCCTGCGGGTGATGCGCGACGGAGACTTGTCGACGCATCCGGTGATTCGCGAGCTGGAAGCCGACTACGCGGCGTTCGCCGGCGTTCCCCACGCGCTCGCACACAACAACGGTACCGCGGCGCTCATGGCGGCATTCTTCGCCCTCGATCTCGAGCCGGGCGACGAGGTGCTGGTGCCCAGTGCGACGTTCTGGGCCTCGGTGCTGCCGATGTTGTGGTTCGGCCTCGTTCCGGTGTTCTGCGAGAGCGAGCCCGTTCGCATGGGAATCGATCCGGAAGATGCCGCGCGGCGAATCGGACCCCGTACCCGCGCCATGGTGGTGGTGCATCTGTGGGGGATGCCGAGCCGCATGACGGAGCTGCACGAACTCGCCCGTGTGCACGATCTCAAGATCATCGAGGATGCCTCGCACGCGCACGGGGCGACCTGGCGCGGGCGTCCCTGCGGAAGCCTCGGCGACATCGGAGTATTCAGCCTGCAGGGACACAAGCTGGCACCGGCCGGGGAAGGCGGCGTGTTCCTGTGCAGGGACTACGCGCTGTTCGAACGGGCGACACTGCTCGGCGACATCACCCGGATCATCGAGCTGAAGACGCCCGCGATGCGTTTCTGCGTCACCAGCTTCGGGGTCAAGACACGGATCGCGCCGCTTTCCGCCGCTGTGGGACGTGTGCAGCTGCGAAAACTTGCCGCGAACAACGCCCGGCGAAACACCAACCTCGCCTATCTCTCGTCAGCCCTGGAGAGCATGGGCTTCGACACCTTCCGCGGTCCCTCGCACGTCGAGCGCGTGTACTTCGAATACCTGATCCGCAGCGATCCGCAGCGCATCGCCCTCTCTCCCGAGTACCTGGCGCGCGCCCTACAGGCCGAGGGGTGTCGGGTGGGTGCGCCGCGCTATCCCCTGCTGCACGAGCAGCCCTTCTTCAGCGAGGGGCACTACGCGCGGCTGGCGCGGCTCCCCCATGACGTGAAGGCACCCACGTACGATCCGGATGCGCTGCCGCGCACCCGTGCCTTCAACGGCACGCTGCTGAACCTGCCCGCGTTTCCGAACGCCGGCCGAGCGCTGCTCGATCAGTACATCTTCGCCTTCGAGAAGGTGCTCGCCCATGCGGACGAGATCCGCACCGCGCTGGACCGAAGCGGTGTCTGACTCCGCGATACAGACGGCGGCGCTCCATCAGCGACTGGGGAACGCGCTGCTGCACGCCCTCCACGTCGGCATCATCGTCTTCACGCTGATCGGGTGGCTCTGGTGTGGCACGCGCGCCGCGCACCTCGCGCTGCTGGGGTTGATCGCCGCATCCTGGGTGCTGCTCGCCCCGTTCAAGGGATTCGGGTACTGCTTGATCACGGACATCCAGTGGAGAATGCGCGCGCGCATGGGCATCGACGTTCCCGAGGGCGGATACATGCGTTTCCTCTGCAACAACCTGCTCGGGCGCGACATCGACGACGCGCGCATGGACGCGATCACCTACTCCGTCACCCTGGTGTGTTGCGCGGGCTCGATCGCGCTCTCCCTGAGACCAGGGGGCTTCTGCTGAGCGCTGGAGTCGAGGTTCCCCTTGCGGTGGGCGCGGACGGGTTCGAACCGCCGACTTCCTCGGTGTAAGCGAGGCGCTCTGGCCAGCTGAGCTACGCGCCCTTAGTTCAGATCCGCCTGCGTCGGCAGCTCGACCGGCGCGACCGGCGGCGCCGGCGTGCCCTCGTAGATGCCGTCGACCTCGTGGTCGCCGCTGTGGACGAAGGCCTTCGGATCCACCATCGCGAGTGCGGCGCCGAGCACCTCGTCCATGTGCTCGACCCGGACCAGGTGGAGGCCGCGCTTCACGTTGGCCGGGATGTCCGCCAGGTCCTTCTCGTTCTCCTTGGGGATCAGGACCGTGTCGATGCCACCGCGCAGGGCCGCGATCAGCTTCTCCTTGAGGCCACCGATCGGAAGCACGCGCCCGCGCAAGGTGATCTCGCCCGTCATCGCGACGTTCGAGCGCACCGGCACGCGCGTCAGCGCCGACGCGATCGCCGTCGCGATCGTGATGCCCGCGGAGGGGCCGTCCTTCGGCGTGGCGCCTTCCGGCACGTGGATGTGGATGTCGACCTTCGAGTAGAAGTCGCGCGTCAGACCGAGCTGCTTGGCGCGTGAGCGCACGTAGGAGAGCGCCGCGTTGGCCGACTCCTGCATCACCTCGCCGAGCCGGCCGGTGACCTGGAGCTTGCCCTTGCCGGGCGTGACGGAGACCTCCGTCTGCAGCAGCTCGCCCCCGACGTCCGTGTAGGCGAGGCCCGTGCAGACGCCGACGCGGTCCTCCTGCTCGGCGCGCCCGAAGCGGTACTTCGGCACGCCGAGGTAGCGCTTCACGCGGGCCGGCGTGACACGGGTCAGGGTGGCCTTGTCGCCCGCCTTCACCACCTCGCGCGCCACCTTCCGGCAGATCGAGGCGATCTCGCGCTCGAGCGAGCGCACTCCCGACTCGCGGGTGTAGTGGCGGATGATCTCGAGGATCGCCGCGTCGCTCCACTCGATGTGCTCGGGCCGAAGACCATTGGCCTCGCGCTGCTTCGGCACCAGGTAGCGCTGCGCGATCGCCAGCTTCTCCTGCTCGATGTAGCCGGGGATCTGGATGATCTCCATGCGGTCCTGGAGCGGACGCGGGATCTGCGACAGCACGTTGGCCGTGCACACGAACATGATGCGCGAGAGGTCGTAGTCGAGATCGAGGTAGTGGTCGTTGAAGGTGTGGTTCTGCTCCGGGTCGAGCACCTCGAGCAGCGCCGCCGACGGGTCGCCGCGGAAGTCCATCGACATCTTGTCCACTTCGTCGAGCAGGAAGACCGGATTGCCGGAGCCGGCCTTCTTGAGCGACTGCAGGATCTTGCCGGGCAGCGCGCCGATGTAGGTGCGCCGGTGGCCGCGGATCTCCGCCTCGTCGCGCACGCCGCCGAGCGACACGCGCACGAAGTCGCGTCCGGTCGCGCGGGCGATCGACTTGCCGAGCGAGGTCTTGCCGACGCCCGGAGGTCCGACCAGGCACAGGATCGGGCCCTTGATCTTCTCGACGAGCGCCTGCACCGCGAGGTACTCGACGATGCGCTCCTTCGGCTTGTCGAGCCCGTAGTGATCTTCCTCGAGCACGCGCTCGGCGAAGTGGATGTCGCGGTTCTCCTGCTTGTAGTCCTCCCAGGGCAGCGAGATCATCCAGTCGATGTAGTTGCGCACGACGGTCGCTTCCGCGCTCATCGGCGACATCATCTTGAGCTTCTTGATCTCCTTCTCGGCCCGCTTGCGCGCCTCCTGGGGCATGCGCTTGGCCTTGAGGGTCTCCTCGAGCTCCTCGATCTCGTTCTTGAACTCGTCGCGCTCGCCGAGCTCCTTCTGGATCGCCCGCATCTGCTCGTTGAGGTAGTACTCCTTCTGCGAGCGCTCCATCTGCTTCTTCACGCGGCCGCGGATCCTGCGCTCCACCTCGAGCACCTCGATCTCGGCCTGCATGCGCGCGTAGACGTCCTCGAGCCGCTTCGACGGCGCGAGCGCCTCGAGCAGCTCCTGGCGCTCCTCGAGCTTCAGGTTGAGGTGCGCGACGATCGCGTCGGCAAGGCGGCCCGGGTCGTCGATCGCGACGACGGTGTTGAGCGTCTCGGGCGGCACCTTCTTGTTCAGCTTCACGTAGTTCTCGAAGGTGCCGTGCACGGTGCGCACGAGCGCCTCGACCTCGACCCCGGCGGCGTCCGGCTCGCGCACCACCTCGACCTCGCAGGAGAAGTGGCTCTCCTCCTGGACGAAGCGGAGGACACGCGCGCGCGCCTTGCCCTCGACCAGCACCTTCACGGTGCCGTCGGGCAGGCGCAGCAGCTGGATGATCGAGCCGAGCGTGCCGGTCTGGAAGAGGTCGCCCGCCGCCGGCTCGTCCTCACCCGCCTCGCGCTGCGCGCTCAGCACCAGCTCGCGGCCGTGCGCCATGGCCTCGTCGAGCGCCCGGATCGAGCGCGCGCGGCCCACGAAGAGCGGCACCACCATGCCCGGGAACACGACGATGTCGCGCAGCGGGAGCAGCGGAAGGACCTTGTGCTGCTCGGAGCTGCCCTCGGGATCGTCGCCGTCGTTCCGGAAGATGCCCATCTTCGCTTCTCCTGTCCTCCCGTCGCCTAGGCCGACTCGGCTTCCTGCTTGAGGACCAGCAGCGGCTTGGCCGCCTGCTCGATCACTTCCTCGTTGATCACGCACTCCTCGACGTCGTCGCGCGACGGGAGGTCGTACATCAGCTCGAGCATCACGTTCTCGAGGATCGAGCGCAGCCCGCGCGCGCCCGACTTGCGCGCGAGCGCCTGGCGGGCGACCGCGCGCAGCGCCCCGTCCGAGAAGCGCAGCCGCACGTCCTCGAACTCGAACAGCTTTTGGTACTGCTTCACCAGCGCGTTCTTCGGCTCGGTCAGGATGTCGACGAGCGCCTTCTCGTCGAGCTCGGAGAGCGTGGCGATCACCGGCAGGCGGCCGACGAACTCCGGGATCAGCCCGAAGCGCAGCAGGTCCTCGGCCTGCACCTGCGAGAGGATCTCGCCCGGCGCGCGGTCTTTCTTCGACCTGATCTCCGCGCCGAAGCCCATGCCGCGCACGCCGATCCGTCGCTCGATGATCGACTCGAGGTCGCAGAAGGCGCCGCCGCAGATGAACAGGATGTTCGTGGTGTCGACCTGCAGGAACTCCTGCTGCGGGTGCTTGCGGCCGCCCTTCGGCGGGACGCTCGCCATCGTGCCCTCGATGATCTTCAGCAGCGCCTGCTGCACGCCTTCGCCCGACACGTCGCGCGTGATCGAGGGGTTCTCGCTCTTGCGCGCGATCTTGTCGATCTCGTCGATGTAGATGATCCCGCGCTGCGCCCGTTCGACGTCGTAGTTCGCGACCTGGAGCAGGTTCAGGATGATGTTCTCGACGTCCTCACCCACGTAGCCCGCTTCGGTCAAGGTGGTGGCATCGGCGATCGTGAAAGGCACGTCGAGGATGCGCGCGAGCGTCTGGGCGAGCAGCGTCTTGCCCGAGCCCGTCGGCCCGAGCAGCAGGATGTTCGACTTCTGCAGCTCGACGTCGCCCACGAAGGTCTGGCTCTCGATGCGGCGATAGTGGTTGTGAACGGCGACGGCGAGGATCTTCTTCGCGCGGTCCTGACCAATCACGTACTCGTCGAGCGCGGCGCGGATCTCGCGCGGTTTCGGCACGCGCGAGCTCGCCGACGGCGGCTCCTCGTGTCCGTACTCCTCGGCGATGATGTCGTTGCAGAGCTCGATGCACTCGTCGCAGATGTAGACGGTCGGACCCGCGATCAGCTTCTTGACCTCTCGCTGGCTCTTCCCGCAGAAGGAGCACGAGAGGTTCGCGTCGTCGTCCCGCTTCTTCATGCTTCGCTCCCGCCGACGCGCGGGGTCCGCGCGGGCTTGCCGCCGTTCACCTTCTGGACCTCCCGGTGCTCGACGACGCGATCGACGAGTCCGTAGGCCAGCGCTTCCGCGCCTGACAGATGGTAATCCCGCTCGGTATCGCGCGCGATTTCTGCGATCGACTTGCCGGTGTGGACCGCGAGCAGCTCGTTCATGCGTTCGCGCAGCTTCAGGATTTCGCGCGCGTGGATGTCGATGTCGGTTGCCTGTCCGGAGACGCCGCCCATCGGCTGGTGGATCATGATGCGCGCGTTGGGCAGCGCCATGCGCTTGCCGCGCGCGCCGGACGCCAGCAGCCACGCAGCCATCGACGCGGCCTGCCCGAGGCAGATCGTCGCGACGTCCGGCCGCACATACTGCATGGTGTCGTAGATCGCGAGTCCCGCGGTGACCGACCCGCCGGGCGAGTTGATGTAGAGCGAGATGTCCTTCTCGGGATCCTCGGCCTCGAGGAAGAGCATCTGCGCGATCACCAGGTTGGCGAAGTCGTCGTCGATCTCGTGGCCCAGGAAGATGATGCGGTCGCGGAGCAGGCGCGAGTAGATGTCGAAGGAGCGCTCGCCGCGTGCGCTCTGCTCGATGACCATCGGAATCAAGGGCATCTCCCTCTCCTCATCTCCCCGAACGCGGTCGCGCCCGGAGAGTACCCGACGCGCGCGACCGTTGAGCGCGCGCGCGAGAAGGGCGCGGTCCCCCTGTTTCGCTCGCCCGCACTCGCATCGAATGACCCCCCGGATGTTCGCCGCCGCGCTTCCGCAGACGTTCTTGCCTTGGGGGGAGGCCAGGGACCGACGAGGCGTCAGCGACTCGGCCCGATGTGCGGAAGCGCCTCTAAGTATCCGAAATTTCTTCGACCTTAGCGGTGGCGGCGAGGAAATCAAGCGCCATTTCCTCGCGCAGGCGCGAGCGCGCCATGCGACCGAGCGCATCGTCGCCGAGCGCCTCGCGCAGCCGCGAAACCGAGACGCCCTGCGCCTTCGCGATGCGTTCGATCTCGGCGCCTAGCGCCTCCTGCGCGGGCTCGAGCCCTTTCGCGAGCGCGACCGCGTCGAGCAGCAGCATGCCGCGCACGTCGCGCTCGGCCGCGGGACGCCACTCCTCCTGCCAGCGCGAGATCTGCGCGCGCGCCGCGTCCTCCGGCGCGCCCTCGAGGCGCTCCGCCGCCTGGCGCAGCTGGCGCTCGAGCTGCCGCTCGACCAGGCCCACCGGCACCTCGAACTGCGTGCGCTCGAGCAACGCGTCGAGCAGGCTCCGGCGCAAGGTCACCTTCGCGAAGTTCTCGCGCAGCTCGACGAGATCCGCGCGGATCCGCTCGCGCAGCGCAGCGAGGCTCTCGAAGTCTCCTAGGTCCTTCGCGAACTCGTCGTCGAGCTCCGTGAGCCGCCGCCGCTTGATCTCTCCCACGTGCACGTCGAAGACCGCTTCCCGGCCCGCGAGCTCGCGGTTCGCGTACTCCTCGGGAAAGCGGACGCGGACCTGGCGATCGTCGCGCGCGCGCGCGCCGATCAGCTGGTCCTCGAAGCCCTCGATGAAGTGGCCGGCGCCGAGCTCGAACTCGACGCCGCGTCCGGATCCGCCCTCGAACGGCTTGCCGTCGATGCGCCCGACGAAGTCGATCGAGAGCACGTGACCGCGCTCGGCGCCGGTGCCTTCGGGCTCCTCGACGACTGGCGCGTTGCGGACGCGGATGCGCTCGAGCTCCCGAGTCACCTCTTCGTCGTCCACCCGTACCACGGGCTTGCGAGCCGGAAGCCCTTCGAGCTCGGGAAGCGCGATCGCCGGCTTCACCTCGATGTGCGCGGTGTAGTGGAACTCCTCGCCGGGACGCGGAGACGAGGCGTCGATGCTCGGCTCGCTGACGGGCTCGAGCCCCGACTGCTCGATCGCCTGCCCGAGCGTCTGACGCACGAGCGTGTCTTCGAGCTCCTCCGCCAGCGAGGCGCCGTACAGGCGCTGGAGCACGCTGCGCGGGACCTTGCCGGGGCGGAAGCCCTTGACCCGCGCGCGGCGCGAGAGGTCGCGATAGGCGCGATCGAAGGCGCGATCGACGCGCGCCGCCTCGACGCGGACCTCGATGCGATGGCGGACCGGCGTCTCCGCGGTGGCGACCGACGTGACCCCACCCGCCTCCGCGTGCCCGTGCGCCGCGTGATCGTGGCCGTGCCCGGCGTGGTCGTGGTCGTGGTGATCGTGGTCGTGATCGGGATCGGCGTCGTGCTCGTGGGCCATCGGAAGGCTGAGAATGACGCCCTGCGCATGCGGGAGCAACGCCGTTCCCATCCTTATACGGGCCTCTGCCGGCCCTGCGGGTGTGCCGGCGTCGACGAAGCGCGTCGCGGAGGGCGGGGTGCCCCGAGCAGGAGTCGAACCTGCACGCCCGGAGGCAGCGGCTTCTAAGGCCGCCCTGTCTACCGTTCCAGCATCGGGGCGCCGCCGAGATCGAAGCAGATCCCTTCGCGCGGGTAAAGGCGGCTTGCGGCGTCCGCGCTGCGGGCGAAGACTGCGGCGCGATGGACGACACGCGCAGCGGTCCGGTGCACACGCGCATGCTCGCCGTGCGTGTCGAAGAGCGAGCGCCGTCTCGCTGGAGCGCGCACGGCGTGATCCTCGACCTGCGCAAGCGCGGGCTCGTGCCGATGGCGCGCGACCTCCAGACCGCCGGCGTGATCCATCACATGCGCGTGGAGGCCGAGATCGACGTCTCGCGCGCGGAGCTCGTGCGGATCCGCGCGGAGCAGCCGAGCGTCGCCTTCGAGGCGTCGCCCGGCACGGGCGGGGAGTGCTGTCGCGATCCGGTGTCGCGAATCGAGAGCCTGGCAGGAACGGCGCTGGATGCGGGATTCGCCCGCGGCCTCGGCGCCGCGGTCGGCGGACCGCGCGGCTGCTCGCACGTGCACACGCTGGCGCTCTGCGTCGCATCGACCGCGGAACGCGCCCTCGCCGCCGATCGCGCGCTCCACGGCGAGGCGCAGCGCGCGAGCGGGACGAGGATCTTCCAGCGGAGCCTCTCGATCGACGGCCTCGCGGCCTCCGACGGCGCGCTCGATCTCGAGATGCAGCTCTCGGACGTGCACTTCGCGCCGACGCCCCCGGACGCGGATCCCTTCGCGATGCTCGCCCGGCACGAAGAGCTGCGCGTCCACGCGAGCATCGACCTCGACACGCTGACCTTGCGCCGGCTCGGGGCCGCCGAGCGGCGCACGCAGCCAGGCTCGCCCGAGCCGTCCTGGCGCGATCGCGACGCCGACGTCGCCTGGCTCTCCGGTCAGGGTGCGATGGGCGGCCTGGCGCGCGCAGTGCTCGCGCGCGTGGTGGACCCGCACGACGCGCCGCTGCGCGACGCACTGCTGAATCTGTCTCCGACCCTGGTGCAGTGCATTCCGGCCATCTCCGAGCGGTGGCGCTCCCGCACGGCCGCCGGCTCGCCTTCCCTGTTCGCGAGCGGAGGCATGCTCGACTCCTGCTACATGTGGCGCCGCGGCGGATTCCTGTCGCAGCGCATCGAGGCCGAGCTGCGCGACTTCCGCGCTTCCAGGCAGGACGGCCGAGACTCGAAGCTCTGACCCGCTCGAGCTCGGGGCGGCCGGCCTGGCGCTGGACAAGCAAAAAGATCCTGCAAGGCGTCGCCCCCTGATATGATTGGCCTGGTTCTTCCGGCGCACCGAGTCACAAGTCGAACGCCGCACTCACGAGCTCGACGGGAGGTGGGTCGATGAGGGTTCGGAAGTCTCGTCGGGGGGCCTTGCAGACTGCTCTGGCAACCCTGGCGATCGGAGCGGTCTTCGTCGGTGGAGAGGCGCGTGCTGCGCTCGTCGTCGTTCCGAACGCGCAGGCTGGCGCGGAGGGTAACGACAGCAACTTCGGTCCCTTCTTCAGCAGTTCGGTGCGCTACCAGCAGGTCTACTCGTTCTCGCAGTTCTCCACGTCGGGTCCGCTGACGATCAGCCAGATCGCGTTCCGACCCGATGGTTCCGTCGCGGGCCCGACCCTGTTCATCGTCGGCACGAGCGTTCAGATCTCGCTGTCCACCACGAGCAGAGCGCCCGGCACGCTGAGCACGGTCTTCGCAGACAACATCGGACCGAATGTGCAGACGGTCTTCAACGGTTTCGTGTCGAGCGCGCCCGTCACGGGGCCTGGGGGAGGACCGAAGAACTTCACGGTCACGATCACGCTGGACACCCCGTTCGTCTACAACCCGAGCGTGGGCAACCTGCTCCTGGACGTGAGCGCGACCTCGAGCGGGATCTCGGCGCCCTTCGATGCGCAGTCGGGGGGATCGCTCACCTCGCACGTCGATGCCCCGAGCATCGGTGCGACCTCGGGCACCGTCACCGCGACGGGATTGGTGACTCAGTTCCAGTTCACGAGCCCGCCGAAGACGGTCTGGTCGCAGCAGTACGCGTTTGCCTGGGCGGACCAGCCGACGACCGCAGTGTACACCCCCAGTACTTTCTACTCCTACAATCACGCCGGCGGAAACATCCAGATCACTCGGACCGCTACTGGCGCCTACAGCGTGCAGTTCGCCTCGTTCGACGCGTTCGGTGTAGGCGGGAACGTTCAGGTCACTGCCTATGCGTCGGGTGCCGGACAGTACTGCAAGGTCGCGAGCTGGAGCAGCAACACGGTCTTCGTTCGCTGCTTCGATGCAGCGGGAGCCGCGATCGACTCGTACTTCACCGTGCTCTATCTCAAGACCCCAGCGATGCCGAGTGCGGTCGCGTACGCGTGGGCGGACAATGCGACCTCAGCGAGCTATACGCCGAACGCCACCTACTCGTACAACCCGACTGGGGGAGCGGTCACGGCCACGCGGAACGGCATCGGCGACTATTCGATGACCTGGAGCGGATTCGGCGCGCTCGGAGCCGGCGGGGGGCACCCCCATGTGACGGCGTACGACGGGTCGAACAAGCGTTGCCAGATATTGGGCTGGGGAGGCGATCTGGTGAACGTGCGCTGCTACGACAGCGCGGGCAACCCGGCAGACTCGCGCTACTCGGTCCTGTTCGTGCGACCGGCGGCGACTGACGACGGTCTGGCGTTCGCCTGGGCGAACGACACGTCATCCGCAAGCTACACGCCGATCTCGTTCTACCGCTTCGACTCCGGAGATGGTGCGGTCAGCGCGACGCGCACTGGCGTCGGGCTCTACACGATCACCTTCGGCGGCTTCTCGGGGAGCGGAATCGACGGAGGACACGTCCAGGTCACTGGCTACAGCGCCACCGACAAGCGTTGTTCCGTGAGCTCGTGGGGCTCCGAGACGGTGTTCGTGCGTTGTTACAATGCGGCCGGCGCTCTGGTCGACACGCCGTACAACGTGTTGTTCGTCAAGCCGCTCCCAGAGCCCGCCCAGGTCGCGATGCTCGCATCGGGCGTCGCGCTGCTCGGCCTGCTCGCGCGGCGACGACGGCACTGAGGGCGAGCAACCGGCGAGGCGCCATCGACCCCGAGCGGTAGGGAGACCCGCCATCCTCGGACGTGCGGGCCGTCATCCTGCACCGCCACACCGCCTTCCGCGCCTCGCGGCCCATCGTATCCGGCTCGGCGACGGAGAATGGGCCGGGAACCGGCAGAGGGCGGCAACAGCCTGGCGACGAGCCGGAATTCCGTGGTGAGCGCGCGGGGGCTCGAACCCCGGACCTAGGGATTAAGAGTCCCTTGCTCTACCAGCTGAGCTACGCGCTCGAGCGGACGGTAGGAGGCGACGCGCGGCAGAGCAAGCGCGTCCGAGCGCACACGGGTCTCGCCCGGGCACGCCTTCGATGGAAGGTGGCATGCGAAAGCTCGGGATTCACGGCGCGCGGAGCGCGCCGCAAGCGCCGAAGGCGCGCGCAGCGAGGCGAAGCCGAGCGGAGTCAATCCGGCCTGCCGTATCCGCCGCCGCCCGGCGTCTCGACGACGAGCTCGTCGCCCGCAGCGAGATCCACGCTCGCGCGGTGCGGAAGCACTTCGCACGTGCCGTCGGCGCGTCGCAGCGCATTGCGACCGCGCGCACCGGCGGTGCCGCCGGCCAGTCCGTAAGGCGCCGTGACGCGCCTCTCGGTCAGCAGCGACGCGCGCACCGGTGCGAGGAAGCGGAAACGACGCACGAGGCCGTCGCCTCCGCGCCAACGGCCCGCGCCGCCCGAGCCGCGGCGCAGCGCGAACTGCACGAGCCGCACCGGATGGCGCGACTCGAGCACCTCCGCGTCCGTGATGCGCGTGTTGGTCATGTGCGTGTGGACTCCCGACGCGCCGTCGCAACGCGGTCCCGCGCCGGCACCGCCGCCGATCGTCTCGTAGTAGCCGAAGCGAGCGTCGCCGAAGGCGAGGTTGTTCATCGTGCCCTGGCTCGCCGCGACGAGCCCGAGCGCGCCGAGGAGCACGTCGACGATCCGCTGCGAGGTCTCGACGTTGCCGCCGACGACCGCGGCGCCGGGCGGCGGGTCGAGCAGCGAGCCCGGCGGCACGCAAATCTCGACCGGCTCGAGACAGCCGCCGTTCAGCGGGATGCGCTCCGCCACCAGACACCGGAGCACGTAGAGGACGGCGGCCTGCACCACGGCGCGCGGCGCGTTCAGGTTGCCGCGCGACGCGGCCCCCGTGCCCGCGAAGTCGATGCGCATGCGGTCCCCGGAGATCTCGAGCGTCGCTCGGATCGGTGTGCCGTCGTCCATGCGGTCCTCGAAGCGAAGCAACCCGTCCGGCAGCTTCGCGATCTCGCGCCGGACCTTGCCGGCGGCAGCCGCCTGGAGCTGCGCCATGCGCGTCGCGACCGCGAGGGCGCCCTGCTCCGCGACGAGCGCCTCGACGAGGCGCACGCCCGCGCGATTGGCCGCGATCATCGCCTCGAGCTCGGCCACGTTGTCGTCCGGGGCGCGCGCGGGGTAGCGCGCCGCGCGTAGCAGCTCGCGCACGCCGCGCTCGTCGAACTGACCGCCCGACACCACGCGGCGTGGCTCGATCAGCACGCCCTCGTCCTCGAGCGTGCGCGAATCGGCGGGCATCGACCCCGGCGAGATCCCGCCGATGTCCGCGTGGTGACCGCGACTCGCGACGAAGAACGCGGGCTGCTCCTCGCCGGCGAAGACCGGCGTCACCACGGTCACGTCCGGCAGGTGCGAGCCGCCCGCGAAGGGATCGTTCGTCGCGACGACGTCGCCCTCCGCGAGATCGGGAAACCGGCGCCGCACCGCCTGCACGGTCTCGCCCATCGCCCCGAGGTGCACGGGGATGTGGGGCGCGTTGGCGACGAGGCCGCCCTCGTGGTCGAACACCGCACAGGAGTAGTCGAGCCGCTCCTTGATGTTGGTCGAGACCGACGTGTTGCGGAGGACCGCGCCCATCTGCTCCGCGATCGACGCGAAGCGGTGGCCGAAGACCTCGAGCTGCACCGGGTCCGCGTCGTCGAGGTCGAGCGACGCGCGCCGCGGCGGTCCGGCTGCGTCCTCGATCCGCAGCACCCCGCCGGCTCCGACGCGCAGCACGAAGCCCGGGTCGAGCGCGAGCGTTCCCGTCTCCTCGAGCACGAGCGCCGGCCCGGCGAGACGCGCGCCGGGCGCCAGCGACTCGCGCAGATGGACCGGTGTGCGCAGGCGGCCCTGCTCCGGGAACCACACCGCCTCGTGTCGAAGCGGCGCCGGCGTCGCGCCCGCGACCTCGGGGTCTCGCCCGGGCGGCTCCGCCGCGCGCGTCGGCGAGGCGACGCGCACCCGCGCCGCCACGATCTCGACCCCGCGACCCGCGCGCGCGTAGCCGAAGCGCGCCTCGTGGGCGCGCTCGAAGGCGGCGAGATAGCGGCCGTCCGCCGGCTCGCGCAGCGAGAGCACGGTCTCGCTGCCGGCGTAGCGCAGGTCGAGGCTGCGCTCGACCCCGAGCCCGCTCTCCGCGGCGCCCTCCCCTCGCAGCGCCGCGACGCCCTCGGCGCCGAGCTCCTCGAAGGCCGCGCGCACGCGCGCCGGCAGCGGCTCACCTTCGGGCGGGAACGCAACGCGGCCGGCGTCGCACTGGCCGTCCCAGGAGAGGTCGGCCATGCCGATGCCCCAGGCCGACAGGATCCCCGCGAAGGGATGCAGCACGACGTGCCGCATGCCGAGCGCGCGCGCGAGCGCGCACACGTGCTGGCCGGCAGCGCCACCGAAGCCGATGAGCGCGCAGCCGCGCGGGTCGACACCGCGCGCGGTCGTCACCTGCGAGATCGCTTCCGCCATGCTCGCGTTGGCGACGGCGACGAAGCCCGCCGCGATCTCGTCGGCCGTGCGCACGAAGCCCTCGGCGCGCAGCGCCTCGCGCAGCGAGTCGAGCGCGCTCGCGACCGGCTCGCGCGCGAGCGGGAACGGGAAGCGGTCGGGCTGCACGCGGCCGAGCCAGAAGTTCGCGTCGGTCAGCGCGAGCTCGCGGGCGTCGGCGCGCCCGTAGCAGAGCGGGCCCGGCTCGGCGCCCGCGCTCTCGGGCCCGACCGTCAGGCGAAAGCCGTCGAATCGGCAGAGCGAGCCGCCGCCGGCCGCGACGCTGTGGACGCGCAGCATCGGCGCCTTCAGGCGCACGCCGCCGAGCTGGGTCTCGAAGTCGCGCGGCAGCGCGCCCGCCTCGAGCAGCGAGACGTCGGTCGACGTGCCGCCCATGTCGAAACCGACCGCGCGCGCGAAGCCGGCCGACTCGGCGACGCGCGCGGCGCCGACCACGCCGCCGGCCGGCCCCGAGAGCAGCGCCGACGGCCCGCGGAAGCGCGCCGCGTCGGCGAGTCCGCCGGAGGACTGCATGAAGCGAAGGCGCGACCCGGGCAGCGCGCGCGCGAGCGCCGCGACGTGTCGCCGCAGGAGCGGCGTCAGGTACGCGTCGACCACCGCCGTCTCGCCGCGCGCGAGCAGGCCCTGCTCGTTCGCGATCTCGTGCGACGCCACCACGTGTTCGAAGCCTTCCTCGCGCGCGATCTCCGCGATGCGCCGCTCGAGCTCCGGTCGGACGGTCGCATGGATCAGCGCGATCGCGACCGATTCGATCCCGCGCGCGCGCGCGGCGCGGAGCTCGGCCCGCGCGGCGTCCGGGTCGACGTCCTCGAGCAGCGCTCCGTCCGCGGCGGCGCGTCCCGCGAGCTCGAGCGCCGCGCTCTGCAGCGGGCGCGGCTTGTGGATGCAGAGCGCGAAGAGCTCGGGGCGCTCCTGCGTGCCGATCTCGAGCAGGTCGCCGAGCCCGCGGTTCGCGACGAGCAAGGTCGCCACACCGCGCCGCTCGAGCAGCGCGTTGGTCGCGACCGTCGTGCCGAGGCGCAGGCCACAGGGCGGCAGCGGCCCGCCGGGCGCGATCGCGCCGCTGCGCTCGAGCAGCGCGCGCACGCCGTCGGCGGGCGACGTCGCCGAGGAGAGCAGCTTCGCGACGTGCAGCGATCCGTCCGGCGCGCGCCCGATCACGTCCGTGAAGGTGCCGCCGCGGTCGATCCAGAACTCCCAGCTCATGCCGCGCGGTCCGGGCGGCGCACGCTAGTCGGCGTCGTTGCGGCCGTGGGCGTCCGCCAGCGGGTTCGGCTCGCGCCAGATGCGCCCGTCGAAGGTCTCGACCAGCACGTCGTCGCCCTCGCGGCCGCGCAGGAACGGGTAGTCGAGCGGCACCTTGCCGTACGGCGTGTCGAGCACGTACTGCGGGATGGCGAAGCCGCTGGTGCGACCGCGCAGCGCGCGAAAGATCGCGACGCCTCGCTCGATCGGCACGCGGAAGTGCGCGGTGCCCTCGAGCACCTGCGCCTGGTAGCAGTAATAGGGGCGCACGCGCATGCGCACGAGCCCCTCGCACAGCGCCTTCATCGTCGCGACGTCGTCGTTCACGCCGCGCAGCAGCACGCTCTGGTTGCCGATCGGGATGCCCGCACGCGCGAGCCGGTCGCAGGCCTGCGCGGCCTCTCGTGTCAGCTCCTTCGGGTGGTTGAAGTGCGTGTTGACCCAGATCGGGTGGTGGCGCGCCAGCAGCTCGCAGAGCGCATCGGTCACGCGGAAGGGCAAGGTGACGGGCAGGCGCGTGCCGAGGCGCACGATCTCGACGTGCGGGATCGCGCGCAGCTCGCCGAGCAGCCACGCGAGCCGGTCGTCGGAGAAGACGAGCGGATCGCCGCCGGTCAGCAGTACGTCGCGGATCGCCGGCGTGGCGCGGATCCAGTCGAGCGCCGCGCCGAGCTCGCGCTTCTTCATCGCCCACTCGGGCTCGCCGACCATGCGCTTGCGCAGGCAGAAGCGGCAGTAGAGCGCGCACTCGTTGTTGACGCAGAAGGCGATCCGGTCCTCGTAGACGCGGATCACGTTCTTGACCGGCGAGTGCGCCACCTCGTCGAGGGGATCCGGCCGGCCTCGCGGGTCGCGCAGCTCGGCCACGGACGGCACCACCTGGCGCCGGATCGGGCAGGCGGGGTCGTGCGGATCCATCAGCGCCGCGTAGTACGGCGTGATCACGAAGTGGAAGCGGTCGGCGAGCTTGGTGATCCCCTCGCACTCGTCCGGCGTCGGCTCGAGCCACTCGCGCAGCTGCGCCTCGCTGCGGATGCGGTGCTGCATCTGCCAGGTCCAGTCGGTCCAGGCGGGATCGCGGGCGACGCTCATGCCCGCGGCGCGAGCCCGAGGCGCGCGAGCGCCTCCCCGATCACGTCGGCGAGCAGCGCGTCGAGGGGTCGCCCCTCGAGCTCCGCGAGGATCCCGAACGAGCCGTCCTCCGCGAAGGTCGGCAGCGGATTGATCTCGAGGAAGCGCGGGGATCCTTCCGCGTCGAGTCGGAAGTCGGCGCGCGCAAAGTCGAGGCACTCGAGCGCGTGGAAGGCGCGCAGCGCGAGGCGGCCGAGCTCCGACTCGAGCGCTGGATCGAGCGTCCCGGGCGTGACGGGCTGCCAGCCGCCCGACGGCGCCGCGTGTCGCTCGAGCGCGTGGATGCCGATGCGCGTGCGCGCCTCGAGCGCGCGCTGGAGGACCGGCAGCGCGCGCGCCGGATGGCCGACCAGGGTGACCGTGTACTCGGCGCCCGGCAGGAACTCCTCGACCAGCGCGGGCTGGCGGTAGTCGCGCGCGATGCGGGCGACCTCGCGCACGAGCGCGGCGCGATCCTCGACCCGCGAGGTCGGCGCGATGCCCTTCGCCGTCCCCTCCCAACGAGGTTTCACGAAGAGCGGCCAGGACGCCGGAAGCAGGGCGCTTTCCGCCTCCTCGGCGCTCGCGACGACGCAGCCGGCGGCGATCGGCACGCCCGCCGCCGCGACGACGTTCCGACAGAGCGCCTTGTCGAGCGAGAGCGAGAGCGAGAGCGCGTCCGACCCGAGCGCCGGCACGCCGGCCATCTCGAGCAGCGCGGGCGCCCAGGCCTCGCGGTTGCGTCCGCCGTAGCCCTCCGCGATCGAGAGCGCGGCATCGAGCGTCGGCAGCTCGCCCTTTCCGAGCGCGGCGAGCAGCGCGTGCGGAGCGCCCAGCCGGACGGGCCGATGGCCGAGTCGCGCGATCGCCGCCTCGAGCGCGCGGACGGTCGACTCGGGCTCGTACTCCGCATCGACATCCGGCGGATCGCCGGGGCGGCGCGGGTGGCTGCCGAGCAGGTCGTACACGAGGCCGATCGAGAGTCGCGACACGGCGGCGAGGATACTCCCTCGCGGAAGCCACTCGCGGCATCGCCAGGAAACCGCGATGCTGCATCACGGGGGTGATCCGCTGGACCGGAGAGCCACGGCGCGCGCTGGGAACGGACGTCGGCTTTGGCTCGCGTGGGGAGCGGTCGGGCTCTGCACCGTCGTGATCCTCGCTCTCGGCAGCGCGGAGTTCGGCGCGGCGCAGACCTCCCGCTTTCTCTACCCCTTCCTGCGCTGGCTCGTCCCCGATCTCTCGTACGTGACCTACCTCCAGATCCAGTTCTGGATCCGCAAGAGCGCGCACGTGACGGAGTACGCGCTGCTCGGCTGGCTGGCGTTCCGAGCGGTGTGGCTCTCGCTCGTGCTCGAGCGCGCGCTCGCGCGCATCGCCGCGCTGGCGCTCGCGCTCGCCCTCGCGGTGTCCGTGACGGACGAGTTCCACCAGTCGTTCCTGCCGGAGCGGACGAGCTCACCGTGGGACGTCGTGATCGACACGTCGGGCGCGCTGCTCGCGATCGCCGTCGCGCTGTGGTGGCAGCGCGGCGCGCGCCTGCCAGCGGCCGCGAGCGTCGGCTCGCGCTGAGACCTCGCCCGGCGGCGTGGTAGGGTGGGCGCCCTCCTTCCGCGGGGCCTCCGATGTCGACTCCCTCCTACGAAGAGATCGCCGCGCGGCTGACGGCGCCGGGCGCGCCGTTCGAGCTCGCGCGCGAGACGATCCGCGGCCGCGAGTGCCGCGTCTTCGCGAAGCGCGAGCGCTCGTTGCGCGAGAAGATCGAGAAGGCGGGAGCGCGAGACGACGCGGAGTGCATGATCCAGGGCGAGCGGCGCATCCCCTACGCCGACTTCGCGCGCCAGGTGTGGGGCGCGGCGCGCGCGCTGCGCGACGAGCACGGGATGGCGCGGGGCGATCGCGTCGCCGTGCTCTCGACCAACTGTCCCGACTGGATCATCGCGCTGTTCGGGGCGGTCTCGGCCGGCGGCATCGGCGTCGGCCTCAACGGCTGGTGGGCGACCGAGGAGATCGCCTACGGGCTCGAGGACTCGGGCAGCCGCTTCCTCGTGGTGGACGAGCGGCTGTATCCGCGCGTCGAGCCGCTGCTCGGCCGGCTTCGCCAGCTCGAGCGCGTCTTCTTCATCGGCGCCCATCCGCCGCGCGGCACCTTGCCGATCGGAGAGCTGCTCGACCCCTGCGACGCGCCGCCGACGCAGCCGATCGACGAGGACGACCCCTTCGTGCTGCTCTACACCTCGGGCACCACGGGGCGCTCGAAGGCCTGCATCACCACGCACCGCGGCACGATCGCGCAGGTGCAGGGAATCCTCTTCGCGAACGTGGTCGGCGCGATGATGGCCGGGAAGTCGCTGCTCGGCGGCTCGAGCGGACCGCCGGTCGCGCTGCTCACGTCGCCGCTCTTCCACGTCGGCGGCCTCCACTCCGGCGTGTGCACGCAGCTGACCGTCGGCGCGAAGATCGTCTTCGGCGTCGGCCGCTTCGACGCGGAGCAGGCGCTCTCGCTGATCGAGCGCGAGCGCGTGACGGCGTGGGGCGCGATCCCGACCATGCTCCACCGCCTGGTGCACCACCCGAAGGTCCGCGACTACGACCTCTCGAGCCTGCGCGGCATCTCCTTCGGCGGTGCGCCGACGCCGCCCGAGACACTCGAGAAGGCGCGCGAGGTCCTCGCGATCGAGCCGACCTTCGCGAATGCCTACGGACTCACGGAGACCCACGGCGTCGCGACGGTCAACGGCGGCAAGGATCTGCTCGGGCGCAAGACCTCGATCGGGCGGCCGCTGCCGATCGTGGACCTCCGCATCGTCGACGAGGAAGGGAAGGACGTGCCGGACGGCCAGCTCGGCGAGCTGCTGATCGCGGGGCCGACCGTCACGCCCGGCTACTGGAACCGCCCCGACGCGACCGCCGACGCGGTGCGCGACGGCTGGCTCCATACGGGCGACCTCGCGACGCGCGATGCCGAGGGCTTCTACTACGTGGTCGACCGCAAGAAGGACATGATCCTGCGCGGCGGCGAGAACGTGTACTGCACCGAGATCGAGCACTGCCTCGCGGATCATCCGGAGATCGACGAGGCGGCCGTGGTCGGCGTGCCCGACCCGGAGCTCGGCGAGCGCGTGAAGGCGATCGTGCGGCGCGCGCCGGGCTCTCGGATCGGCGAGGCCGAGGTGCGCCGCCACGTCGCAGCGCACCTCGCGAGCTTCAAGGTGCCCGAGATCGTCGAGTTCGTGAGCGACCCGCTGCCGCGCAATGCGGCCGGGAAGCTGCTGAAGAATCTGCTGCGCGGAACGGGAACGGTGCCGTTCGACGCGGCGAGCCTGAGGTCGTAGGAATGGACGTCGCGAACCTGCGTGGACGCACGGTGCTCGTGACCGGCGCCGCGAGCGGCATCGGTCGCGAGAGCGCCCTCGCCTTCGCCACGCGCGGCGCCGACCTCGTGGTCTGCGACCTGAACCCGGCTGGGCTCGAGGAGACGGCCGCGAAGATCCGAGCGCTCGCGCGCGGCGACGTCGCAACCCACGTGGTCGACGTTGCAGACGCCGCGCAGATGGAGGCCTTCGCGAAGGCGGTCCACGCGCGCGTGCCCGCCGTCGACATCCTGATGAACAACGCGGGCGTCGCGATCGGCGGCAGCTTCTTCGACACCTCGCTCGCCGACTGGCACTGGATCCTCGGCATCAACGTGCTCGGTGTCGTGCACGGCTGTCACTTCTTCGTGCCGGCCATGCTGCAGCGCGGCGCCGGCGGCCACGTGGTGAACGTGGCGTCGGCGGCGGGCTACGTGAGCAACTCGGGCCTGGCGGCCTACTCCACCACCAAGTTCGGCGTCGTCGGACTCTCCGAGGCGCTGCGCCAGGAGCTGGCGCCGCACCGCATCGGCGTCACCTGCATCTGCCCGGGCATCGTCGACACGCCGATCACGAGCGTGGCGAGGCTGGTCGGCGCGGCGGCGACGGAGGACGTCCGCAAGCGCATGATCGAGACCTATCAACACCGTGGCTACGGGCCGGCGAAGGTCGCGCAGGGCGTGCTGCGCGCCGTCGCTCGCAACCGCGCCGTCGCGCCGATCACGCCCGAGGCCTGGGTGATGTACTACGCGAAGCGCTTCGTCCCGGGGCTGTGGGAGCGCGTCAACGCGGCGCTGTCGCGCCGGCAGAGCCGCAACTTCGGCATCGAGGACTAGCTCCAGTCCCCGTCGAGCAGCGCCTCGCTGCGCGCGATCCGCCACTCCGCGTGCGCGAAGTCCGCGCCGGGGCAGACCGCTCGCAGCCAGCCGAGGTGCGTCACCAGCGCGAGTCGGCCTCCGGGCGCCGACTCGCAGAGCTCGCGCAGCGCCGCGCGCGCGCGCGCCCGCAGGAGCGCGAGGCTCTCGCCGCCCCCGGCGCGGGCGTCGGGATCCCCGGCGTCGAAACGCGCGAGCAGATCCGCGTCCCGCGCGGCGATCTCCTGCCGCGTCCGCCCGCCCCAGCGGCCGACGTCGAGCTCGCGCAGGCGCGGGTCGGAGATCACGTCGAGCCCGAAGGCGCGCGCCAGCGGGTCCGCGGTGGCGCGCGCGCGCAGGAGGTCGCTGGTGACGAGCTGCGCGATTCCGGCGCTCGCGAGCTCGGCCGCGAGCGCCGCCGCCTGCTCGCGGCCGCGCGCGGAGAGCGGCGGATCCTCCTGCCCCTGCCAGCGGCCCTCGGCGTTCCAGATCGATTCGGCGTGCCGGATCAGCAGCAGCTCGTCGGCGCTCACGGGGATCCTACGCAATCGGCGCTCACGGGGATCCTACGCAATCGGCGCTCACGCGCCGGATCCTACGGAGCGTTACGGCGGCCGTCACTCGCCGGGCTCCGAACCCCGCCGGCGTCACCCGCCTCCGCGCGCGGGCCACTCACGGGCGAAATCGCGAGGTGGCAAGGTGTCGCGTCGGCGCTTCGAGCATCTGCTGGCGGAGATCTCCGTGGCCGTCGGGGCCCGCATCTCGCGCTATGCGCTGTGGCTGGCGCTGCGCGAGGAGTCGATGGACCCGGAGGCGCTGACCCGCACCGCGGCAGTCGACTTTTGCCGCGGCCCGCTGATGGACTTCCTGACCTTGCGCGGCCATCGCCTGAGCGAGCGCGAGCAGCGGCGCTTGATCCGCCACGTCGCGCGTTTCGACGCCGAGCTGCCTACGCCCGAAGAGCGCCTCAGCCGCGATCCGGCCTGACGCACGAGCTCGTGAGCACGCGCTCCTCGATGCGCGCGCGCAGCGCGCGCAGCGCGCGCCCGCGGTGCGAGATCTCGTCCTTGCGCGCCTGCGGCAGCTCCGCGACCCCCGCGCCCGCCTCGCTCGACCAGAAGACCGGGTCGTAGCCGAAGCCGCCGTGGCCGCGCGGCGCCTCCAGCACGACTCCGGCGCACTCGCCGCGCGCGGTCCACGCTGCGCCGTCCGGCAACGCGAGCGCAGCCACGCACACGAAGCGCGCGCGCCGTGCGTCTCCGCTGCGCCCCTGCAACGCGCGCAGCAGGTACAGGGCGCGACCGGAGTCGTCGAGGCCGGGTCCGCCGTAGCGGGCGGAGCGCGGGCCGGGCGCACCTCCGAGCCCCTCGACCTCGAGCCCGGAGTCGTCCGCCAGCGCCGGCAGGCCCGTCTGGCGCGCGGCGCTGCGCGCCTTGGCGAGCGCGTTCTGCTCGTAGTCGTCGCCCTCCTCCGGGAGCGCCACGACCGGGAACTCGCGCAGCGAGCGCAGCACGAGCGGCAGCTCCCCGAGCAGCGAGCGGAACTCGCGCAGCTTCCCCTCGTTGCCGGTCGCGACGACGAGCTCCGCCCCGGGCGCCGCGCTCACGCGCGCGCGCCGCGCGCGATCGCCTCGGCCTGACGGGTCGCGAGCTCCGCCGTCCCTTGCAGCGCGAGCGCCGTCATCGACGCGAGCTGCTCGGCGCTGAACACGCCGCCCTCTCCCGTGCCCTGCACCTCGACGAGGCGCCCGCTGCCGGTCGCGACGACGTTCATGTCGACCTCGGCGCGCGAGTCCTCCACATAGGGGAGATCGAGCAGCAGCTCGCCCGCGACGATACCGACCGACACCGCCGCGACACTGTCGCGCAACGCCGAGCGCGCGAGCGCGCCGCGCGCGAGCAGGCGCCGGTCGGCGAGTGCGAGCGCGACGTATGCGCCGGTGATCGAGGCGCAGCGTGTGCCGCCATCGGCCTGGAGCACGTCGCAGTCGATCCAGAGCGTGCGCTCGCCGAGCGCCACCAGGTCGGCCACGGCGCGCAGGCTCCGGCCGATCAGGCGCTGGATCTCGAGGGTCCGGCCCGACGGCCGGCCGCGCGTCGACTCGCGCTCGCCGCGCGTGTCGGTCGCGCCGGGCAGCATCGCGTACTCGGCGCTGATCCAGCCCTGGCCGCGACCCTGGAGGAAGCGCGGCACGGACGCCTCTTCGCACACCGTGCAGAGCACGAGCGTGCGGCCGAAGCGGCAGAGCACCGAGGCCAGCGGGTTCTCGGTGAAGTCGGGCTCGATCGAGACCGGGCGCAGCTCGTGCGCCGCGCGGCCGTCGCTCCTCACGGCGTCTCCGCCGGCCGCGCGGGCGCCGACCTGCCGAGGCGCTGCGCGTGGCCGTGACCGTAGTCGACGATCGCGTGCTCGAGGGCCGCCACGATCTCGCGCAGCCCGTCGGCGCTCTTCATGTGCGCCTCCTCTTCCGCGCTGGTGATGAAGCCGATCTCCACCAGCGAGGCCGGCATCTGCACGCCGGTCAGCACGACGAAGAGCGCCTGCTTGACGCCGCGCGAGCGCGGCGAGAGACTCGAGAGCTGCCCCTGGATCGCGTGCGCGAGCAGGCTCGACTCCTGCAGGTGTTCGGTCGCGATCAGGTCGCCGACCAGCGCGATGAAGGGGTCGTTCACCGCCGAGATGCCGCCGGCCGCCTCGCCGAAGGCCTCGTTCTCCCGCGCCGCCACGCGCTCGGCCGATGCGTCGGAGGGCTGCAGCGCGAGGAAGTAGGTCTCGGTGCCGCGGCTCGTCGCATCCTCGGCGGCATTGGCGTGGATCGAGACGAAGAGATCGCCCCGCGCGTCGTTCGCGATCGCGGTGCGCTGCTCGAGCGGCACGAACACGTCGCGTGTCCGCGTCTGGACCACGCGCAGGCCGCGCGCGCTCAGCCGCTCGCCGAGCGCGCGCGCCACGTGCAGCACCAGATCCTTCTCGAGCGTGCCGCCCGGACCGCGCGCGCCCGAGTCCTCGCCGCCGTGACCGGGGTCGATCACCACGGTGTCGAAGCCGTCCTCGGCGCGCGCGGGATGGATTGCGAGCGCCGCCGCGCACACACAGGCCGCGAGCGCCGCGGTCCGTTGCCTCATCATGACCCCCAAGGGCCGGACCTTACCAGACAGTGCCGGACCTTCGCGCTCGCTGTTCGCTCGCGCTCGGGCTGCCGGCCTTCGCTCGGCCGCGCCTCGCTGCGCGTCGGCCGGCTTGCGCCGGCCTCCTTGCAGAAAGGGAGCCATGGGGCGGCGCGTGGCGCATGGATCGTCTAAAACCCTTGTGGCGTCGAAGCGGTGCGGGGCCCTGCTCCGCCCGCACGGCGCGGGGGCGGGGGCCCGCCGGGGGCCGGCGGGCGGAAAAGAGCGCCCGCCCCGCCCCCGGACGGCCCGGGG
>Ga0335082_10001407_pt1 | contig 25657 bp, 17 predicted proteins | sample Lox_Sample_41_FD_206718 | JGI IMG/M metagenome (GOLD analysis project Ga0335082, IMG submission 206718) | Soil microbial communities from Loxahatchee National Wildlife Refuge, Florida, United States - Lox_Sample_4.1 | ecosystem: Environmental > Terrestrial > Soil > Wetlands | place: USA... | reverse complement strand
GTAGTCGTGAACCAGCGCCATTTGCGGGCATAGATCCTCCCGGGTCGTCCACCATAGACCAATATGGCGGCACGCTGAGACGGGCTCTGCGCCCTACACCGTCTCTGCCAGCAGTGCACTTTTGAGATCGTGCACGTGGCTTTACCGCTGCCAGGGACGCCGAGGCACGCCTTTGTCCCGATTCTCCACCCGGTCGTACAGATGCTGCTCGTTGGTCGTGCCAAGACTTTCGTTATATAGGCTGACCAACCCGATGCGCTCGCGCACATCCTCCGCAAAGGCGTGAAGCGCCTTAAGGTGTTCGGCCAAGGCGGCGGTCTTCTTGCCGCTCGGGGTGATGAAGATCTTCTGGTAGCCGACGTCGGTCAGTACCGCAATCTCATTTCCGATCGCAAGCCCCACCTCGCCGATTTGCACTTTGGAGTCGCCCTTTTCTAGAAGGTCGGCCGCCAGGCCGTCGCGATGAATGCGCGCCTTGCCGGACGCTAGGTTCTCTACCCGAAAGCCCGCTGATTGGAGCTGCGCCAGACGGTCGGAAAAGGACGGGGCAATGGGTCGTTCGCGGCGAAAGAACATACGTGGAATGTCTATTATAAAGGGTTTGCGGTGCGGTAGTGCGTATGGTCCAATAAGTCGCATCAGGGTGTGGAGGCAGCCAATAGCAATGAAGCTCTTGTTGGGGTTGTGTCTGGCCGCGGTGACCGGACTGGCGCAAACCGCCGAGACGATTCCGTTCCGTGCCGTTCTGTCATCCAGGAATGAACAGCCGCCCGTGGACTCGGGCGCCAGCGGTACCGGAACACTTTGGGTTCATGTCGTGCGGGATGCAACGGGTCAGGTGGTGGCAGGCAGCGTTGACTTCAAAGTGCGGTACCAGTTCCCCGGGGAAACAACCATCACGGCGATGCATATTCATGGAGGCGCCGCCGGCACCAACGGACCTGTCGTGATCGACTCCGGTCTCGTCCGTTTCACGAGTTCCAGTGGCCAGGGCCTGATGCAGTATCAGGGGATCGTGAAGCCCGACAACGCCGCGGCGCTCGGTGCGCTGCGCGGCCTGCTCGACAATCCGGACAACTACTACCTCAACGTCCACACCACGGACTTTCCCACCGGCGCCATGCGCGGCCAACTGCAGCGGGCACAGATGTCCGTTTACATGGCTCTCATGGATCCGTCCCATGAACTTCCGCCGGTTTCCGGTTTGCAGGCTTCCGCCGTGGGCACCCTGATCTTAGTCACCTCTCGGGACAGCCTCGGCCGAACTACTTCGGCCGAATCCATCTTCGATGTGAACTACTCCGGCTTCCCCTCGGGCACGGCCTTTACGGGCCTTCACATTCACACGGGCTGGCCTGCCGAAAACGGTCCCCTGACCATCAATAGCGGTCTCAGCGGTTCCATCCCCGCGGGCGATGACGGCTCGGGAAACCTGCATTTCGAGATGGAACAGCCCATCGACCGGCGGCCGACCCTTGACGCCATCCAAGGCATTGCCGTCACGCCGGGGGCTTACTACATGAACATGCACACAACGGCCAACCCCGTTGGCGTCGCCCGGGGCGTCGTCCGAAAAACGGACCGAATGAGCTTTCCGTTGACGCTGCTCACCGCCAACGAAGTTCCGCCGGTAACCGGTCTCGATATCCGCATCGGCGCCCGCTTCGACGCGTACGTCATCCGGAACAATGATGGCCCGATTGTCGCCGGGCTGGCCGTATTCGATGCCGGCTACCAAATGCCAGCCGATGTCCAGTTCTCAGCGATGCATGTTCACGACGGCGCAGCCGGAGAGAACGGGCCCGTCACGATCGATTCCGGCTTGCGAGCCACCAATCAACCGGACGACCCTGGTGGCTTTGGAAATCTCTATCGCATGGCCACCGTGAGCCTGCCCATGCAACTTGCGACCCTCAATTCGATCACCGCAAATCCGGAAAATCACTACTTCCACGTGCATACGACGGCGAATCCCGTGGGCCTTGCGCGTTCGCAGCTTGCGCCTGCATCCAGCGCGCTACCGGTGGTTTCGGCGATCATCTCGGCCGTCAGCGATCCGGCAAAAACCGATGTCGCGCCTCTTGGCCTGATGACGATCTTCGGCTCGAATCTGTTCAAAGTGCCGGCCACGATGGATGGGTACGAGAACTATGCGCCGCGCACGTTGAACGGGACCACCGTACTGGTGGGCGGCCACCCGGCTGCCATTCTCACCATGGCCCGAGTACCCACTTTCGTGCCGACGGATTACATTGTGGCCCAGGCTCCGATCGCCGCAACGCCCGGACCCCAGTCCGTGGTCGTTTCCAATTCCAATGGGGCAGGGAGTTCGCGGTCGATTCCCGTGGTCGCCGCAGCGCCTGCCGTCTATTTCGATGCGAATGGTGGCATCGTTTACAGAACCTCCGATATGACACTGGTCCGAAGCGACAACCCGGCGCGGGCGGGCGACCTGTTGGGCATCGTTTCCACGGGGCTCGGCCAAACCACTCCGACTCTCGCCACGGGCGAATTCCCGGGCTCGAGCAACCTGTCGCTTCCCGTTGCCGTCTTGATCAATGGAACGCCGGCTTCGACGGTCAGTTCCCAAGCCATGCCCGGCATGCCGGGGGCCTATTGGACGGTCATCCACGTCCCGGATGGCCTTACGGCCGGACCGGCGGATCTCATCCTGCGGCTCGGGACTGCCGATTCGAATACGGTGAGGATCTATGTACATTGATCGCATCGTTCCGCTGCTCCTGCTCGCCGTCGGTGCCTTGCCGGTTGCGGCGGATGATCTGGACGAGACCCGGTGGCGCTTGAGCCAGCCGCCTTCCGGCGTTGCGCTGCCCGCAAAAGCCGCCTGGTACGTGAGTTTTGAGAGAGGCCGGGTCGCGTTCAAGGCCTGCAACACGCATAGCGGGGTCTATCGCGTCGAGGGCGAGCGGATCGTCATCGACCGGATGATCTCGACGCTCATGGCCTGCATCCCGGATGCGGGAGAACCGGAGAAGGCGCTGCTGGCGATGGCCGGCTCGAACCCGCAGTTCGCGATTGACGGCTCGACGCTGACTTTGACCGGCGCCGGCAAGACATGGACATTCAGCCGGGAGAAATCGGCCGCCGAGGCTCTCGACAATTCGAAATGGGTGCTCAAGGAGCCGAAGGTTCCGGCGCCGGCCGTGTGGACCGCGGAGTTTCAGCAGGGCCGGGTCTCCTGGAAGGCTTGCAATACCCATAGCGGGTCGTACCACGTGGAAAATGACCGGCTGGTGTCCGGCGGCCTGATCTCGACGATGATGGCATGCACCCCCAGCGTCGCCGAGCCTGAGAGGTTGCTGCTGGCGATGGTCTCTGGGAAACCGCGATTCCGCCTTGAAGGGCCGAACCTCATCCTCACCGGACCGGATGGCGCGGTCTGGAGCTTCGTCAAGGAGCAGCCCGCAGTGGCCAAGGTGGAAGGCGCCCGCTGGGTGCTAAGAAGCTCTCCGCCAGGGGTGACGCTGCCGACGGGCGCGGCGTGGCAGGCTCAGTTCGAAAACGGCCGCGCTTCCTTCAAGGCCTGTAATACGCATACGGGGCCATTCGTTGTTGAGCGCGACCGGCTGGTTTTCGGCAACATGGTGTCCACTCGAATGGTCTGTCCGTCTCCAGCCGCTGCGCCGGAAAGGGCTTTTCTCGCCACCATCGCAGGCAAACCGCAATTCCGCCAGGAAGGATCGAACCTCACTTTGACGGGAGCCAGCGGCGCTTGGACGTTCGAAAAGGAGCAACCCGTATTCAACGCTCTGGACCACACGAAATGGATTCTCCGCGAGGCGCCGGCGGGAATCACGGTTCCGCCGCAGTGCCGCTGGAGCGTTCTGTTCGACAAAGGCCGTGTCTCGCTCACGGCCTGCAACACTCACAACGGAGCGTACAACACTGAGGTGGATCGACTCGTGGCAGGCCGGCTGGCTTCGACCATGCGGGCTTGTCTGCCGGATGTTACGGAGCTCGAGAAGGCCCTGCTCAACGCCGTAACAGGGAAGCCGCAATACCGTGTCGATGGTTCCGACCTTACGCTAGCCAGTCCAAGCGGCACATGGCGGTTCGCGAAGGAGCCGCTGCCCTCCGACCAGGCCGTGACGCGCTTCATTTACGTTGCGTCGGAGACGCTCCCCTGTACAGCAGGCGTCATGAAAACGAATTGTTTCCAGATCCGGGAAACGAAGGACGAGCCCTGGCGGCTGAACTACACACCGATCATCGGCTTCGATTTCCATCCGGGCACCGAATACCGGCTTCGAATCAAGGAAGATAGAGTCGCCAACCCTCCGGCGGACGGATCGAGCGTCGTTTGGTTCCTGGACCTGGTTGTCGAGCAGCGGTTGGTGACGGTGCCGCCAAAGAAGTAGTCACTCGTTCAAGGCGCGGAGGATTGTTTCCAAGTGGACTTGCGAGCCCCTCAGGTTCGGATGCCCGGCGGAGGCAATGTAGGCGAGATGCCGGTCGATCTCAGATTCATGGAACCCGTCGGCGTCCACACGGCGCTCTTGAGCCAGCGCGTCTTCCGCGCAGACGGAGTCTCCCACCCAATAGACGTTAAACAGCCATGACTCTGCCGTGAACATGGCGTTCTTGTCAGTGAACGGAAGCTCGACCAGCCGTAGTCGCCCACAGCCCAACTCCGCCACCACCTTCCGGAACATAGCCGTCGACTCGGTCCAGAAGAGCTGCGAGTTCGAAATGATGCGTTCCAGGATCGGACTTCGGGCCGAGGCCGGTACGGGAATGAACCAGGACGTGAGAAAGCACGCGATCTGAGAAAACGACGACTCGCGGCTGAAGAACGGGTAGTAGCCAAGCAACAGGATGCGCGTGTGGGGATGCGAGAACTTGCGGATGAGCAGCTCCAGCGCCGTTTTCATGTCCTGGTAGCAAATTTCGTGGATTCGCCGGCGCAGCGTTTCCGGTGACGTCAACGGGCTCAGAAGAGTGGTGACTTTCAGGTCATTCACGCCGCCGTTGATGAGGATCAGGGAGGCCTTCGCTACGTCGCCGCGGTATCGCTCGATTTGCTCGCTGACACTGGGATTAGGGTGCGGCACTTCCGGCGGCGCGGTAGGGGCCGCCTCAGCATCGGCGACAACACGCGCGCCCGAATGCGCCCGCATGCGAAGCCGCAGGTTCAGCCTGCCGGCGAGTTGAAACACAAACTTCTCGTGTTCCGCCAGGCCCTGGCCCCACGGCACGGAATCGCCAAAAACGACAAGATCCGACAAAGGTCTCTTCTGTCTCATATTACGAACGATGGGTGTTGCCCTGTTCGCACTATTCCCATATACTTGCTTCACATTGGGCCTGGATCGAACGGAGGGGACGTGGATGCCGTCGGAGGCAAGCACAGGAACGTACGCCGGCTCGTGCCGGCGGCAGATGCGCCCCAATTCTCGCCGCTGGCGAGAGTGAGAGGAGAACGCAAATGCCTACAACGCAGAAAACGCAACTTCACGGCACTGTCCGGGTCACCCTACCCGCCGCTGTCGCGTACTCACCTGACCTGCTGAAGAAGAGCATTGGAAGTCTGCTGGGGCGACTGGGCTGTCCCACCTGTTTTTCTGGAGCGAATTGCTACTTCCAATTTGAGCGTGATTTCGTGTTCGACCCCGCTGGCACGCTCGACCGTGTCGCCCTTAACCCGCAACCCCTTCCGCCCCGGGAAATCCCGGTTCAGGTGGCGATGAGCGGCGCTCCACGCTTTGACATCGAAAAGGTGTTCAAGGCCGTGGACAGCGTCATTAATCTGATTGGCCCATGCCCATGTCATTCGGGCTTTGACATTTTCTATCAGAACGAGATCCGCACCATCGGGATCAACGAGAAGCTGGAGGCGCAGAAGTTTGGAATGTAGCGCGGGCGCAAACCTGCCCGAACTTGGGGTTGGCATCGTCTATACCGCGGACCTGGAACCCCTGATCGAGAGCGATCCGTCGCTATTCGACGTTCTCGAAATCGAGCCGCAAACAGTGTGGCTCGAGCGGTACGACCGGCCGGGCGAAATCATCGTCCGGCCGGACGTCAACGAACACATCGCGGCGCTGCCCGGGCGCAAGCTCATCCACAGCATCGGGACGCCGGTGGGCGGCAGCGTGCCGGGGACCGACGCGCAGTTGCCGCATCTGCGCCAGGCCGTCGAGCAGTACAACGCGCCCTGGGCCAGCGAACACCTGGCGTTCAACCTGACGCCCGACCACTTCACGGGTTTCTTTCTGCCTCCGAGGCAGACCGAGCAGGGGCTTGAGATTTACACGGCCGCGATCCGGCGGCTTCAGGACGCTCTTGGCGTCCCGATCGCGTTTGAGACAGGTGTAAATTATCTGCGCCCTCGCCCGGACGAAATCTCCGACGGCGAGTTCGCCGCCGAGCTCGCGCATCGCGCCGGCTGCGGCATCCTGCTCGATCTCCACAACGTCTACGCGAACGAGTGGAACGGGCGGCAGAAGGTGAAGGACTTCGTGGCCCAGCTTCCGCCGGAGCGCGTTTGGGAGATTCATCTCGCCGGGGGATTCGAAATGTCGGGCTACTGGCTCGACGCCCATTCCGGTCCGGTGCCTCCGGCGCTGTTCGAGCTTTCGAAGGAAATCATTCCGAATTTGCCGAATCTGAAGGCGATCGTTTTCGAAGTCTTCGCGTCCTTTCTGCCGCGATTCGGCCTCGACCAGGTCCGCGCCGAGGTCGAGAAACTCCGCGAGCTTTGGGCTCTACGCGGATCGCGCCCGGCGCCGAGCGGCGGCGTCCGAACCGATTGGCCCGGCGCAGGCACGGCCGTCGAAGATTGGGAACGTGCGTTGGGCGGGCTTGTCGTTGGGCGCGCATCCGATTTGCCGGTTGCCCTGGACCTCGCTGAGGACCCCGGCGTTGCTCTGATCAGACAACTCATCCACGAATTCCGCGCGTCAATGGTGGTTCAGGTGTATCGCCTGAGCTCGCGCCTCATGATGCTGGCCCTGTCGCCGGATGTCTTCCGCGCCATCCTCGAAGACTTCTGGAAGCACGAGCCGCCGCGACAGTATGCCGCTTCGGAGGCGGAGGCCTTCATGGCTTATCTCAAGTCCAAAAACTTGCGTCTGCCACAACTGGCCAAAGTCATGGAGTTCGAGAAGGCAGCCATGGACACGCTGATGGACGGCCGGGCGCGCGTCGTGCGCTTCCCCGCCGATCCGTTCCCCATGCTGCGCGCGCTGGCCGAAGGACGCCTGCCCGACATCATCCCGCAGGAAGGCGACTTTGAGATCGAAATCACTCCGGAAGGGCCCGTCCGCGTCGCCTCGTCACCTAAGATGTTGATATGAAGCTCCCTGCTTTTCTTTTGCTCGTGCTCTTACACGTGCCCGCCTGGAGTCAATTCTACTTTTTCACTCCGCTTGGGCAGGTGAAGGAATTCCTGCAATTGTCCGACGCCCAGGTTCAGACGATTCTTTCGAACAACGACGAGTACAATCGTTGGTCGTCGACTCGCCAGTCGCGCATCTTTCAAGTTCAAAGCGAAATCGCTCAGGAAACCGTGAAGGAGAACCTCGACCCGGCCGCGCTGGGAATTCGGTACGCCGAAATCGAACTCATCTGCCGCGACATGAAGGATCGAGCAAACCAGTACCGCACCCGCAATTTGTCGGTGTTGGACCCCGCCCAATTGGCCAAGATCAAAGTGCTCGAGGACGCGCTCAAGCTCGCGCCGACCATCTCTGAGGCGCAATCGGGCAACCTGGTTGGAGCCATCGCTTCCGCCCCAAGCAGCTTTATCAGTTCCTCAATCAGTTCCATTCTGGGTGCCGCCATCGGTGGGGCGAATGGCTGTACGCTGCCATTTCTCGTCCGCGCAGGCGATTTCAGCCAAATCCTGCCAACCGCCAAGATCGACCACTAATATATTGATACTATTGCCCCGGACTTCCCCGTCGTCGGATCATGACGACTAATGAGGAGCTTGGGATCCACGTTGGGGATGCTCGCTTTGGGTGCTCTGCTGCTTTCGAGCGCCGCATCCGATTTCGCTACCCAGGAACGTCTCGTTCGTTACCGGGTGCTTGGCAAAGCGTTCTACGAGAACCCGACCACACAGCTCCAAGCCGTTGAGCAATTGAAGCTTGCGCTGGATGCGAACCCGAAGTCGCCTACCGAGCGTTTGAACTACGGGCTGGCACTGCTGCGCGCCGCGAAGACGAAGGAAGGGATCGCTGAGCTGGAAGCCGTACAGAAGCAGGATCCTGCGCTGCCCCACACCTGGTTCAACCTCGGCATCGAGTACAAGAAGCAAGGCGATCCGGTTAGAGCCATTCAGCAGCTAGAGGGCATGGCGCGGTTGGTGCCCGATGAACCGATCACCCAATACAACTTGGGCGTCCTCTACAAGCAGACCGGCCGTCAGCCGGAGGCACTGCAGAAGTTCGAGTTGACGGCGAGGATGGACGAGAACCTCGCCGCGCCCCATTTCCAGATGTTCAACGCGCTGCGCCAGGCGGGCAAGCGCGAGGAGGCGCAGAAGGAGCTCGCCCGTTTCCAGGAGATCAAGGCTCGCAACGAAGCGGTCGGCAACACCGAAGACGTGGAATGGTGCCGCTATGCCGAGTTGTACGAGGCGATTGATGGGAAGCTCTCCGACGACTCGGCCGCCGTCCCGCTGAAGTTCGTCGCTTCTGCGGTGCCCGGCAAGGCCGACGCTGCGACGGCGCAACTGTATCTGGCCGATTTCGACGCCGATGGTGTTCCCGACGTCCTCGTCGTTTCGTCCACCGGCGTCGCGCTTTTCCATAGCGGCGTGCGGGCCGTTCCGATGCCCAAGATTGACGAGCCGTTCTCGGCGGCCATCGGCGACTTCAACAACGATGGACTCCCGGACGTTTGCGTACTCACAGCGTCCGGCCCGGCGCTGCTCGAGAACTCGAAATCCGGGTTCGCGGTGAAGGACATCGGCCTGCCGCACGAACGGTTCGATGCGGCGGCCTGGCTCGACCACGATCACGACTACGATCAGGACCTTCTGCTGTTCGGCAAACGCAATGTGCTTCTGCGGAATCAGGGCCAGGCGGGTTTCGCAGAGCGTACCCAGGATTTCCCCTTTGCGGACGGCGCGCCGCTGGCGGCCGTGAATTACCGGCTAATCCCCGACAGCAAGGCGCTCGATCTCGTAGTGAGCTACGCCGACAGACCGGCGGTCCTGTATCGAGACAAGCTCGGCGGGAAATACGTTGTGGAAACGACACCCGTTCCCGCAGGCGCCCGTCAACTGGTCGCCGCCGATCTGAACAACGACGGCTACCTCGATCTCGCCTTCCGCGCCGAAGGGCCGGGCGTCGCGTGGAACCGGGAAGGGAAGCTGGATGCGGGCAAGCAGGTCGCAAGTTCGCCCGAAGCTTGGACGTTTGCGGATCTCGGCAACCGCGGGTTGCTGGATCTTGTCCTCGGCCGTGAGGTCCTTCTCAACCGCGGTTCCGGGCAGTGGGCGCTGCCTGCTACCGCGGGCCTGGACGCGGTCGCCGCCTGGGCCGCCGCCGACTTTGACAATGATGGCCGCACCGACCTCTTCGCGGTGAAGAAGGATGGCACGCTGGTCCGCTTCTCGAATCAGTCTCCCGCCAAGGCCGGCTGGCTTCGGGTTCAGTTGACAGGCATCAAGAACCTCAAGATCGCTCCGGGCTCGGAAGTCGAAGTGAAGGCCGGCGCACTGTATCAGAAGAAGATTTACGCGGGCTATCCGCTTCTGTTTGGCCTCCGCTCGTATTCACAGGCCGAGACGATCCGCATTACGTGGCCGAATGGCCTGATCCAGAACGAGATCAAAAAGGCTGCCGGCAAGCCCTACGTATTCGAGGAAGCCCAGCGGCTTTCCGGATCGTGCCCGGTCATCTGGACCTGGAACGGCCGCGAGTTCGAATACATCACCGATGTGCTGGGCGTAGCGCCGCTGGGCGCATCGTCGGGTGACGGCAAGTACTTTCCCGTTGATCACGACGAGTACATTCAGATCCGCGGCGATCAGCTTGTGGCTCGCGACGGCAAGTACGAGGTCCGCATTACTGAAGAGCTCAGCGAGGTCAGCTATCTCGATCAGGTGAAGCTGATCGCGGTTGACCATCCGGCGGGAGTCGAGATCTACACGAACGACAAATGGAAATCGCCGCCGTTCCCCGAGTTCCGACTGTTCGGCGCGAGCCGGCGCATTCACCCGAAGGCGACGGACGACAACGGGGCGGATGTCACTGAGCTGGTGGCACGCCGCGACCGCCGCTACCCGGAAGGATTTACGCGCGATCTGAACGGGGTCGCGCGCCGTCATACGCTTACACTCGATTTCGGCCAGGCAGCGGCCGCAAATCGGGCGGTGCTCGTCCTCAACGGCTGGGTGGATTGGGCGGACGGCAGCACGTTCCTGAATCAGGCCCAACAGTCCGAAACGAAAGCGCTCCCTGACGGTCGCGGCTCAGTTACGGTTGATAGACGCGATGCGTTACAGAGCCGCGAGCGTGAGCGAGCGGTTTCACCCCTCACGCCACCGCAGCTTCAAGTAAAGGACGCACAAGGCCGATGGGTCACGGTCCTCGAAGACATGGGCATGCCAGCGGGCAAACCGAAGACGATCGCGGTCGATCTCACCGGCAAGTTCCTTTCGCGATCGCGCGAGGTCCGCATCGTCACGAACCTGTGCATCTTCTGGGACGAGATCTCGCTGATCGAAGACTCGGCGGCCCCCGAAGCTCGCCTCACGGAAATCGTGCTGGTCCACTCCGACCTCCACTTCCGCGGCTTCTCCCGGGCGGAGATTCACCCCCAGCGCCGCCAGCCGGAGCAGTTCTTCTATCTCCCCACCTCCGCCACGTCACTCTGGAACCCGACACCTGGCCTGTACACGCGCTACGGCGAGGTGACGCCGCTTCTCAAAGACGTCGACGACCGCTTCGTCATCATGGGGTCGGGCGACGAAGCCGCGCTTCAGTTTGACTCATCGGCCTTCCTGCCGCTTTCGCGCGGCTGGCAGCGCGACTTCCTGCTGAAGGTGGACGGTTGGGCCAAGGATCGCGATGCCAACACGGCTTACTCGCAAACCGTGGAGCCGCTCCCCTTCCACGCCATGTCTTCCTACCCCTACCCATCGAGCGAGAACTATCCCAACGATGAGTCGCACCAACAGTACCGGAGCGAGTACAACGCGCGGCCGGCGCTGCGCCTGTTGCGCCCGCTGACGGCAAGGAGGTTTAAATGACGCATAGCCGGCTCGCCCGCTGGTCCGGTATTGCCTTCCTGGTGCTGGTCGCCAACAGCCTCTATCTCGCAGCGTTCGCCGACCCGACCATTTTCTACATGTCCAATGTGCTACTCCACGCCGGGCTCGGCCTTGCACTAACCGGCATCCTGCTGTGGGGGCTCGTCCGCTGGCCCGATTTTCGCAGCCGCATGAAATGGGCGGCGCTGCCCCTGCTGGCGAGTGCAGGGCTCGGATGGTGGCTCATCAAAAACAACCTGCTGGAGCACCGCCCCGTTCTCGTCGGGCACATCGTGACCGCGTTCATTGGCTGCGTCCTGGTGCTCTTTGCTTTCCGGTCGCGCGCGCTGGCTCTCACGCTCGCCACCGGCGTGGTCCTCCTGTTGATGGTGGCGGCGAAATCCCGCATCTTCCCCGACCCCAATCACAAAATCCGCAATCCAGTGCTGGTGCCCGCATCCATGTATGAGGAAGGAGCGGGGAAAACTTCGCCCTTCTGGCCGTCATCGGCCAACACGAACGTCGGCCACACCATCCCCTCGAACTTCTTCATGGACTCCAAGCTCTGCGGCGAATGTCACAAAGACATCTACGAGCAATGGAAGTCCTCGATGCACCGCTTCTCGTCGTTCAACAACCAGTTCTACCGGAAATCGATTGAGCACATGCAGGACGTGCAGGGCTCGACGCAAGGCTCGAAGTGGTGCGCCGGATGCCACGATCACGCCGTCTTCTTTAACGGGCGATTCGACCAACCGATGAAAGAACAGATGGACACGCCCGAAGCGCAGAACGGGCTGGGCTGCGTTTCCTGTCACTCCATCGTTCACGTGAACGGCTCGATGGGCAACGGCGGCTTCACGATCGAATATCCGCCGCTGCACGACCTTGCCTCGAGCCACAATCCCTGGATCCGCCAGATTGACCGCCTGCTCACCTTCACCGCACCCGAACCCCACCGCCGGACCTTCATCAAGCCCTTCATGCGCGGCGACTCCGCCGAGTTCTGCTCCAGTTGCCATAAAGTCCACCTCGATGTGCCCGTGAACAACTACCGGTGGCTGCGCGGCTTCAACGACTACGACAACTGGCAGGCAAGCGGTGTTTCCGGACAAGGCGCTCGCAGTTTCTACTACCCCGAAAAGTCGATGGCCTGCGCCGACTGCCACATGCCCAAGGTCCCGTCGAACGACCCTGGCCGGCGCGACGGCATGATCCACAGCCACAGGTTTGCGGCAGCCAACACTGCCGTGCCGTTTGCCAACGGCGATGAGACGCAGTTGAAAGCCGTGGAAGGCTTCCTGAAGTCCGGGTTCATCTCCGTGGACATCTTTTCCGCCGCTCCCGCGGAGGATGCTCCCGGAGTGCAGATGCGCCGCCGCGCGGGTGACACGCAGCAGCAGGCGATGTCCACGTTCGCCGTCGGTGAAGAAGCGGAATCGAACGGCCAGTTCTTCCTCCGCGAGGTCGGAAAGGTAGCCGCTCCGCTGGATGTCTCCGGCGCCAAGCTGAGTCCCGGTGGAACCGCGCGCGTCGACGTCGTGGTCCGCACCCGCAAGATCGGCCACTTCTTCCCCGGAGGTACCGTCGATGCATTCGACGTCTGGCTCGAGCTGCAGGGCAAAGACGCAAACGGTAAGACCGTCTATTGGAGCGGCTACGTCCAGGAAAATGGCAAGGGTCCCGTCGAGCCCGGCGCGCACTTCTACCGCTCCTACATGCTCGACGCCGAAGGCAACCCTATCAACAAGCGCAACGCCTGGCAGGCGCGCAGCGTGCTGTATGTCCGTTTGATTCCGCCAGGTGCCGCGGACGTCGCCCACTTCCGCGTGCGCATCCCGCCGGATGCCAAAGGCCCCATCACTCTGACAGCCAAGCTGAACTACCGCAAGTTCTCCTGGTATTACACGCAGTTCTCCTATGCCGGGAAGCCCAAATCCGGCCAGGACGCGAACCTCGTCAACATCCACCAGGACAGCCGCGAGTTCGAGTTCGATCCGAACAATATCCCGGCTAACGTGGCGGGCCAAATCAAGGACCGCATCCCCGATTTGCCGGTCGTCACACTTGCCCAGGCGCAGACGAAACTCGAACTCGGCGATGCGAAAACGCAGCCCGACTGGAAACCCGTGGTTCGCAAGCAGGACCGCGAACGCTGGAACGATTGGGGCATCGGGCTGTTGCTGCAGGGCGATCTGAAAGGCGCCGAATACGCCTTCACCCGCGTCACCGAAGCTGACCCGGCCTACGCCGACGGATGGCTCAACGTCGCCCGCGCTCTCGTGCAGGAAGGCGAAACCGAGGCCGCGAAGCCTTTCATTGCGAAAGCGGTAGAACTCGGCCCCAACCTCGGCCGGGTTCATTTCTTCAAGGCAATGGTCGAGAAATCGGATGGAGACTACGATGCAGCGCTCGCCTCTCTGCAAAAAACAGCCGCCCTTTACCCGCGCGACCGCGTGGTGCTGAACCAGATCGGCCGCCTGCTCTTCCTCAAGCGCGACTACAAGGGCTCGGTGGACGCCTTCCTGCGGGTTCTCGACGTCGACCCCGAAGACGTCCAGGCCCACTACAGCCTGATGCTCTGCTACCGCGGCCTTGGCGAAACGGAAAAAGCGGCTCGCGAAGAGGCGCTCTTCCGGCGCTTCAAGGCCGACGAGTCTTCGCAGACCATCACCGCCAAGCGGCGCATGTTCAGTCCGGAAGACAACAATGAGCGCCAGCAGATTCACGAACACGAGGGTTTGATCATTAAATGAAGACGGTCTTTTCCTGGATCGCCGCGGGCTGCCTGTTGCCCGCTTTCGCGCAATTCACCGACGTGACCGCCCAGGCGGGCATCAAGTTCACCCACAACAGCGGCCGGGCAGGGAAGAAGTGGCTTCCGGAAACGATGGGTTCGGGCTGCGCCTTCATCGACGTGGATGGCGACGGCTGGCTCGACATCCTCTTGGTCAATTCCAAGGATTGGACGCCGAAAGGCCGCCGGTCGCTGAGCGCCTTGTACCGCAACAACCACAACGGCACGTTCACCGATGTCACGGCCGCGAGCGGCCTCGATGTCGAAATGTACGCCATCGGCGTGGCGGTTGGCGATTACGACAACGACGGCCGCGATGATGTCTACATCACTGCGCTCGAAGGCGACCGCCTGTTCCACAACGAGGGCAACTTCAAGTTCAAGGACGTCACCGCGGCCGCCGGAATCCAAAATGCGAATTTCGGCGCCAGCGCCGCGTGGCTCGACTACGACCGCGACGGCAAGCTCGATCTCTTTGTCGCCAACTATGTCCAGTGGACCAGGGAAAAGGATCTTTGGTGCTCGCTCGACGGTGTGTCGAAATCATACTGCACACCGGAAAGCTACCCCGGCACGTCGAGCCGCCTCTTCCACAACCTGGGCAACGGCAGGTTCGAGGACGTATCGCAAAAGGCCGGCGTCGGCGACAGCAAGTCGAAGTCGCTCGGCATCGCTATTCTGGACTACAACAACGACGGCTGGCCCGATATCTTCGTCGCCAACGATACGCAGCCCAACAAGCTCTACCGCAATCAGAGGAATGGAACGTTCGTCGAGGAAGGCGTTTCAGCCGGTGTCGCGTTTGGTGAAGACGGCGTCGCGCGCGGGGCCATGGGCGCGGACGCTTGCGACTATGACCGCTCCGGCCGCCCGCATCTTCTGGTGGGCAACTTTTCGAACCAGATGCTCGGACTGTACCGCAACGAGGGCAACGGCCTCTTCGTCGACGAAGCGCCGCGTTCCACGGTGGGCCGCTCGTCGTTGCTCTATCTCGCGTTCGGTGTCTTCTTCTTCGACTACGATCTTGACGGGCTTCCCGACATCTATGCAGCCAACGGCCATATCGAAGAAGAAATCGGCCGGGTTCAGCCCAAGATCCGTTTCGCCGAGCCTCCGCTTCTGTTCCGGAATCTCGGCAAAGGTAAGTTCGAAGACGTTACCGCGAAAATGGGCGCAGCGTTCAACAAGCCCGTCGTCGCCCGCGGCGCCGCGTATGGCGACTTCGACCACGACGGCGCCCCCGACCTGCTCGTCTCAGCCAATCATGGCCCGGCTCGCCTCTTCCACAACGACTCGAATGCGGCGAAGAACAATTGGTTATGCGTGAAGCTCAAGGGAACCAAGTCGAACCGCAATGGCATCGGAGCCGTCGTACGTATCGAATCCCCCGCCGGCAAACAGTGGCAAATGGTTCGCAGCGGATCCAGCTACGCGTCGTCGAGCGACCTCGCCCTCACCTTCGGCCTTGGCAAAGACTCCACGGTCGCCTCGATGGAGGTCGAGTGGCCGGGCGGAACAAAGCAACGACTGAGTAACGTCAAACCAAACCAACTGCTCCTGGTGGAAGAGTCCAAGTAAAATAAAGACTCACATGACACCCAAGCTCGAACTAGCCGCGATAACCGACGAGTTCTCTCCCGACCTCCAGACTGCGCTCGACGCCATGTCCGGCATTGGCATGACCGGCGTCGAACTGCGCGTCCTCTGGGGAAAGAACATCATCGATCTCTCGGATGGCGAGATTAAGCGCGCCATGGAGTTGATCAACGCCCGGGGCATGCACGTCCTTTCCATCGCCTCGCCGCTCCTGAAGTGCGTTTTGCCCGGAGGACCGGACGTCGATGCCCGCTGGCAGCAGGACGTTTTTGCCTCCAAGCACACCTTCGAAGACCAGCCGCGCCTCGCCGATCGCGCCTTCCGCATTTGCCAGCTAACCGGCGCGAAGATCATCCGCGTCTTTTCCTATTGGCGAACCGTCGAGCCTCTCAAAACCTTCGATGCGGTATTGAAGGCGCTCAACGAACTCGGCGACAAAGCCAAGACCGCCGAGGTCACCATCGGTCTCGAGAACGAACATGCCTGTAACGTCGCCACGGGTTCGGAGTCCAGTTACATCCTTCAACACTGCCAGCATCCAAACGTGAAGCTCGTTTGGGACCCCGCGAATGCCATGGTCGCCGGCGAAAACCCCTTTCCTCACGGGTACTCGCTGCTGCCGAAAGACCGCATCGGCCACGTTCATGCCAAGGATTGCCACATGGATGGTCTCAAGCCCGTCTGGGGCCCGCTCGGCACCCGGCATGTGGACTGGCATGGGCAGATCCGGGCTCTTCTGGTGGATGGCTATCACGGCGCGGTTAGCCTGGAAACGCACTGGGCCGGGCCGGACAACAACAAGCTGCAAGGCAGCGTAATTTGCGGCTGGAACCTGCGCGGGCTTCTCGCCGCCTGATTCTGCATAACGGACCCGGTTTACCGTGCGTCTATTCAACAAGCCCGGTGCGTTATACTGAGGCCGATCCTTTAGGGGGAAGTGGTTGCATCGAAAGGGCGTCTGGCTCGGAGTGCTGATGGTGTCGTTACTCGGCGGGGCGGCGGCGTTTCAATATGAGAGAATCCCACCGCGATTCCTGCGCGAAGAAGAGCCGCCTATTCCCCCCGATGCCAACGAGAAGACGGAATACTACTTTGCCCGGCTGCGGTACCCGAACTACCAGAGCAGTAATTACGCCTGGGCCGTCCGTGGCCGCTGGACCGTCGACTACCCCAAAGCTGACCGCCAGTTCCTGCAGGGCGTCCGCCGCCTGACGCGCATACACGCCCGCAGCATGGAACAGGTGGTGGATCTGGTCTCCGACGACATTTTCGACTATCCGTTCGTCTACGCCGTTGAGGCGGGCCACTGGGACCTGCCCGAGTCGCAAGCCCGCAAGCTGCGCGAGTTCATCGACCGCGGCGGCTTCCTCATGACCGACGACTTTCACGGCACCTACGAATGGGCCATCTTTACCGCCAGCTTGCGGCGAGTCTTTCCTGACCGCGACATCATTGACATCGACAACCAGGACCCCATTTTCCACGTTCTCTACGATCTTGACCAGCGCTTTCAAGTGCCCGGCATCGTCCACTTCATGACCGGCGTCACCTATGAGTACGACGGCTACGAGCCGAAGTGGCGGGCCGTCCGGGACAAGAAGGGGCGCATCGTAGCCGGCATCTGCCACAACATGGACCTCGGTGACGCTTGGGAATGGGCTGACGCGCCAGAATATCCCGAGCGTTATGCATCCCTTGCCTACCGTGTCGGCATCAATTACATCATCTACTCGATGACTCACTAACTCCGGCTATGTTCACGTTTTTCTTCAAGTATCCCTGGGCAGCCTATCAAAAGGGGAGACTTGTGTTTGAAAGCGGATGGCCGTGGTGGCTGCTGTTAGTGCTTGCCGCCGCCGGCGCCGCCTTCGCCGGGCTGGCTTTGTGGCGTCATCGACGGGACGGTATGGCGCTCGGCCGCGCGGCCGTTCTTTGGCTGCTCCAAACGTTGTCGATGATCCTGCTGCTCACTTTGCTCTGGCAGCCAGCCCTCAGCCTCTCTACGCTCAAGCCACAGCAAAATGTCGTTGCAGTGGTGGTAGACGATTCGCGCAGCATGGCGCTAGCTGATACCGGACGTAGCCGTTCGGAGCAGGCCAAAACGATGCTGGACGGTGGCCTGTTAGAAGGCTTGAAGAAGAAGTTCCAGGTCCGCGTCTACCGCATGGCAGGCCACCTCGAACGGCTCGATCCGAAAACCTCGCTCGAGGCGAAGTCGCCCTCCACTCGCATCGGCGATGCCCTGCACGAGGCCATAGGGGAAGCCGCCACGCTGCCGGTGGGGGCCGTGGTACTGCTTTCCGACGGCGCCGACAACTCCGGCGGTATTGACCTGCAGACGACGACGGAATTGCGCCGCTCCCGCATTCCGATCCACACCGTCGGCTTCGGGCGGGAGCGCATGGAGCGCGATGTTGAGATCGTCGACGCTCAACTGCCGGCCCGCACGCTACCTGGCGCACGGGTCAGCGCCGCCATCACCTATCGACAGAGCGGCTTCAATGGCGCCAAGGCCCGGCTTCAGATCAGTGACGGCATGAAGGTTGTCGCCTCACGCGAGATCTCGATGAAAGGCGACGCCGGCTCGGTTACCGAGAATCTGGTGTTCCAGACCGGCACGGCCGGGGCCCAAAGCTACCGCGTGGCGCTGACCGTTCTCGAAGGCGAGCAGAACCCGCGCAACAACGAACTCACACGCGTTGTGAATGTCGAGGACCGCAAGCCTCGCATCCTCTACTTCGAGGGCGAGCCTCGTTGGGAGTACAAGTTCATCCGGCGCGCGTCGGAAGAAGACAAGGCCGTCTCGCTCGCCTCCATCGTCCGCACAACGCAGAACAAGATCTATGTCCAGGGCCGCAACTCGCCGAACGAGCTGGCACAGGGCTTTCCCGCCGAGGTCGATGAGCTTTTCGCGTTCCAGGGAATCATTCTTGGAAGCGTCGAAGCTGCCAGCTTTACGCCTTCGCAGATCGATCTGCTCAAGGCCTTTGTCGATCGCCGCGGAGGCGGTTTGCTCTTCCTGGGCGGACGCAATGGCCTTTCCGAAGGTGCCTGGCAGCGAAGTCCACTGGCGGAGCTGATTCCCGTGTCACTACCCGACCGCAAAGGCACCTTCCACCGCGATCCGGCCAGCGTTCTTCTTACGGGAGCGGGCCGCGACAGCCTGCTCACGCGCCTTGACGAAAACCCCGACCGCAACGCCGCCAAGTGGCAGGGCCTTCCGCAGCTCGCCGACTATCAGGAAACAGGCGAGCCCAAGCCCGGCGCCGTGACGCTGCTCGAGATGGCGCCCACCAGCCGTGGCCGCTTCCCGCTGCTGACGGTCGAGAATTATGGCCGCGGTCATACGGCCGTGCTCGCCACCGGCGGAACATGGCGTTGGCGCATGCGGCTCGATTCGAAGGACAAAACCCACGAGACCATCTGGCAGCAGTTCCTACGCTGGCTTGTTGCCGACGTCCCCGAGCGCGTCGTCTCCTCGATGCCGAAGTCGGTCTTTGCCGATGAGACTTCGATTCCACTGCGTGTCGAAGTGCGCGATCGCAACTACCTGCCCGCTGCCGATGCCAAGGTCGAGGCCAAGATCAACGGTCCTGGAGGCATCGCCGACCACGTCGAGTTGCACCCGGACCCCGTGACCGCCGGTGTCTATACCGCTGCGTGGACCGCAAACGCCCCCGGGTCATATGGCGTCGAAGTCACCGCCCGCCAGGGTGAGAACGAAATTGGCCGCGATGTCGTGACCTTCCGGCGTGAGGACGGCGTGGCGGAGGACTTCCGCACCGAGCAAAACCGCGAGCTGCTCGAAAAGATCGCATCCGAAACCGGCGGCCGCTACTTCACGCCATCCCAGACCAACGACTTACTCGATGCGGTGAGCCTTTCGGAAGCGGGTATCTCCGTCAAAGAGAACCGCCAGATTTGGGACATGCCCGCCGCGCTGATTCTCTTTGCTTTGCTGCGGGGCGGGGAATGGCTGCTGCGGCGGCGTTGGGGGGCCGTATGAAAGCCCTGCTCCTCTTGGTCGCCGTGTCGCCGCTGTTCGGCGAGAACTACTACCTGCACGTCGCCGGACTTGGCGGCGAGCCCGACTACGAAAAGCGTTTCACCCAACTCGCGATGGACCTGTCCACGCTCACCGCGCCCACGGGGAAGACCGAATCGCTGACAGGCGTTCAAGCGACGAAGCAAAACATCCAGGCTGCGCTAGGCCGCATCGCCGCAGCCGCAAAACCGGACGATACCTTCACCCTCACGCTGATCGGACATGGAACATGGGACGGAACCGCTTACAAGTTCAACATCCCCGGTCCCGACGTTGCCGCGGATGAACTTCGAGCCTGGCTCGACAAAATCCCAGCGCGCCAGCTCATCGTTGTCGCTACCAGCTCGAGCGGCGCCGCGCTAGCAGCCCTGCGAGCTTCGAACCGCGTTGTCATTACGGCCACCAAGAGTGGTACCGAAAAGAACGCCGTCGTCTTCTCCCGCTACTGGGTTGACGGAATGCGCGATGCCTCTGCCGACGCCGACCGTAACGACCTGGTCACGGCGCTCGAAGCTTTCAAGTTCGCCGAACAGAAGACGGTGAAGTTCTATGAGTCGGCCGACCGGCTCGCCACGGAACATCCGCTGCTCGAGGACACCGGCAAAGCCGAAGGCGTGCGCACGCCCGGTCCCGATAATGGCGAAGGCCTGCTCGCCGGACGCTTTCCGCTGCTTCGCGTCGGCGCCGCGCAACAGGCGTTTCGAGACCCGTCCAAGCAGGCTCTGCTCAAACGCAAGGAGGAGCTCGAAGAACAGATCGACCGGTTGAAGTACCAGAAGGCCTCCATGCCTATCGACGAATACAAGAAGCGGCTGCAAGTCCTGCTCACCGAGTTGGCAACCGTGCAGGAGGTGCTCGACAAGCAATGATGTTGGCTCTCCTCCTCCTGGCCGTTACGGCCGGCGACGACTGCCGCGCACTCGAGCAGCATGGCCGCCGGGCGGAAGCTGCGCCCTGCTGGGAAAGGTTCGCCCGCTCGGCCGAGCCGGCTCAGCGGGCCGAGGGCCTCTGGGGACTGCGGCGCTACAAGGAGGCCGGCGAAGCATTTGAAGTCGCTCTCAAGCGCGCTCCGAAGGACGCGAACGTCCGCGTCCGCTATGGCCGGCTGTTGCTCGAACGGTTCAATCCGCAGGACGCCGCAAAGCTTTTCGATGAAGCGCTCGCGATCGAGCCAAAGAACCCCGCGGCCATTCTTGGTATCGCCTGGATGGCCACTGAGAACTTCGACCGCAAGGCCATCGACCTCACCCAAAAGGCGCTCGACGAGAACCCGAAGCTCCTCGAAGCGCGTGAACTCCTCGCTCGCCTCTACCTCGAGGACATCAACTTCGAAAAGGCGAGTGAGTTTGCCAACGCGACTCTGAAAGACGCGCCGGACTCAACCGACTCGATGGCGGTTCTTGCGACCGTCGACTTGTTGGCCGACCGTTCGTCGCCGTGGCTCGATCGCATCGCCAAGGTGAATCCTCGCCCCGGCGAACCCTATATGTTCATCGCCCGCCAGTTCGTTCTCAACCGCCGCTATGATGACGCGATTGCGTATTACCGCAAGTCGATTGAATTCGAACCCGACCTCTGGCAGGCCCATTCCGAACTGGGTATCCAACTGATGCGCGTCGGCCAGGAAGCCGAGGCCCGCCGGCAGCTCGAGCAGGCCTTTCAGGCCGGCTTCCGGGATTTCGCCACTTCGAACTCACTCCGCCTGCTCGACAGTTACAAGAACTTCGTCGACATCAAGACGCCGTATGGCGTCCTGAAACTGAACAAAAAGGAATCTGACTTACTGAAGCCTTATGTCGAGCGCGAGCTCAGCCGCGCCACGGCAACCTACGAGAAGAAATACGCCCTCAAGTTGCAGCATCCGGTCCAAGTCGAGCTATACCCGCTCCACGAAGATTTCGCGGTGCGCACGATGGGACTCCCAGGACTCGGCGCATTGGGAGTGACCTTCGTCTCGACGGTGGCCATGGACAGCCCCTCCGGCAAACCTCCGGGCAGCTACCACTGGGCCAGCACTATGTGGCATGAACTGAGTCACGTCTATATTCTCAACGCCACGAACCACCGCGTGCCACGCTGGTTCACCGAAGGCGTGGCGGTGCACGAAGAGACCCAAGCCAATCCCGAATGGGGCGATCGCCTCAGCCCCGAAATCGTGAAGGCGGTTCGCGACGACAAGCTGCTGCCCGTCGAATCGCTTGACCGTGGATTCATCCGGCCGGAGTTTCACGGTCAGGTCATCATTAGTTACTTCCAGGGCGGACGAATTATCGATTACATTACGTCCCGCTATGGCTGGGACAAAGTGATGGATCTAATGCGCGGCTACGCCCGCCAGGAAACAACCAGCACGATCTTCCCGCGAGTCCTGGGCGTCAAATGTGCCGACTTCGATCGCGAGTTCAATGCCTGGCTGAAGAAGCAGCACGAAGTCCCACTGAAGAACCTGGACGCATGGACAAAGGCCCTGCCCGAACTCTACAAATCCTACAAAGCCAAAGACTGGGATGACGTCATCGCGAAAGGACGCACCGTCCGCGACTTCTACCCGGAATACGTCGACAGCGGCAGCGCCTACGAATTGCTGGCCGAAGCGTACGCCGAGAAGGGCGACAAGAACGCGGCGCGAGCCGAGCTAGACCGATACGCAAAGAACGGCGGCCGCAGCCCGAAGGCGCTCAAGAAACTCGCCACTTATCTCGAGGAGTCCGGCGACACCAACGGCGCGATCGCCGCACTCGAGCGCATTAACAATATCGACCCCGTGGGTGACGACGAACTGCATCAGCGTCTCGCCGACCTTTATTCGAAATCGAAGAACTGGCGTGCCGCCGTGCTCGAATACGGCTCCGTGGTGAACAGTCACCCCGTGGAAGCCGCTGTCGCGCCCGCGCAAACCAACCTCGCCCGGGCTCTGAAAGAAGCCGGGCGCATCGAGGAAGCCAGCGATCATGTCCTGCTTGCCCTCGAAGCGGCGCCCAGTTACCGCCCGGCTCAAAAACTCCTGCTCGAACTCAATCAAGCGAAAGGCAAGAACTGACCCATGATCGAACTCGATGCCGACACTTTGAAAGCCCGCCTGGAACGCTTCGCAGGCATCCACGCGGCCATCGTGCAGGAGGTCCGCAAAGCGATCGTTGGCCAGGACGAAGTCCTCGAACAGCTCATGATTGCGCTCTTCGTGGGCGGTCACTGCCTCATTACAGGCCTGCCCGGCACGGCTAAAACTTTGCTGGTGCGCACCATGGCGCAAACCCTCGGCCTTCTCTTCAAGCGCATACAGTTTACGCCCGACCTGATGCCCTCCGACATCACGGGCACCGACATCATCGAAGAAGAGCCCGGCACCGGCCGCCGCCTCTGGACTTTCGTCCAGGGCCCCATTTTCGGCAACGTCCTTCTGGCCGACGAAATCAACCGCACGCCCCCGAAGACCCAGTCGGCGCTGCTCGAAGCCATGCAGGAACTCTCCTGCACCGTCCGCGGCAACCATTACAAGCTCCCCGCGCCCTTCTTCGTCCTTGCGACCCAAAACCCGATCGAACTCGAGGGCACCTATCCGCTCCCGGAAGCCCAGCTCGATCGCTTCCTCTTTAACACGCTCCTTGATTACCTTCCCGCCGACCAGGAGTTGAGAGTCATCCACCTCACCACCACCACCGCGAAACCCGACATCCAGGTAGTGACCAACGCCGAGGAAATCATCGGCTTCCAGCAACTCGTCCGCATGGTGCCAATCTCGGACGACATCGCCCGTTACGCCGTGGCCCTCGTACGCGCCACACGCCCGACTGACTCGACCGCGCCCGACGCGGTCAAGAAATACGTCAGCTTCGGCGGCAGCGTCCGCGGAACGCAGTTCCTCGTGCTGGCTTCGAAAGCCCGCGCCCTGTTGCGCGGCCGTTACCATGTCACATTCGACGACATCCGGGCCCTCGCCACGCCGGTCCTGCGCCATCGAATCCTTCTCAACTTCCAGGCCGAGTCCGATCGCGTCAGCTCCGACACGGTCCTTGCCCGCCTTCTCGAAGCCATGCCCGCACCGAAGGGAGCCTGATGACCAGCACGACGCAGCGCTTCCTCGACCCCCAGGTCCTGGCCGGCCTCGCCAACCTCGAACTTATGGCGAAGACCGTGGTCGACGGCTTTATCGCGGGCCTGCACCGCTCGCCGGACTTCGGCTTCAGCCAGGAGTTCGCGGAGTACCGCATGTACACCCCGGGCGACGACCTGCGCTACGTCGACTGGAACGTCTACGCCCGCACCGAACGCGTGTACCTGAAGCGCTATCGCGGCGAAACCAACACGCGACTCACGATCTTGCTCGACCGCAGCCGGTCGATGGGCTTCGCTCGCGGCGGCCTCAGAAAGATCGACTATGCCCGCATGCTGGCGGCCTCAGTCGCGTATCTCGCCCATCACCAGCGCGATGCGATCGGCGTCATCTCCTTCGACGACGAAGTGCGGGATTACGTTGCCCCCAGCTCCCGCCACGGGCAGCTTCAGCGCGTGCTCCATGCGCTTGAACGCGCCGAACCCGGCGCGCGCACCGACTTCGCCCGCCCCTTCCATCACTTTCAAGAAGTTCTCCGCTGGCGCGGCGTTGTCGTCCTCGTCTCCGACTTCTACGCCCCGCCCAAGGAGATCGTGAACACCGCCGCCCCGCTGCGCCATCGCGGCAACGACGTGCTTCTCTTCCATGTCCTCGACCCCGAGGAGATCGAGCCGAAACTGGGCGAGCCAAAGCTCCTGGTCGACATGGAGACCGGCGAGCAGCTCGAAGTCTCTCCCGAATACGTCCTCGGAGAATACCGCGAGCGTATCGCCGCGCACATTGACTCGCTCCGCAGCGAAGCGCAGGGCGCTGGCCTCAGCTACCAGCTACTCAACACCAGCGAGCCGCTCGACAAAGCGCTCCGCGAATACTTCATCCTTCGCCAGGGGAGGCTCTAGATGGGCTTCCTGGTCCCCGGCTTCCTAGCAGCGGTAGGACTCATCGGCCTGCCGTTGTGGCTTCACCTCCTGCGGCGTCACAGAACGACGCCGATGGAGTTCAGCTCGCTCATGTTCTTCGACCGGCACATCATCAGCTCCGTGAAAAGCCGCCGGCTCGATTTTCTCCTGCTTCTGGCTCTCCGCCTGGCCGTCCTCATCCTTCTTGCGCTGGCCTTCGCGCAGCCCTTCTTGCGGACGTCTGGTGCCGCCGCGCAAGGTCCAATCAAACTCTATGTCCTCGACATCTCCGCGAGCATGTCTGCAGCCGGCGCCCTCGACCAGGCCCGCCGCGACGTTCTCTCGGAAATCGCAAAGCTCAAGCCCGGCGAACGCGGACAGGTCGCGCTCTTCGACGACCAGCTTCATCTCGCCACCCAGCCTGTAAATGACGCGGATGTCCTTCGCTCGGCAGTCCAAAGCGCGCAAGCCGGCGATGGACGCACTTCGTTCGGTGAACTCGCCAAGGCCCTGCGCGGACAGGCCGCCACGTCCCATCAGGGGCTGGAGATCCATCTCTTCAGCGACCTGCAAAAATCCGGCATGCCCGACGGCTTTTCCGAGCTTCGTCTCGACGAAGGCTCGCACCTGGTGCTCCACAAAACCCCAAGCCCCTCGGGCGGCAACTTCACCGTCGAGCGCGTGGATACGCCCCGCCGCCTGCAGGAGCCCGCCAAAGCCCGCGTCGAAGCGATTGTGGCCGGATACGGCAACCCCGAATCGCCGGTGCCCGTCTCTCTCGTCATCAACGGCAAGGTCGCATCCACAAAGACTGTTACAGTTCCGGCCGGCGGCAAGGCCCACGTCGAATTCACGGGCCTCGACGCCGCCTATGGCTGGAACCGCTGCGAAGTGCGCGTGGATGCCAATGACGCGCTCCCCGCGGACAACGCTATGCTCTTTTCCGTCGAGCGTTCCGACCCGCGCCGCATCCTTTTCCTGACCGGTCCCCGCGCCGGACGCTCGCCACTGTACTTCCGCAGCGCCCTGGAGTCCTCGGCCC
>Ga0335082_10001406_pt1 | contig 25665 bp, 4 predicted proteins | sample Lox_Sample_41_FD_206718 | JGI IMG/M metagenome (GOLD analysis project Ga0335082, IMG submission 206718) | Soil microbial communities from Loxahatchee National Wildlife Refuge, Florida, United States - Lox_Sample_4.1 | ecosystem: Environmental > Terrestrial > Soil > Wetlands | place: USA: Florida... | reverse complement strand
TGTTGAAAAGCGGCTTCTCCCCGATGATTACCACTTCCTGCCCTAATGTTAAAACGGCGTCTTCCATCTTCACATCCAGGCGGGACGATTCACCCGCAGTGACCCGGTAACCGGTGACTTCCACAACTTTGTAACCAAGAAGTGAGATCGAGATCGTGTACGTCGATGGATTGATACCGCTGATGGTGAATGTGCCGTCCAGTGCAGTGGCAGCGCCGTAATACGTTCCCTTCACCGTCACGTTCACACTCGGCAGCGGCTCTCCCGTCTTCGCATCGGTGATCTTCCCGACGATTGTTCCTTTCGAGGAGGGCTGAGAGAAGGAGGTCGATATCATCCCAATCACGACCAGGACAAGAATCGTGAGCGCTCTTATCCGGATCAGTCCCAAAATATTAATGAATCGGGTTTCCATCATTGAAATCCAAATTCATGGAACAAGACGTAATTGAAGAAGGAAGTAAGATCGTTGGTGCCCGGAGTCCCGCCGTTGAGAACGTGGAGCGGCAGTCCGACGAAGATGAAGCTCCGCGAACCGTCCTCCACGGCAAAATTGATCTGACCAGCCGGTTGTGTGGCCCAGGTTGTTCCGCCGTCGGACGTATGGACGATCACTCCACCCGTGCCTGTGCACCAGCCGTTCATTGCGTCCACGGGTACGGTGGCATCAAGGTGCTGCCAGACAGGGGTCAGGACCGGTGCCGACCAGGTAGTGCCGCCGTCTGCCGTCGTGTAAATGACGCCCCGCGGATCGTTGATATTCGTGAGGTTGGCACAAATCCACCCGTTCGACGCATCGGCAAATGCGACACCGCGCATATTCGAGGGGGTTGTCGATACGACTCCCCATGTCAATCCTGCGTCCGTCGATTTTGCGATTGAACCGTCATGACTCACCGCAATGCCGACGGTTGGTGATACAAAGCGTATGCCGCTGTAGAGAAGCCGCGGCGCAGAAGGAATCGCCGTCCAGGTGAGTCCGCCGTCGGTGGTGCGTGTGACCGCCGTGTCGCCGACTGCAACTGCCACGTTCGGATCGGCATAAGCGACCGCGCGGAGAGCTTTCACGACTTTCGATTGATGCGATGTCCAGGTGACGCCGCCGTCCGTGGTGCGAATCATCAGACCGGCCGTTCCTGCGGCGAGCCCGTTCGTCGGAGAGACGAAATCGACGCCCTGGAGATTCTGGAAGGTCGGCACGGAGTAGTCGTTCCAGGTGACGCCTCCCGTCGATGTTCCCAGAATCGTCCCCGAATCGCCGACGACGATAACGCTCGAGGCGCTGATCGACTTGAGGCCATTGAGTGAGAAGGCCGTTTGTGTTTTGCCCTGAGCCCATGTCTGGCCGGCATCGGTTGAGGTGAGAATGATGCCGTTCGAGCCGCATGCCGTCATCATCGAGCCCGCGTATCCCGCCGACTTCAGCTCATTCAGCGTGGCGCTCCATGCATACCGTACGACGGGATTCGGCTGATAGGGTGGAACATGATAAAGATAGCGTGCGTCTGCGCGTGCGTAGACCGGACGCAGAAACACCGAGAAGAAATTGCTTGCATTCCCGTTGACATTGAGCATCGGGAAAATGTTCGCGGGATTTGAGGAATCCGGAGGGATCGGAATTCCGCCGGTCAGACGTGTATCCCCAAGAGACGGAACGAGACGCTTTCCGGTTGACCTGTCGGTGGAAAGGAGATCGACCGAGCTGACACTGTCGATCGGAGCAAAATCCCTCAGCGCGCCGCGGGGGTCGATGGCACTCTGAAACATCGTGCTGAACACGACCTTCCCCGAATGCGTCGGATCCCGGATATAGTCGAAAAGAGGGAGCTGTGCGACCGGTAAGCTCGGCCACGGATCGGTATACCAGATCACCACATCGAAGAGCTGGAGGGTGAAGAGAAATGCCGGGTCAATGAAAGGCGGAACCGCTCCGCCGATTGTTCCGTTCTGCTTGTCTCCTGCCCCGAGTCCGCGGGCAATATCGAGAATTTCATACTGCTGAAATGTCGTTCCGGGGAGCGCGTTCAGCGACGAGACATAGGTCTGGAGTACCGCATCCCGGTTCCCCGTGACATTCGTGATGAAGTCGTTCACGAGGAGAAGTTTTCCATGCGGGTTCTTCACGAACCAGTGTCTCACCGGTATGGAAGTCGGGTCGGGAGATGCGATCGTATGGCTTGTGTCGCCGGCAATGTCGCGCGCCCTGATATAAAACGTGTTGAGCGTATCGAGCCGCATTCCGTGAATGGGGGTCGGAAGAAGGCGGCGTGTGAGGAAATTTCCCGTATAGACATCCGCATCCACTTCCCCGTTTGCGCCTACAGGCCGGCTTCTCGGCACGACGAACGACACCATTGTCACACCGGCGGGGACATAATAAATGCGCGTCGAATCATTGGGATCGTTCAGGGCAAATTCATACCGCATGATCGTGTTATCGCCGTCGGGATCCGTTCCCACCCATGCGAACGTTACGGCCGTGTATGTCGTGTCCGGCTGTGACATGATGCCGCCGGTGCCGTTCGGATTCTGCGCAAAGCTGACCGAGGGGGGCTGATTATAGACGGGGATTCCGAGTGTTGCACCGACGGGATCCATTGCACCGCCAAGCGACGTGAGCCGGACATCCCCGGCATCGAAGACGCTGTCGTTGTTCACATCCCAGTAGGGGAAGGGAGAGAGAAATACCGAACCGCCGTCCCTGATGTTCGTAAGCAGCGTATTGTCAACCGATCTGACGACGACCTCGAACGTATCGCGCTTCACGAGGAGCGGAAATGCCACGAGTGTGTCCGTTGCCGTTCTCCATCTCCATGCAGTGTTGGCGGGAACCGAGGCATGGCCGTTGACGATCGCGAATTTCCCGTCGGCAAAGAGATATCCCTTGATGAAGCCGTCGGCATCGGACCCCCACCAGTAGATATGCTCCTTGCTGGGACCCTGTGACAGCGTCGAGTCGGGGGCAAGCCAGAGAAACGTCTTCGGAAGCTTGTTCTGGAGTGCATTCCCGGGCTCGTGCTTCGTGCAGCCGCTCAGCAGGAGCAGGGAGGCACAGAATATCAGGAGCGATTTCATAGCTCGGCTATTTGATAACGAGAAACTTTCCACGCTTCACCGTACCGCTTTCTTTGTCTTCCACCGTAAAGAGGTAAAGTCCCGTGGCGATCGCCTGATCGTACCTCGTGACGAGATCCCAGGCGTGCTCGCCTCCGGCCATTTGTGCGGGCGTGCCGGGCAATCCGAACGTCGAAAACCACTGGATCCCGTTCCCGTTGTACGTCGCTGCATCGTGATCGAGCACAGTCACGAGATCTCCTGCAAGCGTATAGATCTTGATCTGGCACCGCGAGGGAAGATTGTAAAAATACAATTTCCGGAGCCGTTCGTTCGTACCGTCCCAGTAGGCGTTCACGTAGTACGGGTTGGGATACACCCCGATTTCCTTGGAGCTGTTGTCGGCCGGCAGTGTGCCGGGGATGGCGCGGACGAGCGTCATTGCGCTCTCCAGACTCGGGATCCCGTTGGCGGTATCGCCGCTGCTGTAGGCAGAGATGCCGTAGAGGTATTGCCACCCGTTCAGGAGTTTGACGTCTGCTCCGTTCGGGGGAAAAGTGTACCAGTAGTGCGTCGTATCGCCGGGAAACATCTTCGCCGAGTCGAGAAGAATCCGGTTGAAGCCGGTATTGAATCCGGTGCTGTCGTTCGCGCGGTCAAAATCTCCCACCAGCGCCATGTCGAGCCGGAAGGAGGAATTGTTGAAAACGTCTTCGCCGAGGCGCGACTGGTAAATCCGGTATCCTTCGAAATCCTTGACGCCGCTGACGGGATCGATCGATTCTTCCGCGGAGGTCTTGTCCCAGTAGATCTGAACCTGCTGATTCCGGACGATTGCGCGAACTCTTGGCTGGTGCGGGGGTTTGGGAAGCGAGTAGCGGACAATCTGGCCGTCGATGACGGACCCGTCATACGCGCGCTGCGCCCAGTTGGCATGAGCGTAGAGGAGTGCACGCTGGCTCAGGGAGTCATACGACGCGGCCGAGCTGCCGACCTTCTGCGCACAAACAACTGCGAGGACCATCTCGATGGAATCCCCCGGCACAAGGTGGCTGTACGGTCCCGTTGAGAGGAGCGTCGTTACGTTCCGGGGCGTGCTGCGGAGTGCATCGATAAAACTTTGCGGCATGGATTGCGTCATGCGTGCATACCGGCTGAAGCGCGGATCGGCATTATCGTCGTCTGTCGGAGATGCGTACCAGTCGGCATTCGGATCGTTCGACCGGTATTGCCAGGCATTGTAATGCGTCTGATATCTCAAACTGTCGAGGTTCGGGACACCGTTGGGGAGGGGAGTGACGCCCAGAAGCTTCAATCCGGCATAGCTGTTGGCGGGAGCGGTCCCCGGGACGCCGTTGAAATCGAACGCGTACGCCATCCTCATCGAGTCGACATACCCTTCACCGGTATAATTGAAGAAACCCGGCGTCTGCGGCCGCACAAGGTTGGTGTTCCTCACAACGAAATTATTCCAGAACCCCACGTAGACCGAGTCGAGTGTGTCAGTGGAGACATTGTAGATCTTGTACCGGAGTATGACGAAGAAATCGGCAAAAGGAAAATTCCAGGCATAACTTTCCTGGTGGACCTTGAGGCCGAGGGGAACGTGTTCCGCTATCGAGTCCCCGGTTGCCGGAACGCGTGTGTGAATATCGGTATAATCGCAGACGAAATCCTGGTGGCTGACTGCCGTGGGAGAAAACTCCGAGCCGCCCGGCCGGTTGTCGGTGAGCGTTGAATACTCGGTGATCGTATCCCCCTTTTCATTCGTAAACTCGTAACCGTCGATGAGACCTGCCGTGGTGATGACACGGTCGCTTGCGCCGGTGGATACATGGATTTCGCTGTTTCTGACCGCGCCGATCCACAACCCGCCCTGATAAATATGTTCGATGCGCGATCCCTTCGGGTATTCGCACGAGGGGCTGGTGGGCCAGTAGTTAAAGCGGTTGCCGATGGTCCCGAAATTCGTGATCGTCAGGCCGATATTGCCGACGGTCGTGTATTTCGTGTCCTGGTCGTCGGTGACTTTCGAGAGCTTGTCGAGCGATTGAACCTCCTGTGCCCGGAGATCTGCGGGAGAGCCGGCAAACATGAGGAATAGCAGGAAGAGAGCGGGGAAGACACTTCCTGGGACGGGAGGAAAACTCCTTCTCCCGGGCGGAGAAATGGGGAAATCGTTATTCACTATCGGGATTTTCGATTCAGAAACTGCAATGATACGCTGAGAAAGGAACAATGCTGCTCGTACACCATCAAGGGTCCGTCCCGTCCCGAACTGGAGTCGGGGCGGGACGGACTTGTGCTCTTACCCTATGTCTTGATGGACGATCGAAGATGCTTACTTGATCAGCATCATCTTCTGGACCGTCTGGAACGTATTATTGCTGAGAGTACCGTCATCCTCGATACCCTGCGCTACGATCCTGTAGAAGTAGACTCCGCTGGCGAGGTTACGGGCATTGAACTGCACGGTTTGCGTGCCGTCCGAGAACTGCTCGTGGTTCAGCAGCGTGATCACTTCCTGGCCGAGAATGTTGTACACCGTGATGGTGACGAACGATTGCATCGGCAGATCGAACTGGATCGTGGTGGTCGGGTTAAAGGGATTCGGGTAATTCTGATACAACCGGTATGCCAGCGGTACTTCCGGTGATACACGCGGCTGCACGGTGATCACTGCCGGAATTGCGCTTCCGGTGGAGTGCAGGAACGGTACCGAGAGAAGCGTGTTGACGCCCTTCAGCCGTAAGCTGTCGGCAAAGTGAGTTGTATCGATCGGTCCTTCGAATGCACTGTCGATCTTGTTCACCACACTATCGAGGTGCGCAAAGACCGAGGCGGGTGCAAATTTATGGACCTTTACCGTGACGGTCTTCTTGTTCTTCACGTACGATGAATCCACAAGCCAGCCCATCATCACACTGTCGCCGTAGCTGGAGATATCCCGCAGCAGCTTGCCGTTGAGGACGTTGCCCGGGCCCGTACCGTCGTCATACGTCAGGACGTCGAGGCCGCGAGGCGTGATACCTGCCTGGCTGGCTGCAATGCTGAGCTTCAGCGCAATGAGATCGCCGAGGAGCACGTCGTTGAACTTCGTCGGGGTCAGCGTCTTGTTCTGCTTCAACACGGGCTTCGTCGTTCCCGTGAGGTAGTCGAACGGATGCGCTGCATTCACCTGGTACGCTTTTCCGTCGTACAGGGTCTTGAAGATGTCTCCGTACTTCGCGCTCTGGAGCCATCCGTAGTTCTTGACGCTGTCTGTACGGACCTGGCCGATAATGAAGCCGTTCGTCATACCGGTCATCGCCGTAGCCAGAACGTTGATTCTGTTCGGCATCGGCAGTGTGGCGTAATTATAGATGAACGTGGCGACCGTTCCCTTGACCGTCTTGCGGGGAGCCGTTGTCCAGGTATAGCTGGCAGTGATCGGCTTACCCGAGGTGCCGCGGCCGGTGAACGTCAGGACTGCTCCGCTGTCGATTGTCGCAAGAGTGATGCTCTTCGCGGCAGTCCACGACGCCAGGCTGTCGGGCCCTTTCTGGACCTGACCAGTGCTTGTTTGTGACCACTTCACAACGACACCGATGTTCTTGGGAGCAGTGATCTGGAAGCTGAAGGCGGACGCGGTTCCTTTGAGAACGACGAGCTTGCCGACCTTCAATTTGTTATCCTCGTCTCTCGCAATGAGGTTCTGATGGAACGTGCGGAACTTCGTGCTGTAAATCGGCGGTGCATTAACGAAGTCGACCCTTCCGGTTTGACCTGTTGCCACACCGACGCCGGCATAGTTCAGATTGCCTGCAACCGGTGTGCCGTTGACGACCGATCCGATATGGGTCCAGCCGGCGCTGTCGGCTTCAACGACGTAGTACGTACCGTCGCCGAGGTTGCCGAAGCTGACCGAATCGCCGCTTGCCTGACCGATAATGGTGCTGTCGGCCACGTTATCATGATGCAGCACGAAATGCCACGACTTGAGGACACGATCGGCCGACGTCGCGAACTGGCCGTCGACATCGTTATACTTCCGGACGACAATCGAATTCGGCTGGAAGTTTGCGATCGAATCGAAGATCGCGGCTCCTCCGGCGATCGTGATGGTGTCGATATGCGTGTGGCTTCCGTTGATATGGACCCATCCGCTGCCGCTGTCGGCTTCCACGATGAAGTACTTGCCGCCCTGGAGATTGGAGGCAGTCAGCATCGAGGTGTCGCCGGAAATGATCAGCGTCGAGACCGCGACGGAATCCTTGTAAATCGAGAGATGCCACTTCTTCGCTGTCCAGTCTCCCTTTGTTGCCGGATTGCCGTCGGTGTCCTTGAACTTCAGGGCACTCAACGTGCTGGAGATCTGCTGGACGTACGTGATGGTTGCCGGAATTCCGCCGGAGACGGAAACCGTATCAAAGTGACCTGCACCGGGCTTGGTTACGCCGTTCACAATGGATCCGAGACGCACCCAGCCGGCACTGTCGGTTTCTGTGGAAATGTATGTTCCGGCATCCAGTCCTGGTGTGAGCATCACACCATTGGTGAGGTTCTGCGTGTTGACGAGCGTCGTGTCGGAGATATATCCCGCATAGAGATTTTCTCTCCACTTTCTCGCCGTCTGGTCGCCGGTGGTGAAGATATTTCCATCGGCATCCGTCACGTTCGAAACCGTAATGTTATGCGTGATGAAGAGCGGGAAGCTCTTGGCACCTGCTGTCCAGCGGGACAAGCTCGGTACGCCGGTCACTCCAACATGGTGATCAACCAGGTTGACTGTGCCGGTCTTGCCGTGCCAGGTCTGGCCGTTATCGGTCGACTTGAAGAGCATCAGGTCGCTTTCCGCCAATCCATTCAGTTCGGACGGGACGTAGTAGAGGTTCAATGCCGCGTTGAGACTGACGTCGTTTGCCGGTGTGATATCATAATGCCGCAGGATACCATGGTTGCCGTTTCCGGTATCTGCAACACCGCCGGTTGTACGAACGACCGTCGTCACTCCCGGGGCTCCGCCGAGAGCAGTGATGCCCGTGCCGATGCCGCCAAATGTCTCTGCGACATTCTGTGACATGGTGCGTGTAGCGGAAACGACGCCCTCAATCGGGTTGGCCGCTTCAGTCAGCGACCCCGAAGGGTTCAGGTACATCGTTGTTCCGTTCATCGTCACCACTCCACCGGTGTTGACGTTGGAGTAAACCGCTCCGCCGAGATCGCGAGCGTATGTCCCCGTTGTCTGAACAGCCCCTCCGGTGACATCGAGTTCGACGGAGACTGTCGTTCCCGCCGAGTCGAGCGAGATGAGGCCGCTTCCAAGTGTCATCGGGTTGGTGCCCGTTATGGTCTTTGCCGTCTTTCCGGCAAGGACGAGCGGGGATGAGGTGAATTTGGTAGTTCCGTTATTGACGATATTACCGTACACCTCGATGCCGTCTCCGGCATCACTCAGTGAATCGTTCACTCCGTTGTTCACGGTCAGATTTCCCATGATGAAGAATGTTCCCGCGGAACCCAGCGTGTAGGTGTAATACTGAGCCACCCCACCCGAGTGATGCGTGAGAACCAGATTCGGGAAGTAATAATTCTGAACGTTGATGTCCGTGAAAGCACTCGCCGCATCGAATTCGACAGTGCCGTAGTTGCCGTCCATGACGTGTGTGAGCGTACCGAGATACGACTGGTAGGCGTTGCCGGTGTGGAGATAGCGACCGCCGGCGCGAACCGCTACCGAGTCGCCGAGGCCGTTAGTGTAAATGTCATTGGCTGACGTCTTCAGCGATCCATTCAGAAGGAGTCCGCCCGCCTCAATGTCGAGATCGATGTTGGTATTCTGCCCGTCTCCGAAATAGAATGCAGGATTCGTCTGTGACGTGCTGATCGACGGAATGAGGAGCGTGATCGTGTTGGGATTGCTTGCATAACCGATCTGTATGGTTGCGCAGGAATCGGTACGTGTCTTCCCGGCGGTAACCGTATAGCTCCCGGTGTGATAGTTGTTATCCATGATCACCGCATCGCCCTTGACCGGATATCCGCTGATCGAGGTGCCCGTTTCCAGGTGCCACGTCGCAGGACTGTTCCAGTCGAGTGTATCGTTCGGTCCGCCCGCCGCGACTCTGAAGACAGCCGGTGAGCCGACGATAATCGTGAATGATTGAGTTCCGACGCAGTTGTACAGATCCGTGGAAACCACCTGGAACGTGTACGTTCCGCCCACTCCCGGTATACCCTTCAGGGTATCGTGTGACATTACAAGACCCGGAGGTACACTGCCCGTGAGCGAATACGCGTACGGTGCGTTACCGCCCGCAGACGTGAACTTCTGCGAGAACGCAATGCTGTCGTAGAGGTTCGGCAGTGTGGATGGGCTGACGGTAATTGCCGGGCAGACCATGTTGACTGTATCAAAGACGGTTACGCTGCAGCCGTAATGATCGGTTGCCGTGACCGAAAATGGGTACGATCCAGCCACGGTCGGGAGGCCGGAAAGAACTCCGGCGCCGCTCAGCGTCAGGCCGGTCGGAAGCGTTCCCGAGCTCGTGAAGGCATAGGGAGCCGTTCCGCCCGAGGCATTGTACGTATGCGAGTATGCCGTTCCGACTGTTCCCGCCTGCTCCAGCGTGCCGACGCTGATTGTCGGACAGCTCATCGTGAGGATGTACTGATGATTGTCCTGGCAGCCGCCCGCATCGGTGACCGTGACGGTGAACGTGTCGATCTGTGCCGTCGTCGGTATGCCTGCGAGGGCGCCGTTCGCCGCAAGCGTGAGGCCTGCCGGGGCGCTGCCCGTTGTGATGGCATACGTAAACGGAGCCGTTCCGCCGCTCACGTTCGTGATCGAATCGTGGTATGCCGTTCCGACCGTTCCATTGCTCAGGTTGCCGAGCACGATCGGACCGCAGATAATGAGTGTATAGTTCTGGAACTGTTCGCAGCCGTTACCCGAGTCGTGTACCGTAACCTGTATCGGGAACTCACCCTGCACAGTCGGCGTTCCCGCAATGATGCCGGCGGAGAATGTCACTCCGGCCGGTAGCGTGCCGCTCGTCAGTGTATATCCGTAAGGTCCGACTCCGCCCGTTGCCGTGACTGTATCGGCATACGGATCGTTGATTTCACCTTTCCTGAGAACCGAGGGGCTGAACGTCAGCACGGGGCAATTGCTCACGACAACGATATATTGTTGCGTTCCCGTGCAGCCGTCAGCATCCGTGGCGGTGACTGAGAATGTGTCAATCTGTACGGTTGTCGGGGTGCCGTTGACGACTCCGCTCGCTCCTGTCAGAGTTAATCCGGCAGGGGTAACACCTTGAGTAACCGCAAAGGTGTATGGACCTGTTCCGCCCGAACCGTGCAGAGTTTCATTATAAGATACACCGACCTGTCCGTTCGGGAGTGGATCGAACGGCGTGGCGGTAATGGTGATCGTCGGACAAGTTGTCGTGACGTTGGTGGTGTTCGAGTTATCGCTCGTGCCTGTCCCGTTGACTGCACGGACCCGGTAGTAGTATGTATGGTTCGCAGTCAGACCGGTGACTGCATCGCTAAGGCCGGCTTCGGCTTTTGCATTGTATCCTGAAACGAATGAGCTGAAGCCCACGTCGGTCGCGACATCGAGGAGGTAGCTTGTGGCGCTCGTCGATGCGGTCCAGTTCGCGGTAAACGACGTGGCGGAAACACCCGAGGCCGCAGTTGTCGTCGGTGCCGGGGGCAGTGTCAGCACGGTGGTCGTATTGGAGTTGGCCGTCGTCCCGCCGACTCCGACTGCACGCACCCTATAATAGTATGTGTTTCCGGCAGTAAGACCGGTAACTGCATCGGTCAAACCCGCCTCGCTCTTGTTCTGGAAGCCCGGGACAAAGGATGAGAATCCGACATCCGTTGCCACATCAAGCTGGTAGCTGTCTGCTCCGCCCGCTCCGGCTGTCCAGTTTGCCGAGAAGCCGGTTGCGGTGATGCTGGTCGCCGCATTCGCCGTCGGAACGTTGGGCGGTGTCGTAAATGTGGCATCGCTTCCGACATTTCCGCCTGCTGAGTTGGTGGCGCTGTCACGGAAGTGATAGAGTTGATTCGGGCTTAAACCGGTGATCGCGGCGCTGACTGCCACGGGCGAGGAGCCAATGGGAAGCGGACTTTGTGCCGCCACCTGTGAGCTGCCGTAAGCAATGGTCGTGCCGTATTGAAACGTTACAGAAGTGCTTCCAAAGTTGGGATTGACCGTGCCGTTGAGCGTCGCAGTCGTTGTCGTAACGCTAGTTGCCGCTCCGGTTGTGACGGTCGGTGCCGTAACCGTTGGAGCAACCACAACACTTGCCCAGGTCGTGCCGACGTTGATTCCATCCACACGTCCCGAAGGTGCGGTACCAAGGCTAGTTCCTTGACGCAAACAAGCATATGCGATGGGTGCGCTTGGATTTGCAGATGTTACCGCCGCTGTGATTGCTGGAGCGCCCTCATTGCCGCCGGGAAGCGGATTAACGAAGAGATAGGCGCTATCGAGTCCAGCGGGATTGAAGACATATTTCACGACCACCAGATAGGTTGTTCCGATGGATCGGCTGTTCACGCTTTCAAAGGTCGCAGTCTCACCATTTGCGGATAATCCGAATCCATAGAGTCCCGTAGTCGCAGATTTCTTGGTGTAGACCCTGGCGCTGAATCGATTACCGGTGAATGTGGTATTTATAGGACCAGCAGCCAAGTGGAAAAAGTAGTCTGAAGAGGCCGTCGAGGTTCCGACTGCTGAGAAGTTTGCCATGAATGCTGCGTACACGTTGCCGCTTGCAACGTTGCCATTCCCGGGGAAGGGATGGTTCACGTCTTCGCCGGAGGACCGGATGGAGTCAGAGCTTCCGGTGAACGAGTTGGCATAATAAATGCCGCTATTCTGGTACTGCAACCCGCCGCTGTAGGCGACAAACTGAGTATTTGTTCCGATGCCGCTATGCTCATTCCATCCGTTCGAGATCAATGTCGTGCCGGGGGTGTAGTTGAAATCCTCGGTGTAGCTCAAAGGAGTGGAGGCCACTGTCGCAGTATAATTTGATCCACTGTTATTATCTGCTCTGATCGCATAGAGATCGGCATTTGCCGCAGTGAGTCCCGTGGAGAATCTCGCCGTGGTGGTGATGATATAGTACGTTATCGTGGTTCCTCCGGGGAATCCGGGGAGCTTTGCGTACATCGTGTACTGGGGCGAGCCAAATCCAAGTCTCGTTCCCATTTGTGTAAGATTCCAGGTCGATCCTCCGTCGCTGGACCACCGCACATAAAGGGAGTCGATGGTATTATTTACACCCGGAGGGGTGAAATTCTCCGCTACATCGAATGCGGTGTTGGGATATGCGGCAACTGGATTGGCACCGGCGAGGTTTGTCAAGCTGTCCAGTCTTCGGACTTTCATCCAGACCGCCTGTGTGTTGGCGTAGCCGTTGTCCTGAAAGTTCACGAAGAAGTAACCGGTATCCGTTGCGCCGAACGTTACGCTGTCGTTCGATGCGCCTTGCCATGTGTACGTCTGTAGCGTGTTAAAGACGACAGAGTCATTTGCCCACTTATTGTTGTAATAACCGGATGTTGGTCCGCTCGTGAAGAGGAACTGATACGTTGCAGGTGTGACTATGTCGGCCCCCGCGTACGGTGCCGCGTGTATGACCGTGCGGTACATCGGCGTCGGGAGCGAATTGCTCAGGAGGAATTTTCCAGTTGCTGTTTCGATGCCGGCAAAAACAGAATCTGTCGGCGGCTGATTCCAGCTGTTGTATGCACCCGGCATGTTCATCCCTTCGGGTCCGTAGATCTGTCCGAACGCGGACGTCAGACCCAAAATCGTGAACATCGCCAGAAGCATCAACATCATGGTAGAAAGATGTTTCATGACAACCTCCAAATGGTTGGTGGTGTGGTGAGTGGATCGTGAGATAATGAACTAAACTTTTTGGAAATGAACGATCGTGTTTCAGAATTTGAGGAGAGGTGAGAAGGAACCTCGAAACACCGGTGATGTAGGATGGAGCGGCAACCACTCTCAACGTTCATGAATGATTCCAGCGTTGAAGTGATCGAGCGCTTCCATCAGAAAAAAGAGAATACTCCGTTGCACCTGCACCTGTCTCACCTGTTGAACTCGTCGTACCCGCGGAGAGGGTATTGGATTTGGTCGAAGAAGACGCCCTAAAGTAGTAAAGTGTTTCCAATATTCAAAATATCCGAGAGTAAACAAATTGTAAATTCTTGGCGGGCAAACTGCGAAATTCCGCAGTGCCATCTCTTACTTTTGAATTCTTAATTTTGACTTTTGGCTTTTGACTCGCCCCGCCGTAGGGGGAATGCCCTTCCGGCGGGACTGAATCAGGTAAATCGCTCACTTCATCATGACCATCTTCTGCACGGCGGTGAACTGATCGGCCTTCATCCGGACAAAATAGATGCCGCTGGCCGCAGGAGCGCCCTGGCTTAACCGCCCGTCCCACGTGACCGTGTACGAGCCGGCATCCCGCACCTCATCCACCAGCGTTGTGACGCGCTGGCCGAGAATATCATACACCGTGATCTCGAGGTGCGACTGCTTCGGCATGTCGACGTTAAACTTCGTCGACGGGTTGAACGGGTTGGGATAGTTCTGCGAGAGTGCGAAGACCTTCGGGATTTGCTTCGAGCTGGAAATCCGCAGGTCGAGTCCGATCATCCCCGACTGACGCAGCGTTGCAATTCCTTTGCCTTTGAGCTCTGTCGCCTTGAGCAGCTTGCCGTTGGCTTCGTCACTCAGTATGAAATGCTGGTTTCCCTGGCGGACGATGTCCCATTCGACCGTGAGAGGGGCGCTTTCCGAAGTTACCGCGATCGGGAAATCGGTTCCGGCCTTTGCGTCCGGTTTGTACGATTCAAGAATTCTCCCGGAAACGAACCGGGCATCAAATCCGGAAACTTCGGGTGCCCCCGGCGGCATCTCGAAATCGCTCATGCGCATCTTCGATCCCGCATCTTCCGCAAAATAGAGAACCTGCTTGTTTCCCTTCTTGTCGGAAATCGTGATCTTGTTGTACTCGCTTGTCGCCAGCTGCGGAGCGGAGAGCGAAAGCGATCCGCCCGTCGACGAGAGCACCATCGATCCCGCCTGCGAGGCCTTCACCCAGTATCCGTGCGCCGGCTTCAGCGTGTCGGAGATCGAATAGCCGCCCGAGTAGCCGAAGAACTTCGAGAGGATGTTGTTCACAGGCGTAATCCCACTCACATTCTTTGCAAGGAGATTGCTTCCGAGTGCACCGACGAGATTCCACCCCTGCAGCAGAGGTATGGTATCCTGAGACCGCACTGCTCCCAATTCCTTGACGGTTGTCTGAGCCGCATATTTCACCCAGTAACCGACATCATTGGCAAGCGTGCTCTTGATGATATAGCTGGCGCCGTTGTACGCAAACACCTTCGAGTTGATGCCGGGGAAAAGGAGCGCTGCATCATACCCGGTGGCGTAGGGGAGCTGTGTGCGCGGAACCGAAACCATGTTCCATCCCGCCGCAAAAGTGTACGGGTTGCCGGCAACGATATCGTTATCCCTTCGCGGCACGACCTTCCAGCGGCTGTAGCTGCCGTAGAGAATTCCGGTGAGCGTGTCGACCTGGTCGCCGATATGGAAGATGTGGTTCCTGCCGACGCTCGTGTCGCCCGGTGTGTTCGAATAGGTGTTGATACCGTCCGAGCGGACGATCAATGCGCCGGTTCCGTCGTCAAATGAATATTCCGAAGGATCGGCGAATGTCGGGTACGTATCGGCAATCTGACCGCGCGTAAACCGCACGAGCATGGCATCGTACGGAAGAGCGCTGGTATCCGCAAATCCCACGCCGGCAATAAACCTCGACGCCTTCAGGTCGATCGGCTGGGGAAGAGGCCTGTTATGCGCAACAATCGTGAGCACCGAATCGCGGATCCGCACATGATCGAAGACCTGCGTGAAGGCATTCGTGTATTCCTGGACCGTCCCGGTGACGATGACGCTGTCGCCGATCCGCAGTTGTGCAAGGGCCGCCTGCGACACGGAGTCCGAGCTTACCACCCAGAGTCCGCTCCACGGAGTCGTTCCCTGCTGGATATACCAGGAACTTGTCCCGTAGACATCGGTGAACGATCCGCTCGTAATGATCGTCTGTGTGATCTGAATGTTGGAAGTATCCGCGGTCACGACCCCGCGTACGGTTGCAATGCCGCCGTCATACGCGGAGAGGCCGTCGAGATATGGCGTGTAGCGAAGATCGTGTATCGTGAATTCTCCGTCGTGAACGGTATAGAAGAAGAATCCTTTGCTCGTATCTGTGGCGAATGCCACGCTCGGGTTGGCAAGAATCGACTCTACACCCGTGCTGTCGATCGCTTTCAGGAAGTACTTGACTTTTGTGCCGTTCGGATAGGGGTTGCCGTCCACATCGACGATATAGTTGAACCAGAGTGTATCGCCCGCAAGATTTTCCATTGTATCGGCTTCCCACGGACTGTTGTTGATACTCTTCATCAGGACGGCGCGGTAGAAGCCGTATCCGCCGGCGTTCTTCTTGGCAATCACGGTAACCATGGCGCTGTCCGTCGATCGAACTACGGATGGATATCTCCGGTGGGTGCTGATGAACGGCAGTGAAGTGCCGAGCACAATGTCTCCGGCATAAAGTGGGCAAATTCGGTAGCCGCGCGGGTTTTCGCCGCCTGAGACGGTCAGGATTGTTCCGCGGATCGAATCGACAATTTGCCCCGTGACAAGTGGTACGAAGCTCGGGTCACCGGCTCCGCCGGCGTTGCCTTTCGTATAGTAGTACGACGCATCATAGTCGGAAATGGAGTTGCCGGCCGCATCCTGCATGGTCCATGTACCGCGGCCGGAATTGAGCGTGCTCACGACCCTGAGATTCGTCAGCTCAACCAAGCTCCCTTCATACGGCTCGCCGTGCGAGAACTGGATCTTCCCGCCGGGATAGGCGGCTGTGTAGAAATCGGAGACGTTGAGTTTCGTCGGTGGAGGGATCACTCCCGTACCGATAATCTGGAACGGATATCCGGGAACAGGCCTCAGCTGCGTGGTGCTGTTGATCGAGTTCGGCGTGGGGAACTCCTCGACCATGCAGGTGAGGAGTATCATGTTTCCCTGTTCCACATTCTCGATGCCGTCCGCGATCGCGTCGACGGTGTCGAGGACACCGGATTTGTTATTTCCGACGCGGACGAGTGCTCCGCCGAAATAGTTGGAACTCGAAGTATCGTGGACAAGTAAATCCCACCCGAGATTTGCCGTGAATGTGAGAATGTGGGCCGGAACGACGCACGTTGCAATCACCACGACGGTATCCTTATCGACAGGCAGCGTAAACTGCGATGCCTGCAGCGTCCAGTCCGACTTGGTTGTCCCGTCGTTCGTCAGCTGGAGCGAGTCTGCTTTGAGGAGTGAATCGGGTGAATCGAACTGGATATTGTGGACATTATAGAGAGGATACGACGTTGTCTGTTTTGTAAGCCGGTTGTACCGGGGAATCATGGTTCTTTCTCCTGCCTGTGCAGAGAGGATGCAGCCGGCAAGCATAAGAAACAGGATCACTCTTTTCATGTGGTACTCCTTATGGGGATGTTGAGTGGTGGATGGAGGTAATACGAAATGGTTTTTGAAAATCGTTCGTCGGTCGTGTTGGATGCAAGAGAATTCCCGATGGAGATGGAGGCATCGTGCCGGTGGAGTTGTGAGCAAGGAAACTCATCTCGACGGTACCGGACGAGGGATAGATTTTGGTGGATTCTGCTTGCGTGTTGACCGGTGGTGATCATACAGCAAAATTTATGAAACACGATAACGAAGATGCCCGCGGCCAACTGCCTCCTGGTTGCCGTACGCGCTCTGAATTTGAAATTTCGAAGTTCGAATTTGGAAGTTACAATTTCCAGATTCAGAAGCCGAATGGGAAGAAGGGTGTACGCCCTTTACTCCCGCGATTCGGATAATTCAAAATTAGAATCTCGAAATTGGCACGACTGGTGGGTCGTGTCGATTCGAAGAGATACATCTATTATGCAATGGACTAGAGATTGGGAATCATGCTGAAAATGAGAGGAGCGTGATCAGATCGATCCGGCTCGTGACCGGGCAGGACTGATTCCCGCTCAATGGTAACAAATACGAGGGATAAAGTCAAGTTATAAAATTGTTCCGTTACTTAAATCTCTGTATGATGTTATCCGGATTTCACGAACGAATATTCGCAAATCTTCATCAATTTTTTAATAATTTTCTCATTATCTCCCTGAAGAAAGATTTGAGAAAAACTTGACACTTCGGAAAAGTTTTCTTATCATGGAGTTAACGTTAACTCTTATCTTTCCTTAGTTCCAGATACATTTCCCACGTGAGTGGAATCACGCTTCCGGCGGGCGTTCTTATCGAGTTGTTCTCAGCTTCATTCTAACAAGATTAAAGTCCCGTCCCTTTTGAGGGAAGGGTAGATACGGAGCGGCATGGGTCTTGTAGAGTCGTTGTGTAGTCCCGCGACAGATCATCGAAGTAACCCGCAACAGAAGCATTGGTTTTCACGGAATTATCAGTTCCGTCGATTGCCATTTCCTTCCACCGTATCTCCCTGTTTTTCCTCAACTTTTGCATCAGCATCCGACAAGTTTTTTTCGAATATTATTCACCTTTCACAAACCACACACCCTCTCTTCTGGAGGAAACAATGAAAACCTTTGTATCAGTTTTAATAGTGATTCTCACTGCCCTCGCTCTCACAACAGCGGCTTTGGGACAAGTTAAGTATACCAGCACTGCCACGGGCAACTGGTCCACAATGACATGGAGCCCCGCGGGTACTCCGGGTTCTCTGGACACGGTTGTGATCGCGGATAGTCACATCGTTACATTGGACGCTAGCCCGACCATCACATCCTTGCAGGTTGGCCAGGGAGCAAGCGGCATACTTCGATTTGATGCCACTGCGACCGTGCGCACTCTTACAGTATCAGGCGACATCCTGATCGGTGCCGGTGGAAGGATCGATATGGCGACCGGCGGTACGAACAATACTCATCAGATCAACATTGCAGGAAATTTGAGCATCGGAAACGGTGGAACGTTCGACGGTCTCAATTCAGCGAGCCACATCATCAACGTAAATTTCAATAGTACTTCGGCTGCAGACCAGACGATCTCTTCGCCGGGTACTCCGACTATGGTTCGGTTCAACAAGGTACAGCTCAATAGAGGTGCCGTGGCACGCAAGGTCGTTTCAACAGTGAGCGACTCGCTGAACGGATCGACAAGTTCCTTGGTTTTTGGCAACACCAATGTTGGTGGTACCTGGGAGCAATCCGCGGGTATGATGGTTTACAAGACGGGAAATCAAGGTATTGGAGCGAATGGCGGATTCCGATTGACCGGAACGGCGGGCATGGTGATCCCTTCGAGTTTCGTTGACACCGGAACAGTCACAATCAACACCAGTGGTACGATTAACATGGGAATCGGCAATAACCGATTCGCGATCGAAGGATCAAACACCGCAGCTACTCTTACTCTTACTTCAGGCACGATCAATATCGGTGGTCGGCTCACCCTCATTCAGGGAACTACCACAATTAATGGTGCAACCATAAATATCGATCCGCAATCTTCATTTGTCGGAGGAACGGCATCTGCCCTTGGTTCCACTTCAAATGCCTTCGAGGTTAGCAGTGCCGCGAACTTGACTTTCAGTTCCGGCTCTGTGACCCTGATTAATCCCAATGCCAATATTACAACCGGAAATGATGTCAAAATCAGCTCGACGGGAACATTGAATCTCGCGGGCGGTACAATCTTCATCGGTGATGGGTCGAGCACAAAGACATCCGCTAACGCGAGCTTTCCGGGTTTCTGGATATCTCCTACTTCAACTATACCTTTTGGAAATCTGACTCTCCAACCGGGCAACATAGCCGGAAGGGGTGTGCTGCTCAAGGGTTCGTGCACTGTCGGCGGAAACCTGAATATCATCAACGGCAGTTTTGAAGATACCGGAAAAACGATGACCGTTAATGGAAATCTTACGAATAATGGTCTAGTATATGGTGGTGGCCGAATCACTCTCTCAGGCGGAACCGGACAACACACGATAGCCGGCACCGGGACGTATGACAATCTGGAACTGAACGACGTCCAGGGCGCAGTGCTTTCCGCAAGCCCATCTGTTTCGAAGAACCTCATCATCACTGCCGGAACATTCGATCCTGCGGCAAATACCATTACAGGTTCAGGCTTAACTGATACGTTGAAAGTTTTTGGGACCATCAACGTTCCCGGATCAACTTTCTCGTCCAGTTATGTGAGTTTCGAAGGGGTCCAGCTCAATTCCGGCTCGACAGTCAATTACAACAGTTCTTCCACACAAACTGTGGACAATACTCTATCGTACCAGAACCTCACACTCTCCGGTGGCGGGACCAAAAATCCGGCCGGGAATTTGAGTGTCGCAAGTACACTGAATGTTGTCGGCGGAACCGATCTGCGCAATACTCTCGGCTCCGGTGTCAATCTCTCCATGAACGGCGCAACGGCGGTTCTCAACGTCGATGGAACAATTAACGGCACAAACGTCGGCGTGAACAACGACATCAATCTTATCTCTGCCGGAACTCAAACGACTGTGCAAGGTGCGGGCGCAACATGCCTCTTCCTCAACACGACCGTCAACAACGGCAGCACGCTTGCCCTCGGACGAACGCTGACCGATATGTTCGGAACGGTCACGGTCAACGGCACGCTGCAGTTGAACAATAACGCATTTCTTGATCTGCAGAGCGGTGCGACACTTTCATACGCTTCCGGCTCGTCTCTTGTCTATAATACGGGCGGACCGTACGGCGTTACCAATGAGTGGTCGTCGACACCGTACAACGTGACGGTGCAGGCGAGTACCACGGTCAACATGCCTGCCGCAGCACGATCGATCACAAACAATCTTAATCTCCTGAGCGGTGCGCTGGTTCTGAATCCGTCAATGGGTGCAGATCTCAGTGTCGGCGGGAACTGGACGAGGAGCTCGGGGGTCACGTTTACACCGAATACACGTGCAGTGACGTTCAACGGCACCGGCACGCAGACCATTACCGGCAGCCCCTTCGAGACATTCGATTATCTCACCGAGAACAAATCCGCCGGCGATCTTACGCTCGGCAGCGATGTCCTGGTCAATTCCGGGCTCACATTCACGAGCGGCAATCTCACGACCGGTGCGCATACGCTCGACCTCACCAATGCAACGACAGTGACGAGAACGAGCGGATATGTCATCGGGACGGTCAACAAGGATTTCAACGCGAGCAGCACGTTCGAATTCCCGCTCGGCACGGCAAACGGCTATTCGCCCGTGACGGCAACTTCGTCAAGCGGCGGCAAGCTCATCGCCTCGGCAGTTCAGGGAGATCATACTCCCGTCTTTTCCTCGGGACACGATCTGCAGCGCTACTGGAGTCTGACAAGCGGCGGCATGAGTACCGCCGATCTCACATTCCAATACATGGCAGGCGATGTGCAGGGAACGGAAAGCAATTATGCGATCCGGGAATATCACAATTCTGCCTGGTCAACTCCGGGCGGATCGGTGAACACCTCAACGCACACTGCCACGATCAACGGTGTCACGCAATTTTCCGACTGGACGCTCGCAGAGTGCCCGGTCATCACACAATCGAGCGGCTCGCTTCCATCGGGCCTGCTCAACGTTTCATACAGTCAGACAATTACAGCATCCGGAGGCAGCTCACCGTATAGCTTCGCGGTGACAACCGGGACCCTCCCGTCAGGTCTGTCACTCGCGACGGACGGGACGTTATCCGGCACCCCGACTGTGTTGGGTACGTTTCACTTCACAGTCACTGCAACGGATAACGTCGGCTGCTCCGGGTCACAAGCCGATTCACTTACGATTTCCTGTCCGGCGATTACGGTCAATCCGGCAACACTGCCGAACGGACAGAACGGTGTGGCGTACAATCAGACGGTTTCCGCAACGGGCGGAGCCGGCTCGTACACGTATACCGTGACTCTCGGCTCGCTCCCGACCGGGCTCTCATTGAACCCGACTTCCGGTGATATCACCGGGACGCCGTCGGCGAACGGGACGTTTGGATTTACAATCACCGCCACGGATGTAAACAACTGCACCGGATCGCGGGCATACAGCGTCGATATCTCATCTTGCCCGATTTTCACGATCACCCCTGCGACACTGCCGGAGGTCTATGTCAGTGCAGTGGTAGCGGAAACGCTGCAAACTTCAGGCGGAACTGCTCCGTATACGTACCAGGTGACTGCGGGAACGCTCCCGCCGGGCATCACCCTGTCGACGGACGGAATCGCAACCGGAACGCTGACCACTTCCGGCATCTTTACGTTCACGGTCCGCTCAACGGATAACACCGGATGTACCGGTGATAAGGTCTATACGGTCATCGTCTGCGGCACGATTTTCCAGTCGACGCCTCCGGGCGGAACTGCAGGTACCGCGTACAATTATACCATCGTCCCGACCGGCGGCTTCCATCCGTACAATTTCGGAGTAACGACAGGCACGCTGCCACCGGGACTTACACTCTCGGGCCCGGGAGTTCTCTCGGGCACGCCGAACAAGGCGGGTACGTACATCTTCACCGTGACCGTCGTTGATTCGGTCGATTGCGGCTCCTCGACGATCGATACGGTGACCATCGTCTGCCCGACAGTTACGATCACCGGTCTTGCCCAGACTGCGACGAAGGGCTTCCATTACAGCTCAACGCTTGCAGGCAACGGCGGAACGGCACCATATCAATTCTCCCTGAGCTCCGGAACACTCCCGACCGGTTTGACACTTGCGGGTGACTCGATTACCGGAACACCGTCGGCCAATGGCGTCTTCCACTTCACGATCGATGTGATGGATGCCGACAGCTGCACAGGATCGCTTGTTGATTCGATCACCGTAACGTGTCCGACGATCACTGCCGCCACACCGACTGTAACAGGAACAGTCGGAACACCATATGTCTTTGTGATGAGCGGCAGCGGCGGAACGGCACCGTACACATTCACGCAATCCGGCGGGACGCTCCCGACCGGCGTTGCGCTGGTGGGCGGCGACACGCTGAAAGGCACTCCCACAGCGGCCGGCCAGTTCATCTTCGACATTACGGTTGCCGATGCGTTCGGATGCTCGTTCATCCAGGTCGACACCGTAACCATCACTTGCCCGGCGATCACGCTTTCACCGGCAATCCTGCCGGGTGCGCAGACCGGCACAGCGTATAGCCAGACGATTACGGCAAGCGGCGGAACCGCAGCATACACGTTTGCGGTAACGCTCGGTTCGCTCCCGCCGGGAATCACGCTGAGCTCTGCGGGTCTTCTCTCCGGGGCAGCGACAGGAAGCGGTTCCTTCCCCATCACCATTACAGCCACCGATGTCTACGGCTGCACAGGGAACAGGGCATATTCGCTTACCGTTGCTTCAGGTATCGATTCTACCGTGAAGAGCGGTAACTGGAACGATCCGACAGTCTGGAACCTCGGCGCCAAGCCGACACCGACGCAGACTGCGGCGATCTTCAACCGCGTAACGCTGACAGCAAACGACACATGTGCTGCGGCAATCGTGGCTGCAGGAGATACTCTCGATATTTCCACATTTGCACTCGGTCTCGGCGGAACACTCACACTCGGACCGAATGCCGTCTGCCGTCAGGCAAACTTCAACCCGGTTCCGGGTAACGGCGCTACGCCGCGTGTCTATGATGCAACTTCGTGGTATGAAATCTATGGTTCTGCTTCGGGATTCTCCAGCTCGAATGTGGTATTCCCGAATCTCCTCTGGAACTCAACGGCCAATGCCACACCTTCCGTGGGAACGGTGGTGAACGGGAATCTTGTGAAGACAAATTCCGGGCAATTGCGCGGAGGTACAGGAGTAGCGAGCTCCCGGATCATTATCGTTCATGGAAACGTCATCGTGAATGGCGGTCAGCTTCTCGGAACGGTATCCGGATCGCCGATATCTGGTGGATGGGATATCGACGGGGATCTTACGATAAACGCATCCGGTACATTGGCCTTCAATGTGGTTGGGAGCGGCACCAGTAACGGCTCAGGACCCACAACGGTGAACGTCGGAGGGAACCTCCTCGTTAACGGCACGGGGGCCGTGATCACGGGTGCGGGAACGGGAACCGGCATACTCTACTTCAAGGGTACCGGAAACACGAACTTCGATCCGGGTTCCAACGCATCCAACATCTTCAAGAATATCGGCATTCCTGCCGGACGCACGGTCAACGTCATCAATAACAGCTTTACGGTGAACTCGACGAATGCCGTCTCCGATACGGGTACGCTGAATTTCGGTGCGAACGCATTGAAGGGCACAGGTGCATTGAATGCCGTCAACAGTGCGACGCTCGGCATCGGTTCGCCTGCTGGTATCGCGGCGACCGGTTCCAACGGCAATATCCAGGTGACCGGCACGAGAACCTATGGCGCCGGCGTGACGTTCGTCTATAACGGTGCCTCGGCACAGGTTACGGGTGACGGCCTGCCGAATACGCTTAACGCCCTGACGATCGATAATGCCGCGGGCGTCGAACTCACCACCACCTCGCAGGTGACCGGTGCGTTGACATTTACGGCAGGGAATCTCTATACCGGTGCGAACACATTGATATCTACCGGAACGATTGCTCCGTCAGGCGGCTGGATTGTCGGATTGCTGAGCAAGAACATTGCCAACGGCACAAATGTGCCGAGCACGTTCGAAGTCGGCGATTCAACGACGTATTCCCCGCTTGACCTCCTCTTTGCAAATGTCAGCAATCCGGGTACGTTGACCGCCACCGCAGTCAAAGGTCCTCATCCGAATCTTGCGACCTCGGCAATCGATGCGGCGAAATATGTGAACCGTTACTGGACGGTCACGAACAGCGGCAGTATCTTCACGACCTACAGCGGAACATATCACTTCGTGCCGGGAGACGTTCTCGGCGGCGCGAATACCTCCAACTTCGTCGTGAAGAAATTCGATTCGCCGAACTGGTCCTCGACAGGACTCGGCACACGTACGGCAACCAGCACGACGGCAACGGGAATGACTACGTTCAGCGACTATGCGGTCGGTGAGCCCGCCATCGAAACGATCACCGCGTCGGTGATCGGCTCGGGCGGCACGATCACACCTTCCGGGGCCGTGCTGGTCGACTTTGGTACGGATACGTCATTCACGATGACACCGACGAGCGGCTATCACATCGACAGCATCTTTATTGACGGTGGGTACGCCGGTAACACCTCGCCGCAGCACTTTACGAACGTCATCACGAACCACACGATCAGCGTGAAGTTTTCGCCGAACACGGTGGCCGTGGTGTCGAGCGTTATCGGCGGCAACGGGACGATCAGTCCTTCCGGGACGACGAACGTTATCTTCGGCGCCGACCAGATCTATATCATGACGCCGAATACCGGATACCATATCGACAGTGTCTTTATCGATAACGCCTATGCCGGTAATACTTCTCCCGATACACTGAAGACCGTCGTTGCGGCTCATACGATCACGGTGAAGTTCAAGATCAATTCGTATACGATCACCTCGAGCGTAATCAGCGGTAACGGGACGATCACGCCTCTCGGTGCGACGGTCGTGACCTACGGCGGAAATCAGATCTATGTGATTGCGCCGAACACGGGGAATCATATCGACAGCATCTTCATCGATAACGTGTTTGCCGGCAAGACCTCACCCGATACGATACAGAACGTGACTGCAAGTCATACGATTGCGGTGAAGTTTGCGATCGATACGTTTACGCTCACGGTCAACATCGTCGGAAGCGGAAGCGTGACGGTCCTGCCGAACCAGGCACTCTTCAACTATGGTGCAACACCGCAGCTAACAGCAGTCCCGGTGGATTACACCTGGTTGTTCAACGGCTGGACGGGTGATACGACGAGCTCGGTGAATCCGATCACGATAGGGATGTTTGCGAACAAGACGGTTACGGCACACTTCGTGCGTGACTCGGCATATCTCGCAAGCTTCCGGAGCTTCAGATTGGACAGCCTGGCGAAAGACTACGACAACAAGGGGAAGGTGGGTAAGCCGGTGGCGCTGAAAGCAACCGGTTCAGCATTCAGCTTCCAGGTGACAGCGCCACAAAATCTCACTGCTGGTGCTGTGATAAAAATCTCCCAGACAAGTTCCGGCAGTTTGCAGATACAACACAGGTCTTATGCACCGGATACCACATTCACCTGGACGGCTTCAAAGACGGTGTCAATCCTCATTGGCCGAATTGACAGCGGAACTGTTGTCACGCTGACCGGAAAAGGAACAACTGGTAAGCCGATTACTGCCAGTTATGTCTGGTATATTACGTCACGGAAGACCGTCAAGGGGACCGTAGGTGCGTTCATCTACAATTACGCCACTCTGCCGATGCCGAACCGTGTGAATGCGTTGATGAACTCATTCGCACAGAGTACGTTCGGCACGACAGGGTTCCTGATCGGAAAGGTCAGAACCGACAGCGTGAAGAATTATGGATGGCTCCTGACGACGAAGTACGGTGATGTGCTCAAGACGTTGAGCGATA
>Ga0335082_10001405_pt1 | contig 25670 bp, 25 predicted proteins | sample Lox_Sample_41_FD_206718 | JGI IMG/M metagenome (GOLD analysis project Ga0335082, IMG submission 206718) | Soil microbial communities from Loxahatchee National Wildlife Refuge, Florida, United States - Lox_Sample_4.1 | ecosystem: Environmental > Terrestrial > Soil > Wetlands | place: USA... | reverse complement strand
AGAGCCAGCCGATCGCCGCGCGCACGATCGCGTCCTTCGGCAGCTCGCGCACGAACCAATCGCCGAGCTGCGCGCGCACGTCGATGTCGCGCGTGTACGTACGCGGGCCGTCCCAGGTGGGAACGATGACGAGCACGCGCAACGTGAGCGCGCCGCCGCCGTCGCGCGCCTTCATCGACGCGAGCGTCTCGTCGCGCACCTCCCAGTAGACGTAGAGCGTCGCCGGGTCGACGGTGATCGCGACGCACTCGTCGACGTCGTACTTCGGCGGGAGTGGGTCGGCGTCGAGCATGCGCGCCGGCTCCGGCGGCGGCTCGGTCTCGTCCTCGCGTTGAACTTCGTAGCCGACTCGATCGTCTTCGGGCTCGACCGGGAGCGCGGGCTCCGGCTTCGCGTACGCGGGCGACTCGAGCTTCGCGAGGAGCGCCTTGGCCGCGGCGTGCTCGGGCTCGCGCTCGAGGACGCGTCCGAGCGTCTCGATCGCCTTCTGTGTGTGGCCCTGCGTCGCGTAGATTTCGGCGAGGGTCACCGTCGGCACGGCAGGTCCCGTGCGTTTCGCGGGCGGCGGCGTCGGGCCTCGGAGGCGTTCGGCGGCGTCGGGCAAGTTGAGGCCGCGCTCGACGAGGCGAGCGAGGAGGTCGCGCGCGCGCCCGAGGAAGCCGCGCATCTGGCGCGTCGTGTCGGCGTCGCGTCCTTGGCGGACGATGATCTCGTCGACGAGCTCCGGCCGCGTGAGCACGCGCGCGCGCGTCACGCCGGCGGCCTCGGCCCGCGCGACGAGGGATTCGCGATCGAGCCCTTCGAGGTCGTTGCGGGTCGGTTCCATGGGCCCCGAACCTAGCACGAACAAAACGCGCTCTCAGCCGAACGCGCCGCCGAAATTCGGGGCGAGGGGCGCGGTGATCGCGCGCGCGTTCGCCGCGTCGGCGGCGATTTGCGCGCGGAGCTCGTCGAGTGAGGCGAACTTGCGCTCGTCGCGCAGGCGCTCGACCACGTGGACGCGCAGGCTCGCGCCGTACACGTCGCCGTCGAAGTCGAAGAGGTGCACTTCTTGGCTGCGACGCGGGCCATCCGCGCCGGCGACCGTCGGGCGGACGCCGACGTTCATCACGCCGCGCCCGAGCGCGCGCGCGCCGCCGTCGAGGCGATCCACGACGACCGCGTAGACGCCGTGCGCCGGGACGATCTCGGCGACCTCGTCGACGTTCGCCGTCGGAAAGCCGAGCGTGCGGCCGCGCTGGTCGCCGCGCGCGACGACGCCCGAGAACGCGTGCCACCGGCCGAGGACGTGCTTCGCTTCGCCCACGTCACCGCGCCGGATGGCGTCGCGCGCGCGCGTGCTCGAGAACGGACCGCGCTCGTCGCCGCGGAGCTCGAACGTGCGCACGTCGAACCCCGACTTCTTTCCGAACGCCTCGAGGGTCGCGTAGTCGCCCGCGCGCTTGTGACCGAAGCGAAAATTCCGTCCGACGACCACGACACGCGCGCCGAGCGCCGAGACGAGGAGCTCTTCCACGAACCGCTCCGGCGTGAGCGACGCGAACGCCTGGTCGAACGTCTTCACCACGACGCGATCCACGCCGATGCGCGCGAGCAGCTCTGCCTTTCGCGGCAGCGCCGTGAGCGCCTCCGGCGCCGGCCGCCCGAGGACGACGGCCGGGTGCGGGTCGAACGTGAGCACGAGCATCGGCAGGCCCGCGTTGCGCGCCGCGTCGATCGCCTCGGCGAGGACTTGCTGGTGCCCGCGATGCACGCCGTCGAAATTTCCGATCGCGACGGCCGAAGGCCCGAAGGAAACCTCGCCTCCCCCGAGACGCGCGAAAGAGGGTGCTGTAGGCACGGACAACGACCTTTGATAACGTCCCGCGCATGACGCGCAAGATGTTTCGGGTGCTGGGCGGCGCGGCGATGCTCGCCACCGCGTTCTTCGCGGTCGACGCGGCCGCGTACGGCAACTACCACGTTCGCTCCACCGACGTGCAGGAGAGCGGCGGCCAGTGGCACATCTACTTGAGGATGGACCTGCCGCGCGCGCCCGCCCTCGCGCACACGCCGATGCGCTTCCTCTTCACCGAGGAGACGCAGTACGAGCGCGCCCTCACCGACAACTCGAAGGACCCGGTGCTGAACCGCATCCCGCTCCAGAACCAACTGCCGAAGGTCGAGAGCCTCGACGTCGACTTCTCCGACGCGACGGGCAAAGTCTTCAAGACGACCAACTACGACTTCAGCCTCACGCGCGCGCGCGGCTACGAAGCCGGCGAGTACAAGATGCAGATTCGCATGGCCGACGGGACCGACATCGGCGGCTCGACGACGGTCATCCTCCGCGGCGACAACCCCGTCGTCGACCGGCGGAGCATCACGTTCAGCGCGAAGCCGAAGGACGAGCACAAGGACAAACAGGTCGCGCAGAACGACACGTCGGCGGTTCCCACGTCGACGGACGTCGCGGCCGTCGGGACGCCGCCGCCGTTCATCCCGCCGGAGGGCTTCCAGAAGACCGACGAGGAGCAGATCCACACCAAGCCCGGTGGCTGCGGCTGCGACGTGCCCGGGCAGACCACCTCGACGCTCGCCGTCTTCGGCAGCGTGATCGGGCTCGCGGCGCTGGCCGCGCGGCGTCGCCGTCCTTCGTGACGTCGCCCCAATCGATCGAGAAGCAGGCGAAGAGCGGCAAGCTCTCGCCGGTCTACCTCTTCGTGGGCGACGAGCGTCTCCTTCGCGATCGCGCCATCGACGCCGTGCGCGCGGCCGCGCTCGGGAGCGGCGTCGCGGCGTTCAACGAGGACAAGATGACCGCGGGCGAGACCACGGTCGATCGCATCGTCTCCGCCGCGCGCACAGTCCCGATGATGGCGCCGAAGCGCTTCGTCTTCGTGAGGAGCCTCGAGCGGTGGGACAAGGCCAAGTCGGACGACGACGAATCCGAGGACGCGCCTTCGGACGGCGGCACGCCGCTCGACGACCTCTACGAGTACGCGAAGGCGCCGGTCGACTCGACGTGCCTCGTGCTCGTCGCGACCAAGCTCGACGGACGCCGGCGGCTCGTCGCGCTGGCGCGCAAGCAGGGCTTTCTCGTCGAGTGCAACCCGCTCGAGCCGAACGAGACCGTCGAGTTCGTCGTCGCGTCGTGCGAGGAGCGCGGCCACGCGATCGATCGCGAGACCGCCGCGCTCGTCGCGGAGATGGTCGGGCCCGAGCTCTCGCCGATCCTCGACGCGGTCGAGCGCCTCTCGCTCTTCGTCGGCGGCGGGAACGCGATCGACGACGAGGCCATCCGGCAATGCGTGACGCGCGTCCGCGCCGCGGACACGTGGGCGGTCGTCGGCGCGGTGCAGCGGCGCGATCTCGCGTCGGCGCTCGCGACGTTGAAGGAAGCGTACGACCCGCGCGACCGGGGCCTTCCGATGCTCGGCGCGATCGCGTGGTCGATCCGACAGCTCGCGAAGTACAAGTGCGCGCTCGACGAAGGCGCCGGGCCGGGCGAAGCGGCGCGTCGCGCCGCGGCGTTCTCGCCTTCGCGCGCGCGGGAGCTCGCGTCGCGCTCGAGCGCGCTCCGCCCGCGCGAGCTCGAGCGGTGGATCACCGTGCTCGCTGAGACCGACCTCGCGCTGAAAGGCAGCAAGCGCTCGCCCGACGCGGTGCTCGAGGACATGGTCACGCGGCTTTGTCGGCGCTGACCTTCACGAGGAGCAGCGCGAGCGCGCCGAGCGCGGCGAACGACGCCGCGAGCTCGAACGCGACGCCGGGGTGCGCGTCGAAAATGAATCCGAACACGGCGTTCGCCGGCAGCACCGCCGCGCCGGTGATCGCGTGGAGCGCGCCGAACGCGCGCCCGCGCTGCTCCTTGGGCGCGAGATCGGTCAGGAGCGCGCGCTCGGCGCCCTCGGTCAGCCCGTAATAAAAGCCGTAGCCGAGCATGATCGCCCACGTCGCGGCCCACGTGTGCGCGAGAGGGAGGATCGCGTAGACGGCCGCGTAGAGCGCCCAGCCGGCGAGCATGACGTTCTTGTGGCCGACGCGGTCCGAGAGGCGCCCGCCGGCGACGTTGGTCAGCGCCTTCACGCCGTTCAGCGTGAGCCACGCGATCGGCAAAAACGCCGCCGCGAGGTGCTGGCGGTTCATGCGAAGGAGGAGAAACGAGTCCGACGACGCGCCGAGCGAGAAGATCCCGACCGCGACGAGGTACCGCTTCACGCGCGGATCGAGCGGGCCGGTGAAGACCGGAGCGGCCTCCCTCTTCGCGACGGGCGCCGCGGGCTCCTTCACGCCGAAGACGAGCACGGCGACCGCGACGAGACCCGGCACGATCGCCAGCGCGAAGATCTCGCGGAGCGGCGCGTTCGCGAAGCGCGCGAGCGAGAACGCGACGAGCGGACCGATGACCGCGCCGACGTTATCCATCATCTGGTGGAAGCCGAACGCGAGCGCGCGCGCCTCGGGCGCCGCCGAGGCGGCGAGGAGCGCGTCGCGCGGCGCGGAGCGAAGACCTTTGCCGACGCGATCGCTCGTCCGCAGCGCGACGACCTGCCAGGGCGCGGTCGCGAGCGCGAGCAGCGGCCGCACGAAGGTCGAGAGCGTGTACCCGAAGACGACGAAGGGCTTACGCGCCGGCCGCCGGTCGCTCGTCGCGCCAGCCGCATATTTTACGAGCGCACCGACCGACTCCGCGACGCCCTCGACCCAGCCCAGCCATATGCCCGCCGCGCCCATCGTCGCCAGAAACGCGGGCAGCAGCGGGTAGCTCATCTCGGTCGCCACGTCCGTGAAGAGCGAAACCCACCCGAGCCGCCACACCGTCTTGGGCACTTTCGGCATCGAAGAGATTGTTGTCGCCTTTGACGCCGGGCACCACAGCCCTTACGTTGCGCCTTGGAGGAACCTCGCAACCTGCGACGACTCGATACATAGGAGAAAATGGAGATGCACGTCCCCCCTCGGGTGATCCGGCCTTCGCGTCGCACGATTCCCCTCGCTTCTTCCCCGCTGCCGACTCAGTTCGGCACCTTCGACACGTACGTCTTTCGCTCGGTCGCGAACCACGAAGGCGGCGAAGCCGTCGAGAAAGAGCACGTGGCGCTGGTCATCGGCGACGTGCGCGGCGCGCGTGAGCTGCCCATCCGCGTCCACTCGGAGTGCCTGACGAGCGAAGCGTTCGGCTCGCTCAAGTGCGACTGCAAGGAGCAGCTCGACTTCGCGCTCGCCGAGATCGCCCGGCGCGGCCGCGGCGCCGTCCTCTACTTGCGCCAAGAAGGGCGCGGCATCGGCCTCGCGAACAAAATCCGCGCGTACGAGCTCCAGTCGCGCGGCGCCGACACGGTCGACGCGAACCGCATCCTCGGCCTGCCCGACGACGCGCGCCGCTACGACGTCGCCGCCGACATGCTCGACTACCTCGGCGTCGCGAGCGTCCGTCTCATGACGAACAACCCCGCCAAGGTGAAGGCGCTGCGAGATCTCGGCGTCGAGGTCGCGGGCCGCATCCCGGTCGTCGTCCCGACGAACCCGCTCGCCGCGAGCTACCTCGACGTGAAGCGCCGCCGCATGGCCCACGAGGTCCCCGAGGACACGCTGAAGCGCACGGGCAGCGACGCGGAGTGATCGCGGATCAGCTCGCCGGCTTGTCCAGCGCGGGCAGCGTCGCGACCAGCGGCTTCACCTTCTCGAGGTAGTCGCCGAGGAGCTCCTGGATCCGCTCGTAGCGCGGCGAGCGCAGCACGAGGCCGAGGTGGTTTTTCTCCGGCGTGCGGAACACGACCTCCGGCGCGTCGAACGCGCTCGTGTCCGGGCGCTCGTCGCGCGCGAGCGTCATGATGAGGCCGCCGTACTCGCGGCGCGCCTCCGGCAACGCGTACGGCGCTTTTCCGCCCGCGACCTCGATCTTCGCCCACTCCGCCCACAGGTTGATGCCGGTCGCGGCCTCGACCATGTCCGCGATGTGCGCGCCGCCGACGCGCGCGGCGCACTCGAGCATGTAGAACTTGCCGTCGGCGCGCGACTTGATGAACTCGACGTGCGACACGCCGCGCACGAGGTTCATGCACGCGAGCGTTCGCGCGTTGAGCTCGCGGAGCGCGCGCTCGTCCGCCGAGCCGCGCTCGATCGTCGTCGTGGCGAAGACGCCGCCGCCGTGCGCGACCTCGAACGGCGGCGTCCGGCAGCGATGCACCTCCGAGAACATCACCGCTCGCTCCGAGACGATCGAGTCCACGTGGTAAACGTCGCCCGGCACGTACTGCTCGAGCAGGAAGAACGACTGCCGGTCGCCCTGCTTGGCGACGAGATCCCAGAGCTGCTCCTCGCTCGTCACTTTCGTGATGCCGGCGGCGCTCGCTTCGCTGCGCGGCTTGTTCATCCACGGCGCCGGCACGCGCCGCATGAAGTCGCGGAGCGCGTCGTAGTTGAGCACGTGCACGAACTCGGGCACGGCGATGCCCTCTTCGCGCGCCTTCACGCGCATCGCGAGCTTGTCGCGGAAATGGCGCGCGGTCGTGTCGCCCATGCCGGGGATGCGCAGGTGCTCGCGCAGCGACGCCGCGGTCTCCACGTCGAAGTCGTCGAGCGCGACGATGCGATCGAACCGGATGTTGCGCGCCAGGTACGAGACCGTGCGGGTCGTCTCGCCGATGTCGGCGCCGTCGCGCATCGCGAAGACGTCGGCGAGGACGTCGCGCGGCCAGGGCCGCTCGAGGAGCTTCGCGACCGTGAGCAGGTAGACGCGCGCGCCCTCCTCCGCGGCTTGCCGCATGAAGCGCTCGCCTTTGAAGTACGTCGCGAGGCACAGCACGTTCAGGTCCATCGATCCCGACCGTACTACCTCGCCGGGGGATAGACGAGGCGCTCGCCGTACCAGTCCGCGGCGCAGTCGTAGGGCGCGCCGCGCGCGTCGACGGTCTCGAAGAGGTCGCCGGAGCCGACGCGAATCTCCGCGCGCCGGTCGTACGCGAAGCCGACGCACGTCGCGAGCGGGCCCTGCTTGGTCTCGTCGCAGTGACCGTCGCTAGTCTGGCGGTGGAGCACGTGGAGGGTCGGCCCGTCGCGCACGACGACCCAGTCGTCCGAGCCCTGCACGATGACCATGCCGAACGCCGACGCGACGCTCGGCTCGTCGGGGAAGGCCCACGCGCCGTCGGGCGGCGTGACGTAGCCGCGGTGCTTGCAGTACGAAACCTGGAACGGAGGCGCGGCGCCCGGCGCGGCGCCGACCGGCACGATCGTGACGCGGCCGTTCGCGCGCACGACGAGGTCCACCGGCGAGAGCTGGTCGGCGTTCGCCGCGCCGACGCGCCACGTGAGGAGCACCGCTCCGGAGGTCGCGGCTTCGTACGTGGCGAACGAGGCGTGCTTGGGAATCGCTCGCGCCCACGCGCCGGAGGCCGCGGCGTGGATCGGCGCCGCGTCGACCGGGATCGCCTCCGCCGTCACCGCCGGCGCGGGCGAAGGACGCGGCGCGGACGGGGCGAGCTCCACGCGGGGCGCGACCGGCGCGCCGCACGCGACGAGGAGCCCCAGCCACGTCCACCGCATGCAGCGTTCAACGTCCATCGCGCCTTCGCGATTCCCATGGTATGCGCGCCGTCGCCGATGCGCATCGCCTTGACCCACAACCTGCGCCTCTCGAGCGCCGTCGAGGACGCCGAGTTCGATCCCCCCGAAACCATCGACGCCCTCGCGCGCGCCCTCGCGCGCGCCGGCCACCACGTCGAGCGCGTCGAGGTGAGCGGACCGCCGTCGCGGCTCGTCGCGCGGCTCGAAGCCTACTCGCCCGACCTCATCTTCAACATCGCGGAGGGCCGGCGCGGGCGCGTGCGCCGCGGCTTCTACGCCGCGCTCTTCGAGGAGCTCGGCATGCCGGCGACCGGCAGCGACGCCTACACGCTCTCGATCACGCTCGACAAGGCGCTCACCAAGAAGGTGCTCGCCGGCTGCGGTGTCCCCTCGCCGCGCGGGCGTCTCGTCACGCGCCAGAGCCTCCGCACCGGCGGGCTCGACGACCTCGTCTACCCCGTCATCGCGAAGCCCAACTACGAGGGCTCGTCGAAGGGCATCACGCAAGCGAGCGTCGCCGAAGACCCGATCGATCTCGGGCGCATCGTCGACGAGCTGCTCGACGCGTACCCCGACGGCGTGCTCGTCGAGCGTTACGTGCCGGGCGCCGACGTTCGCGTCTACAAAATCGACGGCGCGGGGATCCTCCCGCCGGTCGCGCTGCGGGTCGACCCGAGCTACACGCAGCGCTTCGCGATCTACGACTACGCGCTCGCCGTCGAGCACGCGGCCGCGGTGACCGCCGCGCGCGCCGAGCTCGCGCCGAAGACCGCGGCGCGCGTCGCCGAGCTCGCCGACCGCGTGTTCTCGGCGCTCGGCATCCGCGACCTCGGGTACCTCGACTTCCGCGTCGGGACCGACGGCGAGGTGCACTTCCTCAGCGCGACGCCGCTCCCGAGCCTCGAGCCGAGCGGCCCGCTCGCGACCGCGGCCGCGCTCCACGGCCTCGACTACGACGGCGCCGTCCTCGCGATCCTCCGCGCCGCGTGCGCGCGCACCGGCCTCCGCGGTCAGCTCGAGCAGACCAAGCCGCGCCCCAAGGCGCGCCGCACGTCGCTCCGCGTCGGGCTCGCGTTCAACATGAAGCGCGTCGCGTCGGACGGCGGCGACGACCGCGAGGCCGAGTACGACCCGCCCGAGACCATCGACGCGATCACGCGCGCGATCGAGAGCCACGGCCACCACGTCGTCCCGCTCGAGGCGAACAGCGATTTCCCGCGCGCGCTCCTCGCGAGCGGCGTCGACGTCGTGTTCAACATCGCCGAGGGCATCCGCGGGCGAAACCGCGAGGCGCAGGTCCCGTCGCTCTGCGAGCTGCTCGGCGTGCCGTACACCGGCAGCGACTCGGCGACGCTCAGCATCTGCCTCGACAAGGGCCTCTCGAAGCGCCTGCTCCGCCGCGGCGCCGACTCGGGCGAGGGCGTCGACACGCCCGAGTGGCAAGTCCTCGTCACCGGCCGCGAGAAGCTCCGCCCGTTCAAGTTCCCGGTCATCGTGAAGCCCAACGCCGAGGGGACGAGCAAGGGCATCACCTCGAAGTGCGTCGTCGACGACGAAGCCGGCGTGCGCGAGATCGCGCGCGAGATCATCGACAGGTACGGCCAGCCGGCGCTCGTCGAGGAGTACGTCTTCGGCCGCGAGCTCACGGTGGGCCTCCTCGGCGAGCGCCGCCCGCGCGTCTTGCCGCCGATGGAGGTCGTCTTCCTCGAGACCAAGGAGCGCCCGGTCTACGACTACGCGTGCAAGCAGGACTGGCAGCGCTTCGTCCGCTACGACGTGCCCGCCAAGCTCACGAAAGAGGAGCTCCGCGCGGTCGAGCGGACGTGCCGCACGACGTTCACCATCCTCGGCTGCCGCGACGTCGCGCGCATCGACCTGCGCCTCACGCCCGCCGGCAAGGTGCACGTCATCGAGGTGAACCCCCTGCCGGGCCTCACGCCCGATTACAGCGACCTCTGCCTGATCGCGAGCGGCGCCGGCATGGATTACCGCACGCTCATCGGCGACGTCCTCAGCGGCGCGATCAAGCGCTGGCGCGACAAACAAGGCGACGGCGCGCGCCTCGACGAAGCGCAGAAGCCCGCGCACGAGCCCGTCCAGGAGACGGCGGATCCGAACTGACAGGGCCGCGTTTCTTCTCTAGTGTTGTGCGTCTCATGCGCGCGCGCGCCGCTCTCGCCACGGCCATCGTCCTCGTCTCGTCCGCGGCGTCCGCGCAGCTCCCTTCGCTCGACGTGCGCACGTGGCACCCCTCGGTCGACCCGACGGCGAGCCTCGTGCTCGAGTCGCCGAACACGCCGGGCCCGTGGGCGTTCAACTTCGGCGCGTACGCCGACTGGCAGCTCCGCCCGCTCTCGCTCAAGGACCCGACGACCGGCGACACGCTCTATCGCCCGATCGACTACGGCTTCGGGATGAACCTCATCGCGAACATCGGGCTCGGCCAGCACGCCGAGCTCGGCGTGGATCTGCCGGTCGTGCTCTTCCAGGACGGCACGCAGGGCCTGCCGACGACGGTCGCGTCGCAGCCGGTCTCGCACACGGCGCTCGGCGATCTCGGCATCAGCGCGAAGGTCGGCATCATCACGAACAAGAACGGCGGCTTCGGCCTCGCGGCGCTCGCGGGCATGACGGTGCCGACGGGCGACCACGCGAGCTTCGCCGGCGAGGGCGCGGTCACCGCGCAGATCCGCGTCATCGCGGACTACTCGTTCGTCATCGCGCATTTTCAGGCGTCGCTCGGTTACTTCGTGCGCACCGAGCAGCGCACGTGGCCCGACGCGAGCGCGGGCGGCTACAACTTCGGCGACGAGATCCCGTGGAGCCTCGGCTTCCGCCTTCGGCCCGACGTCTTCCACATCGACAAAGAAGATCGGCAGACGTGGGAGATCGCCGCGCACGGCTGGCTCCCCGCGGGCCCGCAGGCGCCGTTCGTCGACCGCGGCGCGAGCGCGCTCTCGCCCGTGATGCTCGCGATCTCGGACCGCATCGGCCTCGGGCGCGACAAGGACGTCTACGTGATCGGCGGCGTCGACATCGGGCTCGACGACGCGGTCGGCGTGCCGGGCATCCGCGTCATCGCGGGCGTCGGCTGGGCGCCGCGCGAGCACGACAAGGACCACGACGGAATCCCCGACGACGAAGATCAGTGCGAGGACATCCCGGAGGACAAGGACGGCTTCCAGGACTCCGACGGCTGCCCCGACATCGACAACGACAACGACGGCATCATCGATCGCGAGGACGCGTGTCCGAACGTCGCCGGCCCGAAGTCGAGCAACCCGAAGCTCAACGGCTGCCCGCAGCCCGACTCCGACGGCGACGGCATCCCCGACGCCGACGACGCGTGCCCGAAGGAGAAGGGCGAGCGGAGCGACGATCCGAAGAAGAACGGCTGCCCCGAGAAACCGCCGGAGCCGCCGAAGCCGGATCCCAACGCCGACGACGACGGCGACGGCGTCCGCAACGGCGACGACGCGTGCCCGACCGTCGCGGGCGAGCCGTCGACCGATCCCAAGCTCAACGGGTGCCCGAACCCCGATCGCGACGGCGACACGTACCTCAACGAACAAGACGAGTGCCCTGATGCGCCCGAGGTGTTCAACGGCGTGAAGGACGAGGACGGCTGCCCGGACGAGGGCGGCAAGCCGCTCGTGGTGGTCGACGCTCACCACGTCGTGCGCCTCGAGCACCCGATCAAGATCGCGGGCACGGCCGACGCGCTGACGGTGGACCCCGCGAGCACGATGACGCTCCGCGCGATCGCGCTCGAGCTCAATCGTCACCGCGACTGGGTGCTCGCGGTCGGCGCGCGGCCGGAGGGCGTCACCGCGGAGGCGACCCAGAAGGCGCTCGCGCGCGCGCTCTCGGTCGTCAACGCGCTCACCCAGCTCACGCGGCGCGACGGCGCGGCCGAGACCGTCGGCTGGGACGCCGTGAAGCGCTCGCCCACTGCGGCGAGCGGGATCGGGCTCGTGATCCTCACGGCGCCCCCGCCCGCTCCGCCGAAGCCGCTCGCGCCGGCCGAGAAGAAATGATCCGCCGCGCCTCGCTCGCCCTCGTCGCGCTCGTCACGTGGACGGGCGCAGCGCACGCGCAGTTCGGCCGGCGCCGCCCGCCTCCGCCGCCGCGCTTCGGCGTGCAGAGCGAAGAAGAGGACGACGAGCCGCAGCGCGAGGTGTCTCAGGGCAACCAGGTCGCGCCGCTCCGCGGACGCTTCGGGACCGATCGCGCCGAGACGCTGCTCCGCGCGGGCACGAGCGAGGACGTGCGGCGCGGCATCGCGCGCGCCGCCGCCGCGGGCACGCCCGAGGCCGTCGCGCTCCTCGTCGCGCAGGCCGATCAGCCGAACGACGAGCTCACCATCATCGACCTCGCGCGCGCGCTCGCGCCGTTCGCGAAAGAGGACGCGCCTCGGCAGAAGCTCATCGCGCTCCTCGACGCGTCGGCGCGCCCGGTGCGCTCGCGTCGCGACGATCGCGTCCGCACGACGGCCGCCTTCACCGCGCACGTGGAGCTCGCGCGCCAGATCGCCGCGCGCGCCCTCGTCGCTTCGCGCGATCCCAAGGCGCTCGACGCGATCCACGCCGCGGCGCGCGAGAGCGGCTCGGGGCAGGAGAACGCGCTCCGGGCGCTCGCGTCGGATCCGAGCGCGTCGAACGACGAGACGATCGCGCCGCCCACGTCCGCCGCCGCCGCGCGCGCGCTCGCGCAGAGCGGGGACCTGCGCGCGCTCGACGCGCTCCTCGCGAAATCGCAGCCGGCGACGCCGACGCACGCGGCCGCCGCCGACGCTTCGACGCGCGCCGCGTGCCTCCTCGCGCTCGGCCAGCTCGGCGACGGGCGCGCGCGCATGGTCGCCATCGCGTCGTTCGCGGACCAGAGCGGCGAGGTGCGCGCCGCCGCCGGCGAGACGCTCGTCTTGCTGGACGCGCCGGAGCGGTTTCGCGCCGTCGTGCAGCTCCTCGCGAGCCCCGACACCGTCGACACGGGCGTGCGCCTCGCGCACCGCGCGCAGGACGCCGACGTCGTCAAGGCGCTCGCCGCGCGGTTCGCCGCCTCGAGCGACCGCGAGCTCCGCCTCGCGATCCTCGGCGCGCTCGGGCGCGGCATCGCGACCGATCAGGGCCTCCAGGTGCTCGCGAGCGTCGCGGGCGACCCGAGCCTCGGCGGCGACGCGGTGCAATCCATCGCGCGCTCGCCCAACCCGAACGCGATGCAGGTGCTCGAGCGGCTCGCCGGGAGCCGCGCCGTGCGCCGGCTCGCCGTGCGCGGCTACGTGCTCCGCGCGCTGTTGCGCGGAGAGCGCTCGAGCACGCTCGAACGCATCGCGGGCGACCTCGCGCGCTCGAGCGACTCCGCCGATCGCGCGCTCGCCACCTTCGCGCGCGTCGCGCTCGGCCGCGACGACCCGAACGACGCGCTCGCCGATCGCGACCCCGCCGTGCGCCGCGCCGCCGCGATGGGCTCGCTCGCCGCCTGGGACGGTCGCAACTTGCCCGCCGCGGACGCGCTCCTCGCGCGCTGGACGCACGAGACCGACGAGCCCACGCGCGCGGTCCTCGCGATCGGCCTCCTCGACGGCGACCCGCGCGCGCGCGTACCGACGCTTTCGCTCAAGGCGCAAGTCGAAGCCGGCGGCGCGGACGCCGCGCTCTCGGCCGCGGCGCTCGCCGCGCGCAAGGGCGACGCCCTCAAGCCCACCCTCGACGGCCTCATCGCCTCGACCGATCCCATCCTCCGCGCGCACGTCGCGCGCGGGCTCGCGGCGAGCGAAGAACCGAGCGCGACCGGCCGCCTAGCCGAGGCCGTGCGCTACGAGGCCGAGCCGCTCGTCCGTCTCGCCGAGGTGTCGGCGCTCGCGCGGCGCTCGCCGGCGCCGTCGCGAAACGAGATGCTCTCGCTCCTCGCGCGATTCGATCCGGAGGCGCGCATCCGCGACGTCGCCGCGCGCGCTCTCGCGGGAAGGAGCCCTCCGGCGCCGTGGCCCGTGCGCGAGGTCGCGTGGCTGCGCGTCGCGACCCCGAGCGGCGGCGCGCCGGACCATCCCGTCGTCGGCGCGTACGTCACGTCCGACGGCGTCGCGATTCCGATCGCGTTCGACGCCGACGGCTACGCGCTCGTCGCGGGCATCGCGCCGGGCGACGGCCGCCTCGTCCTCAGCCCCGTGCTTCCCAAGCCATGACCGCCCCGAAGAGCCAGCCGCCGCAGACGTTCGAGCAGTCGATGGAGCGCCTCGGCCACATCGTCGAGAAGCTCGAAGAAGGCGAGCTCCCGCTCGAGCAATCGCTCGAGCTCTTCGAGGAGGGCGTACGCCTCTCGCGCCTCGCGCAAGAGCGCCTCGACGCCGCCCAGCAACGCATCGAGCGTCTCCTCACGGTCGACGCGCAAGGCAAAGCGCGCACGGCCCCGTTCGAGTCGACGGACGACGAGGAAACTCCGTTTTAGGGGTCAGGGCGTCAGGGGGGTCAGGAGGTCAGGAGGAGAAGACGCGCGCGAGGCGTTCTCTTCCTGATCCCCTAGACACCCCGACACCCTGATCGCCGAGGCGTTCTCTTCCTGATCCCCTGACACCCCGACACCCTGATCCCCTGACACCCCGACACCCTGACCCCCTGTCGGAATTTCGCCCCCTGATCCCGCCCGTGCTACCCATCACCCCCATGGCCCCGCGACCTGCGGTCCACATTCCGGCTCCCGAGGCCGACCGTCCGTCGTGGGTTCGGGTCGGGATCGTCGCGCTCGTCGGGTTCGCGCTCGGCGTCGCGTGGCCGCGCATCGCGGGCGTGAAGCTGGGACCTGCCGCGCCGGCAGAGGCCGTGAGCGCGGTCGCGGCCGCCCAGCGCGCCGCCGAAGCCGCGTCGGCCGCCGCCGCGAGCGCGAGCGCCGCGCCCCCGCCCGCGACGAGCGCGCCGCCCGCTGCGCCGGTGGTCACGATCGACGTCGGTCACGCCGCGATCCTCTCGTGCAAGAACGAAGACGGCGACTCGATGAAAGGTCGCGAGTGCGGCGGCCTCGCGGGCCTCGACCCGCTGATCCAGACGCGCCTCAAGCGTCTCGCGCAAGCCCCCGAGGCCGCGCAAAACCCGGGCAAGCTGAACATCGTGCTCGGCCTCGACTTCAAGAACAACCACATCTCGGTGACGAGCGGAAAGTCGTCGACGGTGAAGGACGTCGCGTCGCTCAAGGCGTTCGTCGCCGGCGAGGTCAAGTCGATGAGCCTCAAGCCCGTCGACCACCAGTACGACCACTACTCGGTGCTCTACGTCGTGCACATCGCGACCGGCGCGCCCGAGGCGGCGAAGAGCGCGTCGCCCGAGCCGCAGACGCCGGCCGCCCTCCCCGACAACGAAGCCGCCGTCGCGTGGGACACCGCGATCGTCCGCGACGCGCCGCACACGGGCGCCATCGTCGCCCACCTCCCGCGCGGCACGAAGGTGCAGCTCGGCACCTCGCAAGGCGGCTGGTACAAAATCAAGTACGGCCCGAGCTTCGCGAGCGAGGGCTACGTGTACCGCGGCGCCATCGGGAAATGATCAGTACGTCACGGTGAAGCTGCTCGTCCCGCGCAGGCGGGCGAGCTCGCCGTCCGCTTCGAGACGGAAGAACATCGCCTTGTCCGCGTCCGTCGTCGGCGCGAGGCCCGCGGCGACCTTCGACTTCGCCGTGGTCTCGAGCGCGTGCGCCTTCGTGGACCAGTCCTGCGCGGCCGCGAGCAGCGTGGCGGCGCGCGCGCCCGCGTCCTGCCGCGCCTTGTACCATCGCTCGAGCCACGCGCCGACCTCGTCGATCGTCGAGGTGCCCGCCGTGTACTGCGCCATCACGCGCGTCACCACGCGCCCCGCGGCGTCCGCGCGCTGCTGCAAGCTCGTCTGCTGCGCGTACGCCGCCGGCGCAATCGACACGATCCCCAACATCACGACGAGCACGATCGCTCTCATGTCACGTTTCCCCTTCGTCAGTGCAGCGTGAAGCCGATCACGATCACGCCGCCGCGGTACTGCTGCCCCGCGACGAAGAACGTGTCGTTCGGCGGCGACGTCACGCGGAGCAAGTTGATGTACGCGCCGCCGCCGGGCTGGTTGATCGCCGCGGCGATCTCGTAGCGCGGCCCCGGCAGCACGTTGGTGAGCGTGATCTGCAAGACGCGCCCGTTGATGAGCGTGTACTGCGTCGGCACGCCCTTCACGAGCGTCATCGATTGCCGCGCGAGCAGCTTGTACGTGTTGAACGCGGAGAACGGCGGGCGCCGCAGCTGCGGCATGTTCCCGATGCGCGGGTCGATCGAGCCGGACGGCTCGGTCGTCGCGTGGAGGACGAGCACCTCGAGCGTCGCTTGCGGCGGCCCCGCGCTCGCGTGCGGCGCCAGGGCGAGCGCGATCCCGCCGAGCAGCGCGCGCGAGAACTGCCGCCGCGTCTTCGTCACGGAGCTTTCTCCTCCTTCGGCGGCGCGGGAGGCGGCGTGTCGTCGATCCACACGACGACGCTCGGCGGCGGCTCCTTCGTCCCCGGCTTCGTGCTCACCCCTTCGGCCGGCACGAAGAAGACCGACGCCGGCGTCTCGGAATCCACGAAGTCGACCTGTACGCCGGTCGAGACGGCCGACGCAAGCACCGTCTCGCTCGACGCGGCCGGCTTCGCGCGATTCTGCGCGACGGTCTGCTGGTGGCGCACGTAGAGGAGCACCGCCGCCGCGAGCGCGACGAGCGACGCGCCGACCACCACCATGCGCGTGCGCGCCGTGCGCTTGATGCGCGCCTTGTCGAGGTCGTTCGGAGCGAGCCGCGCCATCACGACGTCGCGCACGTCGAAGCCTCCCTGGTCCGGCGCGTTCGCGCCGATGGTACGCGGGTCGACCGCGCCGCGCACGCCGTCGCCGATCGCGCGCATCGACGCGAAGAGCTCCGCCGCCTCGTCGTCCGCGCCGACGAGCTTCTCGACGCGCGCGCGCTCCTCGCCCTCGAGCTCGTCGTCGACGAGCGCCATCACGTCGAGCATCTGCTCTTGGGAGAGGCTCATGGCGCGCTGTCCTCCTCGGACGACGGCGGCGCCTCGGCCGGACGCTCCCCGATTTGCTCCTTGTAGCAATCGACGAGCGCCTTCTGCAGCTTCTGCCGCGCGTGAAACAACCGGCTCATGATCGTCCCCTTCGAAACCCCCATGGCCTGCGCCATCTCTTCGTAGCTGAGACCTTCGACCTCACGCATCACGATGACACCGCGGTGGTAGTCCGGCAGGGCCGCGAGCGCCTCGCGCAGCCGCAAGGCGATCTCGCCACGACGAACCACGTCCACGGGGTCCGACCCATCGATACGTGAAAGGAAGGGAAAATCTTTGCTCGGCGCCTCTTCGGAATCCACAGCGGCCAAATGTCCCCCTCGGCGCGACTCGTCGAGCTCCGCCACCTGCCGTCCGGGTTTGCGAATGAGGTCGATGCTCAAGTTGGTGATGATCCGATAGAGCCACGTGAAGAAGCTCGACTGCCCCTGAAAGCTCCCGATGTTCTTGTACACGCGCAGAAACGCGTCTTGGACGAGCTCACGGGCGTCGTTTTCGTCTCGCACGAGCGCCATCGCGATGGAGAACGCGCGCCGCTGGTGGCGTTCCACCAGCGCTCGGAACGCTTCCTTGTCCCCGGCCTGAACGCGCTCGACGAGCGCACGATCCTCCTGTGCCTCTTTGGCCCGTACTTCCTTCGTGTTCGACGCCGCGGGCGGCGGGGTATTCAAGCGCCGCGGAGGCATCTCGAGGCTTACGGTAGCCTACGGGAGGGTGGGGCCTCCAGAAGCCCGAGCGTGATCTTCACGTCCTGGAGTTTGCCCTGCCGAACCACCTTCACCGCCACGGTTTTTCCCACCCCGGCCGTGCTCGCCATCCACTGGAGCTCTTTGCCGCGGGCCACGTCCTTGCCGTTGAAGGCCGTGATGACGTCGCCGACTTTGATCCCGGCGTTGTCGGCCGGGCCACCGCCCGCCACGTACTCGACCACGGCGCCCTTGTCGCCCGAGATGGCGAGCTCTTTCTTGTCGTCGTCGGAGAGCTCGCGCACGTCGGCGATGCGCACGCCGATCGCGCTGCGGACGACCTTGCCGTCGCGGAGCAGCATCGGCAGGAGCTGCTTGACCATGTTGATGGGGATGGCGAACCCGACGCCGTTCGCGTTGGCGCGAATGGCCGAGTTGATGCCGATGACCTCGCAGCGCAGGTTCAAGAGCGGCCCGCCCGAGTTGCCCGGGTTGATGGACGCGTCGGTCTGCATGAAGTCGTAGAAGCCGGCCGGATCGAGCGGCACGTCTTCTTTCGTGCGGCCCTTCGCGCTGATGATGCCCTGGCTCACGGTGTGGTCGAGGCCGAAGGGGTTTCCGATCGCGACGACCCAGTCGCCCACGTCGATTCGGTCCGAGTCGCCGAGCGTGAGGGGCTTGAGGTCGAGGCCCTTGGCGTCGATGTGGATGACGGCGATGTCGGTCGGCTGGTCGCGTCCGACGACGCGCGCCGGGAGCTCCTTGCCGTTGCTCAGCTTCACGCTGATCGCCTGCGCTTCGGTGCCGCCCTCGGCGACGACGTGGTTGTTCGTCAGGATCGTGCCGTCCTTGTCGACGATGAACCCGGTGCCGAGCCCTTTGCCTTCGCGCCGCATCTTGCGGCCGCCCCACGTCTCGACGATCTGGTCGACGATGACGTTGATGGTGACGACGCTCGGATCGGCTTGCTTCGCGATGGGCGCGAACGAGACGGGCGCGAGCGTCACGCCCGACATCGCGGGCGGCGGCGGCGCGGTGTCGGTGGGCGCGGTCGAGACGGACATCGTGGAGCTCGCGGCGGGGCCCGCGTCGGCGTCCGCGCCGGGCTTTCCGCACGCCGCGAGGAGCGCGCACGCGATGACGAGTTGACGAACTTTCACGCTCACTTCTTCGCGGCGTCGCCCACGCTCTTCGACTTTTCGACGAAGCGCATGCGCAAGTCGAACAGGATCTGGGTGATGAGCCGCTCCTCCTCGCCGGTCAAATTGCCTTTGGTCTTCTCTTCGAGCAAACCGAGGAGGTCGATGGTTTGTTTCGCAAGAGGCAGGTTCACGCGCGCCGCGTCGCCCCCCTCGGGGTGAGGGGCCTCGCCGAGGTGCATCAGCGCCGAATGGCTGAGCGACAGGATGAACGTCGCAAAATCGAGGTGCGGGAGCGCTTCACTCACGGCTCACTCCGAGTCGTGGCCTTCGAGGGCGGGCTGCGCCGTGGCGAATGACGTGGTCTGGTCCCCGAGGTCGGGGAGCGACGAGAGGAGCTTCTCGACGTCCTTCTCCTGAAGCCGGCCGTTCTTGAGGTTGCGCTCGCGGACGCGGATGTCGAGGTCCCAGGGGCTGATTTTGTTGCTCATGGTCGGCCGTGGCGTAGCACAGAAAGCGGTCGGCCGTCAGCTCGGGGGCCCGTCTTTGCGGGCGCGGTTGAGGGAAAAGAGCGGGATCAAGCTCGCCTCGGGGGGCTCGCTCGCCTCGCGCTGCTTGTCGAAGGCGCTCGCGGCGCGGGCGATTTCCTCGGGCGACGCCTCGCGGACCTCGCGCACGCGCACGCGATAGCGGAGGGTGAGGCCGGCGAGCGGGTGATTCCCGTCGACCACGAGCTCGTCGTCGCCCACTTCGACGACCCGCGCGACGGCTTCGTCGCCGTCGTCGTCCTCGAGGACCACCTCGTCGCCCTCCTCGGCCTGCGGCGCCTCCTTGCGATCCACGGAGAAAACGAGCTCTTCGTCGTGGAGGCCGTAGGCCTCTTCCGGCGGGACGACGAGGTCGGCCTGGGCGCCTTCGGCGAGCCCTTCGAGCCTTTTTTCGAGGCCCGGAACGAGCATTCCGTAGCCGTGGACGTAGCGAAGCGGCTGCCCGTCGCTCGCCGAGCTGTCGTCGAGTACCTCTCCGTCTTCGCCTTCGAGTATGTAATCGACTTCGGCGAAGGCGTTCGGGCCGATACGCACGGAGACCATTGAACCACACGAAGCACGCGGCGACGGAGGAATATTCGGGCTCGAGCGCTCGTCTGTCCAACGTCATGGCGTGGCGAAATGGCGTCTTTTTGTGCTTCGCCATCGCCGCGCACGTCGTTCTGTGGCTGCTGGCGCCCGTCGCGCGCTACGCGCCGCCGCCGGTTCGCATCGCCGACGCGACCGAGATCGAGGTCGAGACGCCGCCCGGCCAAGGCCACGCCGCGGCGCTCGGGGCGCGCGGCGTCGCCCGCACGGACGCGAAGCACGTGGGCGGCGCGTTCTTCGGCCGGCGCGCCGTCGTCGGGCCTGTCGCGCCGGGCGACACGGTGACGGCGCCGGAGACCGAAGGCTCGGCCGCGCCCGAGGCGCCGCTCCCGTCGATCCTCACGCGGAGCGACGACATCGGCCTCGACGGCCCCGGCTCCTTCCGCATCGACGTCGCCAAGCAGCTCCCCGACGACGACGCCGTCGCCTCGGAGAACGTGCGCCGCTCGATCATGGATCCGATCCACGCGCACGAAGCGCAGACCGGCGACGTCACGAGCGGGCCGCTCGCGAACGCGCTCGAGGCGACGACGCGCCGCATGGATGGAACGCCCTTCGAGGGCCGCGCGGTCTTCGCGATCGAGGTCGACAACCTCGGGCTCGTCGTGCACGTGAACGTCGCCGAGTCGTCGGGCGATCGGCGCGCGTGGGACGACGTCGCGCGCAGCGTGCTCAACGCGTTCGCGCAGAAGCGCCTGCGCGTGCCGCCGGGCGCGAAGCGCATCGCGATGCAGATCGAAATCTCGTCGAAGGTGACTCTCCCGAGCGGCGCGCGGCACCCGATGAGCGTCTCGTCGCCCGCGGTGCAGGCGCTCGAGCACATGGCGCACGGCGAGTTCGACAAGGCGCCGGACAACGGCACCGGCACGGTTCCGATCATCGGCGGCTCGTTCGATCTCTCGGACATCGGCGCGCACCCGCAGCGCGTCGTCGGCGCGCGCGTGATTTCGCAGCAGACGTTCTGAGCGCACAAGCAACCACCCGCGCCGTTCGCGCGTAAGGTCCGAACGAGGCTATTCTGCGGGGACCCATGGTCGACGACTCGGCGACGATCCACGAAGGCCCGCCGCCGGACGCCGGCCCGGTCGACGCTCCGGACGTGCCGGGCTACCAGTGCTTGCGCGTCATCGGGCGCGGCGGGATGGGCGTCGTGTGGGAAGCGATCGAGCTTCGGCTCGAGCGGCGCGTCGCGCTGAAGGTGCAAGCGCAGGAGTCGGACGACGTCGCGGCGATGTGGGCCGAGGCGAAGCTCGCCGCGCACGTCAACGACGCGGGCGTCGTCACCGTGCTCGACGTCGGCCGCACGCTCGACGGACGCGCGTACTACACGATGGAGCTCGTCGAAGGGACCGATCTCGCCGCCGTGCTCCGAGACGGCAAGCTCGCGCACGCCGAGGCGGTGCGCATCGCGAGCGAGATCGCGCAGGCCGTCGCCGCCGCGCACGACAAAGGGATCGTCCATCGCGATCTCAAGCCGCGCAACGTGATGATCGACAAGAAGAGCCGCGCGCGCGTGCTCGACTTCGGGCTCGCGCTGCGACACGCGGCCGTCCCCACGCCGCAGACCTTCGCCGGGTCGCCGCCGTACATGGCACCCGAGCAGGTGCGCACGCAGCACGTCGGGCCCGAGGCGGACGTCTACGGGATCGGCGTGATGCTCTACGAGATGCTCGCGGGGCGCCGGCCGTTCGACGCGCGCGATCAGTCGGCGCTCCTCTACTCAATCCTCTTCGACGCGCCGCCCGCGCTCTCGACGCTCGCGGCCGTGCCGAGCGAGCTCGAGGCGGTCGTCATGCGCTGCCTCGCCAAGGAGCCGAGCGAGCGCTTCGCGACGGCGCACGCGCTCGCCGACGCGCTCGTCGCGCTCCGCGAGGGCGCCGCGCCGCCCGAGCAAGCGCGCCCGCGAAAGCCGCGTCCCTCCGGCGTCGTCCCGAAGCTCGCGAAGACCACGCCGATGAAGCTCGCGAAGCCGACGCGCGATCAAGCGCAGCGCGTGTTCCGGTGGTCGTGGTCGTTCTCGTCGTCGCCGGAGGCGCTCTGGCCGCACGTCGCGAACACCGACTGCTTCAACGAGGCCGCCGGGCTCGGACCGATGGAGGTCGAGCTCGGACGCGAGTCGCCCGAGACGATGGCCCGCCTCGGCCACGCCAGCGCGCTCGGCCTCGAGATGCGCTGGCGCGAGTACCCGTTCGAGTGGATCAAGAACCGCGAGCACACGGTCTTTCGCTGGTACCGCGAGGGCCCGCTCGAGGCGCTCTGGAACCGCGTCGAGCTCCGCCCGCGCGCCGACGGCGGAACGGATCTCTCGCACGAGATCGCCGTCATCCCGCGCGGCGTGCTCGGCCGCGTCGCCACGTTCGTCGAGATCGGCCAGCGCCTCCGCCGCGCGATGGACCGCGTGTACCGCCACGTCGACGAAGTCGTCGCGTCGGGCGCGCCCGTCGATCCGTACGACGCGCGGCACGAGCCCACGGCCGCCCAGCGCGTCCGCGTCGAGGTCGGCCACGCGAAGCTCCTCGAAGCGGGGTTTTTGAAGGCGACCGTCGATCGCCTCGCCGAGATGCTCCTCTCGGCGCCCGCCCGCAAGCTCGCGCGCCTCCGCCCGTTCGCGCTCGCGCGCGAGCTCGGCACGACGCGCGAGGGCGCGCTCGATCTCATGCTCCACGCCGCGCACATCGGCTTGCTCGAGATCGCGTGGGACCTCGTGTGCCCGACGTGCATGGTCGCGCACGACTCGCGTCACCACCTCGAGGAGGTCACGAGCCACGGCGAGTGCGCCGTGTGCGAGACCGAGTACGACCACGACCTCGGCACGTCGGTCGAGCTCGTGATGCGACCGCACCCCGACGTGCGCGCCACCAAGATGGAGACCTTCTGCGCGGGCTCGCCGGCGCGCCGCTCGCACGTCATCGTCCAGCTCGTGCTCGATCCGGGCGAGGCGCGCTCGATCACGGTGCCGCTGCCGCAGGGCGAGTACACCGCGGCGGCGTTCGGCGTCGCCACGACCGCGAACGTCGCGGTGAGCCCGGTCGGCTTCGGGCGAACCGCGGAGATCCTGATCGAGGACCAGTCGATCACGGCGCGCCCCGCGGTGCTCGGCGACGGAGGCGACGTCGTGCTCACGTTCGTCAACGACACGTCCGACGAGCGCTCGGTGCGCATCGAGAAGCGCGCGGCGTTCGCCGACTCGGTGCCCGCGACCGTCGCGCTCACGCACCCGACCTTTCGCGATTTCTTCGCGAGCGAGCTCCTCTCGTACGGGCAGCTCCTCGGCGTGAGCCACTTGTATTTCCTCGCCGTCGACGCGAGCGATCGCGGCGCGCTCTTCGTCGACCGCGGCGACGCGGCGGCGTGCGCGTCGCTCCGCGCGTTCGAAGAGGCGTTCGAGCACGCCGTGCGCGAAGAGGGCGGGTCGCGCCTGCCCGGCACGCTCGAGACGATGGTCGCGGCGTTCCCGTCGGGCTCGCGCGCGCTCCGCGCCAGCCTCGCGCTCGTCGAGGGGGACCTGCCGGTGCGCGCGGCGATCCACGGCGGGCGCTGCCTCGCGCTCACGCGCGAAGCACGCATCGAATATTTCGGCGAGACGCTCCACCGCACGCTCTGGCTCGCGAGCGCCGCCGAGCCGAAGTCTCTCGTGCTGTCGCAGGTCGCCGCCGCCGATCGCGATCTCGCGTCGGTGCTCCACGGCACGCGCGACGTCACCACGACGGTAGACGTCGCCACGTCGGGCCCCTACCAGGGCCGCCGCATCGTCCGCGTCGCGCTCGCGCGCGCGCAGGTCGCGTCCGCGTAGGCGCTATTCGCGATCGCGACCGCGACGGCCACCGCCGCCGCCGCCGAAATCACGACCGCCGCCGCCGCCGCCGCCCGGACCGCCGAAGCCACGGCCACCCGTGCGCTCCTGCGCTTCGTTCACCTTCAGCGGACGGCCGTCGAGCATCGCGCCGTTCATGGCCTCGATGGCCTTGCGTGCTTGATCCTCGGTGCCCATCGTCACGAACCCGAAGCCGCGGCTGCGGCCCGTGTCTCGGTCCTTCACGATGTGCGCGTCCACGACGTCCCCCGACTCTGCGAACGCTGCGCGCAGCGATTCGACCGTGGAGCTGAAGGACAGATTACCCACGTACAGTCTCGTACCCATCTCGATCGTCTCACAAACCTGCGACCCAGAAATCGAGCGTTTCACGGCGGGTCGCACCCGTGAGACGCGTGGAAACGAGTAGCAGACGGCGGAGCGATCGCAAGAGAGCGCCGGCAAGTTTTCAGCGTGGCGCTTCGCCACGGGCGCGGAAGCTCTCGCGTGGAACGTCGAACGTGTCGAGCTCGAGGCCGCCGAAGACGCGGAGCCGCACGAAGGCCAGCCGGTCCGAGAGGACGTCGAAGGACGCGGCCGGTGCCCTCGAGACGAACCGGAGGTAGAGGCACTTGTGGACGAAGGCCCCGAACGCGTCGAGCTCGACCCGGGCCTCTTTCGCGTCGTGATCGGCGCCGATCCAGATGCCCGTGTCCCAGCCCGGGGGAAACGAGACGGTCTCGGTGGTGATCTCGTCGCCGGCTTTTTCCTTCACCAGCGCTTTTTCGTACGCGCGGCGCTCGCACGTCGCGCGGTTCACGAGCTCGTCCTCGCGCCAGATCGCGAGCTCGACGGACGAGCGCGTCGCCTCGTGCGTCGCGCGCAGGACAGGAGCGTGGTGATCGTCGATGCGCCAGTGGCGACCGTCGGGAAGCGGCAGCGACACGCCGAAGCGCGTCGAGTGGAAGCGCGCCATGCGCGACCCGGCGGTGAACGCGGGCGGCTCGGGAGGCGCGGCCGGCGGCGCGACGGGTCTCGCCGAGCTGCCGCAACCCGCGAGGAGCAACGCGACGACTAGACGCGCGTGAGCCACTCGGGGTGCGACGAGTCGTTGCCGCGCACGATGTCGAAGAAGCGCTTCTGGAGCCGCTGGGTCACCGGGCCGGGCTTGCCCTCGCCGATGGCGCGGTTGTCGATCTCGCGGATCGGCGTGATCTCCGCGGCGGTGCCGGTGAAGAACGCTTCGTCGGCGAGCCAGAGCATGTCGCGCGTGATGCGGCACTCGTCGAGCGGAATGCCCTCTTCCTTCGCGAGCGTGATGACCGTGTCGCGCGTGATGCCGCCGAGGATCGAGCTCGCGAAGTCCGGCGTGAGGACGCGACCGCTCTTCACCATGAAGATGTTCTCGCCCGAGCCCTCCGAGACGTAGCCGTTCGGGTCGAGCATGACCGCTTCGTCGTAGCCGCCGAGCTTGGCCTCGCGCTTGGCGAGGACGCTGTTCGTGTACTGGCCGGTGATCTTGCCCTTCGCGAGCGAGACGTTCACGTGGTGGCGCGCGTACGAGCTGATCTTCGCGCGGATGCCGAGCTTGAGCGCGTCCTCGCCGAGGTACGTGCCCCACTTCCACGCCGCGACGGCGGTGCGGATCGGGTTGTTCGGCGCGTAGACGCCCATCGCGCCGTCGCCGACGAAGACGATGGGCCGGAGGTACCCCTCCTCGAGCTTGTTGGCGCGGAGCACCTCGACGCAAGCGGCCATGACCTGCTCGCGCGAGAACTCGCACTTCATGAGGGTGAGCTTGCAGCCGTCGAAGAGCCTGTCGATGTGCTCCTTCAGCCGGAAGACATACGTCTTTCCGTCCGCGCGCTTGTAGGCGCGGATTCCCTCGAACACGCCGACCCCGTAGTGCAGCGTGTGCGTCAAGAGGTGGACCGTGGCGGCTTCCTGGTTGATCAGCTTGCCGTCGAGCCAAATCTTTTCGAGTTTGTCGACCATCGGGTGGGTGGAGCTTAGTGTCGTCTGGCGCGGACAGCTACAGCCAATCGATCGCGCATTGCGTCATCCGCGGCGCGCGCGGAGCGCGGCGCGCGCCGATTGGATGCCGGTGAGGACGCCGTCTTCGTAGTGCCAGTCGGGGTCGTCGAGCTCGGGGAAGTCGTGCGGGTTCTGGATGTCCTCGAGCGTGAGGCGCGGGTTGAGGCGGCGGGCGAGCGCCAGCACTTTCTCCCGCTGCAGGTCCTCGAGCTCGCCGAGCCCGTCGTTTTCCCGCGCCAAAAGCGCCGTGGCGTCGTCGATCGTTCGGATCCGA
>Ga0335082_10001403_pt1 | contig 25677 bp, 24 predicted proteins | sample Lox_Sample_41_FD_206718 | JGI IMG/M metagenome (GOLD analysis project Ga0335082, IMG submission 206718) | Soil microbial communities from Loxahatchee National Wildlife Refuge, Florida, United States - Lox_Sample_4.1 | ecosystem: Environmental > Terrestrial > Soil > Wetlands | place: USA... | reverse complement strand
CCGGGAGCGCCAGCGGCGGAGCCGCCCCCCGCGCGGCGGGCGCTAGGGACCGGGCCGCCGGGCGGCCGCCTTTCGCTTGACGGGCTCTCCGCTCCCCGCCTAGATTGGCCCGGATTTTCTGCGGATTTCCGCGAGCCACGCCTCGAGAGGTGCCATGTCGAAGAGCACGGTGATCACCCGGAAGGACATGAAGGAGCCCGACTCCTTCCAGACGGCGGCCTCGCAGGCCGCGAGCTGGCTCGCCTCCCGGAAGAAGCACGTGGTCGTGGCCGGCGCCGCCGTGGTGGCGGCCCTCCTCCTGATCGCGGCGCTCTCGTCGATCCGGGCGCGGCGCGAGGAGCGCGCCGGGGCGGCCACCGCCGCCCTCCTCACGGTCATCGGGGGCGAGGTGTCGAGCACGCCCGTCCCCGGCCTGCCGGGCCCGACCTTCCCCACCGAGGAGGCCCGCCAGACCGCGATCCTCCAGGAGGCCGAGAAGGTGATCGCGGAGTTCTCCGGGGCTCCCGCGGCCGAGATGGCCCGGCTGGCCAAGGCCGACGCGCAGCTCCGGCTCCACAGGTGGGACGCCGCCCAGGCGAGCTACGAGCAGTACCTGTCCGGCGCCCCCAAGGACGACTCCCTCCGCTTCGGGGCGCTCCAGGGGCTGGCCCTGGTCGCCGAGGGGAAGGGTGACCTGGCCGGCGCGGCCAAGGCCTACGAGCGGCTGGCGAGCGAGGCGCCCCGGTTCGCGGACCGGGCCGACCTCGAGCGCGCCCGGGTGCTCGCCCAGGCGGGCAAGACGGCCGAGGCCAAGGAGCTCCTGGCCGCCTACCCCGACCGCCACAAGGAGTCGTTCCTCACGCCGGAGGCGGCGGATCGCCTCACCAAGCTCGGCGGGAAGTAGATGGGCGCGCTCGCCCTCGCGGTCCTGCTGGCCGCCGGCCCGCCGGCGCCCCGCACGCCGGCCGGCCTCGAGACCCGGCTCGCGCCCGCGCCGGTCGACCTCTACACCATCCTCTGGCACCACCTCTTCGAGGGCCCGGCCGATCCGCTGGCCGGCGAGCCGATCGAGCCGGGAGGGGCGAGCGTCGATCCGGCCAGCGGGCTGGTGGTGGTCGGCACACGCGACGGCTGGCTGCACGCGATCGGCCCGGACGGCCGGGTCGCCTGGGAGCTCCGCGCCGAGGGCGGGTTCTCCGCCCCGCCGGCCATCGACGGCGACGCCGTCTACGCCGGCTCGAGCGACGGCAGCCTCTACGCGGTCGAGCTCAAGACGGGGAAGGTGCGCTGGCGCTACCAGGCCAAGGAGGAGCTGGGGACGCGGCCGGCGGTGGCCGGGGGCACGGTGTTCGTGGCCAGCCTCGCCGACACCCTCTACGCCGTGGACGCGCGGACCGGGGCCTGGAAGTGGCATCACCGGCGCGAGCCCCGGGGCGGCTTCACCATCCGCGGCGCCGCCTGGCCGCAAGCGGGGGACGGCACGGTCTACGCCGGGTACTCGGACGGCTTCGTGGCCGCGCTCGATCCCGACACCGGGCAGGTTCGCTGGGAGCGCCAGGTGGCCCCGCCGGGCGACCACCTCGACGTGGACGCCCTGGTGCTGGACGGGACCCGGCTCTACGCGGCCGCCTTCTCGGGGGCGGTCCTGGCGCTGGAGGCCTCGACCGGCGAGACCGTCTGGCAGTTCAAGGCCCCGGGCGCCTGCCGGCTCGCGGTCGGTCGCGGGCTGGTGGTGGCGGTGACCCCGAACGGCGTCTACGGCCTCGCCGCCGGCGGCGGCCAGGCGGCCTGGAGCGCGCCGCTCGGCGGGGCACCGGGTGGGAACCCGGTGATGGCGGGCAAGTGGGTGCTGGTCCCGGCCATCGAGGGCGGGCTGCGCTTCATCGAGGCGGCCAGCGGGCGCACCCTGCGCGTGCTCGATCCGGGCACCGGCGTGACCGCCACGCCGGGCGTCGGCGGAGGGCGCGTGTACGTCATCTCCAACGGCGGCGACCTCTTCGCGCTCGAGCTCTCGTGAGGCGGATCCGGGTCGTGGCGGCGGTCGTCCGCAGGGGCGACGCCATCCTGATCACCCGGCGGCTCGACCGGGCGGAGCGGGCCGGACAGTGGGAGTTCCCGGGGGGCAAGGTGGAGCGCGGAGAGGCCGAGGCCGAGGCGCTCCGGCGGGAGATCCAGGAGGAGCTCGGCTGCCCGCTGGAGGTCGGCCGGCTGCTCCTCCGCCACCGGCACCGGTACCCGGAGCTGGAGGTCGAGCTCGCCTTCTACGCCGGGACCCTGGCCCCGGGGACCGAGCCCGCGCCGCTCGGCGTGGCGGAGATCGCCTGGGCCCGGGTCGGGACGCTGGCGGAGCGCGACTTCCTCGAGGCGGACCGGGCGGTGCTGGGCGAGCTGGAGCGGGCGAGCGGTCCCGGGGGCGAGGGGGCGGAGGCCGGCGGCCTGGGCCCGGTCCTGCTGCTCCCCGGCCTGTTCGACTCGGGCCCCGGGCACTGGCAGACCCTCTGGATGCAGGGGCGTCCCGGCCTCCGGCGGGTGGAGCAGGACGACTGGGAGGCGCCGCGCCTCGGGGACTGGGTCGCCCGCCTCGACGAGGCGGTGCGGGAGGTCGGGTCGCAGGCGCTGCTGGCCGCGCACAGCGCCGGCTGCGGGCTGGTCGCGCACTGGGCCCGCGCCCACCCGCGCCCGATCCGCGGGGCGCTCCTGGTCGCGCCCTCGGACGCCGAGGCGCCCTCTTACCCGAAGGGCCCGACCGGCTTCGCCCCCATGCCGCTCCTCCGGCTCCCGTTCCCGAGCACGGTGGTGGCGAGCGGCGACGACCCCTACGTCTCGCTGGCGCGGGCCCGGGAGTTCGCCGCGGCCTGGGGCAGCCGGCTGGTCGAGCTCGGCGCGGCCGGCCACGTCAACACGGCCAGCGGGCACGGCCCCTGGCCGGAAGGGCTGGTGCTCCTCGGCGAGCTCGCCACCCGGACCTGATCAGCGCGGGTGGTGCTTGCGCTTGGGGCGCGGCTCGGGGGCCGGAGGCGTGCCGGTGGCCCTGAGCGCCAGCGCCACCGGGGAGTATGCCGCGCCCTGGGCGTCGTGGACCTCGCGGACCGACGCCCCGTCCACCCGGAGGGTGAAGCGGCTCCCAGGCGGGAGGGGGGCGGTCGGCGCCAGCGTGAGCCGGGTGGTGTCGCCGATCTCCGTGGCTGCCGAGGCGGGCACGAGCGCCTCCTGCCCGTCGAGCAGGATCAGGCGGGCGTCCCGGATCGCGCCCGCCAGCTCGATCCGGAAGGTGGCCGCCGGATCGACGGAGGTCTCGCCGTCGCGGACGAGCGGCCGCGAGATCCCGCCCGGCTCCAGCGCCACGGCTTCGCGGAGGGGGAGGGGAAGCGGCGCGACGGGGGCGGGCGGGGCCGCCGGGGGGCCGGTGGGCGCGCCGCCTGACGGGGATCCGGTGACGGGGTAGGGAGCCGGGGTGGGTGGGACGGGAGGCGGCCCGGAGGGCGCGGTGGGTGCGCCGGCCGGAGGAGCGTCCAGGCAGGCGAGGAGGAGGACGAGGGCGAGGAGGAGTCGTCGCATCGAGGCGACCGTAGCACGGGGCGGGGCGCAGCCCACCGGAGCGCGCGCTCAGCCTGCCAGGGCGCGACCCATGCGGGCGAGGGCCGCGTCCAGCGTCGCCCGCGTGCACCCGAAGTTGAGCCGGACGAAGCCGCGGTAGCGCTCGTCGAGGCCGAAGTCCACCCCGGCGGAGAGGCCCACGCCCGCCTCCTCGAAGAGGCGGTGCGGGTCCGGGGCGCCGGTCTCTCGCGCGTCGAGCCAGGCGAGGTAGGTGGCCTCGACCGGCGTCGTGCGGACCCCCCTCATCCCGGCCAGCGCCTCCAGGACTCGGCCGCGGTTGCCCCTCAGGTGGTCGAGGAGCGCCCGGTGCCACTCGCCGCCGTGGCGGAGAGCCGCCTCGCAGGCGACCAGGCCGAGCACGTTCACGTGGGGGACGATGCCGCGCATGGCCCGCCGGAAGCGGGTGCGCAGGGGGGCGTCCGGGATCACGGCGAAGGCGCAGCCGAGGCCGGGGAGGTTGAAGGTCTTGGAGGGGGCCATGAGGGTGATCGTGCGGGCGGCGACCGCGGCGTCGAGGCAGGCGAAGGGCAGGTGCCGGCGGCCCGGCTCGAGCACCAGCCCGGCGTGGATCTCGTCCGAGCAGACCACGAGCCCGTGCCGCTCGGCCAGGCGCGCGATCGCCAGGAGCTCCGCCTCCTCCCAGGCGCGCCCCACCGGGTTGTGCGGGTGGCAGAGCAGGAAGAGGCGCGCGTCCGGCGCGAGGGCGCCCTCGACCGCCTGCAGGTCCCACTCCCAGCGCGACTCCCCGCGCCGGAGCGGAGCCGTGAGGACGCGCTCCGGCGCGTCCAGGAAGGGTGGGTAGACGGGCGTGGCCGTGAAGGCGGCGCCGCCCGCCACCCGGCAGGCCACGTTGAGCCCGGTGACGAGGCCCGGCAGCCAGACGATCCACCCCGGTTCGACCTCCCAGCGGTACTCCCCGTGCAGGTGCTCGCGGACCGCCTCCACCAGCGAGGGCCACGGCTCGCCGTAGCCGAGGACGCCGTGGTCCACCCGGCGGTGGAGGGCGTCGAGCACGGCCTGGGGAGCGGGGAAGTCCATGTCCGCCACCCAGAGCGGAAGGACGTCGCGCCCGGCGTAGCGGTTCCACTTGACGGAGTCGCCACCGCGGCGGTCGGGCGCTTGCTCGAAGTCGAAGGCCATCGCGGGAGAGCAGTAGCACGGCGGGCGGCGCCCGTCCCACGTCACGCGGTCGGGCGCGGGAGGGGCGCGGAACGCTTCTTTGCACCCCATACTCGCCGTGTCACGTCCACCCGGCGTGGACACCTACCGTCTCGGCTCCGCCCAGCTCGGGACGGCGAAGCGACAAGCGAACGCCCCCGCCCGCGCCCACTCCCGGGGGCAGCGTTGGCAGCGCGCGGGTGGGAGGGTTCGCGCAGCGAGGCCGCCCGGCGGCCGTCGCGATCGAAGGGGAGGTTGCGCTCATGCCAGGATGGAATCCGCTCGTCCACCAGCCGCCGTTCCAGGCGGGGACGATGCTGCTGCTCACCGACGGGACCGTGCTCTGCCAGGACGAGGGGCCGAGCAACGGCGGCACGCCCGACTGGTGGAAGCTCACGCCGGACGCGTTCGGCAGCTACGTCAACGGGACGTGGCAGCAGGTCGCCTCCGGGCCGAATGCTCCGCTGTACTACGCCTCGGCGATCCTGCGGGACGGCCGGGTCTTCGTGGCCGGCGGCGAGTACAACGCCGGCGCCCAGGTCGACCTGCTGGCCGCGGAGATCTACGACCCGGTGACCAACGCCTGGAGCAACATCGGGACCCCCGCCGGGTGGACCAACGTGGGCGACGCGCCCTGCTGCGTGTTGCCGGACGGCCGGGTGCTGCTGGGCTCCATCAAGGACACGCGCACCGCGTTCTACGACCCGGTGCTCAACTCCTGGACCCCCGGACCGACCAAGGCCGACTCCAGCTCGGAGGAGACCTGGACCCTGCTGCCGGACGGGACGGTGATCGACGCCGAGTGCTCCAACCACCCGCACGCGGAGAAGTACCTCCCGACCACCAACCACTGGGTGACGGCGAGCTCCGTCCCGTCGGCCCACGACCTGGTCCAGTCCTCGGTGGGATCGACCAACGAGATCGGCCCGGCGATCCTGCTGCCGGACGGCCGCGTCTTCGCCATCGGGGCGAGCGGGCACACCGCCTTCTACCACCCGCCGGCGCACCCCAGCCAGCCGGGGAGCTGGCACCCCGGGCCGGACTTCCCGAAGGACGGGAGCGGCAACGTGCTGCGGGCCTTCGACGCGCCGGCCTGCCTGCTGCCGAGCGGGCGGGTGTTCTGCGTCGCCGGATCCCCGAAGGCGGACGGGTGGGCGGGACCCTGCTCCTTCTTCGAGTTCGACGGCACCACCTTCCACCCGGCGGCGAGCCCGCCCACCGGCTCGGTCGAGACCTGGCAGGTACGCATGCTCCTGCTGCCCACCGGGGAGGTGCTGTTCTCCAACGGGACCGGGGACATCCGGGTCTACGAGCACGCCGGCCACCCGGAGCACCACTGGCTGCCGCGCATCGTCCACTGCCCGACCCACCTGCGGCCGGGCCACGACTACACGCTCCACGGCCGCCAGATCAACGGGCTCTCCCAGGCCAACAGCTACGGTGACGACGCCTCGATGGCCACCAACTACCCGCTGGTCCGGATCCGCAACGAGCACACCGGCCACGTCTACTACTGCCGGACGCACGGCTTCTCCACCATGGCGGTGGCCACCGGGATGGCGGTCCACTCGACGCGCTTCGACGTCCCCGCCGGGATCCCGCTCGGCCGCTACGAGCTGGTGGTGATCGCCAACGGCATCCACTCGGAGGAGCTGCGGGTCCACGTCACGGAGCACGTGCCCCGCGAGCGCCGGTTCGAGGAGGAGGAGGAGGAGGAGGTCGAGGTGCGGTTCGCCGTGCGCATGGGTGAGTCGTCCTCGCTGGCGATCGACCTGCGGTCCGGTCGCGCCGAGGAGCTGACGGGGCGCGACGACGACTTCGGCCGGCGCCGCCGGGAGCCGGAGCTGCGCCGCGAGGCCTGGGAGGACTTCGGGCGCATGGAGGCCCGCGAGGAGCACCGCAACGGCCACCGGGAGCACGAGGAGGAGAAGGAGCTGCACCACCCGGCGGCAAGCAAGGCGGCCACCCGCCGCTCGCACGGGAAGCACGCCAAGGCCTGAAGCGGGGCCGGAGGGGGACAGGGCGCCCCCGCGGCGGCGAGGGCCGTCGCGGGGGCGCTCGTGTCCTGTTTTCGCGAAGATGGGCGCGCGGTGCCCGACGCCTGCTCCGCCCCGCCGCCCGGCTCGCTCGGCGATCGAAGGGGTGAGCGGCGGTTGGGTATGCCAGGAACGGTCGCGACCCTTATGCGTCATGCGGCCCACGCGCAGGAGCGTGGTCCGGGTGAGAAGCACCAGGGGAGCGCATCGCGATGCGGTTCCGGTTCGGAGCGTACGAGCTCGACGTCGCGGGCCGGGAGCTGCGCTTCGCGGGCGAGGTGCGGCCCGTGCAGCCGCAGGTCTTCGCCTTGCTCGCCTATCTCGTCCGCCACCGCGATCGGGTGATCGCGAAGGAGGAGCTGCTCCGGCAGCTCTGGCCCGACGCGGTCGTCACCGACGCCTCGCTCCAGCGGGCCGTGAGCCTCGCGCGGCGGGCGCTCCGTCCGGCGGACCGGGGGCTCCTGCGCACGCACCCGAGGGTCGGATATCGCTTCGTGGGAGAGGTGATCGCCTCCGACGGCGACGAGGAGGCCGCGGCGCCCAGGGGGCCTCCGAGGTACGCGACGTGCGGGGGCGTACACCTTGCGTACCGGATCCTCGGGGGCGGACCGGTCGACGTGGTCTTCGTGCTCGGCTGGGCCCTCGGCATGGAGTCGGCCCTCCAGCTCGCAGGCGTGGCCGAGCTCGTCGCGGCGCTCTCGGGGCGAGCCCGGGTCGTCCTGTTCGACAAGCGCGGGACCGGCGCGAGCGACCGGGTGAAGGCGCTGCCCCGGCTCGCCGAGCGCGCCGACGACCTCGGGGCGCTCCTCGACGCGGTGAGGTCGCCGGGCGCCATCCTGGTCGGGTTCTCGGAGGGCGGGCCGCTGGCGGTGGCGTTCGCGGCCACCCGGCCCTGGCGCGTGCGCGCCCTCGCCCTGGTCGGCGCGTTCGCGCGCATGGCGGCCTCCCCGGACCACCCGGACGGCTGGAGCGACGCGGGGCTCGCGTCGCTCCGGGCGTACATCCAGGCCTCGTGGGGCTCCGGCGCCACGATGCGGGCGCTCGTTCCCGAGCGCCACCTCACCGAGGCCCTCCGCGGGTGGGCGGCGCGCGCCGAGCAGGCGGGGGCGAGCCCGGGCGCGGCGCTCGACCTGCTCGAGATGAACCTCGACCTCGACGTCCGGCCCCTGGCGCGGCGCGTGCAGGCGCCGGCCGTGGTCCTGCACGCGACGGGCGACCGCGTCGTCCGCGCCGGGAACGGGCGGGCGCTGGCGGCCGCGATCCCGGGTGCCCGCCTCGTCGAGGTGCCGGGCGACGATCACGCCTTCCTGTTCGGCGGCCGGCCCCGGCTCGAGCGCGAGCTCATGGCGCTGATCGAGCGGACGACGGCGCTCGGGGACGCCGCGCTCACCTGACCGCGACGGCCAGGATCTGCGACCGGATGGGGACCAGGGCGGTGCGGAGGGTGAACGGCCGTACCTCGACCGAGGCGAAGCCGGCCCCGCGCAGCAGCTCGGCGGTGTGGCGCTGGGTCTCGCACCCCCCGAAGAGCCAGCGCCACGGGCGTCGCGCCAGCCGCTGCACGCGGGCGAGGAGCGTCCCTTCGGCGGCGGCGACGTGCTCGATGCACCAGAGCCGCCCGCCGGGCCTGAGCACGCGATGGATCTCGGCGAGGGCGCGCGCCGGGTCCGACACCGTGCAGAGCACGAGGCTGGAGATGACCGTCTCGACGCTTCCGTCGGGGAGCGGGAGCCGCTCCGCGACCCCGGCCCGCACGTCGACGGTCACGCGGCTCCGGGCGGCCGCCGCGCGGAGGTGAGGGTGCAGGTGGAGATTCGGCTCGACCGCGATGACGTGCGTCCCGGGGTCGAGGTAGCGGAAGTTCGCGCCGGCGCCCGAGCCGATCTCGAGGATCGTGTGCGTCAGGCCGCCGAACCACTCGCGCTTCACGTCGCGATACTTGCGGTGGGCGTACCCGTCGAGTGCGCGAAGGAGCCACGCGTCGAGCCGCCCGCGGAGAGGATGATCAGCCAGCTGCATCGTCGCCGGGCCTGCCAGGTCCATGCCGTCCTCCTCGGGTGCCGGGACCAGCGCGGTCCGGCCGAGGAGAACGTACGGAGGAGGGCGGCGCGGGTCCTGACCGAACCCTGATCTCTCCGATGGGCGGCGGCGCGCGCACCCATGAGGCGACCGGTAGACGCAACGGTCTCGAGGGTACCCGTGCGTCCGATAATATGGATTATGGTAACTAGGCGGGAGACAGGGAGGCCTGGCAGGCAGCTGCGTGGCGCCGGCGGATTCCGCCTGCCCCAGCGCGTTCCCGGGCTCGGCTCGAGGCTACCCCGCCCCTTCGAGGAACAAGCGCCCCTCGAAACTCGCGGCGCGCGGTACGCCGTTGGCCGGAGGCGCGCGGCCCGGTCCGTCCGGACGCGCTCACGCGCCGCTCACCCGCTCGCGCGCGAAGCCGAGCCTCACCGGTCGGGTCGCGGCCGAACACCCTCGGCCGGCTGCGCCTCCGCCGGTGCGGAGGTCGCGGCGGGCAGCGCCTGGGCCTGCTCCCTCGCGGCCTGCTCTGCGGCGTGGTGCTCGGCGTGCCCGCAGCAGCCCTGCTGCCGGGCCAGGACCCGGACGATGCGCGGCGCGTGAGCCGCCTCGGCGACGGCGCAGGCGCACTGCTCGGCGCCGGTCGACGAGAGCCGCTCCTGGATCGCCTCCAGGGCGTCGAGCATCTCCTTCTTCATCCGCCGGAGCCGCTCGAGGCGGCGCTGCGCCTGCTCCAGGTGGCCGGCCAGCACCTGCTGGAAGCGGATGGCGAACTCGGCGGCGGTGTGGCACCCGGTCCGGAGCTCGAGGATCGACCGGATCTCCCCCAGGGCCAGGCCGAGCTCGCGCAGATCGGTGATGAGCTGGAGCCGGTCGAGGTCGTGCTCCGTGTAGCGGCGGTGGCCGCCCTCGCTCACGTCGGCGGGCTTGAGCAGCCCCTCCTCCTCGTAGAACCGGATGGTCCGGACGGTGTTCCCCGTCGCGCGGGCCAGGTCGCCGGAAGAGAGGTCTGCCGCCATGCGCTGCTCAGGTAACCGCGCGATCCCACGAAGTCAATGTCGGTGCCGGGCCCAGGCCCACCCCATCTTCGGGACGGAGATCGGCTTGACCGGGATCAGCCGTCCTCGTTAATGGTACCAGCGTACTCCACGTTCGTCGGACCGAGTGAGGAGCCACGTCGCATGCGCAGCAAGGTGGTGGTGGTGGCGGGAGGGAAGCAGCGGAAGGATCACGGCACACGGGCGGTGACCATCTACGGGGAGGCTCCCCTGCCGACCCACCGCGGGCTGTTCCGCGCGGTGGTGTTCCGCGACGAGCGCGGGACCGAGCACGTCGCCATGATCCTGGGCGATCCCTCCGGCGAGGGCACGCTGGTGCGGGTCCACTCGGAGTGCCTCACCGGCGAGGTGCTCGGCTCGCTCAAGTGCGACTGCCGGGCCCAGCTCGACCGCGCCCTCGACTGCATCGCGGCGCGCGGGCGTGGCGTCCTGCTCTACCTGCGCCAGGAAGGGCGCGGGATCGGCCTCGGGAACAAGATCCGCGCCTACGCCCTCCAGGCCGAGGGGCACGACACCTACGAGGCCAACCGCCTCCTGGGCTTCCCCGACGATCTCCGGCGCTACGACGTGGCCTCCGAGATGCTTCGCCTGCTGGGCGTCCGCTCGGTGGAGCTCATCACCAACAACCCCCTCAAGGTGGCGGGGCTCGCCGAGGCGGGCATCCCCGTCCGCGGGCGCGTCGAGCTCCCCTCCCCGTCCAACCCGCACAACGTCGAGTACCTGCGCGCCAAGCGCGAGCGGACCGGACACCTGATCCGGACCGACGACGATCCGGCGGCGAAGGCCAGCTAGGGCGTCCAGAGCGCTAGGCGTCCGGCTCCTTCAGGATCTCCCGGGCGATGACCAGCCGCTGGATCTCGCTCGTCCCCTCGTAGATGGTCTGGACGCGGGCGTCGCGGAAGTAGCGCTCGACCGGGAACGCGTCGGTGTACCCGTAGCCGCCGTGGATCTGGACCGCGCGGCTCACGGCGCGCTGGGCGGCCTCCGAGCTCCAGAGCTTCGCCATCGCCGCCTCCCTCCCCATCGGCTGCCCCGCCTCCTTGAGCGCGGCGGCGCGGAGGGTGAGCAGCCGGGCGGTCTCGCCCTCGGTGGCCATGTCCGCGAGCATGAACCGGATCGCCTGGTGCTCGGCGAGCGGCACGCCGAAGGTGATCCGCTCCTTCGCGTACCGGACGCTGGCCTCGAGGGCGGCCCGGATGGTCCCGGTGGCCTGCGCCCCGATCCCGATCCGGCCTCCGTCCAGCGCCGCCAGGGCGATCCGGAGGCCGTCCCCCGGCGCGCCCAGCCGGGCCGAGTCCGGCACGGCGCAGCCCTCGAAGCCGAGGGCCACGGTGGTGGAGGCCCGCAGCCCCATCTTCTGCTCGTGGCGGCCGACCGTCAGCCCGGCTGTCCCCCTCGGGACCAGGAACGCCGTCACCCCCCGGCTCCCCGCCGCCGGATCGGTGCGCGCCCAGACGATCAGCAGGCCGGCCACGTCCCCGCTCGAGATCCACTGCTTCTCGCCGTCGATCACCCAGTGGTCGCCGCGCTGGACGGCCCGCGTCGACATCGACGCCGGGTCGCTCCCGGCCTGCGCCTCCGAGAGCGCGAACGCGCCGGCGACCAGCTCGCCGGAGGCGAGCGCCGGCAGGTAGGCCCGCTTCTGCGCTTCCGTGCCGAAGCGCGCCACCGTCTCGCCCACCATGTTGGTGACCCCCAGGGTCACCGCCACCGCGCAGTCCACCGCCGCGATCTCGGTGAGGGCGAGCATGGCGGCGACCGCCCCCGCCTCGGCCCCCCCCAGCTCGGCGGGGACGTTCACCGCCAGGAGGCCGAGGTCGCCCGCCTCCTGGATGAGCTCCCGCGGGAACCGCCCGAGGCGGTCGTTCTTCGCCGCCGCCGGCGCCAGGCGCTCCCGGGCGAAGGCCCGGGCCGCCTCCTGCACCGCCCGCTGGGTGTCGGTCAGCTCGAAGTCCATGCCCGCGGTCACTTCAGGACGGCGCTCGAGATCACCAGCCGCTGGATCTCGCTGGTCCCCTCGTAGATCTGGGTGATGCGGCCGTCGCGCCAGTGCCGCTCGGCGTCGCACTCGCGCATGTACCCGAGCCCGCCGTGGACCTGGATCGCCTTGGAGGTCACCCGCTCGCACATCTCCGAGGCGTAGAGCTTGGCCATGGCGCTCTCGGCCGAGTGCCTGGCCCCCTGATCCTTGAGGCTGGCGGCGCGGTGGACCAGGAGCCGGGCGGCGTCGATCTCGGTCGCCATGTCGGCGAGCATGAACTGGATGGCCTGGAACTGGGAGATGGGCTGCCCGAAGGCGGTGCGGTCCTTGGCGTAGGCCACCGCCTCCTCGAAGGCGGCCCGGGCGATCCCCAGCGCCTGGGCGGCGATCCCGATCCGGCCGCCGTCCAGGGTGGCCATGGCGATCTTGAACCCCTCCCCCTCACCTCCCAGGCGATGGCGCTCCGGGATCGCGCACCCCTCGAAGAAGACCGTGCAGGACCCGGAGGCCCGGATCCCGACCTTGTCGTCGGGCTTGCCGCGGGTGAAGCCGCGAACGTCCGCCGGGACCAGGAAGGCGCTGATCCCGCGGTGTCGCTTCTCCCGGTCGGTCATGGCGAACACCAGCACCACGTCCGCCTGGGGGCCGTTGGTGATGTAGTTCTTGGTCCCGTCGAGGACGTACTCGCCCCCGCGCCGCACCGCGGTGGTCCGCATCTCGGCGGCGTCCGAGCCGCTCATCGGCTCGGTGAGCGCGAAGCAGCCGAGCCGCTCGCCCCGGGCGAAGGGGGTGAGGAACTCCTTGCGCTGCTCGTCCGTCCCGAAGCGGAGGACCGGATCGCAGTAGAGGGAGTTGTTCACGCTCATGATCACGCCGGTCCCGGCGCAGCCGCGGGAGATCTCCTCCATCGCCACCGCGTAGGCGACGTCGTCCATCCCCGCCCCACCCCACTCGGCGGGGACCGCCACCCCCATGAGCCCCATCTCGCCCAGCTGCTTCACGGCCTCGGCGGGGAAGCGGTGCTCGTGGTCCCACCGCCGGGCGTTCGGGCGCAGCTCCTTCTCGGCGAACTCCCTGCAGAGATCCCGGACCTGGCGCTGCTCCTCGCTGAGCTGCACGTTCATGCGGCCTCCCGTTCCCCGTCGCCGATCACTTGCCCTGGAAGCGCGCCGGGCGCTTCTCCAGGAACGCGGCCGTCCCCTCGCGCATGTCCTGGGTGGCGAAGATCAGGCCGAACGCCTCCGCCTCGAGCGCCAGCCCCTGGGCGAGGCCGTGGTCGGCCCCGGCGCGCAGGGCCCGCTTGGCGGCGGCCACCGCCAGCGGGCCGCGGGACGCGATCACCCGGGCCTTGGCGACGGCGTGCGCGAGCAGGCGGTCCGCCGGCAGGACGTCGAGGCAGAGGCCGAGCTCCCTCGCCCGGGGCGCCTCGTACATCTCGCCGGTGAGCACGATCTCCAGGGCGCGCATGGGCCCCACCCGGCGGGCCAGCCGCTGGGTGCCTCCCCAGCTCGGGACGAGCCCGAGGTTCACCTCCGGCTGGCCGAAGCGGGCCCGCTCGCTCGCGTAGACCAGGTCGCAGGCGAGGGCGAGCTCGCTGCCGCCCCCCAGGGCGTACCCGTTCACCGCGGCGAGGGTGGGGACGGGGAGCGCCTCCAGGCGGGCGAAGACCCGCTGGCCGAAGGCGGCGAACGCCTGGGCCTGCTGCGGGCTCATCCGAGACATCTCGGCGATGTCCGCCCCCGCCACGAACGCCTTGTCACCCGCGCCGGTGAGGACGAGCGCCCGGACGCCGGGCGCGGCCGCCTCGGCCTGGAGGATCGCGTCGAGCTCCCCGAGGGTCTTCGAGTCGAGCGCGTTCAGGGCCTTGGGGCGGTTCAGCGTGAGGACCGCCACCCCGTCTTCCACGGTCCAGAGGATGTTGTCGTATGCCATGGTCGCTCCCGGTGGCCGGCCCCCGGCGCGGAGGCGCGCTAGCCGTCGTAACGGTAGAAGCCCCGCCCCGCCTTCCGCCCGTACCAGCCCGCCGCCACGTAGCTCCGCAGGAGCGGCGCGGGCCGGTACTTGTCGTCGCCGAGCTCGCGGTGCAGGACCTCGGCGATGAAGAGGCAGGTGTCGAGCCCGACGAAGTCGGCAAGGGTGAGCGGCCCCATCGGGTGGTTCAGCCCCAGCTTCACGGCCGTGTCGATGTCCTCGGCCGACGCCAGCCCCTCCTGCAGGGCGAAGCAGGCTTCGTTGAGGAGCGGGATCAGGATCCGGTTGACGATGAAGCCGGGCGAGTCCTTCGAGGTGACGGTGGTCTTCCCGAACCGCCGGGCGAGCGCGACCGTGGTCTCGTAGGTGGTGTCGGAGGTCTGCAGGCCGCGGACGATCTCCACCAGCGCCATCACCGGCGGCGGGTTCATGAAGTGCATCCCGATCACCTGGGAGGGCCGGCGCGTGGCCGCGGCCAGGGCGGTGATCGAGATCGAGCTCGTGTTGGAGGCGAGGAGGGCGGCGGGCGGGAGGATCGCGTCCAGCTTCCGGAAGAGCTCCTTCTTCACCGCCTCGCTCTCCACCACCGCCTCGATGGCCAGGTCCGCCGGGGCGCACTCCTCGAGCGCCGCCACCGGCCGGATCCGGCCGAGGATCGCCTCGCGCTCGGCGGCGGCGAGCTTCCCCTTCTCGACCAGCTTGGCGAGGGTGGCCCCGAGGCGATCCACCGAGCGGCGGGCCAGCTCCGGAGAGGCGTCGGCGAGCCGGACCTCGACCCCGGCCTGGGCGGCGACCTGGGCGATCCCGGTCCCCATCTGGCCCGCTCCGATCACCGCCATCCGGCCGATCCCCATGGGCTCCTCCTCGGGCTCGCCGCATCTAGGCGCGCGCACCTGGGCTTGTCAACGGCTGTTCCAGCGTGTGACGATCCCGGCGCGAACGCGACGCCCTGGCCGGGGCGGTCCACCCGAGATGCAGAGGATCCACGCCGAGATCGCACGGGACCTGGCGCGCGCGCTGGGCCTGCCGCTCGCCCAGGTGCTCGCGATCCGCGAGCGGGGCGGGGTGCGGGAGGCGGAGACCCTCGCGGTGGAGGTGGCCCCTCCCGGGCGGGCGGAGGCGACCGCGCTCCTCGAGGCGCAGCCGGGCGAGGGGCCCGGGCTGGCGCTGGTCGAGGCCCACCCCCCTGCCCGGGTCCTCGCCTCCTGTGAGCCCTCCCTGGCGGCGATCCTCTTCCCGGGCCAGGAGGGGGCGGAGCGGGCCCGCTCGGCCTTCTACCGCCTCGCCTGCGGGCCGGAGACCACCACCCTGGCCCGGCTCGTCCTCCCACCTCGGGAGGCCGCGCCCTCCCTCCGGGCCCTCGACGCCGCCGTGCGGCTGGCGGCCGGACGGCTCGAGGCGGAGGACGTCCGGCGGGCGCTCGCCGGGCGGAGCACCTACCGCGCCTTCCAGGAGAGCGCCGGGGAGGCGATCCTGGTGGCGGAGGCGGAGGGCGGCCGGGTGCTCGAGTCGAACCTCCGGCTCGGCGAGCTGACCGGCTACGGCCGGCACGAGCTGCGGCGGCTCACGCTCCCCCAGCTCCTCGAGCACTCGGTGCTCGACCCGGGGGCGCTCCTCGCGCGGCTGGGCTCGGCCCGTGTGGTCCACGAGGATGAGGCGCGGCTGCGGCGGCGCCGCGGCGAGCCGGTCCCGGTCTCCATCACCACCGCCCGGCTGGAGGTGGACGGCCGCCCGGTGCTGCACCTGATCGCGCGGGACGTCACCCGGGAGCACCGGGTCCTCGCCGAGCTGAAGCAGACGCGCGACACCCTCGCCGCCCTCCACCTGGCCGGCGCCCATCTCATGGTGGAGACCGACGAGGGGGCGATCTACGACGTCCTCGCCCGCGAGCTCGGCCGCCTCGGCTTCCACTGCGGGGTCCTGGCCCCCGCCCTCGACGGGGGCTCGGGCCTGGTCTGGCGCTTCCTCTCCTTCCCCCCGCCGCTCCGGCGGGCGATCGACCGGGCGCTGGAGCGGCCGCTCGCCGCCCTCCGGATCGATCCCGCCGCCGCCCCCCTGGTGCGGCGCTGCCTCTCCGAGCACCGGACCGTCCACACCGACCTGCCCCGGCGGGCGGTGCAGGACCTGCTGGGCGGCGCCACCCCGCGCCAGCTCCGCCGGCTCGGGCGGTTGGTGGCGATCCGCCGGGTGATCCTGGCCCCGCTCCGGAGCGAGGGCCGGGCGGTGGCCGTGCTGGCGGTGGCCGCCCCCCGGCTGCGGAAGGGCGACCCCCAGGCGATCGACGCCTTCGCCCTCCAGGCGTCCATCGCCCTGGAGAAGGCCCGCCTCTTCGGGGCGCTGGCGGAGGAGCGGGCCCACCTCGAGGTCGAGGTCGACCGCCGCACGCGCGAGCTCAGGCAGGCGGTGCGGGCCCTCGAGGAGACCGACCGGCAGAAGGACAACTTCCTCGCCAACATCTCGCACGAGCTCCGCACGCCCCTGGTCACGGTGCTCGGCTACGCCGACCTGCTGCTGGCGGAGCGGCTCGGTCCGCTCGTCGATCGCCAGCGGTCCGCCCTCCAGGCCGTGGCCCAGAGCGGCCGCCGGCTCAAGGGCTTCATCGAGGAGCTCCTCGACCTCTCGCGCCACGAGCTGACCAAGGGGACCTATGCCTTCGCCGCCTTCGACCTGGGTGAGGTGGCCCGCCAGGCGGTGCTCGCCCTGGCGCCGCGCTTCGCCGAGCGCGGCCTCCGCGTCCGGGCGCGCGTCGCCCGGGGCACCCCTCGCGCCTGGGGGGACCGGGACCGCATCCTGCAGGTGCTCGTGAACCTGCTCGCCAACGCCGAGCGCTACAGCCCGGACGGCGCCGCCATCCGCGTGGCGGTGGCGGGGGTACGGCAGGGGCGGATCGAGGTGGCGGTGACCGACCGGGGGGCCGGCATCCCCTCCGAGCACCTCGCCCACATCTTCGAGCGCCTCTACCAGGTCCGCGACGACCTTGCCCCTCGCCACAAGGGCGGCGCGCTCGGGATCGGGCTCGCGATCGTGAAGGGGATCGTGGAGGCGCACGGCGGGGAGGTGACGGTGCGATCCCGGGTCGGGCACGGGAGCACCTTCCGCTTCTGGCTGGCGCCCGCCAACCCGGAGCGCGTCCGCCCGGCGGGCGCCGGCGAGCCGGGCTGAGCCGGCCGTCACGGCGCCTCAGGGGCCGAGCGGCAGGACCACCGTCCCGGCCTCGCGCACCTCGAGGGGCCGCTCGACCTCCAGGGCGCCCTCCGGCCCGGTCACCCGGATGGAGAGCGTGTAGTCGCCGTCCGGCAGGCGCACCGGGTGGCGGACGCGCGTCTGGCCGGCCGGCACGGTGAGCTCGGCGCGGCGGATCAGCTCCCCCTGGCGCCGGACCACCACCTCGATCCGCGTGGCGCCGGGCAGGTGAGCCAGGTCGTAGACCAGGTCGAGATCGCGCGGCACGGCGCGGAAGAGGAAGTACCCGACCCCGAGCGCCCCGAGGAGGAGGAGGAGCCGCGCGGGGGATCTCACCCCTTGGCCTTCCGCCGGGCGCGCCGCGGGCGGACCGTGGCCCTGACCTCGGGCCGGGGCCGGCCGTCCTCGCCGGGGAGGAGCCGGATCTCGGCCTTCACCTCGATCGCCATGCCGGAGAGGGCCTTCCAGAACTCGCGGTGGAGCGCCTCCGACTCGAGGAAGCGCCGGACCTCGTCGGAGAGGACGCGGAGGATCTCGTCCTTCGCTCCCTGGGCCTGCTGCCCGACGAACCCGATGACCTCCTTGGGGAGCTTCCACTCGCGGGCGAGCCGCCGCGCGCCCTCCTCCGTCATGAAGAGCGCGCCCACCCCGGCGAGGAGCGCCTTCTTGACGCCGTCGGGCAGCAGCCCGCGGCCGACGGCCGATCCCGGCGCGGCGGCGGGGGCCTCCACCGCCGGCTCCACACGGGTCCCCGGCGCCTCCTCGTCCCCGATCGGCTTCCCCTCCATCACCGACCTCACGCGCGCGGCTGCGCTCCGATCACCGGCAGGCGGGGCGCCTTGAGCACCTGCGTGGAGACCGCCCCCGCCACGTTCCCGGACACGGTCAGGAAGGCGTGGGCCTGGGGGCTGTCCGGCGCGCCGGCGACCACCGGCATCCCCTCGTCGCCCCCCTGGCGGATGGCGAGGTCGATGGGGACCTCGCCCAGGAAGCGGATGCCCATCTTCTCCGCGGCGGAGCGCGCCCCGCCCTTCGCGAAGATGGGCGTCTCCTGCCGGCAGTGGGGGCAGACGAAGGAGGACATGTTCTCGACCAGGCCGAGGACCGGGATCGAGACCTTGTCGAACATCAGCTTCGCCCGGATCACGTCCGCCAGGGCGACGTCCTGCGGGGTCGAGACCAGCACCACCCCGGCGGCGCGCACGTTCTGGGCGAGGGTCAAGGGGACGTCGCCGGTGCCCGGCGGGAGGTCGAGGATCAGGTAGTCCAGCTCGCCCCAGTTGACGTCCCGGAGCAGCTGGATCAGGGCGCCGGTCACCATGGGGCCGCGCCAGATCAGGGCCTGGTCCGGGTCGATGAGGAAGCCGATCGACATCACCTTCACGCCGTGAGCGAAGAGGGGGTCGAGGCGCTTGCCGTCGGAGGAAGTGGGGCGCTCGGTCAGGCCGGTGAGGATGGGGATCGAGGGGCCGTAGATGTCGGCGTCCAGGATCCCGACCTTGGCGCCGAGGCGGGCCAGCCCCACCGCCACGTTCACGGCGACCGTGCTCTTGCCCACCCCGCCCTTCCCTGCCCCGACCAGGACGATGTTCTTCACCCCGGGGGTGAGCGCGGCCTGGGACACGCCGGGCGCGCTGCGGACCTGGGCGCCCCAGGACAGCTCGACCCGGGCGAAGCCGGCGCCCTTGAGGGCGGCGTGGACGTCCTTCCCGATGGTGTCCTTGAGCGGGCAGGCGGGCGTGGTGAGCTCCACCTTGAGGCGGACGACCTCCCCGTCGACGGCGAGGTCCTTGATCATCCCGAGGGAGACCAGGTCCCGGCGGAGCTCGGGATCCATGACCTTCTTCAGGGCTTCGAGCGCGGCGGCGTTGTCGAGCGGCATCTGGCGGCCTTTATAGCGGGGCGCCGGGGGGTTCTCAATCGGGGAGCGGGTTCACTCCAGGCGATCGACCCGCCAGCTGCCTTCCTCGAGGAGCAGGACGGCCGCCAGCCCCGGCCCGGCGGGGAGCGTCACCCGGTCGCGGTCCCGGGTGAGGGGCGCCCCCGCGGCCAGCAGCGCCGCCACGCGCCCGGCCGCATCGCTCGCCACCGGCCCGGCGCCCCGGTAGTCCGCGGCCAGCCGCGAGGCGGTGTAGGCGTCCCGCCAGCGCGCGGTCAGCAGGGCGTGCGCCTCGTCCCAGCGCCCGGCCTGGACCGCCCCGGCGAAGCGCCCCAGGACGGCGCGGGCGGCCGCGTCGTCGTCCCCCCGGGGGATGGGCGGGTAGCCGCGCGGGCTCCCGGCGGCGCAGCCGAGCGCCAGGGCGAGGGCGGCGAGCAGCAGGCGGGGCACGGGGCTCGCTTACACCATCGGCCCCCGGCGCGCCAGGGACCGGGCTCGCGGTCAGCCGGCCGGCCGCGCGCCTTCCCCGGCGGGCTGGACCCGCACCTCCCCCTCCTCCTCCTCGCGCCCGCTCACGGTGATGTCGACGTCGAGGAACCGGCGGATCACCTCGGCGTTGGTAAGCAGGTGGCGGGTCACCGCGCTCACCGTGAAGCGGGTGCTGGGGACGACGCCCGGCGCGGGGGGGACGATCCGCGCCGCCAGGAGCGCGGCCGGGATCACGATCTGGTCTCCGAGGTGCCGATCCACGGCCGCGCCGCCGGACAGGTACGCGCGGAAGCCGGCCACCGCCTCCTCCGCCACCTGCTCGGGGGAGCGGTCGGGGGCGCTCACCGCCCCGTGGCCCGCCCGGGTCCGCTCGAACGTCGAGACGATGAGCACGTGCGCGCCCCGGGAGGCGCGGGCCGGCACCGGGACGCGCTCGGCCTCGGCGGAGATGCCGATCTCGCGGAGCCCGCGGAGCGCGCGGGTCGCCTGGCGCTCCGCCACCTCGTAGGGGAGGCCGCCCACCATCGACACCACCTCGACCTCCTGGAGCGTCCCGCGGCTGCGGAGGTCCACGGGCGGCATGGCGTGCGCCGGCTCGACGCGCGCCGCGAGCTCCCCGCCGCCCTCCGGGTAGAAGCCCGCCTGGGCGAGCTCGCACCCGAAGCGGAAGCCGAGCCGGGCCACGGCCGGGGCGAAGACCAGCGCCAGGTAGTGGAAGCTGGGGGCGTGGTCCTGGTGGGTGCCGCCCCGGAGGGTCACCGTCGAGGGGCCGCCGGCCAGCGCGAGCGGCCAGAGGACCGTCTGGAACAGGAGCGGCGTGGAGCCGGCGGTGCCGATGTCGAACGACCACTCGCCCGGCCGGGCGGCCCGGCGCGGGCGGAAGGCGAGGCGCGTGGAGCCCACCTGGTCGCCGCTCAGCTCGGCGTCGACGATGCGGGCCATCGCCCGGGCCGCCTCGCGGTGCTGGGGCCGCAGGCCCGGCTTGAGCCGGTTCTCGCGGATGCGGACGATGCTGAAGGGCTTGCCGGTGATGGCGGAGAGCGAGAGGGCCGTCCGGAGGATCTGTCCGCCGCCCTCGCCGCTGCTCCCGTCCAGGTCGATCCGCTCGGAAGGCACCGCGCCAATCTAGTGCGCGCGCCCCGGACCGTTAAGCGCGAGCCGGGGTTGCCCGCCCACGAGCCCCGGATGGGGCAGCCGCGCGTGCTACAAGGCCGTCCATGGCCGTCGCGGTCCTCCTGTTCCTGCTCACCTACCTGGCGGTGGCCGCCGGCCGGGTTCCGCTGCTGTCCGTCGACCGGCCGGCCGCGGCGCTGCTCGGGGCCGTGCTCATGGTCGCCGCCCGCGTGCTCACCCCGGCCCAGGCCGGGCGGGCGATCAACGGCGACACCCTCGGGCTCCTCCTCGGCATGATGATCCTGACCGCGTACCTGGGCGAGGCCGGCTTCTTCCGCTGGGCCAGCTGGCGGGTGCTGCGGGTGGTCTCGTCCCCGCGGACGCTCCTCTGGGCCCTGGTGTTCACCGCCGGCGGGCTCTCGGCGCTGCTCGTCAACGACACCGTCTGCCTGATGGTGACGCCCCTCGTGCTGCGGATCATCGACGACGGCGAGCTGCCGCCCCTGCCCTACCTGCTCGCCGTCTGCTTCGGCTCGAACGCGGGGAGCGTCGCCACCCTCACCGGCAACCCGCAGAACATGATCGTCGGGACCCTGTCCGGGATCTCCTACGCTCGCTTCGCCGCCGCGCTCGCCGCGCCGGCGCTCCTCTCGCTCGCGCTGGTGGCCGCCATCCTCCACCTGGTCTTCCGACGCCAGCTCGCCGGGGCGCCCATCGCCGCGGTGCCGGCGGGCGCCCCGCCGATGGACGGGCGGCTCCTCGCCAAGTCCGTCGGCGCGCTGGCCCTGGCGGTGGTCGGGTTCCTGCTCGGGTTCGAGCTCGCCTGGACCGCCCTCTTCGCGGGCGCCCTCTGCATGGCGGTCGCGGGGCGGGCTCCCCGGGAGGCGCTTCAGAAGGTGGACTGGCCGCTGCTGGTCTTCTTCGCCGGGCTCTTCGTGGTGGTGGCCGGCATCGGCCAGGCCGGCGTGACCGAGCGAATGTACCAGGCGGTGGCGCCCGCCCTGGGCACGTCGCCGGAGCGGCAGGCGTTGGCGTTCGGGGCCTTCTCCGTGGTCGGGTCGCAGCTGGTCTCCAACGTGCCCTTCGTGATCCTGGCGGGCGAGTGGATCCCGCGGCTCGCCGAGCCCCGGCTGCTCTGGCTCGCGACCGCGCTCGCCGCCACCCTGGCCGGGAACCTCACCGTGCTGGGCTCGGTGGCGAACCTGATCGTGCTCGAGCTGGCGGGCTCGCGGGCGCGGATCTCCTTCTGGCGCTTCCTGCGGATCGGCGGGGTGGTGACCCTGGCCACGCTCACGGCCGGGCTGGCCCTCCTGCTCCTCGAGCGCCGCCTCGGCCTCGTCTAGCCCGGTCGGGCGCTCGACCCCCGCACGGGGGTCGCTCAAGCCATCGTTTACAGAGCGGATTCCGACGGGGCCCGGCGGGGCACGCACCGCGGGCCGCACGGGCCCTCCCGGCGAAATACCGCGCCCGGTTCCCCGTAGAATCCGCATGGTTGCGGCCATGGCGCTCGTCGATGTAGGAATCGCGCTCTCGCTGGGAATGGAGGAGCGCTCGTTGGGTCCCCCCCTCACCGGCGAGACCGCATGGGCGCGGGCGGCCGCACGCGGGGATCGGCAGGCCTTCGGGCGGCTGGTGGACGCCCACAAGCGCACCGTCTTCGGCCTCTGCGTCCGGCTCCTGCGCGACCACGAGGAGGCCCGGGACGCGGCCCAGGAGGCCTTCGCCCGCGCCTATGCCGCCCTCCACACCTACGACCCCGGACAGCCCTTCGCCCCCTGGGTGCTGCGCATCGCCCGGAACCACTGCCTGGACGTCCTCCGCCGCCGGCTCCCCGAGGTCCAGCAGGTCGAGCTGGACGCCGATCCGCGCGAGGGGTCGCCCCGCGAACTCCCCGATCCCGAGGCGCGCGGCGGGGACGCCGCCCTGGAGCGGCGTGAGCTCCTGGGCGCGCTGGAGCAGGCGGTGTCGGAGCTCCCCGCGAACTACCGCGAGGTGGTCCACCTCTTCCACGCCGAGCACCTGTCGTACAAGGAGATCGCCCAGGCCATGGACGTGCCCATCGGGACGGTCATGACCTGGCTGCACCGCGCCCGCGCGCGGCTCCGCTCCTCGCTCGCCGCCTCCGGTCAGGAGATGACGCCATGACCACCTTCACCGGTCACCTCACCGACGCCCAGGCGCAGCGGCTCGTGGACGGCGCCCTCCTCCCGGAGGAGGGGCGCGAGGTCGAGGGGCACGCCCGGAGCTGCCCGGAGTGCGAGGCGCTGGTCTTCTCTTACCGCGTCCTGGGCGAGGCCCTCGGCGACCTCGAGGTCCCCGAGCTGGCGGCCGACTTCACCCGCGGGGTCCTGGACCGGATCGCGGGGGAGGAGCGGGTCGCGGCGCGCGAACGGCGCCACGCCTTCGCCATCGTGGCCGTGGTGCTGGCGGCGATCGCGGGCGTGGCCGTCCTCGCCGGCGCGGGCGTCCTCGCCCCGGTGTTCGGCCGGGCCGCCCTCGACGCCGGCAGCGCCGCCCGGGCGCTGCAGGTCGGGGCCCACATCGCCACCCCGATCGTCTCGGCCATCCGCCTCCCGCTCGCCCTGGCGAGCGCCCTGGCCACCCTGCCGATCCTCTTCGCCCTCTCCCGCCTCATGTCCGGCCCGAGGACCGAGATCGCCTGATCCGGAGCCCCCATGCTCGTCCCCCTCCTCACCGCGCTCGCCCTCCTCGCACCCCAGCCGCCGGCCCCGCCCGCGCCGCCCGCGCCGCCGGCGCCGCGCGCGGTCCGCCCCGTCCCGCCGCCCCCCCCTCCGGCGCCGGCCGGCGGCGAGGCCGCGCTCCGCGGGGAATGGCCTGCCCAGCCCTCCGGCAAGCAGGTCACCCTCGACGACTCCTACACGGTCAACGAGGCGCTCCAGGAGATCGCCGAGGCGGCGGGCTGGAACCTGGTCCTGCACACGGGCCTGGCCGGCGGGCGGCAGATCGTCCTCAAGCTGAAGGGCGTGCCGGTCGAGGACGCGCTCCGGATGGCGCTCTCCGGGACCGGGCTCGCCGCCACGCGGACCGGGACCGCGGTGGTGGTGGACGCGGTCCGGGCGCCGCCTGGCGCCGAGCCGCCGACCCCGACCCTGAGCGGCTTCGATCGCCCCACGGGGAAGCGCTTCAGCGGCGACTTCAAGGCGACGCCGGTGGACGACGCCCTCCGCCAGATCGCCCAGGCGGCGGGGCTCTCGATCGTCCTCCCGCCGGGCGCCAACGGCACGGTCTCCGCCCACTTCAAGGACGTCCCGGTGGAGGAGGCCCTCCGGGCGGTCCTCGCCCAGGCGGACCTCACCGCCCGCCGGGAGGGCGAGGTGGTGGTGGTCCACGGGGACGAGGCGCCGGGCGGCGGGCTCCGTCCCGGGAACCTGGCGGAGCAGGCGATGCGCATGGCCGAGCGGGAGATGCGCAAGGCGGAGCGCCAGGCGGAGCGCGACGAGCAGCGGGCCACCCGCGGCGCCGAGCGGGCCACCCGCGACGCCGAGCGCGCCACCCGGGACGCGGGGCGCCACGGCAGCTCCCGAGATCGGCACACCACCGGCGGCGACCTGACCATCGCCCCCGGCGAGTCGGTCCGGGACGTGAACGTGATCCGGGGCGATCTGGTGATGCGATCCGGCTCGCAGAGCCGCGACTGCTCGGTCGTGGCGGGCTCGGCGCACCTCGAGAGCGGGGCCGGGGCGCGGGACGTGGTGGCGGTGCTCGGCGGCGTGAAGCTCGACGCCGGGGCGAGCGCCCGCCAGGTGGTGGCGGTCGGCGGGGACGTGGAGGTGGGGCCGGGCGCCACCGTGTCCGACGAGGTGGTGAGCGTGGGCGGCCACGTGCGCATCGATCCCGACGCCGACGTCGGCTCGAGCCAGTCGATCTCCGTCCCCGGCATCACCAGCCTGGTGGGGATGGGCACCCACGCGCTGGGCGGTCGTCGATCGTCGCCGATCCTCACCGTCCTCACGGCGCTGGTGAAGTTCGCGGTGCTCTTCGTGCTCGGGCTGCTGGTGCTGGCGCTCTTCCCCGCCCGGGTCGACGCCGTGGCCGCCTCGATGGTGGCGCGCCCCTGGAAGTCGGTCTTCGCCGGCCTGCTCGGCACCCTGGCGATGCCGGTCCTGGCGGTGCTCCTGGTGGTGACGGTGATCGGGATCCCGCTGGTGGCCGTCCAGATCCTCGGGATCGTGGGCGGGGGCCTCCTGGGGGTGACCGCCCTCGCCTTCCACGTCGGGCGCTCCGTGCCGCTCCCCTCGCAGCGCCGCACCGCCACGCTCCAGCTGGCGGTGGGCATCGCCCTCTACGTGCTCGCCACCGAGATCCCGGTCCTCGGCTTCATGGCGGCGATCGCGGCCTGGCTGATCACCTTCGGGGCCGTGCTCCGGACCCGGTTCGGCCAGACCGCGCCGCCCGTCCTCCCCACCACGCCCGCTCCTCCGGCGGCGGCGACCGCGGCCTGAGCCCGGGGCGCCGCGGCGGTCAGGGGTGTGGCCGGGGGGCGCCGGTGGGCAGCTTCGCGAGCGCCTCCACCGCCGCCCGGCGAACGCGCCCGCAGTAGTCGCTCCGGAGCGCCTCGAGACGCCCGGAGGCCGCCTCCCAGCGGAGGCGGCCCAGGGCGCGCGCGGCCGCGCCGCGGATCTCGGGGCGGTCGCTCGTCAGCTGCGCGGTGATCGCCGGGGCGCTCTCCCTGGCCGCCAGCTGGGCGAGCGCCTCGATCGCCTCGACCCGCCCGGTGGCGGACGGGTTGCCGAGCCAGGCGACCAGGGGGCCCACCGCCGCGGGCGCGCCAATCTTGCCCAGGGCCGCGGCGGCGGCGGGCCCCGAGGGCCCATCGAGGAGCGAGGTCAGCGCGGGCACGGCGTCCTCCCCCCCTCCCTCCCCCAGCGCCCGGGCGAGGGTGACGCGCCAGGAGGCCCCGACACCGGCCGAGCGCTCCACCGCCCGCGCCAGGGCGGGAACGCCGCGCGGCCCGAGGCCGGCGAGCCCCTCGGCCGCCGCGTCCCGGACCGGATCGGCCTCGTCCCCCAGGGCCTCGGCCACCGCCGCCAGGGCGGGATCGCCGCCGAGGAGCGCCAGCCCCTCCACGGCGCCCGCCCGGATCTCGGGGGCCGGGTCGTGCGCCAGGCCGAGCAGGAGGGATTCCGCCCCGGGGGCACGCTGGTGCCCGATCGCCGCCGCCACCGCCCCGAGCTCGATCGCCTCGCTCCC
>Ga0335082_10001401_pt1 | contig 25689 bp, 14 predicted proteins | sample Lox_Sample_41_FD_206718 | JGI IMG/M metagenome (GOLD analysis project Ga0335082, IMG submission 206718) | Soil microbial communities from Loxahatchee National Wildlife Refuge, Florida, United States - Lox_Sample_4.1 | ecosystem: Environmental > Terrestrial > Soil > Wetlands | place: USA... | reverse complement strand
TATTTCCAGAAGCAGATCACGCTGGAGATGGCAACGTCCCGCTCCAGCAATCAGGACGAACTGCAGGAAATGATTTCACGCGGCGCCAGTTTGTTGAGCCGGCCGACGGCGGCCAGTACATCCATGGCACGGGCTGCGGCGCCAAGCAAGAGATAGAAATACGAGCCATCGGCACGTCCAGGTGGTGGTTAGGGTGCTGGTGATCCAGCAGATTCGAGCGATAGCGGTGAGGAGAAGGGAACCATGCCGGTTTTCACATTTTCAGGAAAGACCAATTCGGGCGAAAAGGTCCAGGGAGAACGCGTAGCGGCCAACAAGGAGTCGTTGGCACAGGCTCTCCGGCGCGAGCGCATTACCCCCGCCTCCATCCGGGAGAAGGGCAAGGAATTCTCCCTGCCCACCTTCGGCAGCGGCAAAGTCAAGGTCAAGGACGTTGCCGTTTTCTTCCGGCAGTTCTCCGTCATGATCGATGCCGGCTTGCCGCTCGTGCAGTGTCTCGAGATTCTCGCGGCCAACCAGGAGAATCCCAATTTCCAGAAGACACTGATCGGCGTCCGAACGACGGTGGAAGGCGGTGCGACGCTGGCCAACGCCATGCGCCAGTATCCGAAGGTGTTTGATGACCTCACCACCAACATGATCGAGGCTGGCGAGACCGGCGGTATTCTCGACATCATTCTGCAGCGCCTGGCGCAGTACGTCGAAAAAGCAGTCAAACTGCGTTCCGCCATCAAGTCGGCGTTGATCTACCCGGTGGCCGTTGTCTCCATCGCAGTGCTGATTGTGGGAGCCCTGCTGAAATGGGTCGTCCCAATTTTCGCCAACCTGTTCGTCGGGTTGGGTGTCGCTCTGCCGTTGCCGACGCGAATCGTTATCGGCCTCAGCAGCTTCATCCAACATTTCTGGTGGTTCTTCATCTTCGGCGGTGTGGCTGCCGTCTTCGGCATGAAACAGGTTCTCAAGAACCCCAAGGGCCGCTACTACTTCGACGCCCTCTTGCTGAAGCTGCCGATCATCGGCTTGCTGCTGCGCAAGATCGCGGTCGCGCGCTTCACCCGAACTCTGGGCACGTTGATCACATCCGGCGTACCCATTCTGGAAGGGTTGGCGATTACGGCCCGCACTTCAGGCAACGCTGTCCTGGAAGAAGCGCTGATGAAAGTACGGAAGGCGATCGAAGAAGGCCGGACCATTGTAGATCCCCTGCGGGAATGCGGCGTGTTTCCCAACATGGTGACGCAGATGATCGGTGTCGGCGAAGCCACCGGCGCCATGGACGCCATGCTGCAGAAGATCGCTGACTTTTACGAGGACGAAGTCGATGCCGCAACGAAAGACATGCTGGCCATGCTCGAGCCGGCCATCATCGGTATGCTGGGTATCACCATCGGTGGCATCGTGATTTCGCTCTACATGCCGCTCTTCTCAATGATTTCGAAACTGGCGGGATAGCTGCAAGCTTCGGGCTGCGAGCTACGAGCGGGCGGCTTGCTCGAAGCTCGCGGCTCGCGGCGCGAAGCCAACAGCGGACGACGAACGACCAACGACGGGTTTTCATGTACTCCATTTCCGACGAGCGCAATTGGCTGACGTGGCTGGTGAAGGTTCGCATTCTCATCCTCACCGTGCTGCTGGCCATTGAAGTCGCCGTCATCCGCCTGACGCCCAGTACGCTCCCCATCATGCCGTTTCTCACGGCCATGGTCCTGTGGTTCGTGCTTTCGTTGTTCTTCCTGGTGCTGGTATCGGTCTGGGATGAAGGCCGCCTTCAGGCGATGCTCCAGGTGCTCAGCGACCTGGGCATGGTAACGCTGATCGTGCATCTGACCGGCGGCATCGACAGCTCGCTCAACTTTCTCTACCCGCTGGTCGTCATCGTCGCCTGCATGCTGCTTCCTCGCTCCTGGGGGTTCCTCAGCGCAGCCCTGGCGTTCATTTTGTACGGCGCAATCCTCGAACTGGATTACTACGGAGTGATCCCGTCGTTCTCGACGACCCATCCCAAGCTTCAGGCGTTGCAAGTGGTGGTGTTCGTCAATCTCTTTGCTTACTTCGCGATTGCCTATCTGGCGGGAACACTGGTCCACAAGCTGCGGCAAGCCGATGTCCGCCTGAAAGATGCCAGTGGGGCGCTGGAAAACCTGCAGGCCCTGCATGAAAACATCGTGCAGTCGATGAGCGGAGGAGTGATCACCACCGGAATCGACGGCCGCATCACGCTGGCCAACCGCGCGGCACAACAGTTGCTGGAAATTCCAGAATCCCAACTCCGCGGGCGCTCTGTCACCGAACTTTTTCAGGACCCGCTGCCCCACGTGGGCGCCGCGCGCAGCGACGCCGAGGTGCGTTACGCCGCCGGCGACAATTTCCGCAAGACATTCCGCGTAACGGTCTCGGCCCTGAACGTAACGGACCGCACCGGCTTGGGTTTTGTCTACACATTCGACGACCTTACCGAGATTCGCCGCCTGGAGCGAGAAGTTCGCCTGCAGGACCGCCTTGCCGCTGTCGGCCGCCTGGCGGCAGCCATCGCACATGAGATTCGTAACCCCCTGACGTCCATTGCAGGGTCGGTGAGCATGCTTTCCGACGCTCCCGCCTTGAACGATGAGCAGCGGCAACTGCTTCAGATCGTGACCCGCGAGTCCGATCGGCTCAATAACATCATCACTGACTTCCTCGCTTATTCGCGCGGGAAGCAGTATCGCTTCGAACGGGTCAACCTCGTTCCCCTGTTACAGGACACGCTCACGCTGCTTGAGCACCGGCTGGCGGCCGAGAACAACGGTATCCATCTTGTGCGCAACATCTCCGTAACCGAAGGGTGGGTTCTGGCTGATGGCGACAAGCTGAAACAGGTCTTCTGGAATTTCAGCGAGAATGCCTTGCGCGCGATGAAGAAAAGCGGAGGCACCCTCACTGCTTCCCTCATCGAGCGTGGGCCGGATTGGGAGTTGAGTTTCGCCGATACCGGTCCCGGCATCAGCCCGCAACAGACCGAGAAAATCTTCGAGCCCTTCCAGTCGGGCTTTGAAGGGGGCACTGGCCTCGGCTTGGCCATCGTGTATCAGATTGTGCAGGCGCACGAGGGGAAAGTCTGGGCGCGGTCGGAAGTCGGCAAGGGCACGAGCTTCGTGGTGCGCCTGCGGCGAATGGAGCAGGGAGCAATCGCCGTGCCGCCGAACGCGCAATCGGCTGCAGCCGCTGCGGCGGGAGGGGGGACGCATGGGTAGCATTCTCGTCTGCGATGACGAACGCTCCATTTGCGAACTCCTCGACATCGCCCTGCGCCGCGACGGCCACAAGGTCGAAACCGTTACCGGTGGGGACGCGGCCCAGCGCAAGATCGAGAGCGCCTTGTTCGACGTCATCGTCACTGACATCAAGATGCCGAACATTGATGGCGTCGCGGTTCTGCGGCACGCCCATCAGTATTCGCCGGAAACCGCGGTCATCCTCATGACCGCAGTCGACGACTATGAGGCGGCCGTGCAGGCCGTGAAGGCGGGCGGAGCGACTGACTATATCCGCAAGAGCCCGGCACTGGTCGACGAAGTCAAGCTGGCTATTACGCGAGCCTTGGAGAAGGTCTCGCTCAGCCGGCAGAACTTCGCGCTGCGGCGCGATGCGGCAGCCCGCAATTCGCTCGAAAACATCATCGGAGTCAGCCCCGCTCTCGAAAAGCTGAAACAGACGATCCGCACGGTTGCCTCGACGCAGAGCACGATTCTGGTCTACGGCGAGAGCGGTACTGGCAAGGAACTTGTGGCGCGCGCCGTGCACACGTGCTCGCCCCGTGCTGCCGAAAGCTTCGTGTCGGTCAACTGCGGAGCTTTCCCCGAGACCCTGCTCGAAAGCGAGCTGTTCGGCTATGTCAAGGGCGCATTTACTGGGGCTAATCAGAACAAGCGTGGACTCTTCGAAGTTGCTGATCAGGGCACACTGTTCCTGGACGAGATCGGCGAAATGACGATGCCGATGCAGGTCAAGTTACTGCGTGTGCTGCAGGAACGCACTGTCCGCCCGGTAGGAGGCACCAGCGAGATTGCCGTGGATGTGCGTGTGATCGCCGCCACCAACCGCGATCTTGACAAGCAGGTTGCCGACGGCACGTTTCGTGAAGATCTTTACTACCGCCTGAGCGTGATTCCGATCCGCGTGCCTGCCCTCCGCGAGCGCCCCGAAGACATCGCCCTGCTCGCCAACCATTTCATGAAGAAGTATGCTCCCGCCGCGGGTAAGAACATTCACCAGATACAGCCGTATTCATTGCAGCTTCTCGGGAGCTACGATTGGCCGGGCAACGTGCGGCAGCTCGAGAACACGATCGAACGCGCGGTTGCTCTGGAGACCGGTTCCGAACTGCGCGTGGATCTGCCGGCCGAGCGGCCCAAGGTCCGCGCCGTGGCTGCCGGTGCCGAGTCCAGCTTCTCGATTCCGCCCGGGTCAGTGTTGCCCGAAGGTGTGAACATGGAGAATTACGTCGCCCAGATCGAACGCTCTCTGCTCCAGTCTGCCCTCAGCCAGACGCACGGCGTGCAGGTCAAAGCCGCCGACATACTTGGTATTTCCTACCGGTCCTTCCGCCACCTGATGAAGAAGTACGACTTGTAAGCAAGACCGGCGAATCCAGAATCTCCCGTACAATCACAGGAGAAAGTGACCTTTCCCCTTGACGCGCAAAGCCCGCCGAATAATACTCAAGCCTCAAGTCCGTAAGAAGCCGGAACCTTGGTTCGAGGGGGCCTGAGGAACCGGCGGAGGCAAGATGCTGGCTCGGCAGCGGTTGCTCCTGAGAATACCCCTTGTTCTGCCCAAGGCCTGGTGCCGTGGCGCTTCCCGCCCGTCTTCCTCTTGCGACTTCAATCCCTGGAGATCTCCGTGCATAAACGCAATCTTCTCATCGCAGTAATGTTCTGTGCAGTAGCCGTAAGCCTGGTCCCGACCGTTTGGGCGGGCGACGCGTGGCCGCCCTTGTCGGCCGACGACACGAAGATGACGGCGGAACCGAAGGCGCCTGGCGCGCCCGCAATATTCCTCTACCGGCAGGTTGACCGCGACGACACCACCGGCCATGAAGTCAATTTCGCTCGCATCAAGATCTTGACCGAGGAAGGGCGCAAATATGCGGACGTGGAAATCCCTTTCGTGAAAGGACAGTCGCAGGTAAGGAACATCAAGGCACGAGCCATCCAGTCTGATGGCGCGATTGCGGAGTTCAACGGCAAGGTTTACGAGAAGACAGTCGTCAAGGCAAAGGGAGTCAAATTCCTGGCGAAGACTTTCACCTTGCCGGACGTCCGTGTCGGTACCATCATCGACTACTCGTATACCAATGACGTACCAAGCGACCTTGTCTATGACTCTCGTTGGATCCTCAGCGAAGAGCTTTTCACGAAAAACGCCAAATTCTCCCTGAAGCCGAGCACGGAGCTGGCTCTGCAATGGAGTTGGCCAGTAGGCCTGCCTCAGGGAACCAAGCCTCCGGCCAAAGATGGGGCCTACATTCGTCTTGAGACCTCGAATGTCCCCGCCTTTCTCCTGGAAGATTTCATGCCCCCGGAGAACACGCTGAAGTACCGCGTGGAGTTCACCTATTCGTATGGAGACTACGAAAAGGATCCGGTGAAGTTCTGGAAGAACTACAACAAGCGCTGGTACTCCTCGTTTAACGATTTCACCAACAAGCACAAAGCGATGGAGCAGACCGTGGCGCAGATCGTTGCTCCCGACGACACGCCGGAAGTGAAGCTGCAGAAAATCTATGCGCGCGTGCTCCAGATTCGCAATACTTCGTTCGAACGTGAAAAGACAGAGCAGGAAGCCAAGCGGGCGAAGGAGAAAGACGTCAACAATGTTGAAGACGTTTTGAAACGAGGCTACGGCGACGCGGGCGACATCAACTGGCTCTTCATCGCATTGGCCAAGGCGTGCGGGATTGAAGCCTACAGTGTGCGGGTTTCCTCACGCTCATACTATTTCTTTGACCAGAGACTGATGAACGCCAACCAGCTCAACACCGACGTCGTATTGGTGAAGCTGGGCGGCAAGGACTTGTATCTCGACCCAGGCGCGAAATTCGCCCCGTATGGGTTGCTGCCATGGTATGAGACCAAGGTGCAGGGATTGCTTCTCGACAAGGAGAACGGGCAGTGGGTGACCACCGACTTACCCAACAGCGCGTTGGCCAAAACCGAGCGTAAAGCCGAATTGACGCTGTCCGAAGACGGCACGCTTGAAGGAACGCTGACCATGACCTTTGGCGGCCTGGAGGCTCTGGAGTTGCGCACCGAGCAACGCGACGAGGACGATACCAGCCGCAAGACCGCTCTCGAAGACATGGTGAAAGAGTCTGTTCCCGTGGGCGCGGACGTCGAGCTCACCAACAAGCCGGACTGGACTTCATCGAACCCAACGCTGGTGGCCGAGTATCACGTCAAAGTGCCGGGCTGGGTTTCCGGCGCGGGCCGCCGCGCTCTGTTTCCGGTAGGTCTGTTCGGCAATTCCGAGAAACACACGTTTGAGCATGCCGATCGTGTGTATAACGTCTATTTCCATCATCCGTACCTCAAGTCCGATGAAATCAACATTACCCTCCCCTTAGGGTGGAGTATCAGCAGCTTGCCCAATCCGGTCGGCGAGGATGGCCCAGCTGTCGGCTACATTTTGAAATCCGAGAATAGAAAGGGCTCGCTGCACATCAGCCGCACCATGCATTGCGATCTTTTGATGATCAGCCAAGCCCAGTACGGGCTCCTGCGGCAATTCTTTCAAATGGTGAGGACCGGAGATGAGCAACAGGTCGTGCTGCAACCCACGAGCTAGTTTCACCAGACGGTTTCGACTTGCGTTCGCGGCCGGCCTGCTGGCGGCCTGTTTTGTGCTTCCGGTGCGAGCCATCGCTGGAGACGCTCCGACCTGGATGCACGCGGTCGTCAACGCTCCGCTTCCGGCCCATGATGAGAAGACCGAGGCCGTGCTCCTCTATGCCGAAGAGATCGTCAACGTTCAGTCAGCCGACAAGATTCGCTCGACGGTGCGCCGTGCGTACAAGATCCTTCGGCCCGGTGGAAGGGACTATGGCTTCGTCGTCGTGTCTTTCGAGTCGCACTCCAAGATCAGCAATCTCCACGGATGGTGCATCCCGGCGCAAGGAAAGGACTACGAGGTTAAGGATAAGGACGGAGCTGAGGTCTCTCTGCCGAAGATCGAGGGTGCGGAGTTGGTCTCCGATGTTCGCGCCAAGGTATTGCAAATTCCCGCCGCCGACCCCGGCAACATCGTTGGCTATGAATATGATCGGGAAGAGCAGCCCTTTGCCCTTCAAGACCTGTGGCATTTTCAGCAGAGTGTTCCCGTTCGTGAATCCCGCTACACTCTACAGCTTCCGGCTGGATGGGAGTTCAAGGCGGCCTTTCTGAACGCTCCGGAGATCAAGCCTACGCAAGCCGGCAACCAGTGGCAGTGGTCGGTGAGTGACGTCAAGGCGCTGCGGGGCGAGGAAGACATGCCGCCGTGGAACGGTGTGGCGGGACAGATGATCATTTCCTATTTCCCTTCGGGTGGCTCTGTGCCAGGAAAGACGTTTGCCGACTGGCGCCAAATGGGCGCCTGGTATGCGGATCTTACCAAGGGACGCGCAGAATCCTCGTCCCTCATCAAGGAAAAAGTCACGGCCCTTACCGCCAACGCTGCTACGCCGCTCGATAAGATGCGGGTGATCGCGCATTTTGCCCAGCGCGACATCCGCTATGTAGCCATCGAGCTCGGCATCGGAGGCTGGCAGCCCCATCCAGCTTTGGAGGTCTTTGAGCACCGGTACGGTGATTGCAAGGACAAAGCCACGCTCATGGGTGCCATGCTCCGTGAGATCGGCATCGAGTCGTTCTATGTCGTGATCAACACCGAGCGTGGTTCTGTCACTCCTCAAGTCCAGGCGCATATGGGCGCCTTTGACCACGCCATTCTGGCGATCAGACTCCCCGAAGGATTTTCGGATCCATCGCTCTTTGCGGTCTTGCGACATCCCAAACTGGGTACCCTGCTGTTCTTCGATCCCACCAATGAGGTCACACCGTTTGGGGAGATCGGTGGTTATCTTCAGGCGAACTACGGTCTGCTGGTCGGGCCGGACGGCGGGGAACTCGTACGCCTGCCGGAACAGCCTGCCGGCATGAACAGCATTCGGCGCACCGCAAAACTGTCACTGGCATCCGATGGCACGCTCACGGGTGAATTTGATGAGGTGCGCATGGGAGACCGTGCTGCGCAACAACGGGAAGCCTTGCGCTCCGTCACCAAGGACGCTGATCGGATCAAGCCCATTGAGACACTCCTTTCCCATTCGCTATCGACATTTCAAATCACGAAGGCCACCGTTGCGAATTCTCAGGAATCCGCTCTCCCCTTCGAGTATCACTTTTCGGTCGTCTCGCCCGGATATGCGAAGACCGCCGGGAACCTGCTGCTGGTTCGCCCGCGGGTAGTGGGATCGAAGTCCAGCGGAGTCCTGGAGACCAAGGAGCCTCGCCAGTTTCCCTACGAATTCGAAGGCCCCGCGTTGGACACCGATACTTTCGAGATCATGCTGCCCCAGGGATTCGTTGTCGATGAATTGCCACCGCCGCTGGACCTGAGTTACAGCTTTGCCAGTTATCACAGCAAGACGGAAAGCAGCGGCAATGTGTTGCGCTACACGCGCACGATGGAAATCAAGGAGCTCAGTGTTCCGGTCGCCAAGATGGACGAGTTGAAAACGTTCTACCGCCGCATTGCGGGGGATGAGCGCAACACGGCGGTCCTGAAGCCGGCGCGGTAGAGGAACGGCGCTACCCGTTCGCTTTTCGGACAGAGATCACGGTTGCCGTATAGCGATCGGCGCGCAGCAGCGAAACGCTGTATTCAATGGCAATGTGCTGCGTGTCGTAAGTGGTTTCGCGGATATGTAAGAGCGCGCTGCCCGCGGACGTCTGCAGGATCCGGGCATCCTCTTCGTCGGCGTTCACCGCGCCGATTACTTCTTCAGCCCACTGCAGCTTGCGGCGATAGACGCTTTCGTAGACCTGGTAAAGCGATTGCTTCTCTAGGTTGTGCCGTTCGAGCCCGGCGAAGATCCTGACAGGGAGATGGCTGGTCACGACAGCCACCGGCTTCTTGTTCACGAAGCGGAGACGTTTCAGCCGATAGGTCTTCTCTCCCGACGAGAGCTTGAGAGCCTGTGCGATTTCGGGATCCGGCTCCTCCATGTCAAGCGCCAGAACCTTCGCGGAAGGAATCAGGCCGCGCCTTCGCATTTCCTCACTGAACCCGCGCAGCTGCTGAAAGTCCCAGGGAACTCGACCAGAGCCGATGAGAGGCCGCTTGCCTTTCGCGATGATCAGCAGGCCCTCGGAGCGGAGTTTTTGAAAAGCATGCCGGACGGGCATCTTGCTGATGCCCAGAGCGGAGGCAATCTCTCCTTCGGAGCAGAAGGTGCGGCCCTGCTGGAGATGGCCTTCCTTGACCAGCGTGCGAATCTGTTCGGCGATCTGTTCGTAGAAAGGGACGAAGCTGGTGCCGTCGAGCGCGAGGCCAAGGAGTGCGGGAGGAACGGGCGAGCCTGCCTCGCGATCGGTTTTCATGACATCCGATACCTTATCACATATTATGTAACGTTACTATGTGTGAGATCGACTTTCCGCATGTGTCTGTTCTTGGGTTGTGGATTTTAGCAAAGTAAATGTAATAAATACATGACATTAGAGCTGTGCCACATCATCGAATCACAACCTGTGCAGTGTCCATCCACGTCGAAAATTCCACTTGACAACATATGTATATATGTTGCGTATTGGATGCGAACACTCGCGTGCCACGTCGCTCCCAGTCCCGGTTATGGCGGCTCCTGTTGGCTGTCGTGTCCCTTTGTCTTTTCTCGACGGCTGCCTCAGGGGCCCCCGCTTGCTCTCATCCCGCGCTGCGTGGATCCTTCCTGCAACCTGCGCTCGGCGACAGCTGGACTCCGGAGCAATGGCAAGCTGAGTTCCGCTATATGAAGGACGCGGGATTGGATCAGATGGTGATTCAGTGGACCGCCGACAGCAAGAGCCAGACCACAATTTATCCCTCCGCACTCGAAGGCTACGCCCAGAACACCACGCATGATGTCGTCGAGGAAGCGCTCAAGACGGCCGACGCCGCCGGCGCTCAGGTTTATATTGGGCTGCAGATCAATGACGACTGGTGGACCCGCTATATTTCCGACGGGCCATGGCTCCGCAACGAAGCCAAGATCGCCCATGCGCTTGCGAGCGAGCTGTGGAAACGATATGGGCAGCACGCGTCGTTTGCGGGATGGTACTTGCCGTTTGAAGTCGACAACGTGGAAACGGGGACCGCGGATTGGGACAACCTGGTTGCGTTCTATCGAAGCACCGGTAACCATCTGCATCGGCTGGCGGCGGGAAAGCCGGTGGCGATCTCGCCGTTCTTCAACTCAAAGCTAGGCCTGTCTCCTTCCCAGTGGCAAACGATGTGGGAGTATGTGCTGAAACGTAGCCCAATCGATGTCATCGCGGTGCAGGACGGCATCGGAGTGAGTCACGCCAACCGCGACGAACTCCCTACATGGTTCGAGGCGGTCAAGGCCGCGATCGAGAAATCTCGTCCCGAAGCAAAGCTCTGGGTCGACACGGAAACCTTCGACCGCGACCTGCAGCCGATGGCGATCCGTTCGATCGTGAACGACATGTGCGCGGTGCAGAGCTACGTGAGCGGCTATCTCAGTTTCAGTTTCAATCATTTCCTCAGTCCACAACAGGTGAATCCGCTGTACTACCGGACCTATATGCAGTTCCTGGAGACGGGGAAGGTGGAGAAGGTATCCCCGAGCAAGCCGGCCGAACTCGGCGCGGCGGCCCTGGATGCGGCGACCATCCGTCTGACTTGGACAGCTTCGACCGATAACGTGGGCGTGGTGGGCTACAGGATTCGCCGCAACGATCAGCTAGTGACGACGACGCACGACGCATCGAGCGCATACGTCGACTCGGGGCTCGATTCGGAGACGACATATCGCTATCAGATCAAGGCATTCGACGCCGCGGGGAATGAGTCTGACGTAAGCGATGCCGCGACCGCAACGACCCCCCAGCCACACCTCTATCCCGTCAACATCGCGTTGGGAAGACCCTACGCGGCAACGATGGCTGCGAATGCCAGCTATCCCGACACAAGTGGAGTCGAACTGACGGATGGAGCGCTGGACTCTACCAATTATGCCGACCCCTCGTGGCAGGGACGTGCGACCAACAAGCCCTACTCGTTCACGATCGATCTCGGCGAGGTACAGGTGATCCGGGAAGTGCGGAGCCACTGGCTTCAGGACAAGCCGTCGGCCGTTTTCCTTCCCAAGCAGATCAGTTGGTCAATCTCCGATGACGGTGTGAACTTCGGTTTCGCAGGCACGGTGACAAAGCCGGCTCCCGGCGACGAAAACCTGTCGCGGTGGTACACCTTGACTGACCTGGCGGGTTTCCACGGCCGCTACGTGCGCATGCAGGTGACGCCAGGATGGTCGGCGGGCTGGACGTTTGTCGATGAAATCGAAGTGCGGCAGTGAGGCCTAATCCGGCGACACGAGTATATGGAGGTAGGGAAGTGCGCGACATCAATCGAGACTGGAAAGCGATCGGAACGGCGATCCTGATTATCAGTGCTGTCATGCAGTTGGGCTCTGCGCCCGTATTCGGCGGAGAAACTCCGCAGACCAATGCGACGGAAGTCCGGAAGCTGCCGGCGGTTCATCTCGATGGCCAGTACTTCATTCGCGATGGCAAGCGCTTCATTCCGGTCGGAGCGCACTGGGTTCCGGCCAAGGCCGCCATGCAGTGGCCAGTACAGTGGGACCCGAAAGATGTCGAAGCCGATTTCGCGAAGATGCACGAACTCGGTTACAGCATCGTGCGCTTCGACATGATGTGGGCGTGGTTTGAGCCGCGTCCGGGCGACTACAATCCGGTCGCCTTTCAGCAACTCGACTACCTGGTCACCCTCGCCCACAAGTATCAGATCTACCTGCACCCCTCTTTATTCATCGGCGGCGAAGTAGGAGAGGCGTATTGGGACGTTCCGTGGCGTCATGGACGGCATCCTCATGCCGATCCCGAGATGCTGCGGCTGGAGACGAATCTGGCGGCGGAGTTTGGCCGCCGCTACGCCAATGAAACCGGCATCATCGCCTGGGACCTTACCGACGAGCCGCCGTTCTGGATCGTCCAGGGCCAGACCACGGACGCGATGGCGATCAACTGGACGCGCCTGATCGCGTCTGCGATTCGCCGCGAAGACAAGCTTCATCCGATCGTTGTCGGGACGAGCGGAGAGGAAGTTGGTCACGGACCCTTCCGTCCCGACAACATCGCCGGGGAAGTCGACTTTTTCAGCGTGCACCCTTTCACCATCTACAACCAGGATCTGTTTCCCGACGCGATGCTTTCCGAACGCGGCACGTACGGGGCCGCGTTCGAGATCGCGCTGGCGAGCGGCGCGGGACGTCCGGCGATGATCCACGAAATGGGCGGATCGACCGCGCAGTATTCGCCGGAGCGCGTTGCCCTCTACGATCGGCTGCAGATGTATGCGGGGCTCGCGGCAGGGTCGATCGGGGTCGATCTTTGGTGTTATACCGATGCTTCGCCCGAGCAATATCACAAAGCCCCATACCTGCGGACGCCGCAAGAGACGCAGTGGGGAATGACGACCTGGGATCGGCAGGACAAGCCGCTGGCCACGGAATTCAAAAAGTTCTCAAAAGTCGTTGGCCAGCTTGACTTGAACCGTGTTGCGCCCGCGCCGGCGGAGGCCGCCATCGTGATTCCCGGCGAGTGGGCCAGAACGCATGGCGACTTCTCGCGCTTCGGACTAACGGGACCGGAGGTCACTCCCTATGTTTCGACCTTCGACGGCGATGCCATGCCCGGCCAGTCGCCTCCAAACATGTCGGGCGACAACCAGTGGTTGATCAGTTCGGCGCTGAATGCTTTCATCCTGGCGCGCCGTGCTGGATTGAAATCGGATTTCCCGCGCGAGTACGACGACTGGAACAAGCGCCCGATATTGTTGATGCCGTCACCACTCACGAGTACCGCGAGCGTGATCGCGCACGTGCATACCGACTTCTACGAGAAAGCAAAGAAATATGTTGAAAGTGGCGGATTCCTTTATGCCTCGGTCGCGGCCGATGGCGCCATCCCCGGCATGGAATCACTTTTCGGAGCGCGTCTTGTCGACTCAAATACTGCGTCCGAAGTCACGCTCAAGATCGTCGAACCATTTGGCGGCCTGAAGCCCGGCGATACCTTCCACTACTTCGTACCCGGCGCAAACCCTAGAGTGTGGGGAGCGCTACTGGAAGTGAAAGGCGGGAAGGTAATTGCGGTCGATCAGGACGGACGTCCCGCCCTGGTTATCAACACGCTGGGCAAGGGTAAGACGCTGTTATCGGCGTACCCGCTGGAAACATACATCGCAAACACCCCGGCCGCCTTCGAGAAGCCAGAGAGCACGCACCGTATTTACGCCGCGTTTCGGGACTGGACCGGCGTGGACCCCGCCTTCCGAAGCGACGAACCATCAGTCGAAGTGACCTCGCTTCGTGGTGACCGCCACGGATACGCGTTCGTGGTGAACCATAGCGCACAAGCGCACAAAGTCACGATCACATCATCGCTGTCCTTGCAGTCAGTCCGCGTGCTGACGCCGGAAAGTCCCAAGCCACTTGCGGTTGCCGCCTCGGGCTGGCAGCTCGACCTCGGACCGTACGAAGCGACCATCGTGGAATGGAAATGAAGCCCGGAGGAAGAGTGATCGCAGCCATTGACATCGGCGGAACCAAGATTGCGGTCGGGATCGTAGGCGACAACGGTCGCGTGCTTGCCCGTGCGGAGTGTGCTACCGACGCGGAACGGGGATACAAAGAAGCTCTTTCTCGGATCGAACAGATGTTGCGCGGCACCTCCCAGGCAGCCGGGGAAAAGATAACAGGTATCGGCATCGGAAGCACCGGACCAGTCGATCCCTTCACCGGCGAATTCGGCGAGGTCAACTTCTTTCCCAACTGGCGCGGCGAGAACCTTGTCCAGGATCTGGCGAAACGCTTCCACGTGAAAGCTGCCATGGAGAACGACGCCGACGCATCCGCGCTGGGAGAGGCGGGCTGGGGCGCTGGACGAAATAAGAAGAGGCTGATCTACGTCACGGTCGGGACGGGCATCGGCGTCGGTGTCATCCTCGACGGACACGTTTACCGCGGCGTCGATGGCGCGCACCCGGAGATCGGACATTGCCTCATCGATGCTTCCGGGCCGCCCTGTTCGTGTGGCTTCCAGGGATGCTGGGAATCGTTGGCGGCAGGTCCAGCGCTGGCTGCCTGGTTTCAGAGCCAGCGGCCGCAAAACTATCCGCATCCAGAGAATCTCTCGGCGAAGCAAATCTGCGGATTGGCTTTCGCGGGTGACGCGTTGGCGCTGCAGGCAGCGGCGCGCGAGGCTCATTACCTGGGGCTCGGCCTGGCGAATCTTGTCACGACGTTTGCACCGGATTCTATCGTGCTGGGCGGCAGCGTGATGAAGAGTGCTTCTCTCTTCCTGGAGGAAATTCGCCGGACCATCACGCGCTCTTGCCGCTATGTTCCCTTTGAAAAAGCTGAACTAGCCCTGGCTTCGCTCGGAGAAGATGCGAACCTGATTGGCGCAGCGCGTGTGTGGCATCACCGCTTTGCCGAGGACGGAGGAGAACGTGGTTGAAGACCTTGCGGTCATCGAGGGCGAGTATTTGCGGGATATCCTCCACCAGCCAAATGCTCTGGAGGACACGCTCGCGGGCCTGGAGACGTCAAAGCCTCTTTCGGATATCGCCGCGCGCCTGAACAAGGGCAACTTTCAGAGAGTTGTTCTCACCGGGATGGGGTCGTCCTTTCATGCTCTGCATCCGCTCAACCTCGAGTTGATCGGGACGGGACATACGGCGCTGATGGTCGAGACCTCCGAGCTGGTGCACTACAAGTCCCGCTTTTTCGACCCCAAGACGCTGGTGATCGCCGTGTCCCAGTCGGGGGAAAGTGCGGAGATGCTGCGACTGGTGCAAGCGAATCACAAACGCTGCGCGGTCATTGCTGTGACGAACACGCCGGACAGCATGTTGGCGCAGCACGCCGACGCGGCGGTTGTGACACGGGCCGGGCTCGAATTCTCCGTGTCCTGCAAGACATACGTGGCCGCATTGATGGCGTTGAAGTGGCTGGGCGACGTCCTGTGTGAGCGCGATCTGCATCGGACCCGCCGGGACTTAAGCCATGCTGGCCCTGCCACTGCGGCGTATCTGGCGGATTGGAAGGATTTCACGCGCGCCCTGGCCCGGATGCTCGCGAGCACGCGCCACCTGTTTCTGGTGGGACGAGGGGCGTCGCTTGCGAGCGCCGGCACCGGGGCGTTGATCGTCAAGGAGTCGGCGCATTTTCACGCTGAAGGGATGAGCAGTGCAGCATTTCGGCACGGACCCGTCGAAATGCTCGGCGCGGAGACCTTCGTCCTCGTGTTCGCGGGAGATGCCAGGACCCGCGACTTGAACGAGAGGCTGCTGCTGGACATCCGGCAACAGGACGGGAACGCGGAATTCGTGGCTACCGACGCGCCACAACCAGTGTTTCGGATCGCCGATCACGGTTCCGGCATTCGGCAGATTCTGGAAATTCTTCCGGTGCAAATGATGACGCTGGCGCTGGCCGCCCTGGCCGGGCGCGAACCCGGTCGCTTTGAACTGGCAACCAAAGTCACAACGACAGAGTAGGAGCAGCGAGAAGGGAATTCACCGCTATGGCGCGAAACCGCACGATGGTCGGCTTGGTCTTCCTGACATTCTTCGTGATGTCACTGTTGACCAACATTCTGGGGCCGATTGTGCCCGACATCATCAGCAGTTTCGGCGTGAGCCTGACGGCGGCGGCGCTGTTGCCGTTCTCTTTCTTCATCGCCTACGGCGTGATGTCCATTCCGGCTGGGTTCTGGGTCGAGCGTTACACGGAGAAGCCGGTGATGATCGCGGCTTTTCTGGCGGGCACAATCGGGTCGCTGAGCTTTGCTCTCTTCCCGACCTATCACGTTGCGGTCGCGTCGGTATTCGTGATCGGTGCGGGGATGGCGACCCTCCAGGTTGCGATCAATCCGCTTCTGCGGGTCTCCGGTGGAGAAGAGCATTTTGCGTTCAACTCCGCGTTTGCACAGCTGATCTTTGGCACTGCCTCATTCGCCAGCCCGCGGATCTATTCCTATCTCGTCGAGAACCTTGGGAAGCCCGCGTCACACAGCGATCCGCTCCTGCGCACGTTAGCGAAAGTCACGCCGCCGGCGCTGCCTTGGGCGTCCATTTACTGGATCTTCACTGCATGTGCGATCGCCATGGTGGTTCTGCTTGGTTTCTTGCGCTTCCCCAAGGTTGAGCGCAAAGCCGACGAATCGGCGGGCTCGCTCGACATGTACGGCAGCCTGCTCCGTAAGCCGATGGTGTGGGCGTTCTTCTTCTGCGTGTTTGCGTATGTGGGTTGCGAGCAGGGAACGGCTGACTGGATGTCCAAGTTCCTCGCGCAGTATCACGGGTACGATCCCCACACAACCGGCGCCACTGCCGTCTCCTGGTTCTGGGGCTTGCTCACGGCCGGCTGCTTCATCGGCATGGGACTGTTGAAGCTGTTCGACAGCCGCAAGGTTCTCATCGGCTTTTGCTGCGGCGCCCTGCTTTGCCTGACGGCTGCGCTGTTCGGACCGGCGAAGGTCTCGTTGATTGCCTTTCCCGCCATCGGGCTCTTCGCTTCAATCATGTGGCCGGTGCTGGTGTCCCTCGGTCTGAATTCGGTCTCCGAACATCACGGGCCGTTCGCGGGAATTCTGAGCACGGGAATCTCGGGCGGAGCCGTGGTGCCGCTGATCATCGGACGCATCGGCGACTTCGCCGGACTGCGGGCCGGCGTCGCGTTTCTGTATCTGACCTTCGGATGTGTGCTCAGCGTGGGCTTCTGGGCGAAACCCATCATCACCAACGCTACGATCCTGAAACGGCAAGACGCTGCCGAGACTGCGAGCGCCAAAGCATGAAGCCGATCGCCATCATGCGTGCAGGGGCAGTCATGCGGTCATGCAGCTTCGCGTTGTTCGCCATCGCTGCGTTCTCTCTACGAGTGTCTCCTCAATTACTCGCCCAAGTCCCGCCGCCGATTCACGGCGTTACCATCGATGACAAACACGACATCCGCAAAGCGAAAGTTTTGCCGAAGGTGCTCGACTCCCTGAGTCACCTCTCTGTCAAGCCAACGGCAAGAATCGTCTACACGCCGGGCAACAAGAAGGGCCGATTCGTGGCGAGTTCGTACCTCGAAGCCACGCTCCAGATCCGCAGTGTGGCTTATGTGATGGGTCAGCCTGTCGATTCTTTCTACATGCATTGTTTTACTCCGGCGGAACACCTGGCGCGCTTCAAGGACTACGTTGACACCCTCGGCTCAGCCGTCGACATCTGGGAGATTGGCAACGAGATTAACGGGGAATGGTTGTTCGGAAGCACGCGCAAGTGCCGGCCCAAAGCTTCGGTCGACCAGACGTCGCAGGCCGATGTGGTCACCAAGATGGTCGAGGCTTACGACTACGTCAAGTCACGAGGCAAGGTCGCTGCGCTCACGCTTTACTACAACAGTCCATGCCGTCGCCCCGCCGCGAACGAGATGTTTGCCTGGGTCGACGCCAACATCCCGGCGCGCATGAAGACCGGCCTCGACTACGTGTTGATCAGTTACTACGAAGTCGATTGCGCCGGACACCGTCCGGACTGGGAGTCTCTGTTCCGCCGCATTGCCGACATTTTTCCGAACTCGAGGCTGGGCATCTCGGAATTCGGATGGTCGAATTCGAGATCGTCCAACGAAGTCGTCAAAGACCTTATCTCGCGGTATTACGCCCTGCGCCCCAACGTTTCAAACTGGGTGGGCGGAGGTTTTTACTGGGAATTTGCCATCGACATGGTGCCGCGCGATCCGCGCCCCGGCTCCATGTGGACCGTGATCGACACGGCGATGGCAAAGCAGAACTGAAGCAAAACGTCATTTTACGAAGAGGAGAGTCCATGTTCCGCGCAACACCGAAGCTGCGAATTCTTTGCGTTGTCCTGGTCATTTTCGGTTTCGCTGCCATCACTGTCATTGCCCAGCAGCAGGAGAGCAAGCCGGCGTTCTCGTATTTGAAGCTCACCGCTCCACGTCACGTTCTTCCCGATGCACAGAAATGGGAAGGGAATGAGTTCCCGCACACGATGTCGGTGCTGGAGATGAAACGCGATGGCTTCCGCTACTGGGGCTGGTACGGACTCAACGAAGGCCGCGGCATCGGATTGGCGCGCAGCAATGACCTCGTGACCTGGACCAAGTACGACCAGAATCCGCTCTGGTCGAACGCGCGCTGGCCCACGGTGCTGCCGGGCGCAGACCCGAAGCAGAAAGACGTCCTCTACTTCGCGATCACGCGCGACTACGATACCCCGTCCAGCCATATCGTTCTCGCGACCTCCCGCGACGGCATTCACCTGACCGAAGAGAAGGTCCTCGTGGCAGGCGTTCCCAACCAGCGCAATCAGAATCCGAACTTGTTTCGTGATCCGCGCACCGGCCGCTTTTACCTGACCTTCTATCGCGGCAACGACAAGGACTATTTCGAGATCATCAGCAAGAGCGCGAGCGCAGTTGTGGACCTGGACAAGGCTCCAGAGAAAGTTCTGCTCAAATCGGAGACGACAGTTGCAGCTCCGACCTTACTTTACGTAAAGAACGCGGTGAGCTCGGACGGCAAGAAGAAAGGCGTTTACTACCTCGCGACAGAAATCTATCCACATCGCTACAGCGATAACCCCGAAGGGGAATGGCAGGTCAAGATCTTCGCGTCGGATTCGCCCGACGGCGATTTCCAGCCCGTCGCCGGCAATCCCATCATGAACGGCCAGCGAGCCTGCCTCTTCCAGCACATCTTTAACAACCGTTTTTACGCCTACGACTGCCATTTGGAGACGCCCGATCGCTGGGTCCTCGAAGAGGTCGAAGCGCCATTGCCTTAACGCAGTCCGGAAGAGAGATGAGAACCAAGGAGACCGCAATGATTGCAATCGCCATATCTGAAGTCCTCGGCCACAACGGCCGGCGCAGGATCTCCGCGCTGCGCGCATTCGCGGGCGCATTGATGGTAGCGGCGCTCGTTTGCTTTGGAACGATCCGCTCTGAGGCCCAACTCTATGCGGGATCGGTTACCGGCGTGGTCAGCGATCCCACCGGCGCCGTCATCAACGGAGCCGAAGTCATTCTGGTCGATGCGGACAAGGGTTTCACCTTCACGACCAAGAGCGACAGCGCTGGGCGATATCTGTTCCGGTCGGTGCCGCCTGGCGTTTACAACCTGACCGCGAAAGCCGCGGGTTTTCGCGATCAGACGCGCACCGCCATCAAGGTCGACATCAACCAAAATGTCGGCGCTGATTTCTCCATGCCAATGCTCGGCACGCTTGAGACCGTGAACGTCTCTACGACTGCGCCGCTCCTATCGACCGAGGATGCGACCACCGGGCAAGTCGTCGATCGGAAGTTCCTCAACGACCTTCCTCTGAACGGCCGCGGTGTCTTCAACCTGACGTTTCTGGCTCCCGGAGTTACGGAAGTCGACGCCGGCTGCATGGGCTGCTCCGCCAACAACTTCATCTCCAACGGAACCCGCAACGCCACTGCCGACATCCTTATGGACGGCGTGACCACCACCAACTACGAGCAGAACAGCGGTATTCGCGTTGACACCTACACGCCTTCGGTGGACGCGGTCGAAGAATTCAAGGTGCAGGAGACGAATTTCAGCGCGGAATACGGATTCAGCGGTGCGACCATCATCAACATGGTCACGCGCTCCGGCACGAATAGCTTCCACGGAAGCGCTTACGAATTTCTGCGTCACTATAAGCTCGACGCCAACTACTGGTTCAACCCATTCAGAGACCCGCTTCAGCCGAAGCGGCAGAACAACTTCGGCGCAACGTTCGGCGGTCCCATTGTCAAGAACAAGACGTTCTTCTTCTTCGACTACGAAGGAATGCGCTCGACTTCCGCTACCGGAGCCATCTTCTATGGAGTCCCGAGCGATGCCGAGCGGCAAGGGGATTTCGGTGAACTGTGCACGCAGGCAGGCGGCACGTTTGATGGCCAGGGAAAATGCTCGACCCTCGATGGTCAGCTCTGGGATCCTTACGCGGGAAATTACGACGAGGCGGTCGGTGGAGCACGGCGTGATCCGTCGGCCTTTATCCCCTTCAATAACCTCGCGACCTATGCCAGCACAGTCGACGATCAACACCCCGGAAACCAAAGGTTGTGGGACAATCCCGACGGCGCGCCTTACCGCTTGCCCGATGGTCCGGGAAATCTAATCGATCCGGTCGCGCAGAAGCTGATGAGCTACTTCCCGGAGCCCAACTACAACGTCGACAGCGTTGACTACAACCCCTACACCAACCGCGTCGATTCGGGGGCGGTGCGGAGTCACGACAACAAGTGGGATCTGAAGATCGATCACCGCCTCAGTGAGAAAAACCTGCTGAGCGGAAAGTACTCTCACGACGCCGCCTATTCGGAGTCCTTCAACTGCTTCAACAATCCCGCCGACCCGTGCAGCAGCGGTCCCTCGACCAGCGGCGCTCACATGGTGGCCATCAACGATACTCACACCTTTTCGCCCACCAAGCTTCTGACGGTTTCCTACGGGTTGTCCCGGGGTCGATACTCCTACAAGGGCGTGGCCAGCACGTATCCAGACGTTTCTCCGGTAGATGTCCTTGGCGAACCGCAGTATATGAAGGAGTCGGGATACAACTGGTTCCCGGCCGTTAGTATTGGCGGTGGCTACACCGGGGCGGGCGCTTATAGCATCGGCGGCAATCCCTGGAGCTACGGACGCCTCGGCCAGGAAAGTCATCACTTGATCGGAACGTTCAGTTGGACCGTGGGACGGCACGACTTCAAGTTCGGCGCGGAAGGCCGCATGCACCGCCTCAACTACACTCAGCCGAACTATGCGCCCGGGGGAACCTATTATTTCGATCAGACGGGGACCTCCAACTACGATCCCGCGTGCACTCCGGATCCGGATAATGACATCCAGTGCCTGAATCATGGCGGCGACGGCATGGCCAGCTTCCTGATCGGCGCACAACCGAACGATTGCTGCGGTCAATACGAGATTCCGAATTCGGTCGCGTCGCAGAACTTCGAGTTTGGCGGGTTCCTGCAAGACAACTGGAAGACGAATGACAGATTGACTTTGAATCTCGGCTTGCGCTACGAGGTGGTCCTGCCTCGTACCGAGCGGCATGACCAACTGAACTGGCTCGACCCGAATGTCGAGTCGCCGATCACACTCGATGGTGTGCACCTGACCGGCGGAGAACTGTTTGCCCATTCCGGAGACCGGTCGTCTTACGAAACCAGCTTGAACAACTATCAACCGCGCTTCGGATTTTCTTACCGGCTGCTGAAGAACACCGTTCTTCGCGGAGGATACGGCATCTATTTCTCGGCTTGGCGAGGAGCCGTCGCAGGAACTTCCGGCGTCGGACAACAGAGCTTTATGCAGGTCACAGACCTGGTCGCTTCATTCTGGGGCGATGGGGTCACGCCCGCTGCGAGAATGAGCAACCCCTATCCGTACGGTCCCATGAAACCGACGCGCGGCAGCCTGGGTTTGATGAACGACATCGGTCATTTTGGCTATGGCCCGATTCGCGCCATCAGCAAGAAAATTCCGAACGAGCAAAGCTGGAGCTTCGGTATTCAGCGCGAACTCAAGGGCAACATTGTGTTCGATGCGAACTACATCGGGAAAAAGGGAACTCACCTCTATTTCGCCGATGCCGGGTACCAGGACCACCTTGGCCGGGAGATTGAACACTACACGCAGGACCAGATCGAAGATTTGCTCACGTTCAACCCCAGTCCGTTTGCTGATCCGGAACGGTCGAACTTCACCGAAATCAACACAGATCCCAACAGCCCATTGCTCTGGGATATGCAGAACCTCCAGCTCAAAATGGCGCATCCGCAGTTCTATGGGTTTGGCGGCGACGAACCACCGATCGCCAACTCTATTTATCACGCGCTGCAGGTCCGGGCGGAAAAGCGCTTTTCGCACGGACTGGAATTCCTGGCAACCTACACCTTTTCCAAATCCATCGATAATGCTTCCCTGACCAGCACCAACAACATCTGGCTGGGAAGCTTCAACAGCCTGCAGAACCCCAACGACCCGAACGGAGAGAGGAGTCTCTCCACATTCGATATTCCTCAGGTGCTGCAGATCAGCTACACCTACGAGTTGCCGATCGGGCGCGGCAAGTGGATCGGCGGCGGCATGAACCGCGTGCTCAACGCATTCGTCGGCGGGTGGCGGACGAACGGCATCTGGCGGTTTTCGAGCGGGCGGCCGATTGCGCCATCGCTTTATGAATCGCAGAGCCTGCCCACCTACGGCGCGCAACGTCCTGACCTGATCGGGACGCCGCACCGCAAGGGCGGCAGTCACTTCGAATGGATCAACCAGTACTTCACCAGCGCAGACGGCAGCGATTTCCTCGCTCAGCCCGCGCAGTACGCGATCGGCACAGCGCCACGTATGCTGGGCAAGGTTCGCATCCCGGGCGAGACCAACGCTGACCTGTCCTTCTTCAAGGAATTCGGGATGGGTTCGATCCGGGAAGGCATGCGCATGGAGTACCGGCTGGAAGCCTTTAACGCGTTCAACCATCCACAATTCTGCGGGCCGGACGTCACGTTTGGCGCTCAGAACGACAACTTCGGCAAGATCTACTACACCTGCAACGGCCCGCGCGAAGTACAAATGGCGTTGAAGCTCTACTGGTAGGGCAGGGTCGGAGCTGCCGAGAAAAAATCGTGAGGGAAACGCCCGGCAAGGGCGTTTCCCCTCATGACAAACGTGTTGCTTTCCCTTTGGCCACGATGCCAGTGCGTTTTTGCCCCTGAAGCTCCGTTAGTCAGCAGCCAGCGCTGCGGTGGCCTCCTCAACGTTCTTTTCCTTTACCTCCCATTTGAGGATTTTCAGATCAAGGACGAAGATCGCGTACAGCACCGGAACAAGCAGCAGGGTGATGAAGGTCGCTACGCATAGGCCCCCGATCTGGGTATAGCAAAGTGGCTGCCAGAGCGGCCCGCCGTGCAATGCCAGAGGGAACAGTGCCAGCACCGTCGCGCCGACCGTAATCATCACCGGACGCAGTCGGATAATGCCGGCATCAATCACCGCCTCTTCAAACGGCTCGCCCTCTTCGTGTTTTTCCTCAATGAAATCGAATAGGACAATCACATGGCTCACGATTACACCGATCAGGCTGGCGACTCCAAGAAATGCCATGAAGCCAAAAGGAGTGCCCATGATCCACAACGCTGCCACCGCACCGACAACGCCATACGGTGCTGCCGCAAAGACCAGCAGAGGCTTCACCGCGTTGTTGAACTGAAACACCAGCGCCAGGAAGATCAGGAAGATCGACGCAGCCATGACTACGCCAAGTTCGCCGAATCCCTTGTTCTGCTGGTAATAGTCCCCGCCCATGCGAATCTTGTATCCAGGCGGTAGATTCTTTTCGAACTCTTTGAGTTTTGGTCCCGCCGCCTTCAGCACCTCCGACGAAAGTACGCCCGGCCTCGGGAAGCAACGCACTGCAATCGTGCGGAAGTGGTCGAGGCGGATGATGCGTTCGGTGTCCATGGAGTGCTCGATTTTCGAAACTTGTGTAAGTGGAACTTTCGCCGAGCCTTGCATGGCATACACGTAGAGGCTCTGCAGGTCCGAGAGCTGAGCTCGCTCCTCTACCTTCAAACGCGCAACGACTGGGATTTCCTTGTTTCCGTCCTGCAAAGTGGAAACCTCGGCGCCGCTGATTGCCGATGTGGACGAGGCTGCGACGTCCTGGTTGGTAATTCCCGCCAGGTTGGCGCGATCCGGATCGATCTTCAGTTTCACGCCGGAGCTTTCGGTATCCCAGTCGTTACGTACCCCGGCTGTGTTCGGAAGCGACCGGAAGATATCTTCGAGTTGTGCCGAGAGGCGGCGAAGGGTGCGAATGTCTTCCGCCGACTGCCCTGCGCTCACATCGGCGTTGTTGGCGATGAGGATATCCACCGGAAATTCGATGGCTGCGTACTGCAGTTGCCGCACATCGATGCGCGCGCCGGGAATGCTGGCCGACAGGATGGGTTGCAGGTACTTCACGAACTCGGGCGTAATTTCCTTGTCCGTGACTTCCATAATGATTTGCGCATAGTTAAGTTGCTGCAGCTGGGGCGAGACCGAGAACCAGAAGCGCGGCCCGCCGCCGCCCACGAAGGTGGTGACGTACTTCAACATGTGTTCCGGCTTCTCGCCTTCTTTGGCATGTTCACGGGCAAAATGATCGGCTTCCCGCCGGACGATCTGTTCCGCCTGTTGCGCTGTTCGATTGGTGGCGTCGAGGTTGGTATCGTTGGGAAGCCAGATATCAATGTACGACCAGTACTGAACATCTTCCGGCATGAACGAGGTTTTCAACCGCGACAGGAAGAAGACGCCCAGCAGCAGGAAGGCCAGCGATCCGGCAAATACCTTCCAGCGATGCTCCATCGCGCTTTTTGCCGTGCGCGCGTACCAACCGGTGAATCCGGTCGTGCGCCGCTCTTCGATCGGCCTCTCAGGCTTCTTATCCGGCCGCAGCAGGTAGTAGCCAAGCAGCGGGACAAACGTCATGGACGCCAAGCGTGACGCAACCAGCGAACACGTCATGACGATGGGAAGGGTATAGAGAAACTCGCCCATCGTTCCCGTGAGCATCAGAAATGGAATATATGCGGCAATGTTCGTGACCGTTGCAAACATGATTGCCGTCGCCAGCTTCGTCGGCCCTAGCCACGATGCGACTACGTTCGGATGCCCATCTGCGAGCCCGCGCTTGATGGAATCTCCGGCGACCACCGGATCATCCACCAGCAAGCCGAGCGCGATGATCAGAGTTGCAATCGATACCTGCTGGATATCGATGCCCAGTATGTACATAAAGCCGAAGGTCATGGCCAGAGTGATCGGGATGGAAATCGCCATGAGGACGGCGGAGCGCCACTCCCAGAAGCCTACGAGCGATACAATCACGACGAGAAAAATCGCCTCGTAGAGCGCGCCCATGAACAAATCGATATTCTCTTTGACCTGCAAGGGCTGGTCGGATGTGCGCGCGATGATCAGGTCGTCCGGCAGATAGTTGCGCACGGCGGCGAGTTTCTCGTCCACGCTCTTGCCGAATTGCGCGATCTGCAGCCCCTCCCGCATCTGGACCGCGATCGTGATGGCGCGGCTGCGCTGCCAGTTCCCGTCCTTGTCCTGCGTGGTGAAGTAGTTCAGGAACCGCGCCGGGCTGTCGTAACCGCGAGAGATGTCGACAAGATCCCGCAAATAGACGGGCGAATTGGAAGCGGTCGTGGCAGTGCCGATGATCACATCGCCGATAGCCTTCTCATTCTCAAACTTGCCTGAGGGATCGAGCGTGACATTCTTGCTGTCGACTTCGAGGATGCCACCGGGCAGCGTCGAGTTGCGCGCC
>Ga0335082_10001399_pt1 | contig 25704 bp, 26 predicted proteins | sample Lox_Sample_41_FD_206718 | JGI IMG/M metagenome (GOLD analysis project Ga0335082, IMG submission 206718) | Soil microbial communities from Loxahatchee National Wildlife Refuge, Florida, United States - Lox_Sample_4.1 | ecosystem: Environmental > Terrestrial > Soil > Wetlands | place: USA... | reverse complement strand
GCGGAATGGCGTGCGCTCCCCCGCGAGGCGCCGCTCGACTGGATCCATGACGACTTCCGCCGGCGCGCCCCGACCGAGTTCGGCCTCTTCGACCTCGATCGCTACCAGAACCTCTGACCCACACGGCATCGCGCCGACAGGAGTTGTTTGAGGCGTCGCTTCGGACTACAGGCAAGGAATCGACAGAAAGGGTTCTCATGGCACAAGCGATCGTCAAGGAAGTGATCGACGTTCCCGTCGATCGGCTGTGGCGGCTGGTCGCCGACTTCGGCAATGTCCGCTGGATTCCCGGCGGCGAGACCGCGCGCACCGAAGGTGACGGACCCGGCATGGTGCGGATCATGGGTATGGGCTCGACGGAGATCCGCGAGCGTCTCGAGAGCCGCGACGAGGCCGCGCGCACGATCGTCTACACCATCCGGCAAGGGCTGCCGATGCCCATCACCGACTATCGCGCCACGATGGTCGTGCGGCCGGCGGACGACGGGCGCAGCGAGCTCGAATGGTCATCCACGTTCCAACCCGACGGCGTTTCCGAAGCCGAGGCGGTCGCGCAGGTCGAGGGGCTGTATCGGATGATGTGCGGCTGGATCCGCGACGCGCTCGCGAAGTGAACGCCGAGGAGGCGATCTCCGGTGTCATCGAACGACGCGGCCGAGCTACCCAACATCGCACAGGTTCTCGGGGAGGTGCTCCAAGGCGTGGCGGCCGACGAGCAGCCTCTCCTCATCGCCGTCGCCGAGCGCCTGGCGGCCGCACGCTACCGCAACTGGGCGATGGAGGTAGCCGAACCGACACGGCAGGCCGAGTTGCTCCGCTGCGCCGCGCGCGAGGAACAGATCGCCAGCCGCGTCGAAGCGCTGTACCCGGGCGCGGCATCAACGCAGCGCCGCATCCTGACCGCCAATCCGGACCTCGAAGCGCTCAACCACAGTCTATTCGCCGGCAGGCCCTTGGCTGAGCAGTTCACCATCCAGGCCGCGGGCGAGCGGCTCGGTGCCGCGACCTGGCGCGCCTTCGCGCGACGCGAGACCCGCCCCGAGGCGCGCGACAGCTTGCTCGCCTGCGCCGCGCTCGAGGAGCAGAGCGCCGTTGCGCTCGAGGCGATGCTCCGCGCCGACGCGGAAGCCTGAACACGCCGAAGATCGGACGCGGCGGTTGGCGTAAATCGTTTCCGTACTGTCTTGACAGAACGCGTCGCCCCACGTATCTCGATGCGCATGAACGCGCGGTCCGCCCTTCGTGAGTGCTGTATGAAGGCCCGGGAGGCCTTCCGCGATCGCGATCGCGCCGCGTTCACCGCCGGCTAAACACCGTCGGCCTGAATCAGACGTCATCTAACGGCCCGGGAGGTAGCAGCGCCCGGGCCGTTTCTTTTGGCGCCCGCATCGCGGCGCTCACCTGACTGACACGCATCGACGGAGGAGGAGATCATGTTGTGGTTCGTAGATTCAGGGCAGTTGCACCGTTCGCTGAAGCGGAGCTCCGCGGGGCGCGAGCGGATCATCCGGATGTCACGCACCGGCATCGCCGGCTCCAGGGGTTGCCTTTGTCGTCCCGTCGTCGTTCCCAAGGCAGCCTAGTCTCGATGGGTCGGCGCGCCCACAAGCACGGCGCAGCCACCTGGTTTCTACTCGTACGCTTCTGAGGGACATCCTCGAGCCGGAGCAGCTGCCATGACGCTGCTCGCTCAAGGTATCGCTCACGTCTCGTTTGCGGGCGGCGGCGTCTTCCTCCCCGCCCGCAACCCGTCGGACCGGCAGAGTCTGATTGCCGACGTCGCGGCGCGTGCCCGCGCCAACGGTTTGGTACAGGTGTTGGTGGATAACCAGCGTTGGATCGTGCGCGACGTGCGCGACGACCACGCCGCCGGTTGCTCAGCCTGTGGCCTGGCACCCGAGCCCGCCTGCTACTCCGCCGCGGACGAGCGTGCCGCGTACTGCGTGACCTGCGTCTTTGCCGCGCGGCGCAATCGCGGCGTTCCCTGCCCGGCCGATCGGGGCTCGCGGGAACGAGGGTGACCCATGGGGAGTCGTTACGTCCAACGGTTGCTTCAACCGCTCGCCATCCTGCCGTCACAACTGCGCCCGCGCGCCGCGGCGGAGCGCTTCCCCGAGATGCGCTTGGTCGTCGCACTGCTGGAGGATGCCATCCACTGCGTCATGCAGCATCGCGGTGTCCTGCGCCGTCGGGAGCGCCGAGAGTTTCTCGAGGCGCGCGCGTGGCTGCTCGACGACAGTCGCGACTGGCCGTTCGCCTTCGCCAACGTGTGCGACCTGCTCGGTCTGGATGCCGCGGCGGTACGACGGTGCTTGCCAATCGGCGACCTGCACAGCCGCGGTGGTGCCGAGGAAGGATCGGACGTGTCGCCGCGTGCGACGTTGGAACCGATCCAATCGGCAGTGGCCAAGCGCGCCTGAGCGGGTGTTGGAGAAAGCGATGCGCCGCTCGTTAGCTCACGCACCCCGGTTGACACTGCGGTCTCATTGCTCTACACCGTGACTCCAATGAACGCCGCGCTGCGCACAATGTGTCGCTGCTGTTGTACCGAGGCCCGGGAGATCTCCCGCGTCCACGGTTGCGCTACGTTCGGTCTCGTCTCGTACTAGCCTCGAACTCATAGCCGCGATCTCATGGGCCCGGGAGGTTTTCATCTCCCGGGCCTTTCTGTTTTCGGCGTCGGCAGGATCTGCCGGCGCCACGGCATCACACCATCGAGATCGCGAGGAGGAAGGCTATGGCGGAACAACAGACAGCAAGCGCGGCACCCACGGCGGGCAACGGGCCACGCCGCCCGCAACGCATCGAGGTCGGCCGGGGTCGCTGGTTCGAAGACAACGCACATTCCATCGGACGCACCCCGCTGGTCCGGCTCAACCGCATTCACGACGGCGCGCCGGCGACCATCTTCGCAAAGATCGAAGGACGCAATCCGGCCTACTCCGTCAAATGCCGCATCGGCGCTGCGATGGTGTGGGACGCGGAGCGCCGTGGCCTGCTTGGCCCGGGCAAGGAGCTGGTCGAGCCGACGAGCGGCAACACCGGCATCGCGCTGGCCTTCGTGGCGGCAGCGCGCGGCTACCCGCTCACGCTGACGATGCCCGACACCATGAGCGTCGAGCGCCGCAAGCTGCTGGTCGCTTACGGGGCCAAGTTGGTGCTCACCGAAGGCGCACGCGGCATGAGCGGCGCCATCGCCAAGGCGGACGCGATCGTGGCGTCCGACCCCGCACGCTACGTGCTGCTGCAGCAGTTCAGCAACCCGGCCAATCCGGCCATCCACGAGCAGACGACCGGACCGGAGATCTGGGACGATACCGACGGCGAGGTCGACATCTTCGTCTCCGGCGTCGGTACCGGCGGGACCATCACCGGGGTCTCGCGGTACATCAAGCAAACGCGCGGCAAGCCGATCCTGTCCGTGGCCGTCGAACCGACTGCCAGCCCGGTGCTGACGCAGCGGCGCGCCGGCGAGCCGCTCAAGCCCGGGCCGCACAGGATCCAGGGCATCGGCGCCGGGTTCGTGCCCGACGTCCTCGATCTGTCGCTCGTCGATGCCGTCGAACAGGTCACGAATGAGGACGCCATCACCTATGCTCGCCGGCTGGCGCGCGACGAAGGCATCGTCTCGGGCATCTCATCCGGTGCGGCCGTGGCGGTCGCGGTGCGGTTGGCGCACCGGCCGGAGCACGCGGGGAAGACGATCGTCATCGTCCTGCCCGACTCGGGAGAACGCTACCTCAGCTCGATCCTCTTCGAGGGCGTCTTCGACGCTCAGGGAGTCGCACTATGAACAATGTTTCGGCAATCAAATTGGAGTCGCGCAGCGCCAGCGCCACCCGGCAGTGGGAGCTCACGCACGTCGTCGACGCACTCACCGCGGCCAACGCGGATCTCCTGCCCGGTCGTCCGAGCCGCTTTCGGCGGCACGTGCTGCCGTCGCGCCAAGCTATCGAAGGCATCGTCGCCGATCTGCGCACGGCGCTGTTCCCGGCGCATTTCGGTCTGCCGGATCTCTCCGAGACGGTGATTCGGTCCCACATCGGGGCACGGCTGGATGCGGTGCTGCCGCAGCTCGAGCAGCAAGTACGACGCGGCTTGCTCTTCGCCTGCACGCACAGTGACGGCGAGTGCGGTGCCTGCGGCCGGCTCGCCCTGGAGGTCACACATGAGCTGGTCGACCGACTCCCAGCGGTGCGTATCCTGCTCGGGAGCGATGCGCAGGCCGCGTACCACGGCGACCCGGCGGCCACCAGCGCCGACGAGGCGGTGTTCTGTTACCCCGGGATCACCGCTATGACCCATCACCGGATCGCGCACGAGCTCTACCAGCTCGGTGTACCGCTCATCCCACGGATCATCGCCGAGGTCGCGCACAGCGCAACCGGGATCGACATCCACCCGGGTGCGAAGATCGCTGGCAGCTTCTTCATCGACCACGGCACCGGCGTCGTCATCGGCGAGACCTCCGTCATCGGCGAGCGCGTGCGCATCTACCAGGGTGTCACTCTGGGAGCGAAGAGCTTCCCGACCGACGAACGCGGGCGGCCGATCAAGGGACGGCCGCGCCATCCGATCGTCGAGGACGACGTCACCATCTACGCCGGCGCCACCATCCTCGGCCGCATCACCATCGGGCGCGGCTCCAGCATCGGCGGCAACGTCTGGCTCACCCGCGCCGTACCGCCGGGGAGCTGCATCAGTCAGGCGCAGGTCCGCGACGATCTGTTCGACGGCGGCTCAGGCATTTGACTCGTAACGAAGAACGAAGGAGGGTCAGGACAATGGCAGAAACGGAACGACCAGTAGCCAATCAAACCTTGAGCGTGCGCGCGGCGCGCACACTCTCGAATCCCACGCTCACCGCGCCGCAGATGCTCTCGGTCTCGCCGCGCTGGCTCTTGCACTTGCTACCGTGGGTGAACATCGAGGGAGGCACCTATCAGGTGAACCGCAGGCGCATTGTCCTCACGCAGGGTGATCGCATCGTGACGGGGCTCGAGGGCGAGCGCGCCCACATCGATCCCAAGGCCTTGCGCTCACTGGCGTTGCTGCGCAACGCCGACGACACCCTGCTCGACGCCGTCGCCGGCCTGCTGTTCGACGAGCGCCACAATGCCAACGAGGAGCTCTACGGCGAAGGTGCCGCCGGAACGAAGCTCTACATCATCGTAAAGGGCAAGGTGGAAATCACAACGACCGACGCGCATGGCGAGAAACTCCGCCTGGCGCTCTACGGTGACGGCGACTACTTCGGCGAGACAGCCCTGCTCAATGACTGGCGCCACGCCACCACCGCTCGCACGCTCACGCCCGCCATCTTCCTGACCCTGGACCGAGCACGGCTGCGCAGCCTGCTCGACGGTTCGCCCGAGCTGCGCACCGCGTTCGAGCAACTCGTCCGCCAGCATCAAGAGGCGGGAGCGAAGCACAACGAGTATGGCGAGGCCGGCATCGACATCGCCTCCTACCGCGAGGGCATACCCGAGCTGCAGCGCACCTTCGTCGACTACGAGGAGGCACCGCGCCAGTATCAGCTCAGCGTCATGCAGACGGTGATCCGCCTGCATACGCGCGTCACCGACCTGTACAACAACAACTACGATCAACTCCGCGAGCAGCTGCGCCTGACCATCGAGGGCATGAAGGAACGGCAGGAGTCGGAGATCATCAACGACCCGGAGTTCGGCTTGCTGCACGCCGCGGCCCCGTCGATGCGCATCCATACACGGTCCGGACCGCCGACGCCCGACGATCTGGATGATTTGCTGGCGCACGTCTGGAAGGAGCCCGCCTTCTTCCTCGCCCACCCGCGCGCCATCGCCGCCTTCGGGCGCGAATGCACCCGTCGCGGCGTGCCGCCGCCGACCGTGCAGCTGTACGGTTCGCCGTTCCTGACCTGGCGCGGGGTGCCGATCGTTCCGTCGGACAAGCTGCTGGTCAACCGCAGCGGCACCGATCACTCGGCCGGGCTGACCAACATCTTGCTCATGCGCGTCGGCGAGCCGAAGCAAGGCGTCGTCGGCCTGCACCAGGTCGGATCGCCTGGCGAGCAGGTGCCGGGACTGTCCGTGCGCTTCATGGGCATCGATAACTACTCGACGGCATCTTATCTCGTCACCCTGTACTTCTCGGCTGCTGTCCTCACCGAGGACGCGCTCGCGGTTTTGGATAACGTCGAGGTCGGCAACTACCATGACTACGAGTGACCCGACCGGTGCGGCCCTCGCGGGCCACACCGCCGTACCGACAACGGCCGCCGAGCCACTGCTCGCCCGCGGCGGCGAGCCAGTCGGAGCATTGAGTCAACTCGACGACGCGGCGATCGATCGCATCGCCACGAATCTGCTCGCAGCAATTCCGGGCGTACAGATCCCCGGGGCGCCGGAAGCTGTGATCCCCACACCGCCGACTCCGGGAGCGTTCAGCCCCGAAGCAACCGCTGCCGTGGCGACGAGTGCAGGGGCACCGACTCCCGGAGTTCCGATTGCCGGGCTCGCAATCCCGACTCCGGCGATTCCTCAAACCAGCATTCCTGAAACTGGCTTCGCCGGGGTCTCGCTCCCTGGAGTTCCTGCACGAGCGATCCCGGGAGTAGCGCTCCCCGGGGTCTCGGCTCCCGCAACAGCCACCGCAGCAGCGGTGATCCCAGGAGCGGTTGCTGGCGGAACAATCCCGAGCCTGAGTGTGCCTGGAGTGAGTCTGCCGAGCCTGGATGCTGGGCTGCCGCGCTTCTTCGATGGTCAGCCCAGCTTGCCGACAACACCGCCGGTCAGCACGCCAGGCTACTACTTCCTGACGCCAACGCCGGCCACGCGCGAGGCGCCCACCACCCCGCTGCTGTCCCGACGCACCTTCGACGTGCGTGACATCCGACGCGACTTCCCCATTCTCCAGGAGCGCATCCACGGCAAACCGCTGGTGTGGCTCGACAACGCGGCCACGACGCAGAAGCCGCGCGCCGTCATCAGGCGGCTGGTGCACTACTACGAGCACGAATACTCCAACGTGCATCGCGCCGCGCACACGCTGGCGGCGCGCTCCACCGATGCCTACGAAGGCGCGCGCGAGAAGGTCCAACGTTTCCTCGGCGCGGGATCACCCAACGAGATCATCTTCGTACGCGGCACGACCGAGGCCGTGAACCTGGTCACCAACAGCTGGGGACGGAAGAACATCGGTGCAGGCGATGAGATCATCCTGACCACTCTGGAGCATCACTCCAACATCGTGCCCTGGCAGTTCCTGGCCGAAGAGGTGGGTGCCGTGTTGCGCATCGTACCGGTCACCGACCGCGGCGAAGTGCTGTTGGGCGATTACGGCAAGCTGCTCAATGCGCGCACCCGCCTGGTGGCGATCACGCACGTGTCGAACGCGCTCGGGACGATTCTGCCGGTGGGCGAGATGATCCAGGCCGCGCACCGGCACGGCGCGCGCGTCCTGGTCGACGGCGCGCAGGCCGTCTCGCATTTCCCCGTCAACGTGCAGGCGCTCGACGCCGACTTCTACGCCCTGTCCGGCCACAAGCTGTTCGCACCCAGCGGTGTCGGTGTGCTCTACGGCAAGAAGGCGCTGCTCGACGAGATGCCGCCGTGGCAAGGCGGCGGTAACATGATTCAACGGGTGACGTTCGAGAAGAGCACGTTCGCCGATCCGCCGGCGCGCTTCGAGGCGGGTACCGCGACGCTTGGTGCCGCCGTGGGCCTAGGCGCGGCCGTCGACTACTTGGAACAGCTCGGCATGGAGAACGTCGCGCGCCATGAGCGCGAGCTGTTGGCGTATGGCACCGACTGTCTGGCCCGCATCCCCGGCCTCACTCTGATCGGCACGGCACCCGAGAAAGCCGGCGTGCTGTCCTTCGTCGTCGACGGTATGACCGCGGAGGAGATGGGGAGCTTCCTCGATCAGGAAGGCATCGCCGTCCGCGCCGGACACCACTGCGCTCAGCCGACAATGGATCGTTTTGGGGTGACCAGTACGGTGCGGCCGTCGCTGGCGTTGTACAACACCCATGGAGAGATCGACGCGTTGGTGCGCGCCATCCGCAAAGTGTTGCGGCGATAGGCCTGCGGCCGGCGTGGATGCGATGACCCGCTCCCCGTTGGGTCTCCGGGCTGCAAGCGCGACGCCGGGTAACCGCCCGTTTGGGCCGCGCGATGTGAGTCCGTCCTTCGTCTCGCCAATCGTACACCAAGGTACTCGGCCAGAGGGACATCCCTCCGCGTGACGGCTCGCGCGGGATTCCACAATTGGGCAACCCGAGGGGGGCGGTCGGTGTCGTCGCACCGTCAGTTATCACCAGCGCGGCGCACCCGGTAGCGTAGCTCGACGGGATCGTCTGCGGGGGCGGCGCGCGGTTGGTCCTCGCCGGCGACATGGACATGGTTCGGTCGCTGCCACGGGCACGGTGCCGCCGTTGATGACGGGTCTCGCGACAGCCGTAGCCTGAAGAGCCGCGTCGGCTGGCCAGGCATCTGCACCACCAGCAGCCGCGACCAGGTTTTCATCGCGAGATCGACGCGGCCCGTGATGACCTGGCTGCCGTCCGCGGCCGCCACCCACCGATCCGCTAGCTGCCCCTCGCCGACGTTCTTGTCGGTGTCGAGCTCGACGTGCAGGGCGGACGGCGGCGGCACCGCCATCGTCGCGGGGACGCGGATCTCGAACTCCAACGTGGGCGGCAGGGTGTTGGTGTAGGTGTCGAGCGTGTGCAGGCGCACCCAGATCGCCGCGACCACGATCAGCACGATCGCACCGAGCACCAACGCAAGGCGCCCAATGGCGGGCCCCAAAGGTGCCCGTCCTTTGCCGATGCGCAGCACGAGCCACGCCGAAACGACCATCGACAGCAGCCCACCGATCGGTCCGACCGCAAAGAACGCGAACATGCCGCGTGCCCCTTCGAAGTCGCTCATACCGTAGAGGCCGGCGATCCACACGGTGAGCGCACCGGTCACCAGCCACCCGACGACGGCCCCGATGATGCCCGCGATGACGGCCGCAACGTAGATCATGATGCATCCGCACCTTGGAGCTTCCGGCGTCGACCCCGCTTCACTCTTCCATGGTGATCCTCACGATGGCGGCATGGCGGCCCAGCTCCTGGGCCTGCGCCGCGGTGAGACCCGTGCGCCGATCATAGTCGACACCGAAGAGCCACGGGATGATGCGCGAGCGGCGGAAGCTGGCGTCGGCGCGGCGCTGGAACTCTTCCGAGCCCGGCAGCAACAACTCGCCCCAGCCGCGGAGGATCTTGCCGCGCAGTTGCGCCTCGATCGGCGCACCGCCACGGTAGTTCCGCCACCACGCTTTCGTGGGCGCCTCGCCGACCATGACGACGAGCGCGTCGTCGACCTGATGGTAGCCGACGGGGATGGTGTAGCGCCGGCCCGTCTTGCGGCCGGTCACCGTGATGAGCATCAGCCCGGAGCTGAGCAGCCAATGCAGTCGCGAACGCAGCATCGCGCTGATGACCGGGTTGAGCCGTGTCGACAGTCGCACCAGCATGGCGGCGGCGAGTGCGGCGCGTGCCGCTACGACTCGCGATCCGTCGGCGGCACGTTGGAAAAGTCGGGCGGGCGCTTCTCGAAGAACGCCGCGATGGCTTCCAGGTTTTCCGGTGAGCCGACGCGATGCAGGAACGCTTCGTCCTCGCGCTGCCGGGCGGCCGCCACCTGCTCTCGGCGCGTCGCCAACAGCAGGCGTTTCGTCCAGCGCAGCGAGCCGAGCGGCTTCGTCGCCAAACGGCGCGCGTGCTCGAGAGCAGCCGACTGCGTCACCTCGGGGTCGCAGAGATGCGTTGCGATGCCAAGCTCGACGGCGCGCTCGGCGGAAATGAAGTCCGACTCGAAGAGCAGATCGATCGCCTTTCGAAAGCCGAGCAGCGCCGGCAGCAGATAACTGCTGGCCGCCTCCGGCACCACCCCCAACGTGATGAACGGCGCGCGCAGACGCGCGCCCCGCGCGATGTAGACGTACTCGCAATGCAGCAGGAACGTCAGGCCGATGCCCACGCCGACACCGTTCACCGCGGCGAGCAACGGCTTGTCGAACGCGCACAGCCGGTCCATGAACGTCCCGAACCCGTGCTCGGCACCCGCGCCCGCCGGGCTGCCGCCCAGCATCTCACTGAGGTCTTGCCCGGCGGAGAAGGCATCTCCGGCGCCGGTGACCACGACCACACGGACCGCGTCGGCCTGCTGCGCCGCCGCAAGCGCATCGCGGAGGTCACACCACATCTGATGGTTGAAGGCGTTCTTGCGTTGCGGCCGGCTCAGTGTGATCAGCAGAACTCCGGCGGACAATTCTTCGATCACGGTTGCACGCGGCATCGACGGACTCCCTTCGGTCGCTACTTGGACATGGTTGCCAGCAACCGCTCAAACGGTTCCTGGCTGACGGTAATCAAGCCGCGCTGGGGTTGATTCAGATCCAGCGTGACATAGACGGCAAAGGTGACGAGGATGATGAAGCTCAGGGTGCCGGCGACGGCGGTCTTCCCCGCGGCTCCCTGCTCCCGTCCGACCAGCATCGTTGCGATCACGGCGCTCGTGAACAACAGCAGCACGATGACCCCCGGCAATCGGTCGCGCGCCGCGGCGAGGCGCGCCGCATGGCTGCTGGTCACTTCGTTCAGCGTGTTGGCCAACGCCACGGCGATCGGCGTGCCGTCATTCACCGCCTCGGCGACCAGGTCGGTCATCTGGGCGTGCATCTGCTGAAACTGTTGCAGCAAGCGCTCGGCGGTCGCCTGATCCATCCGCCCGCGCGCGACTGCCAACCGCGACTCGGTGTAGTGGCGAATGACGGTCTGGAGCTTGGTGCGCACCGGCTCCTTGAGCAGGCTGGCACAGGTATAGAAGTCACCGATGGCGTTGCTGTCCGTGACGACCATCAACCGACGTTGCTCGTGCTTGCCGATGGCCATCGAGAAGGTGAAGGCGAGCAACAGGCCGAGCAGCGCGATGCTGGCGTCGTCGAACTTGGACACCGCCTGCTCTCCCTTGCGACCGCGCGAGCGCTGTCCCATCCATCGCCCCGCACCCCATGCCAGAAACATCGCCAAACCGAGTCCCACGGCGACGAGCGACGCATCGATCTGAGCAAACCCACTGTCCATACCTTGATCCCCCCGGGTGACTGCGCTCACCGACGCCACGACATTCGCTGGCCTTCCCTCTGGCTGCTGCGCGTCGATGCCCCGCTTCTGAATGACGGCTACGCGCGCGGCATGCTGTCCCGGAAGCGCCGTTGCAAGCGCCGCATCCCGGCAAGCCAGCGGTCGTAGTCGGTGGTCTTACGGCGCACGTACTCGGCCACCTGCGGGTGCGGCAAGATCAGGAAGCGCTCGGCGGCGAGGCCTTCGACGACGGCCTGCGCGACTTGCTCGGGCTCGATCACCCCGTCGACGCCGGCCACCCCGCCTTCGCTTGTCCCGGCAATCATGTTGGTGCGCACCGCTTGCGGACACAACACCGACACCTTGATGCCCTGCTCGCCATGCGTGATCGACAGCCACTCGGCGAGCGCGACCACGGCGTGCTTGGTCACCGAGTAGGTCGCCGAGCCGATCTGCGTCAGCAACCCCGCTGCCGACGCCGTGTGCAGCAGGTAGCCGCCGCCACGCGCCAGCATGCCGGGCAATACCGCGCGGGCCGCATAAACGTGCGCCATGACGTTCACGTCCCAGATCTGCTGCCACTGTGCATTCGGCGTCTCGACGCCGCCGATGAACAGGATGCCCGCATTGGAGCAGAAGAGATCGACGCCGCCGAAGCGTTGCTCGGTGTCATGCACCACCCGCACGATGTCCGCCTCGACGCCAACGTCCGCCTTGAAGGCCACGCCATGCACCGCAGCCGCCACCCGCTCGGCACCGGCCTGATCGAGATCCACCACGACAACGCCCCGCGCACCGTCCGCCGCGAAGCGCCGCGCCAGCGCCGCACCAATGCCGTTTGCGCCGCCGGTCACGACGACGACTTTGTCCCGTAGCTCCATGCGCCGCACTCTACCTCAAGCCGCGCCCTGTCACAGCCCCGCCATCCGCGCAAACGCCCGCAGCTCGCGGGGCACGTCCGGCCCCATCGGCGCGTACATCACCTCGGTGGCCCCGGCGTCGGCAGCATCGCGCAGCCGACTCCGTAGGTCCGACTCGGATCCGGTCCACGTCAGGGACGCCAGCATCTGCCCATTGAGCACCGGACGATCGCGTGCGGTGACACCGACCAGGTGCAGCTCATGCAAAGCGAGGTGGCGGGTGCGCGCCGGCACCGCTTCGATCGCGGCGCGCCACGCCGCGCCGCCCGGGAAGTTGTCCACTGCGGCACCACCGCCTTCGTAGATGCCGTGGTACGCGACGGCGAGGCCGGGCCCGGCGGCGGCCAACGCCCGCGGCGAGTCCGGCGTTTCGCCGTCATCGAGCACCGTGCCGAGGGCGAGCAACGTGCACCAGGAGAACCCGGCCTGCGGACTGCCGACGCACATCACGCCGTCACCGAGCTGGCGCGCCACCTGCAGTCCCTTTGGACCGTTCGCCGCCACAATGATCGGCACGTCGATCGGCCGGGGCGGCGCGTAGCCGTCCGGATGCAGCATGCGAACCGCCGCTCCATCGATCTCGATCGTCTCGCCGCGCAACAGTCCGCGCAACTGTCGGATGTAGCGCTCGACGCTCGACCACGGCAGCGGACGCTGGCCGAGCGCCATGCGTCCGGTGAACCCGGTACCGACCGCAACGACGAGGCGCCGCGGCGCCAGCTCGGCGAGCGTGGCAATCGCGGATGCCTGCGCCAGCACGTGGCGCAAGCTCGGCACCAGCACGCCGGGGCCGATGTCGATGCGCGATGTACGTTCGGCAATGCGGGCCAACGTCACCCAGACGTCGCCGTACAACGCCGGTGAATCGTAGATCCAGGCACGCCGGTAGCCCAGCGCCTCGGCGAGCATCGTGTGCTCGACGGCGCAAGGTCCCGGCGGAAACGCGCACGAAATGTCCATCTCTCCCTCACCCGGTCGCGAGCTCGCCCTCACCGCGTCGGGTCCGGCAAGGTCTCTCCGGCGGCGTGCACGGCGCGCGCCCGCGCTTCGAGCTTCATCGCCTCGGCATCGCGACCCGTGTCGTAGAGCAGCGCCGCGTAGTTGTCGAGCACGCGTTCGAGCTCGTTCTTGCGCAGCTCGGAATGCCGCGGCTGCTTCGCTGAATCCAAAATGGCGAGGGCACGCCGGTAGAGCGGCTCGGCGCGCCCGGCGTCGCCTTGGGCGGCGTAGAGCAGGGCCAGGTTGTTCATGCTCTGCGCCGTCAAGAGATCCTCCGGACCGAGCGACGTCTGCCGAATGGACAATGCACGCTCGAGCAACGGTTGCGCCGCGTCGTAGTGTGCCTGCGCCACCTGCAGCGCAGCCATGTTGTTGAGGACCATGGCGACGTCGGGGTGGTTCGAACCTTGGCGCTGCTCATGGATCGCCAGCGCGCGCTGGTAGAGCTGCTCGGCCTCGGCGAGCTGGCCCTGCTGCTTCCGCAGGATGGCAAGGTTGTAGAGGATGTCGGCGGTAGCGAGATCGTCCCCACTCTTTTGTTCGCTGGCGTGGAGCTGGGTCAGGAGCGTCCGCTCGGTGCTCGCCTGGGCATTGGTGTCCGGCGTCGGCGGCGCGCTGCCGATGTCGTTGCGCCACGTGATGGCGCGTCGGCCGGTGTCCTCCGTTGCCAACCGAACATCCCGGGCGCACCCCGCCACCAGCAGCAGCGCGACCAGCGTTGCGGTGCATCGTGTCGTCGCACGCATTTGAGATCGCATCGCCGGCACACTACACCCTTGCGAAGCGGCGAACGCAAGTGGCAAGCCTTCGATCGCGGCAAGACGCCTCTCAGCCGCCGCGCACGCCGCGGCCCAACGTGTACGCCGCCTGCCGATCGACCATCGCCGCGAAGCTGCGCAGCAACCCGTCGAGGCCACGGGTGTGTGGCTCGATGATGCGCAGCGCCAGCACGATCGCTTCGACGGTGGCCACGTAGCGCCGGTTGGGCTCGGGGCGAATGCGGTAGCGGCTGGGCTGACTCGGCGCCAGGCTCACGGACGGCAGGTCGCGCAGCCACTGGTGCGCGTCGTAGATCTTCTTGGCATGGAACCACGTGCCGTCGAGGATCACCAGATGCCGCGGCCGCTCCTCGACGGGCACCGTGGTCAGCTCACGAGCGCCGGCAGCCGGGTAGAGCAACGCCGTCCGTGGCGGCAGCTGCAGGCGCGCGCCATCGACCCATGGCGCACACGGCTCGACGCGCACCCGCACCAGCCCGAGCCGCGCGATGCGCGCCGTGCCGATGGCGTGGAAGCGTTCGCGTGGGTGCTGCAGGATGATGATGCCGGTCTGATTGGCAACGGGTTCGATGGAGGCGCAAATGCACGCCACCTGCGGCTTGAAGCACCGATAGCACTCCCGACGCGGCCGGCTGTCGCCTGAAGTAGGCTGTGGAGTCGCGAGAAGCACCGCACCTCGTCTAGCACGATCACGGCGCGGCGTGCACCGCCTCGACGGCGGCCACGGAGCCATCGCTCGCGTCTCACTCGGCCCAGTGCGACGCTCTCCCAAACCGCCGCGACTCTGATACATCCCAGGCATGAGGACCTTCGGCTTCACACCACGCGAGGCGGCGTTCATGCGCCGGCTGACGCCGGAATGGCGCATCCAGCGGTTTCTCGACGACATCGACTACGACGTCGCCGGTGTCGCGTGCCGTTCGCCGCGACGCGTGCTGCATGAGCGATCGGCACAATGCCTCGACGGCGCGCTGTTCGCCGCCGCGGCGCTCCGGGTGCACGGACGACCACCGCTGATCATGGACCTCGAAGCGGTGCACGACGACGACCACGTCGTCGCCGTCTTCCAGCGCCACGGCCGCTGGGGCGCCATCGCCCGCTCCAACTACTCCGGCCTGCGCTTCCGCGAGCCGGTCTTCCGCACCCTGCGCGAGCTGGCGCTCTCGTACTTCGAGTCATACTTCAATCTGCGCCGCGAGAAGACGTTGCGCCGCTACTCCGTTGCCGTCGACCTCTCCCGCTTCGACGCGCGTCGATGGATGACCGCGGAGGACGACCTGTGGGAGATCGGTGCGCACCTGGTCGACGTGCGCCACTTCGGCTTGCTGACGCCTGCCGTCGAGCGCGATCTCAGTCGCGTCGATCGGCGTTCGTTCGATGCCGGCAAGCTCGGCCGGCGCGGTTGAAGGGCCGACGCCTCAGCGGGCCGCAATCACCACGCGGGCGGGAGACGGCGGCAGATCGTGCAAGGCAATGCTCCCGAAGCCGGCATTGCGCAGCATCGTCTGGTACTCGCCGAAGGTGTAGGCGTCACCACCCGGCGTCCCGGCCAGCATCACCAGACCGAAGCGCACCGCGTCGGGCGGACCCAAGCGGTCGTCCTCCGGCACGAACTCGACGATGACGGCGCGGCCGCCGGGCGCCAGCGCGGCGCGCGTCTTGGCAAGCAACCGCTCGCAGGTCGGCGGATCGAAGTGGTGCAGGAAGTTCGGCAGCAGCACCACATCGTAACCCTCCCCGAACGGCACCTCGAACGCGCTGCCACAGAGAGTGTGGAAGCGTTCCGCGACACCGGCGGCACGCGCGTGCTCGTCGGCGACGGCGAGGACGTTCGGCCAATCGAGGCCGGTGACCTGCACGCCCGCGTTCAGGCGGGCGAGCGTGATCCCGAACAGCCCGTGGCCGGCAGCAATGTCGAGGACCTTCCAACCAGGCGCGCGCTCGGCGTCGAGCAGGTTCGCCAGCAGCATGGCCGTCATGCCGGCGAGGGGCGCCATGGCGCGGGCGAACTCGACCCACACCGGGTGCTCGGGGGCCAGCGCCCCCTCGTCGGGAACCGCCGTGCCGCCGCGCCGGACGGCGTCGGTGAGGCGGCTGAAGCCCTCGACGATCATCGGCGACGAAATGAAGCCGACGGCCGAACCGACGTATCCCGGCGAGGTGCGGACCAGGAACGCAGCGGCGGTGGGACGCAGGCCGTAGCGTTCGCCGTCCTTCGACAGGAAGCCGTCCATCACGAGATGGTTCAGCAGCGCCCGCAAGCCGCGCGGCGCCGCCTGACAACGGACCGCGAGCGCGTCGACGGTCTCCGCTCCGGCGGCGATCTGCGTGAAGACGTCGAGCTCGATCGCGGCCTTGAGAGCGGCAGTGCGCTGATAGCCGGTAAACGTATCCCAGAGCAGAGCGAGCGATGGCTCGTTGTGGTCCATGCGCCTGGTCTTACCTCAGGCGCTCGACGGGGACAACCGGAGGTTACCGGCGCGGGCGGATTGTCGCACACCGCGCGCACCGGCTATACCTGTGTCGTCACCGAATGCATCTTGGCCAAAGGGGGAAGGTCATGAAAGCCGTCGTTCTCGTGCGTTGGGGAAAGGCCGATGAGGCCTTTGAGATCCGCGACCTGCCGACACCGGAGCCCGGGCCAGGACAGGTGCGCGTCGCGGTCGAGGCCTTCGGCCTCAACTACGCCGACGTGTCGGCGCGGCAGGGCACCTATCAGGACGCGCCGCCGCTGCCGTGTGTCATCGGCTATGAGGTGGTCGGCCGCATCGAGGCGTTGGGCGCCAACGTCAGCGGACCGGCGGTCGGAACGCGGGTGACCGGCTTCACTCGTTTCGGCGGCTACGCGACGCACGCCGTGACCGATGCACGTGCTGTCGCGTCGATTCCCGACGCCATGGATGCCGGCGTGGCTGCGGCCCTGCCGACGCAGTACGGCACGGCGTATCACTGTGCCGAGGCCATGGTGCGGCTGCATCCCGGCGATCATGTCCTCGTGCACGCCGCCGCGGGCGGTGTGGGCACGGCACTGGTGCAGCTGTGCAAGCGGCGCGGCTGCGTCGTCTACGGTACGGCCGGCGCGGAGGACAAGCTGACCTATCTGCGCGGCCTCGGGGTCGATCATCCGATCAACTACCGCAGTACCGACTTCGCCGACGCCGTCCGCCAGGTTCGCGGCAGCGACGGCCTCGACGTCATCTTCGACTCCCTCGGCGGCGCCGCGGTTCGCAAGGGGCTGCAGCTGCTCGCCGCCGGCGGGCGAATCGTCTGCCTCGGCGCGGCGTCGCGCGTCACCGGCCGCCCGCAGATCCTGCACGACATCCCCTTCGCGTTGTCCTTTGGCTTGCCGCATCCGATCGGGCTGATGATCCACTCGAAGTCCATCATCGGCGTCAACATGCTGCACGTCGCCGATCAGCGGCCACAGGCCCTGCAGCGCTGCCTCGAGGCGGTCGTCCGTCTCGCCCTGAATGGCGAGGTGCAACCCACCGTCGGCGGCCGCTTCAGCGTCGACGCCATCGCCAAGGCACACGCCTTCCTCGAAGGCCGCGGCTCGATCGGCAAGGTCGTGGTGACGTGGAACCTCTGAACCGGTGATGACGCGACGGCTCGGGCTCACAAGTTTCCTGCTGCTGATCCTCGGCGGCATGGCGTCCCGCGCCGTCGCTGCGACCGCTCTGGCGCCGCTGGCTTCGTGCACGGACGGGGGCTGCCTGACGCTGCTCTCCTGGAATGTCCACGGCCTGCCGTGGCCGATCTCTCGCGATCCCGGCGGCCGCCTCGACGCGATTGCCACCGCGATTCGCAGCACCGCTCCCGATGTGGTGGCCCTGCAGGAGGTGTGGCTCGCCAGCTACGAAGCGCGCCTCGAGCGCGCCCTTGGCGCCGAGTACCAGGCGTTCTTCCGGCCGCGCAGCGGCATCATCGCAGGGCCGGAAGGCGGGCTGGTCGTCTTCCTGCGACGCGCCGGCCGCTGGCAAGCACTCACCGCCGGCCTACGCTTCGTGCCCTATCAGCACAAGGCCAATGGACGACTCCTGGAGGGCGACAGCATTTCCGGCAAGGGCGTGCTGCGTCTCGATGTCGAAGCGGCGGGCCAGGCCGTCTGCCTGCTCGCCACCCACCTGCAAGCGCAGTATCCGGAGAGCGGCCCCGATCATTTGTACGTTGCGGAGCGGAGCGGACAACTCGAAGAGCTCCGTGCGGTGGAGCAGACGTGCGGCAGCAAGCCGACGCTGCTGCTCGGTGACTTCAACACGGCGCCCGAGGAGCACGGCGTCTACGATACACACATGACCGCGCTCGGCACGGATCTCACGACGCGCGCGCGGACGGAGTGCGAGCGCCCGTGCGGCAGTCACTTCAGCGCGGACGGCACCAGGGATGAATGGATCGACTACATCATCTCGCCGACAGCGGGGGTGGATGCCGCGGTGCAGCGCATCGTCAACGTCGCCGTCGACCGTCCGTACTCCGACCACGACGGCCTGCTGGCGCGCATCGTCTTCGCCAGCGCGGTCACGCCGTCAAGAGGCACATCGCCATAGCACATCTATCCGGGCGCGGACGCTTCGGCACCGTGGCGCAGATACGTGTGGAGGACCGTCGCAACCTCCTGTACCGCAGGGTCGGCCAGGAGACCGTCGTGCGTGCTGTCGAATCGGTGCACGCGCAGGTCCGTAGCAACGCGGCTCCAACCGAGCAGCGGATCGACCGGGTATCCCTCGTCCCTGCGCTGCGCGCAGAAAAGCACGACGGTTCCATCGTACGGCGCCAGGCGGTGTCGTCCGCCCAGAGCCAGGCGTAACCTCGCATCACGAGCCTTTGCCACGCTCACCGGGTCGATCGCCGTGCCCGCGGCCGCTCCCCGTCGGTGCCGCCTGGCGGCCATCGCCTCGCGCACGTATCCGACGCCATGCCGCACCAGCCCGCGTACATGGACCGCCAGCCATCGTCCTGGCGTCCGCCGTACGGCGCCCGGCAGGTAGGTATCGACGGCCACCAGCAGCCCAATCGACTCACCTGCGGCGCGCAGCTGGCGTGCCACCTCCAGCGCCAGGCGACCGCCGAAGCTCCATCCGAGCAGATAGTAGGGGCCATGCGGTTGCAGTGAACGGATGGCCTCGATGTAGCCACGCGCGAGATCGGCCAACGACGCCGGCAGCTCCGCCTTGCCGTGGAGCACTACATCGAGCTCGAGCTGGGTACACACGCCGACGGTCGTGACGCGCGAGCCCATGGCTGCCGCGAGCGGCCGATAGCGAGCGACGGCATATAAGCACAACAGGTTCGGCCCTCCCGCGACTCCCGGCGGACCGAACCGCACCACCGTCGCATCGGCCCGCGTCATCATGTCGCACGCCGTCGACGCGTGTAGGTGCTCAGCCAGCTGCCGCAGAACCGGATGATCGTAGACGCTGCTCAACGTCCCTTCGACACCGGTGGCGGCGCGCACGCGCGCCAGCATTTCGACCGCCAGCAGCGAGTGTCCACCCAGCGCGAAAAAGTTCGCCGTGTCATCCACCGGTCCGTCCGGCAGCAGCTCCCGCCAGATGTGGCGCAGCGCCTGTGCGAGCTCGTCCATCGAGAGCTGGCGGCGCGCCGGCGCCGTGGCGGTGAGACCCGCCAGCAGCTCACGAGTCAGCACCTTGCCCATGTGGTTGCGCGGGAACGCGTCGACGACGACGATGTGGCTCGGCGACTTGAACGAGCCTAGCTGCGCCGTGCACAGTGCGTGGAGATCGGCGACCGCGACCGTGGAGCCGGGCGCAGGCTCGACGAACGCCACGACCTCCTCACCCAGCATGGTGTTGGGTATTGCGGCGACCTTCGCCTCCGCCACGCTCGGGTGACGACCCAGCAGCGCTTCAATCTCGTGCGGCGCGATCTTGATGCCGCCCTTGTTGATCAGCTCGCTATCCCGCGCCAGCAGGAAGACGAAGCCGGCGGCGTCCCGCCTGACCCGGTCGCCAGTCCTCAACCAGCCGTCCGCCGCAAGGACGTCAGCCGTACGATCGGGGTCTCGAAAGTAGCCCTGCATCACCGTCGGGCCACGCACCAGCAACGCACCGGCTTCACCCGGAGGCACCTCGCACCCGGCGCTGTCGACGACCTTCACATCGAGGCATCGAGCGCGGCCGACCGATCCTGGCTTCCCGACGTTCGGCGGAATGGGATTGAGGAAGACGAAGCCGGCCTCGGTGCATCCCATCCCTTCGATCACCGGCAACCCGAACCGTCCCTCGAACTCGATGCGATGCGTCTCCGGCAGCGGTGCCGAGGACGACTTCACAAAGCGCACGTGCTCGGCGACTGCCGGATCGGGGTACTGGCTCGAACGCAACAGCTGCGCGATCATCGCCGGCGTCACCGACAGCCACGTCGCGCGGTGCAGCCGTACCCAGGTCCAGTAGCGCGTCGCCGCGAAGTGGGGTGCGACGATCATTGCGCTGCCACTGCGCAACACCCCGAGCATGGACCCGAATCCGTTCGAGTGGCACAGCGGCATCACCGCCAGCCAGCGATCGCTCCGGCTCAGCTCGTGAGAGGCGACGGCGCTCTCCGCATACGCCGCGAGCTGACGATGCGAGAACGCCGCACCCTTCGGCGTCCCGCTCGTCCCGGACGTGTAGATGATCGCACCGGTAGCGGCTGGATCGGGCGGTGCGCCCAGCGAGGTCCCGCCCGCATCGACGAGCCGGTCGTCGGTCCAGTGCAGGAGCGGCTGCAGCGCTGGAATCTCGAGAAGAGTCGAGTGCGAACGCGGCGCGATCACCCACCGTGGTTGTGCATGAGCAATGACCTGCGCGACGAACTCGCGACCGCTGCTCAGCGCCAACGGCGTGATCACCCAGCCGGCGCACGCCGCGGCCAGCGCGACTTCGACGAAGGCAGGTAGGTTCGGCAACAGCACCGCGACGCGATCTCCGGGCTGGAGCCCGCGCTGCCGCCCGCACTCGACCCAGGCGCACACTCGCTCGAAGGTCTGCGCATACGTGATCGCGCCGCCGCTCAGGGCGTCGATCAGAAACACGTCGGCACCGCGGTCGCGCACCTGATCGGATAGAACTTGTGCGATGAGCGGAGCGTCCGCCGACGCGCTTGCCGATTTCCGCACTCGTATTGAGCTCCCCGAGGGACTCCTATAGAAGCTCGGAGCGGCCCGCAAGATGGATCAGCCGAGGAGTCATCCTGAATTCCTGGTCGGGTTGGGCCCCGCTGCGGACGACTGGACGAGGTTGCCGGGGGAGGAGCAGACGTATGTCGAGTGCGCCGGCCGAACCCGGAGGAACGAGTTCGCGGCAGGCCGTCAGCTGGCCAGACACCTGCTGCACGGGCTCGGGCACACCGCGCCGGTGTTGCCCCAGGATACGGCCGGCCGGGTGACGTGGCCGGTGGGAATCGTCGGCTCCATCTCACACTCCCGTTCCGTCTGCTTGGTCGTCGTCGCTCGCGCCACGGCGGTTCGCAGCGTGGGCGTCGACATCGAGGAGGTGCGCCCCGTCGAGCCCGACCTGTGGCCGTGGCTGTTGTCCGAGCGCGAACGGTCGGAGCGGGTGTCGGCCGACGCGGTGCTGGCTCGGTTCAGCGCCAAGGAGGCGGCCTACAAGTGCGCCAGCCCATGGTTGGCGACGGCATTCGACCCGCGCCAGGTCGACGTCGCGCTGCACGCCGGTGGCCGTTTCACTGCGACCATCGCGGGAGCACCGTTGCCGTGGTCGCGCCTCACGGGGTGGACAGTGCGCACCGATCGATGGATCGCCGCCGTGGCCGTGGTGCCGCAGACGGCGTGAGGTCGAAGCGGCGGCCAGACTAGGCTTGCTTCTTCAACGCAGCGCGGATCGCGGACGCATGGGTCGCCTGGTCTACTGCGCCAGAGTGATGATGTTCTTGATGCCGGCCTGCTGACCGAGCAGGAGCTCGCGATGCGCGCTCATCGCAAACCGACCGGTGATGAGTGCGCGTACGGCCGTGGGCCACTTCCTCATGAACACACCGAGGTCGCGAATGGCGTCTTCAAACGTTTCGCGGCCCGCGTTCACGGTGCCGAACACCACCTGATTCTTGAGCACCAGGTCGCGCATGATCAAATCGGTGTCGACCTCGATCGGCGCCTTGCGGCCGGGCACGCCGGTGAACACGAAGATGCCGTTGATGCCGAGGGCCTTGATCACCTCGAACGAGATGGACGATGCCCCGGTGGCTTCGTAGACGACGTCGACGTTGCCGATGCGCTGCGCCAACTGCCCGATCGTGGTCGCTGCGGCGGACACGTAGTGGCCGCCGATCGCTTCGACGATGGCGGACTTCGGGTTCGGCGCCGCTTCCCGAGAGTAGACGTAGACGTCGAAGTCTTCAGCCGCCAAGGCCATCGCGCCGAGCAAACCAACAGGTCCGGCACCGAGTACCAGCGCCGCGTGGCAATGCCCGGGACCCTTGTCGGCGCGATGCGGGCACGCCCAGGGCAGGCGTTGCTGCACCTGCGCGATCTGCTTCAGCGCCTTCTCGGCGATGGTCAGCGGCTCGACCAGGATGGCCACGTCGCGCAGCGCGCGCGGCACGACGTTCATGTATTTCTCGTCGTCGACGACGACCTCGGTCATGAAGCCGTGGTGCATCTTGATGCCGCGCTCGGTGAAGTCGCCGGTGTAACAGAAGTCCTGCCGATCCGAACGGCACGCGGGACAGTCGTCGTGATCGCACGGGCGGCGCACCATCGGCACCACCAGGTCACCGATCTTGACACGGGTAACGGCGGCGCCGACCTCGACGACCTCGCCGAGCGACTCGTGTCCGATGACCAGGTGCTCCGACGTCGCCGGCGGCGTGCCGTACTGAAACGAGCAGATCTCACGATCCGTCCCGCAGACACCCGCTTCGAGCATCTTGAGCTTCACGTGCGTTGGCGCCGAGATCTCCGGCTCCGCGTGGTCGATGAGTTGGACTTCGCGACTCTTGGGGTTGACGGCGATGGCTTTCATGTCCGCTTGGATGCGCGGTGCGGACGTCAGGTTTCGGCCGGCGCCCGGGTGTCGCCGCGCACCCGCCGGACTACTTGCGACGGGCGGCGAGGATCGCGGTGACGAGCTCGTCCGGCACGTCCTCGGCCACCGGGTCAGCGGACCGCGAGCACGCCTCCTTCTCGAGACGTAGTGTGTGCTGAAAGCTCTTCACGTAGGCGACGCATTCGGGGCACTCGCCCAAATGCCGGTCGAACGCGGCGTGTTGCGCGGGCGGCAGCTCTCTCGCGAGGTAGTCGCTGAGGAATTCGGTCACTTCATGACAAGTCATTGATTCGCTCCGCAGACGCATCGATCGGGGGTGCGTCTCCTGTCCATCGGTCGCCCCCGTACCCACACCTTAGCTGGGGCTTGCACGGATGGTCCAGCACAATGGCAGGGCACACCGGTACCGGCCTCGATGTAGAACAGATCCGTTCGTTCGACGCGCACGATCGCCATCGTCGGCCCCTACCGCTGGAGCAGCTGCATGACGTGCCCATCGGGGTCGCGTACGGTGGCGCCGCTGCGGAACCCGAGCCCCCCGTCCTGCAGCGCCACGACGCCGGGTGACACGAACGGCACCTTGGCTACCCGCGCGCGCTGCGCCGCCGCATCGAGGTCCGACACCAGCAACTCCGTCTGCCAGTGCACCTGATCGTTGGCGTGCTCGTCGGTTGGCATCGGCCTGCCGTCGCGTGGGCTCAGGTACTCGAGGAACTCGATCCCGGGTCCGCCGGCGGCGCGCAGGCTGGTGATGCGCAGGTGCGCCCCGAACACGTTGTTCAGGTGTTCCTGCTCGGTGCCGTAGTTCTCGCTCTCACCGACGACCTTGAACCCGAGGAGGTCGCGGTAGAAACGCAGGCTGGCGTCGCTGTCACCGACGACGATGGCGGTGTGATCGATCCCGAGAAAGAGCTTGTCGGTCGGGCGGTGCCACTTCGGATCGCCCTTGTCAGGCGGGAACTGCAGAATCTCCAGCACGTCGCCGTCCGGATCTTTGAAGTAGAAGGCGCGGATGCCGGCGGCGTTCTTGTTCCATGCGGGCAGCAGCTGCGGTCCCGACGAGGCATGCTCGACCTTGTGCCGCCGCAGCCATTGGTAGGCCCGGTCCATGTCGCTGACGATGATGGCGATGTGTTGGAACCAGTGGTCATGACTGCGCGAGTCGGCCGGCGCCGGCCGACCACGCGGGGCCAGGTATTCGGTCAGCTCGATCGACTCGTCGCCGAGGCGCATGCGAACGACGCGCAGGCGCACGCCGAAGACGCCTTCGAGGTGCTCGTAGGATTCGCCCGTCAGCTCGATGTCGGAGACCTTCTCGAACGACAGCACGTCGGCGAAGAACGCGGCGGCGCGGTCGACGTCGAAGACGGTCATGCCGATCGCGTCCACCGCGGCCACGACCTGTGGGGTCGCCGGGCTCTGCGCAGGTGCCGGAGCGATCCATGCACCGAGCAGGAGCAGCAGGATGCCGACGAGCCGGTCCACTCACATCCTCAGCCAACGCGGGTGGGCCGCCTCAGCGCAGTCGCTCCAGCAGGTGGTCGCCGACGCGCAACGCGTTGGCCATGATGGTGAGCGCCGGGTTCACCGCGCCGCTCGACGGGAAGCAGGCGCCATCGACGACGTACAGGTTGTCGACCTCGTGGCTCTTGCAGTGCACGTCGAGGACCGAGGTGTGCGGATCGTTGCCGAAGCGACAGGTCCCGTTCTGATGCGCCACGCCGCCGAGCGGAATGCGGCCCGGAATATAGGCCTGCAGCGGCACCAGATGATCGTGGCAACCGATCTCCTTCAGCATGGCCTTCAGTACGCCTTGCAGGCGCTGGTGCGCTTCCTCGTTGTTCGGCGCGTATGAGAGCATGATGCCGCCGTTCTCGGTCAGCGTGACGCGGTTGTTGGGATCCGGCAGATCCTCGGTCGTGATCCAGAACGGCAGGGTATGGTTCGCCATGATCTCCAGCGTCATGCCCGGTACGATACGGGGCGCACCGAGGCGCAGGATGTTGGCGTCCACGTTGCTGATCATCGAGATGTGCCCCATCGGATAGTCCCAGTCCTTCGAGGCGTGATAGAAATCGTTCAACCCGAACGTCTTGTTGAAGCGCGTCGGGTTCTTGTCGCGCGACACCGCCAGGTACATCGAATTGACGTGGCACATGTAGTTGCGGCCGACGAGGTCGGACGCGTTGGCGAGGCCGTTGGGGTGCTGATCGCTGCGCGAGCGCAGCAGCAGCGCCGCCGAGTTGATCGCGCCGCACGACGACACGACGATGTTGGCCGAGTAGGTGACCATCGCGCCGGCGCGTTCGATGTGCACCTTCGTCACCTCGCGACCCGAGGCATTGGTCTCGAGGCGCGCGACATACGCATCGGTGAGCAACGAGACGTTGGGATGTCGCAGCGCCGGGTCGACGCACACCACCTGCGCGTCGGCCTTGGCGTACATCAGGCACGGGTAGCCGTCGCAGGTGTTGCACCGGATGCACTGGCTCCACTGCGGGTTCTTCTCGTCGCGCATGATGCCCACCGGCATCGGGTACGGTCGACGGCCGAGCCGCGTCATGTCGTCGACGAGTTGCTGAATGCGTGGCTCGTGGCTCAGCGGCGGGTGCTGGTACGGTGCGCTGGCAGCGGGCTCGGTCGGATCGGCGCCACGCAGGCCGTGCACCTGATAGAGATGCTCGGCTTGCGTGTAGTAGGGCTCGAGGTCGTCGTAGCTGAGCGGCCAGGCGGGTGAGATGCCGCCCTTGTGTTGTACGACGCCGAAGTCCTGCTGGCGTAGCCGGATCAGCGCGGCACCGTAGAACTTGGTGTTGCCGCCCACGAAGTAGTGCGCGCCGGCGTGGAATTCGGTGCCGGTCTTGTCGAACCAGGGCTCCTTG
>Ga0335082_10001397_pt1 | contig 25725 bp, 28 predicted proteins | sample Lox_Sample_41_FD_206718 | JGI IMG/M metagenome (GOLD analysis project Ga0335082, IMG submission 206718) | Soil microbial communities from Loxahatchee National Wildlife Refuge, Florida, United States - Lox_Sample_4.1 | ecosystem: Environmental > Terrestrial > Soil > Wetlands | place: USA... | reverse complement strand
CGCGATCGACGCCAAACGGTCCCAGAATACCTGGATGGTTTACACCCATGGCGGGCGAAAGACGACCGGGCTGGAGGCCGTGGGGTGGGCTGTCCGGATGACCGAGGCCGGTGCGGGCGAAATTCTACTGACAAGCATGGATCAGGATGGTACTCGGAAAGGCTACGACATCGAACTCACGCGGGCCGTGTCGGACGCCGTCTCAATCCCGATTATCGCATCGGGCGGAGCGGGCAGCCTCGAGCACCTCTACGACGTATTGGCCGAGGGACGTGCCGACGCCGTCCTGGCCGCTTCGATCTTTCATTATAGACAGTACACCATTCTCGATGCCAAAACGTTTCTCAATTCCAAAGGCATCCGGGTTCGATTCCCGGCGAGGTCCCGATGACTTCTTCAAAGCGGCTGCCGCCCGGATTGAAATTCGATGAAAAAGGCTTGATCCCCGCGATTGTCCAGGATCATCGGGACGACTCGATCTTGATGATGGCCTTCATGAACCGGAAGTCCCTGGACAAGACAATGCGGACCGGGCAGGTCCATTTCTGGAGCCGCTCCCGGAAAACCCTCTGGCACAAGGGGGCCACCTCCGGGAGCTATCTGAACGTCAAGGAAATCCGGATCGATTGCGACGGAGACAGCCTGCTTATCCGCGTCGAACCGGAAGGGCCGGCCTGCCACACCGGCCAGCCGTCGTGCTTTTTCCGTGCCGTCGAGAAAGGCCGTATCCGCCGGCTTAAACCGATGTCAGCCAGGGCCTTGATTCTTGACCGCATTTATGATGTTATTTTGGACCGGAAGCGATCACCCAAAGGAAAATCCTATGTTTCCTGGTTATTGACCTCGGGCCGAGACAAAATTTTAAAAAAGATCGGGGAAGAGTCAGGGGAACTGATCATCGGCTCAAAAAATAATCGCCCATCGGAAATCATATGGGAGGTCGCCGATTTGTGGTTTCATACCCTGGTCTTGCTTGGCCACCACAATATTTCCCCCAGCGACATCTATGAAGAATTGCAGAAGCGTTTTGGAAAAATGAGCCGATTCGTTAGACAGAGGAGGACCTGACATGACCCAATGCCTGTTCTGCCGTATCATTAAAAAAGAAATCCCGGGCCGACTCGTTTATGAAGACGACGCCATCGTGGCCTTTGAAGACATCAACCCCCAGGCACCGGTACATATTCTTGTCGTACCCCGGAAGCATATCGATTCTCTGATGAACCTGACGAAGGCAGACAAGGAACTGATGGGTTCGTTGTTCCTGGTTGCGAACGGGCTGGCGAAAACACACAACCTCAACCCGTCCGGTTTTCGAATCGTGATCAACACCGGATCGGGAGGAGGGCAAACCGTCTACCATCTCCATGTTCATCTGTTGGGGGGCCGACAGATGACCTGGCCGCCGGGTTAATTCATCCCAGAATGTAATTTTGAATACGCGTTTGACGAGAGTTCGTGGAAAGACGACGCTGGTCATCGTCACAATGACGATGTCGTTATTCGGCGGCGGGTTGCCCGCGCCGACGACAGCGGCGACCGATTCGGTCGTCTCCGACGAACCGGTCAAAGTGGTCACAACGTTGCCCGTCCTCAAGGACCTGGTCCAGGAAATTGGCCGTGATCGGGTGACGGTTACCAGCCTCCTCAGCGGCCTGGAGAGCGCGCATACCTATACCCCCAAACCGGCCGACATGCTAGCGATCCAGGGAGCCCGAATGCTGGTCCGGGTCGGATTGGGACTGGAAGTCTGGCTCGACGCCTTGGTCGAAAAGGCCGGCAATCCCGCACTTTTGACTATCACAACATCTATCGGGGTCCCTGTTCTGAAGAACCGGGCTATCACCGTCCCTTCGGATGACCCGCATTCAATGGGGGATCCGCACATTTGGCTCGATCCCGAAAATGCCAAGCTGATGGTTCGCCATATTACCGAGGGTTTGATAAAGATCGACCCGGCTCATAAAGACGACTACTTCCGGAATCAGGCACGGTATATTCAGGATCTGGATCAAACCCAGCGCCGCTTGATGGTGAAGCTCAAACCGCTCCCAAATAGAAAGATCGTCACCCATCACGCCTCCTGGTCCTATTTTGCGCGGCGTTTCGGGTTTGCAGTCCGAGGGAGCATCGTTTCAGAAGTCGGGACCGAGCCTTCTGAAAAACACCTTTCCGATCTCGTTCGGATGATCAAGGCCGAAAAGATCCGAATCATCGTTTCCGAACCTCAATTGAATCCAACGCTGCCCCAGATGCTGGCCCAGCAAACCGGAGCCCACGTGGTAGTTCTGACCCCGACTCCCGGAGTCTTGCCGGGTACGGAAAACTACCGATCGATGATCGAATACAACGTAGATCAACTGATCAACGCCTTCAAGGAATAATTTTGCCCGTGTCCAAACCGACCGTGAATTTACCAAAGGCGGGTCCTGGATTTTTCAACGGGTCATCGGTCAGCGAAGACCTGGAATCCCGAATAAATTATGGGAGGGCTAGTATTGGAAAGGAAGCCGGAGGCTGAGCAACGCGCGGTTTTCATCCGGCGCCATCCGATATTCCAAGACGAGTTTGGAATTTTGAGTGAGGTCCTCCTGAAGGCTGGCCCCCAGGATATCGCGTCCGGCTAAGAAATAGGTAAGATTGGACTGAACTGATCCAAAGCTCGTCTGGAAGGTCAATCCAAAATGAACATTGTCGTTTAATATCAGACTGCTGCGAAGCACATCTCGAGGGACGGAATCAGCGCGGTTTCCGGAAGGGTTTAAGGAAGGCCCTTCAAAATTCATGTTTCCGTCCTTCACCTTCATATTGGCCGAGGTCATGGCGTGACCGTACGCTTTAAGGGTGTAGAGTAGATTCACATTGTTAACGGTATCTTGGAGGGCCCTGGAGAGGGCCTGTCTAGTTAAAAGACGGGCTTCTGAATTCCGTTCGGTATCCGACATCATGTAGGTGGAACCGGCATTTGAGTAAAGATCCCGATAATATAGAGAAAGAAGCGGGTGTTTATCATCGAGTGTCTTCTGAAAAGCTAAATCGAGATTATTTGAAAACGTGGTTATTAAAGTGCGGTTGCTTTCCTGGATAACGTCGGTTTGGGAAGGAGTAATAATAACTGTATCAAGGGCACCATCAAATGCGTATCCCGCCCGAGAGGCAAGGGCCCAGAAGGCTGAAACCAGTATTATGGACTTTAACTGGACCTTTAACACGTTTAATACCTCTTAACATTGTCATCTTCGGTCGATGTCTAATATTTAGATTTTTTTTTAATTTACCACTCATTGTCTTTTTTGTCAAATTTATAACTATCTGATTTTTAATATTTTATTCTAACAGCGACCACGAGTCGTAATAGTTCCGTGGAATTCCATTTAAAAAACGACTCGGCCGGGATAAAATAGTTCCCTGTATCTTTTCATAAATATTGATAGGATAAGTAATATACAGCCCCTTCTTTGCGCGGGTGGCGGCCACATACATTAGCCGCCGTTCCTCTTCTAGTTCATCTTGATTATCAATGGAATACATCGATGGAAACTTCCCGTCAAGAGCCCAAATGATAAACACGGTATGCCATTCTAGCCCTTTGGCCGAGTGGATGGTGGATAAAATCAGCCTTTCAACGTCCTGTACGGGCGATCTCCCGGTCGGTTCGAGCTCGGATACCAACTCGCTTGGGGGTTCAAGTGTGATGTCGCTTAAGAAGCCATCGAGATTGAGATAACGTTCCGTAATCGCATAGAGATGTTCGAGATCCTTGATCCGTTTGGGGTGGTCGTCAAATCGCTGCGATAGGAGAGGAATGTAATAGGTGTAGATTCGGTTCAATTGCTCGGAAGGAATTTGGAGGGCTTCCCTCAGATCTTCGAACAAGCGGGTCACCTCTTTCAGCACCGATCCCCCCGAGGCCTGAAGGCATTGCGTTTTCAATGCGGTCAGCCAATCCGTCCCTCTGGCCATGGACGCCGCTAGGGTTGCAATAATGGCCTGGCTCTTTTTGGGCCCCACCCCTTCGATCAAAAGGAGAAGCCGGTTCCAACTCACGGCATCTCGGGGGTTCTGCAAAACCCGGAGATGGGCCAGGACGTCTTTTATATGAGTCGTCTCGATGAACTTGAAGCCCCCCCGCTTTACAAAGGGCAGACCATGCTTGACCAACTCGATTTCTAGATCAAAGGAATGGTGACTTGAACGGAAAAGAACCGCGATCTCCCCCAGCGGCACTCCTTCTTCCCGCAGCTCCAATATTCTTTGGCAGACGAACCGTGACTGCCAGTTTTCGTTCTCGGCCCGAACCAGCACCGGACGATTGCCTTCCCTTTGATGGGTGAAAAGGTGCTTGGGATATTTTTCATGGGCCTGATTGATGATTTCGTTTGTCAGGTTGAGAATCGGCTGCGTGCTCCGGTAATTTTCTTCCAGTTTAAAGATTCGTGCCTTGGGAAACTCTTTTGGAAAATCCATGATGTTCTTAAAGTGGGCTCCACGAAAGGAATAAATGCTCTGGGCATCATCGCCGACCACCATAATATTCTCATGCCGCGTGCAAAGGAATCTGACCACACGCGCCTGAATTTTGTTGGTGTCCTGATATTCATCCACCATAATCGCTCGATAGGTATCTGAAAGTTGTTCACGAATATCCTGACGGTTTTCCAGAAGTTCCCGCAGTTTGAGAAGCAGGTCATCGTAATCCAGAAGCGATCGCTGTTGTTTATAATCGGCGTAGGCCTTCTCCAACTTTAGGATCGGCTCAAGATGCTCGGAGAAGTGGGGGTAATCCATCAGGACGATCTCTTCCAGTGCGGTGGCCTTGTTCGCCGAAGCGCTGAACATATCCGCCAGGGTATTCTTTCGGGGAAAACGTTTCTCTCGATCTCCGAGCCCCCGAGCATTACGGAGCAGGTGGACCACATCCTCGCTGTCCGAACGGTCCAAGATGGTGAAGGCTGGATCCAACCCGATGGCCTTTCCATGTCGTCGAAGGAGGGTATTCGAAAAAGCATGAAAGGTCCCGCCGGCCACTCGATCGCACGCGGTTCCAAGCAGAATACCCGCTCGACTGAGCATCTCCTGAGCCGCTTTTCGGGTAAAGGTCAGCAGGAGTAGGTTTTGGAGTGGTAGTCCCGACTCGATCAGCCGGGCGACCCGGTAAACCAGGGTGCGGGTTTTGCCGCTTCCGGCGCCGGCGATCACCAGAACAGGCCCGTCCAAAGCGCTCACGGCCGCATACTGAGCCGGATTAAGCTCTTTCTCGTAATCGATCGTAAATCGCGGTGAAGTCTGGGCCGTGGAAGGTCGCTTTAATACATAATGATGATCTTCGATCACATCGAATCCTTTAGGCTTGAAATTCAAAACCGTTGTGCGTAAACTGATTGGTGACGTACAAAAAGCCCTATTGAAGAATAACACATCCGAAAACCGGCTTCAAGCATATGAACACAATTCGAGGCCAAGCGAATTTGATGCGTTTTTGTCTAATCAGTGTTATCGCGCTTTTCTGTCTTGTCTTGTTTAGCCGACCGGCGGAACCGGCGAAAGAGCGATGGCCGATCACTCCCTTAGCCGTGCACGCGCACCGCTACCAGGACTTCCAGCGGGATAGGGTCGTCTGCGAGGTGTTCGGTGAAATCAAAAACACGGGAAGTCAACCGGTCAAAGGTTTCACGCTTCATCTTGAGATGCTGGACGCGAAGGGAAAGAGGCTGACTCAGGAAGATCTGGCATTGCCCCTCCGCGTCATCGTTCCAGGGAACGCCAAGGGCGATCTTCGCGCCGTGAACCCGCAGGAGATCGGGAATTTTATCCAAGATACGGAAAACTGTCCGGACCAGTGGATGGAAGGAAGGATCAAGTTCAGTATTAAGTCGGTTCAGATGGAATAGCCACGATATTATCCAAGGTCTTTTTCCCGCCAAAAACACCTTTCATGGAAAAATCATCACGACGGCCTACTCGACTTGCCAGGATAGAAGGTTTGTAGTACTGCCTTGTCGTTTGATCAATGCCGTGATGATCTTCTCGGTGTCATGGATCGTTGCATGCGATTTCACCGAGAAATAGCTGCTTAGAACCCCGATCTGTCTTCGACAGGGCGAAGTCATATTGCATATGCCGACAGCCTGCCCGCAACCGAAGAAATCGGACATGGAACTATTTTCATAAGGCCGACGGTCCTGGATGCAGGCCGCGATATCCGCATTGATATTCTCATCCAGCGCTTCTATAATCGGAAGTTCAGCCGTATTGACATTGATAGGGTGAAATGGGGAGGAAACCGTCGTGACATAGGGCTGGATTTTCTTATAGATCTCCGGGGTGACCCCCCTTACCAGAAGTAATTCCGAGAGGGTGTCCATGAAGGCCTTTTTGCAACGATAAGGAGGAGTCTGCTGCTCATAATAGAATTCTTCGGGGCAGTCTTGTATGGAGTTCGAATCGACCCAATTCTGGGCCGCCTGGACGATCGGCTCGATCATATTTCGATCCACCTCCAGGACTTCCAGGAGTCGGATCAATATGGCTTGGGTATCGTTCCTCACCGTAGGATCTTTATTTCCCAGACGGTTGATGTCGATTTTGCCGGATTCATCCGTGATCTCGATCGAGACGGCTCCCTCGCCCACCGGATAGGCCGGTATGGGTTGCGCCCACAGTTCGGTCAAGGCGTCGTAGGCCCCGTGGTGTAGAGCGTCATCCTTCAGCGCAGCGCGGGCCGCGGCCACGCCCGATTTGGCCAGATAAATGGCCTGCACCTCATCTCGGAAATTTCCGGCCGTGATTAAATTCACTTTGGCGCCATAATCGAATTCCACGATGATGGCCGTGAGCAGCACCAGAATCACCAGGGTCAGGAGCAGCGCGATCCCTTGCTCGTTACGGAACGGCACGTCGAGCCCTGATTTCGCGACTCCTCGACTTATTATTTTCAAACGGATCGCCATTCTGCTACAATAATATCGAAGATGAAATCGTTCCTTTCAACTCGAAAACATGTGCCGGCCGCAGCGTGGGTCTGGGCCGCGGGATTATTTCTTTTTTCCCTTCTACTCGCCGCCTGCGGTAATAATAAAAACGATGGCATTGAGGCGGTATTCGTGGCCGATTTCAGCAATGAGCCCCCCAGCGGTGACAGCGACAGCTATTCTGACAGTTTTCTATCCCCAAACAACTCGGTCGTAACGGTCGGGGTCAAGAGCGTCCGGTTGATCATGTCGCAAGAAACCGATCCATCCTACACAATTTTCGATACCCAGAACAGCGCCACGCCCCTGGTCCTGGACCTTACCACAACCGCCCAGTCCGCCGAGATCAACAACGCCTTCCCCTCCGGATGTCCATGCGACTTCAGCCAGGTGCAGCTCGAATTGACCTACTTCGAACTCCAAGTCCCGGTGTACGTGAACAACGTTCCCCTCAATCAACGGTTTCGGTTCTATACGCTCGACCTGACCGATCCGCTCCTCGCCGCGCCGGTCAACGAGGGCGAGGTCCTCGTCGGCGACGTCACAAGCAACCCAAACTTTAGCTGGATAGACACCAGCAACGGGGCCTACATATCGCTCGCGGCGTCTAGACCCACTGTCCCCTTGCAGGTCCCGGCTTCCCGGTTCCCCGATCACATCTACAGTTCCACCGTCACAATTGATCTTCCAAAATTTCTCCACATACCGAGCAGCCCGAAAGGAACGTTTGCCGTCAAACTGACCGTCCACGCAGGCAGCATGTTCTTCTTTGACGACACAGACGGCAACGGACGATTCGACCTTTTCACGGATGGATTGCTGGATGCCATCCAGCCCAACTCCCACTTCTATCCGCTCTACCCGACCATCGATGCCGCCGCCGGTTCCTAATCCCTTCAGCCGGACTTCTCATAGGTACTAACGAGGAAGGTCACATCCAAATATTGCTGATTGGCAAAACGCGTCCGGAAATGCAGGTTCTTGATCTTCAAAACATGCGGGGCTTGTTCGATTGCGGAAAGAAACCGCACAGCCTGATCCAACGTTACATTCTCAATCTTCATCTCGACCGAAACCTCCCGGTACTGGTCCACCGGCACAGCCGCCTGAGGCCGCATGTAGGCGATTTTGGACCGCACGTCGGTCGTCCCGGCCAGCGACTCCAGAAACGATAGAAGCGAAAAATTTCCCTGATCCTTTTTAATCCGTTCATCCAGAGAACCGACCTGGGTCTTGATCTGGACATATTCCCGACGGAATTGTCCCAGCGTGGCCAGGGCCTCCTCTTTCTGGCGGATCAGCCGGTCGAGTCCCTTTACCCGATCGAGATAGGATACGGCGGCGGAATAAATTCCGTAGAAGAGGAGTCCGATCAGCGTCACCCCGCCGATGATGAGGTAGATCCGCTCACGGGGTGTGATCCGGTCGCGCCGAAGCCGAACCAGAAGTTGCTGAACAAAAGCCGTTTGGAAAATAGCGTTCATCCCGCCCCTTTTGGCACCAAGGTCATCGTCAGGCGGAAGCGCACCCGGGACTGATCCGCACTGACCTTGGCGTCGCTGACCGTCACGTCTTTGAACGCCTCAAACTGTCCCAGCGAGGCCTTGATTTTATCCACGGATTCGAAGCTGTCCGTTTCGGCTTCCAACCGCAGGCGGCCCGGCTCGATCACGAAATCCTGGACCTCGATCTTTACCGAGGGAGGCATGCGTCGAGTCACTTCGGCCATCAATTGTAACGGCGTCCAATCGCCCAATCCAAACATCGCCGATTTCTTCTTCATGTCGGCGACGGCCGTCTTCGCCTGCTGAACCTCATCCACGACATTGGTCACGTCCGGGAACATGGCACGAAACTCCTCCCGGACTTGGGTCTTCAGCGCTTCATATTTGCTGACTTGAAGGTTGTACTTCATATAAAGATCCGCGGCGGCAACCGCCGCGACGAGAAGGGCCCCTACCCATACGTAGCGCGTGCGGGAACGGGATGCCGCAGCCGCTCGGCCGAACGCAAATTCCCCCTTGCGAAAGTTCATCCGCGACCCGTCCGCCGGCTGGGTCCCTTTCAATGCCAGCCCCAGACTCAGGGCCAAGGCCGGATCCCAACGGCTCCCGTTAACCGATGCGATCTTGGGCGTCGGGGTTAACGTACGCACCCCCAATTCAGACCCGAGATGAGACTCCAGACCCTTGAGTTTGCTTCCCCCGCCGTACAGGATCAGCTCGGTTACATTGGAACGGTTTGCCGCGGGTTCCTGATTTTGGCATACATGGAAGGTCCGGATCAGTTCCGAAACCAGCGGTTCGAGGGCCCGACCGATCGCCTGGGATGCGCCTTTCTGGTGAAGGGCGGAGACCCCGTCGTCCATCAGACCGGCCTGCCGTTTCCAATCCTCCGCCTCGGCCGGAGAAATTCCGCACGACTCCGACAGGACCGCGGTGACATCCCGGCCTCCCCACATAAGAGTCCGCAGAAAGCGGGGCTGTCCCCGGTGCAGAATGCAGACAACCGTTTTCGATGCGCCGATATCCAACACAGCCGTATCACCCTCCCCGCGGTTTCCGGCGCCGGGCCGCTCCGAAAAGACCTGATGCGCAAGATTCATCAAGGCCATGCCGTCCAACTCTACCGATTCCGGATTGATCCCGGCCCGGGCGAGTTGGTCCAGATAATTTTTCATCAGGTGACACGGAACAGCCGCCACCAAAACATGCGACTTGCCCTCCCCGACCTCGGTGACCTGGTAGTCCACCACGACCTCCTCCAGGGAATAAGGAAGAAGCCCCTCGACCTCGAATGGAACCACTTTTTCGAGCTTTCGGACATCCTGAAATGGGAGAATCAGCGTTCTCAGAGAGATCAAATGGACCGGCACCGAGACCACCACACGGTCCGTCGCCAGACGATGTTCGGCGATCCATTCCTTTAATCCGACAAACGGTTCCTTGGCCCATTCAAACGGGTCCTGAATCCGGGACAAATCTTTTTGATAACCGCCGGTCCACTCCACCCCTGTCCACTTTTTTCGTAAAGAGACCGCCTTGACGCAAGAAGACCCGAAATCAAGACCCAGGATCTGCTGTGTCATGGGAGACTTCATTGATCGCGGGCTCCCGGTGTAACGGCCGGCCGGACCGACGGGTCCACGAATCGATTGGCTTCGGAGGGTAAACCAGGACGCTGCGGGACGACCGCCGGGGGCGTCGAACCCACCGGACGGTTGGCTCCGGGCGAGGGATTGGGACTCCCGGTGGCGAGGGCCGAAAATGGAGACCCGTTGACATAAGGCGTCGGCTGTTTTAGAACGCCACGAAGCGAGAAATCCAGGTGACCGTCGGGGGTGGCCAGGGTTGCCAACAGCGCAAGCGGACCGGTCGGCTTGTGCAGTGTTACACGCGAATTGAAATTCAAGAGACTTTCCATAAATTCCGATCGAAGAAGAAGGCTCCCGCTGCCAACCAGATCCAGGGCTTCACCCTGTGCCGAGAAATTTTCAAGGTTGCTCATTCCTGCTTTTAAGGTCACGCTTCCGTTCAAACGTTTGAACCGGATTTCCCACCGCTTCAACCCCACCTCGCTGGCCTCAAGCGACATGATCCCCTGTCCCTGCATCCAGTCCTGATTCGTCCAGTCATGCTCAAACCGGCTGATCCGAACCGTGCCGAACATGTCCTCGGATGGGAGCTGAAACAACGCCGCCAGTCTTCCGAGTTCGAAACCCTTACCACTGGCCTCCAGGTGGTATTGAATTCCCTGCGTTGTCCGGCGAGCCGTTAAACGGCCGCGGGCTTCTCCCCCCCACGCCTGGATCGCCAAGTCCAGATCCATATGCCGCCGCAGAATCGCACCGATCGGCCAACCAACGGATATCTGGTCCGCCGTCATTAGAACCGGAACGGGATGCCCCGCCCGACTCACCGCAACCCCTTTCCAGACCAGAAGGAACGGAAACCGGACACGACTATCTTGGACCGTGACCTGAAGATTCGCAGCCTGCTCCACCTTGATCCGTATCCATTCCGAAAGTTTCTGCCAAGGAAAGGTCAGATACACAAAGATTGTGATGGTGATGGCGGCGGCGGTGGCGTATCCGAGGACCGTAACGAATCCCGTCCGATGTCGGCTCATCCATTGAAACCACCCGGTTCGATTCATGACGACTGGCCGATGGGAATATCGGTTTGGGTGATGAACCGACGTTCCTGACCGGCGTGATCTTTAATGATGAGTTGGATCTCGACCGCCTTCGGTAATTTCTTTTTATCCGCATCGTTCCATTGATCCCACCAATCCTGTCCGTCGAAATACCGGAAGTTCAATCCGATCACCGACTCTCCGAGTTCGTACTCTTCCAAACTATTCACCGACGGACTGAGGGGGCTCGTTTCTTCCCGGTGCATCAGAACGGCCGTGTCAGTCTCCTGATCCGGAATGAGGGCGTACTCCACAATCGATACCGACGGGTCGGTGTTTCCTGCGCTGGCTAGGGCATGAGAAAGCGTCGTAAACCGAAGCGTATCCGCGGGCTGCGCGCCGCCGGTCCCGTCCTCGCCATCGAACAAAAATACCGACGCGCTCCCGGCGTCCGAAGACGGACGCCAGTAAGCCGACCTCAGTTCGGACGTCATCCGCTCCATACTGACCCGGACCATTTGATCGATTTCACTCTCTTGATCCACGATCTGCGTGGACCGGAGTACCGCATTGAAGGTTTCATACAGGAGCGTCACGAGCACCACGGCAATCCCCAAGGCGATCAAAAGTTCCAAGAGCGTAAACCCACTCGGGTCATCCCAGGCTCCCGTCTTCACGATTTTTCATCCACGACAAAGGTGTCCAAAATGACCGACTGCTGACCTTCGCCCTCTCGCCATGTCACCGTAACATTCACCTCGCGGGCGAAATCAAACGGGGTTGTGGTGACCGTTTGGGTCCAATTGAATATGTCGTCCGGTTCGGGGAAATCGCCGGCGACCACGCCGAGCGGCGGAAAGCCCGCCATCTCCACCTCGGACATTTTTTTCTGAGCCAGAAGCGTGGCCCGGGTAATATATCGCGCCTCCTGGTGCTGAAGGATGTCGCGATTCCGGAGTCCGAGGAGAACCACGAAGGTCACCGCCAGAATGGAAAGCGCAACGACCACCTCTAATAGCGTGAAACCCTCGTGCCCCAATCGATCAGAAGGACGGGTTCGTTGTCTCTTCTCGATACCCATCATAAATCTTCACCCGTCCCGTGACCGGGTTGACCACAAGCGTCAAGTTGTCTTTCCGCTCATCGGTCAAATGAACCGTTGTCTTGTCCACACGACCCACAGGATAAAAATCGGCGTAGGCCACTCCCAACGTCACCTTACCCTGTTTCAGCGTGTTCACATCCGCAAACCGAACGATTTCCGGCAATCGCGTGCGCGACACGACGTTTGTGTCGACCTGGACGAATTCGCCTTCCCCGGATTGAACGGCTACCCAATACTCCCGCCGGTCCAGATCGAAATTCAGTCGATAGACCTGCTTGGTCGCTGCGGCCCGATCGGCCAGGAAATAGACCGTCCGAACCAGATGGCGGGCCGATACCCTCAAATCGCTGGAGCCGATCGTGTGAATCGTCGGAAAGGCCAAGGCCACAACCACGCCGAGGATCAGCATCACGACGGCCAGTTCGAGATAGGTGAAGCCGCGTCTATTCGATATCCCAGCTCTGAACATCGGCGTCCTTTCCTTCCCCCCCCGGCTCGCCGTCCCCTCCGTAGCTCATCAAGTCGTAATCCCCATGAGAACCCGGACTGATGTAGACGTAATCGTGGCCCCACGGATCCTTGGGCAGCTTGGGGAGGTATCCGCCTTCCCGCCAATGCTGCGGGATGGTGCCGATCGTGGGCGCCGACACCAGGGCCGGCAGGCCCTGTTCCGTGGAGGGATAAACGCCGTTGTCCAGCTTGTAGAGATGCAACCCTTCCTCGATGTTCTTGACCTGGACCTTGGCCGCCGTCCGACGAGCCTCGTCCGTCCGGCCCATGATTTTGGGGACGACGATCCCGGCCAGCAGCGCCAGAATAAAGACGACCACCATGATCTCAATCAGCGTAAATCCGGATTCCCGCCGCTTAAACCCCGGACGGCTCGCGGTCCGCGCGGACCATGCGCCGCCTCGAAAATTGGATAAATCTTGCGTCCTATCGGATACTTCATATACCATCATTTACCTCACGATTTGACTGAGTTCAAAGATCGGCAGAAGAATCGCCATCACGATAAATCCGATTATCGCTCCCATCACCAGAATCATCACCGGCGTGAGGAGGGCCGTCAGCGTGCCGATAATCGCTTCCACCTCGTTGTCGTAAGCCTCCGAAACCTTGATCAGCATCGGCTCCAGTTCCCCGCTCTTCTCGCCGACGGCGATCATGTGCGTCACAAGCGGAGGAAACATCCCGCTCTTTCTAAGGGGTTCGGCCAGGCTCTGTCCCTCGCCGATGTTTTGTCGGGCCCGATCGATGGCCTCGGCCAATACCGCGTTTTGAACCACGTTTCGGACCACATCCAAGGCCTGAAGCAAGGGGACGCCGCTGGTGAGCAGCGTACTGAGCGTCCGCGTAAAACGCGAAATGGCCACCATGAGGGTCACCCGGCCCATGACCGGCATCCGCAGCAGGAAGCGATCATACTGAATCCGGCCCGCCGGCGTCTTGATGTATTGCTGCAGGGCGAAGATTCCCAGGGCCCCCGCCAACAGGATGACCCACCAGTAGCCGTTCAGGAAATGGCTAACCGCAATGAGGATAACCGTCGGAAGCGGCAGAACCTGATGCACTTCCTCAAAAATCAGTGTGATCTTGGGAACGACAAAGGTGACCAGTCCGAACAGGATCAGACCCCCGATGACCACCATGAACAAGGGATAGGTCAGCGTGGCGATGAGTTGGTTGCGAAGCTTGACCTGGTATTCAAGGTAATCCGCCAGTCGGAGAAGCATGCCATCCAGGGTGCCGCTCGCCTCCCCCGCCCGTACCATATTGATATAGATTTCCGAAAACACGGACGGGTATTGCGCGAGCGCCACCGCCAGGGAGCTGCCTTCCTTGACCCGTTCGCGAATCCCCGCCACGATCCGTTTCAACTCACCTTTTTCCAGTTGATCCATCAGGGCGGAGAGGGCTTCCATCAAAGGGAGTTTCGCTGCGGTCAATGTCGCGAGATGGCGGGTCATCAGGGAGACTTCCATCATTCCAACCCGCTCCGCCACCCGGATGCGCGACCGCCAAGAAAGAGGCTGACCGGAACGGTCCGTTTGGATTGAGGATCCGGCCCCGTACGACACCTCGCCGGCGCCTTCTACAACATCGGTCGGATAGATGCCCGACTGCCGGAGTTTTGCCCGCGCGGTCTTGGGACTATCCGCGTCGATGATGCCGGAAATATCCCGGCCTTCAGTGGTCAGGCCCTTGTACTCGTAAACCGCCATCGTCCGTTACCCTACCACCAGCTCTTCCTGGGTCACGCGCAGCACCTCCTCCAACGTAGTGGTGCCCTCCATGACTTTCCGCGCACCATCATCCCGGAGAGTCAGCATTCCCTTCTCGATGGCGCGATTTTTGATCCGGTTGGAATCGACCTTGCCCAAGACCATCTGGCGGATTTCGTCATCGATCAGAAGAATTTCGTAAATTCCGGTCCGTCCGTGGTATCCGGTCCTCTTGCAGCGGGCACAACCCACCGCACGATAAAAGGTCGGCGGCCTCGTGCCGCTTTTCAATCCCAACTTGGACGACTCCTGCGGCGTGGGAGAGTAAGCCTGACGACAGTCCGGACAGAGCAATCGCACCAACCGCTGAGCAAAGATCGCGACCACGGAGGAGGCGACCAGAAAGGGTTCGATCCCCATGTCGATTAGACGCGTGATGGCCCCCGCCGTATCGTTGGTGTGAAGCGTCGAAAAAACCAGATGGCCGGTCAGCGACGCATGAATCGCGATCTCGGCCGTCTCGGCGTCCCGGATTTCTCCCACCATGATCACGTCCGGGTCCTGGCGGAGTATGGAACGGAGACCGTTGGCGAAGGTCAAGTTGATTTTGGGATTGACCTGCATTTGTCCGATTCCCTTGAGCTGATACTCGATGGGATCCTCAATGGTGATGATGTTTTTGTCGGGGGAGTTAATCCGGTTCAACGCCGCATACAGTGTCGTCGTCTTTCCGCTTCCGGTCGGTCCCGTGACCAGCAAGATGCCGTGGCTGAGCTGAATCAAATGAAACATCGTCTCCCGGTCCTCCTTCGTCAGACCGATGTCCTCGAGATTCAAAAGACTGGTGCTTTTGTCCAGAAGCCGCAAGACAACCCGCTCGCCATGGGCCGTGGGAATGACCGAGACGCGGATGTCGACATCCCGACCGGCGATCTTGATCCCGATCCGACCGTCCTGGGGCAGACGCTTCTCGGCGATATTCAATCCGGCCATGATCTTGATCCGAGAAATGATGCTGGATTGAAACCGCTTCGGGGGCGTCAGAATCTTGTACATGATTCCATCGATCCGGTACCGGATCTCCAAGTCGCGTTCAAACGGCTCTATGTGAATGTCGCTCGCCCGGTCCTTCACGGCCTGGAACAAGGTTGAGTTCACCAAGCGGATGATCGGCGCTTCGTCCGTGGCTTCCAGAAGATCCACAGGCTCCTGGAGCTCGCTGGCCAGGAGGTCCAGGCTTTCTGTGCTCAAGTCCTCGATCACCTGTTGAGCGGTATCGGACGCACGGTCATAGACTTGGTTGATGCAATTTAAAATCGTCTTGGCGGAGACCAGAACAGGCTGAACATCGCGAGCCAGCAAAAGGCGGGCATCGTCCAATGCGGAGATCTGGAGCGGATTGGCCGTGGCCGTCATAACACGGCCGTTCTCCTCACGAATGGGGAGAATCTCGTATCGTTTGGCAAACCCGATCGGGATTTTGGAAAGGAGTACGGGATCCACCTGGGTCGGGACTAGGTCCGGAAGGCAGGGAAGATGAAACTGACGGCCCAATGCCTCCAGAACCTCGCTCTCCTTAACCGCGCGCATTCGGACCAAGACCTCGCCGAGCAGCCCGCCTTTTTCCAGTTGCTGGGCCAAGGCCTCTCGGATCTGTTCGGCAGAAACGGCATACTTCTCTTGAAGAATCTGACCGATGCGTTGCCACGGGCTGGACATGGACGAAACTACCTCTTGTTCTGGGGGGGGTTGATGCTGTTCAGAAATTCTCCGGTCAGCGTTTGATCTCGCAGGGCCTCTTTTACCAAATGCGTTTTCATGTACTCCGTTTTCTGCTGCCGGAGTGAATCCAGGTCATTATTGTCATGGACAACATGTGGGGTGAGAAAAATGAGGAGATTCGCTTTGGTAACATGCTTGGACTGATACTTAAACAACCAACCAATCAGCGGGATATCTCCCAGAAGAGGGATCTTCGTTGTGGTGTTGTTTATGTCGTCCCGCATCAGGCCCCCGATCACCACCGTTTGGTGATTGTCCACAATCACCGTCGTCGTCGCCTCCCGTTTGTTCGTGGTGGGCCCCAACTGGATCAGAACCGCCTGCGGAGTGTCGGCGAGACTGGAGATTTCTTGGCGGACATCCATGCGGACGCGATCTCCCTCCAGGATTTCGGGTGTCAATTCAAGCGTTACACCGACGTCCTGACGGGTGATCTGCGTTTGCGTCACCCCGCCGACCGTCTGATTGTTCCCGGTGATAAAGGGAACATTTTGGGCGACGACGATCTTGGCCTTCTGGTTGTTGGTCGTCAAGATTTGCGGCGTGGACAGCACATTCGTATCCGTCGCACTCTCCAACGCCGAAAGGAGGATCTTGACATTCACGGTGCTAAGCGCAAGATTCAATCCTCCCCCCGTACCCCCCGCCACCCCCGTTATGTTCGTCAAGTTGGCAAGTTCGGAGAGGTCCTCATTGGCCGAACCGTAAATCGTGACATTTTGATTGTTTGTCTGGTAGCCGCCCAACGCACCTAATTGGGTTCCCAATTGCCGCAGTTTGTCCTGTGCAACCTCCATGATCACGGCCTCGACATAGACCTGGCGTCGACGCACATCAATTTTTTTGATCACTTCCTTTAGCATTTCGTAATCTTTTGGGGAAGCCGTGATTAGCAAGGCGTTGGTCGCCTTGTCCGGTATGATTTGAACCGTTCCCTCAAACTCCCCCGGGGATTTGCCGGCAGGGCGGCCGGGGACGGGCGGGGCGGCGGTCCGGGTCGCCAAGCTTGTAAGCAGTTTGGCCGCTTCCTCCGCATTGGCGTTTTCAAGATAATACACATTGATATCTCGCTCCGGGGGCACTTCCGATGCCGGAAGAATCTGAATCATTTCACCGGCCGGGACGGCTGTGAGGCCCTTGATTTCCATGACCGATTGAAAAACTTGGTAGACTTTGTCCACCGAGATTTTTGAGGGAGAAAAAATGGTCACCTTTCCACGGACCCGTTCATCAATAATGAAGTTTTTCCCAATGATTTCACTGACAAATTTCACGAAGACCGGAAGGTCAACGTTGTTGAAATCGAGGGTGATGAGCCGGTCCTTCGTCGGCTTCGGCAGCGTCGGCGTCGGAGGTGGTGAGGGGAGAGATGGGTTCGCCGGCTGTTCTTGAGACGAGGAAGGGATCTCTTCCTTGGACGGTTTTGGCGGTTCCGGCAATTGAGATGGAGCAGGAAGAGACGGGTTCGCCTGTTTTTCTTGAGACGGTGTAACGACTCCTCCCGTGGAGGGTTTCACCGACTCCGGTTTCGAAGATGAAGACGGGGGAGATGGAATCGCGGGGGTTTCTTGAGCTCGGGCATCGGCCGCAAGGTCCACCGGGAGAAAGGCCCCAATTCCCATGAACAACCCGAAAACCCATGGAACAAAATGAACGATCGGCATGCAACTCCGCATTCGAATCGTTTGGACTCGTTTTAGAGGGCGGAACAGACGCGAACCGTTCGCCGTCCCCTCAACGAATCTCATAGGAGAACGACTCTTTTTGGTTATTCCGCATCAAGTCCATCGAGATGTTGGTCTCATCCTTGAGTTGTGTGAAGACCTGCATAAACGACTGGGGATCCTTCACCTCGATTCCGTTGATGCGTTGAATCACATCCCCGTTCCGTAGCCCGATCCGTTCATAAAAACTGGCGGGCGCGATCGAGACGATCCGGAATCCGTCGCTTTTACCATCCGGGGTAAGGTCAGGTACCACCCGGGCTTTGGTCAAAAGCTGCGGTAGATTTTCGAGGGCGGACGCCACTTCCTGCTTGTCCAGAACCCAACTGTTCTGAGTTCCTGTCGACCGGGGGATCACGGCGGGAACCGCGGATGCGGGCCGGCCTAAAAGGGACTGGCCCGGCGGCGTTTGGGTCGGGGTGTCCCCCTCCTCAACCGTTACGGTCTCCCGAATCTTCCCGCGTAGAAACGTAACTTCATTTCGCTCGACCTCAATCAGCTTCGCATCCGGTTCGAGGAGGTCGTCGATGTGATAAACACGCTGTTCCTTCGTCCCCAAGTCCTCGATCACGGCAAGGGATTCGTCGGCCTCGCCCACGCTCGTTCCCACCAGCCGGACCCGGAGCGGCGGCAGTTGAACCGGCTCAGGCGCCACCGCTTGGGGGGGAGCGATGGCCGAGGCTGGTTTGATCCCAAAAATATTCCGGTCCACAATGGAAGAGTAGACCTCGGTCGTCGGTTTCACCTGCGCCTCGGTCGTAGCGGCCCATTCCACCGCGGGTGAACGGGCCGGCAAATCCAGTTGGCGGCCGATAAATAGACTCACCAGATCAGCGACAAAATAACTGAAACCCAGAAGAAATAGAATATTTAGGGTCCAAAGATATCTTTTCATGGTGAGCACCTCCGCTTACCGGCCATGCCGGGTCCGATGAACGAGCCTTTGAGTCAATTAATTATAGACGTTTTCTTGAGAAAGTTCAAATAGAAACACCCTATGTCCTCGTTTTAAACCCCCGACCTTAAAGCGAGGGGATTCCTGGAATCTGGCCCTCGGAAAATCGAGGCAACTGTCATCTTATAATTACCGGAAGGGTGACTCTGAGGAGTCGTTTCCGGCAGATCATCCCGTCCTCTCAACAAAACGTCTCTAACACATCTAAATTATTAGTGATCTTCCTGATCATTTGAATGTTCTCCAGCCTCTAAGCCGGGGGGGGATCTTGTTTGAGGATATGGGGCGTCGATTGAACTGAGAGATAATTTGTCATATCTAAAATAGCTTGTCAACACCCATGCTCCTCTCCGTGACGCCATTCACCATGAAAAAGACAAACCTTGTTCGGACTTGGAATGAGCGGCGGTATTCGGCTGGGATCGATTCTTTGAACGGGTAACACGCCCGGTGATGTCGGCGTTGACTCTCACCGGAGCGTGTGATATACAAGACTTTTCACTGAGGAGCAGTTTGTGTTGTTCCGTTCCCACCTGGGCCTTCGGGTCATCCGGATTCTTCTCTTTGCAATCGATGTCGCCGTCGCCTACCGCGTCCATTTCTGGTGCTCGCCGTTCTACGGCGAAGAGACCCTCCGTCGGCGGCGTTCTCGTCTGCATCAAAAAAAGGCCGACCGCCTGTGTCGGCTGGCGATCGATCATAAAGGCATCTTGATCAAGCTCGGACAGTTTATGAGCGCCCGGGTCGACCTTTTACCGGAGGAGTACACCAGAATTCTGGCCCGGCTCCAGGATGCGATCCCTCCGGCCGATTACACATTGATCAAACGACGTCTTCGGGAAGACCTGGGAAGGAATCCTGAGGAGGTATTTTCAACCTTTCATGAGATTCCGATCGCGGCCGCCTCGCTGGGACAGGTTCACGAGGCTGTTCTGAATGACGGACGAAGGGTGGCGGTCAAGATTCAGTACCCCGGTATCCGGAGGATCGTTCAAGCGGATCTTCGCGCCGCGCGGTGGGCGTCTGGGTTTCTTCAACGATTCCTCCGCCAGATCCGTTTCGATATCCTCTACCAGGAATTTACGCGCATCCTACAACAGGAGTTAAACTATATTCAAGAAGCGCGAAATGCGGAGCGGTTTCATCAAAATTTCGACGGGGACGACCGGATCGTCGTCCCGAAGGTGATCTGGGACTACACTACGCCGCATGTCCTGACCCTGGAATTCGTGGAAGGGATCAAGATCACCGAGTTCGAGGCGATTCGGGCCGCCGGCGTGGAGCTCCCGGCCCTGGCGCGACTCCTGATGGAGTCCTACATGAAGCAGTTGTTCGCGCACCGGTTTCTTCACGGGGATCCGCATCCCGGAAATTTATTCGTTCGACCGGGCCGGACCGCGCCGGACGGCCGGTCCCGCGAACCGGTTTTGGTTTTCGTCGACTTCGGCCTGATGCAGTCCCTTACCCCCGCCATGCGGGAAGGGATCAAGATCACGGTCGGTGGAATCATCGACCGGGATATCCCCCGCATTGTCCAGGGACTGGCGGATCTCGGCTTCATCGACCGGACCGGGGATCACCAAGCGATCGAAAAGGTTGCGGCCTTCTTCATCGAGAAATACCGCGACATCTCCCCTAAGGCTTTTCAGGAGATCGGGATCGGCGATATCGCCCATGACCTGCAGCAGATCTTCAGCATCTCCTCGGCCCTTCAGATTCCCAACAACTTCATCCTGATCTGGCGTACGCTGGGGATGTTGAACGGGATTAATTCCAAACTGGATCCGAACTTGAATATCATTGAACTGGCCAAACCCTTCGCCGTTCCATTCATCCGAGCGGAAGAGGGCCTGTTTGACCGATTTTGGAAGACGGGGCTGGAGGTCGGCGGGCCTCTTCTGGCGCTTCCGAAGGCTCTCGAGACTTTTTTAAACTTCGCCAACCGCGGTGAATTCAAAACCCAAATGTCATCGGAGGATGTCACCGGGGCCCTATTGAGTCTTTACCGGCTGGTTTACCGCGCCATCCTGGGGGCTTTCTTGCTGGTCCTTCTCATCCTTGCCCGATTTTATCAGCATCAAGGAGACGCGCTCGAAAGCCGTACGGCTTGGACGGCTGCGATCGTCATGGGAGGCTTTCTCGTGTGGTCTTTTCTCAGGGGTCGCCGGTGAACCGACCATCCGCTGGCCATCGGAATGTTCTGATGACCGCTCTGGGTCTCACGGGAATCGTCGCCGGTCTTATCCTGATCCGACTCTTACTCCAACAGGATCCAAGCCTTCAATTACGGGAAAAATCCCTCGAGGTGCTTCGGAACGCACTCCAAGAACAGGATCCGTTTGCGCGAAGCGCGGCCGCCAAGGCGATGGGCGACAGCACCGACCCGGCCGTGATCCCCTGGCTGACGGTCTGTTCGAAAGACACGGACGCCACCGTCCGCCTTTTTTCGGTCGAGGCCGCGGCAAACTTCGGATCTCAAACGGCCGTCCGATTCATCGAGCCCGCGATGGCGGATCCGGATGTTTCCGTTCGGATGACGGCCGTTCGGGTGTTGAGCGGACTGAAGTCCGAGGCCCCTCCATCGCTCCTGACGAAAGCGTTGAAGGACGAGGACCCGGACGTGCAATTGCTGGGACTGGGCACGGCCGTCGGTATCATAGGAATGGATTCGCATTCCAACGCGCTCACGATTTTTGAACAGGCGATGAAAAACGAGAATCCGGAGGCTCGCCTAATGGCGGCGACGGGACTCGGTAAAACGGGCGACGTCCGGGCTCTGCCCCTGCTCACAAAGGCCCTTGAGGATCCGGACGCAACCGTCCGGAGCTACGCCGCCCAAGCCCTGGCCGACCTCGGAACCTTCCACGCCATTCCGGTGCTGTCCAGGGCGTTAAACGACCCCGATGCCGAGGTTCGCAGCCAGGCCGCGCTTGCCTTGGGAACCTACAGAACATCCGAGGTCTTGTTTCTGCTTCAACAGGCCGCACAAGACCGCGATCCGTTCGTGCGGCTCTCGGCCGCTGTGTCTATGATAAAGCGGCACGACCCGCGGTCGTTGGAATTATTGAAAGACGCTCTCGCCGATCCCGACTACGGCATTCGCAGCTCGGCCGCAAGGTCGCTTGGGGAGGTCGCGCGGTCGGAGGACTTCGATATTGGAACAAAAGCGTCACCACTGCTCGTTCCATTGCTGACGGATCCCTCATCGCGTGTGCGCTCGGCCACGGCGCGAGCCCTGGGCATGATGGGAAAACCCGACGCGTTACCCGCACTCGCCGAGCGGCTGAATGATGCCGATGGGTCCGTACGATGCTACGCGGCGGGCGCGATCCTACGGATCCTTCACGAACCCCCGCCAAGAGGAGGGGCGCACAAAAATGCACCTCAACAAAAAACGATGGCGCTTCCGGGCCAGCCATCCTAGAAAAGGAGTCGTGGGACCATGAAACCTTTTTTTAAACTGATGGCCGTTGTATTCGTGATGACCGCCGTATTTATGGCCGGGTATTTGACGGGGTCGTTCCGGGCGGAAAAGCTCAACCGGCTCCTGGTCTCCGCCAAGTCGGAAATGACGACGAAAGTGACCCGGCTGGAAGGAGAAATCCGTACGCTGAGATTCCGGATGCGCCTCACCACGGCGCGGGACCGCATCCTCACGGCTCAGAACGACCTCAAGGAGCGAAATTTTGGAACGGCGGAGAAGGAACTGAAGTCGGCCCAAGAGGAGCTTCACGCAGCTGCATTGATGACATCAAAAGAAAACGGGGCAGCGCTGACCGGGTTGGAAGGATCCATCGACGGGTTGATTGAGGTCGTTCACCGATCCGACCCTCGGGCGAAATCCAAACTCGATGCGGTCAAAGCGGATCTCGATCAACTGATCAACCGATCGTGATTATTGAGGATCTCCCTAGCGAGCAAGGCGAGCGAGAAGGGGAGGCTCCATCCGGCTTTGCCGGTGGAGGGGGCGACGCAAGCCCCTTTAATCCGTCATCTCGAGAAGGTGGCCCCGACACCCAGGCCGAAATGAATGGTCGATTCCTGGTGCGGACCCCATAGCACCAACTGCTTGTCCGAGACGACGGGGTAACTGAATTCGACTTCATCCAGCGGACGGGTTTCACGGCCCTGAATCTCCCCGACCACCGTAAGGTCTCGGCCGCGTCCGTAAACGGCCGGATCCAAGAACCCTTCATGACGGATTAAAAATCGGCCCTCCGATTCACTGCCGCGAATCGGGCGGTCGTCACGACCCAGCGGCTGCTGCAGCAACTCGATCCACGTCGTGTTTTTTTTGTTTCGGGCCTGGATGATTTTGCCGCCCCAAAGGACGGTCTTGCCCTTGTAGGAGTCCGGGTCATGAAATACGGCTTTAAACGTCGCGGCGGGATCGACCTCGTCCAGGACTTCTTTCGAGATGGCCTGCACACAGCCGCTTAGAAACCACAAGAAGGCCACGGCCCAGAGAATCCGGTGAAGGTTTGATAACCGGACGGCGTTTTCGCCTCGCAACATGGCGCTCATGACCGATTTCCATTTTGACTGTCATTGGCCCGCATCGTGGATAGGAGCTAGCCGGCCTTGGCCTCTTTATCGACGGTGGGTTTCTCGGGGGCCGGTGGCTTCGGGGCCGCCTTACCTTCCTTTTCCGCCTTCTCGCCCTTGACCTTCGTCCCATGCTCCAAGGAGGACAACAGAACGCGTCGCCGCCGTTGAAGACGCTTCAACCGCTTTCGGAAGGGCCGCAATTGCATCGAGGTTTCCGTCCCTGATTTCCCCTCCCGTTTTTCCGATATCGTTTTTTTCAGACGATTGATCTTCTCTTCCAGTTTAACCGGATTCGCCATCGAATTTCTCCTTTAACCAGGTTAGATTGTCTTCCGAAAACCCGCTTCAGTTTCTTGTCCGAGTGGTGGTCGGACTTTTCCACGATTATGGATCTCTCCGCGTCACAAAGGAGTCCAGTTGATCTTCTCTGGATAAGCGCTCCGCCAATTGGAACGCGGATTGTTTCTGACCAAGCGATCCCACACGGACACGGTAAACCGTGTTTTGATTCGTTCGCACCGTGAGCAAATAAACATCCGGGTATTTCTTCCTCAACCGGTTTGCCAAGTTTCTTGCATTCGCTTCGCTCTCGAATGCACCGGCTTGTACCGTGTAGGGGCTTCCCGCCTCTATCAAAGATTCCTGGGGAAGGCCGACCACCTCGATGGCAACGGGTGCCGTACCGCTCCCGGTCATGCCCAGGGCCTTGGCCGCCCCGTAGGAAAGATCCAGTATGCGTCCCCGCACGAAGGGACCCCGGTCGTTCACTTTCACCGTGACCGAACGCCCCGTTTCACGTTCGGTAACCCTAATCGTCGTTCCGAGCGGCATCAGACGATGGGCGGCTGTCAGGCCATACATGTTATACGTCTCGCCGTTGGCGGTCGGACGCCCGTGAAACTCCGCTCCGTACCAGGAGGCGACGCCGGTCTCGCGATACCCCACCGGATAATCAAGACCGGATCGGGGAATCGACGCGCATGAGATCACGAATATCGACAGTAAGAATCCGAAAAGTGGCGGGGCTGCCCTTCGTTTGATCTGCGAGTTCAATGTTTGGAAGACACCCGAATTTTAACGACACGGATCTTGCAGGAAGAACAATAGGCGGTTGGGGTCAGCTCCCCCCCGCAGGTGGGGCAGAAATCTTTGCGCCGTCCGGATTTGCGTCGCTCCGTCCTGCGCCGCTCAATCATCCGTCGATCGCGGAGTGGATCACGACGGTCCCATCGTACCCGCTTTTCCGCCCCCGGTTTCGTCGTCTTGGACTTTCCGCCCATCCGGAATACTCTCCATGCATTGGGGTTGGGATGCCGAACGATCGTCGGAGGGGGACAACGCAGCAAAACCGGAAGCGATCACTTCGGCGTTCATGAGACGATCGATTTTAGGGCGCGCCCGATTCAAAACCCGGACCTACCCCTCCCCAAAAAAACCGGATCAGACCTGTTTCTTCTTGGAGGTCTCCTGTTTCCTGATCCATTGACCGATCGCTCTCATCTTCTGGTCATTGAGATCCACGAAACGGACGCCGATGCCTTCTGAACCGGCTCCCTCTGCCGCGTAAGACCGCGTCCAGGTGACTTCACCGGTACAGTTGATCTTGGTCTTCTTATCCGGCAGCACAAATTCGATCGGAAAACGCTCTCCGGTTTGGAGGGGGCGCTCCGTGGACATGAACAAGCCGCCGATACTGATGTTCTGCATATGCCCGATGAACACCTTGTTGTATTTCCTCCACCGGATTTCCAGCACGAACAAGGGCAAACGAAGCGAACGCCGCTTTTCGATAAAGGCCTGAAGGCCATCTTTTTTGGACGAAAGCGATTTTGATTCCGTGGGGGACTTTGTTTTCAACTCGAACTCCGCTGATCACCACACCTGATGCCTGAAAACTATAACAAGTTGCGTTTCGTCCGTCAAGAAAATTCCGATTCGAGCAACGGCCTTATTCCTTGACAAGACCTTTGGTTTGGCTATAATTGAATCAACGCGGCCGACGATGACCAACCCCGAACCCCTCTCCGGAAACATTCAGGACACACCTTTACCGGACCTGCTACGAAACCTCCAATCGTCCAGATTGACGGGAACGCTGACCCTGCAACATGGGGGTGAGGAAAAATCGATCTACGTCAAGGAGGGAAACATCGTCTTTGCATCTTCAAACGTGTCGGCGGACCGGCTGGGGTACATTCTGATCAACGCCGGTAAGTTGACGAACGGGCAGATGGAAGCGGCACTCAAGCTCCAGAGCGCCGCCCATAAGCAATTCGGCGCG
>Ga0335082_10001396_pt1 | contig 25729 bp, 22 predicted proteins | sample Lox_Sample_41_FD_206718 | JGI IMG/M metagenome (GOLD analysis project Ga0335082, IMG submission 206718) | Soil microbial communities from Loxahatchee National Wildlife Refuge, Florida, United States - Lox_Sample_4.1 | ecosystem: Environmental > Terrestrial > Soil > Wetlands | place: USA... | reverse complement strand
TGCGACTGCATCAACTCGGAGCCGACACCGACGGGTTGACGGAGGAGGAACGGAGGATCCGCGGCCTGTTTGCCAAGTCGTCGGACCCGTCGGTGTATCTGGAGGCGGCAGCTGACGACCGGATTCGCGGACAGCGTGGCCTGCGCGAGCGGTTTGCCGCCGGCATCGAGATCTCGCGCCGCTATCTGCCGGAGATGGAGGCCATCTTCCGCCGCGAAGGGTTGCCGTGGCAGCTCACGCGCCTGCCTCTGGTGGAGTCGTGCTTCAACGTCCGCGCCTACTCGAAGCTGGGCGCCGCCGGCGTCTGGCAGTTCATGCCGAGCACCGGGCGCCTGTACATGCAAGTCGACAACGCCGTCGACGAGCGGCGCGATCCGATCGCCTCGACGGCGGCGGCGGCGCGACATTTGAAGGCGAACTACGAGGTGCTGGGCAGCTGGCCGCTGGCGATCACCGCCTACAACCACGGCCGTGCCGGCATGGTGCGCGCCGTGTCGACCGTGGGCTCGAACGACTTGGTGGAGATCATTCACCATTACCACGGCCCTGCCTTCAAGTTCGCGTCGCGCAACTTCTACGCCGAGTTCCTCGCCGCGCTCGACGTCGAGCAACACTTCGAGGACTACTTCGGCGAGCTCAACCTGCATCAACCGCTGCGCGCCGAGACCGTCGTGGTGCCGGACTACGTCAGCATGAAGCTGCTGGCCCAGGCGATGGGCATCGAGACCGACGATCTGGCGGAGCTCAACCCGGCACTCGCTCCCGACGTCGTCAACGGCAAGTTGCACGTGCCGCGTGGCTACCGCTTGCGTGTCCCGGTCGGTTCGGCGTCGAAGTTCAGTGTTCGCTACGCGAGCCTGCCGGCCTCCGCCAAGGCCTCACGTCAACGCACTGCCTATGTGACCCATCGCGTGCAGCGTGGTCAGACGCTGGCATCGATCGCCAAGAAATATCGGACCACCGTGGCGGCGATCCAGCGCCACAACAATCTGGGCAAGGCGGCGCGCTTGCGAGCCGGGCAAAGCCTGATCATCCCCACGGGTTGATTGTCCGGGCAACCGTCGCCCGGCCTGCGTCGACGATTCTCCCCCGCATCTCGTCTCCCTGCGGTGCCGCATCTTTCACGAGCTCGTGCTTCGCTTCACGCTCATTGCCATGCGTTTGACGCGCGTCGATTGACGGGCTGAACCGCCGGCGCTTCCCTTTCGGGCCGTGCGGCGCTACGCCAGTGCCCATCGCATCATGGCCGCCCCGGAAGTGCCGTTGAAGACCAAGCTCCTGTACGCCTCCGGCGAGGTGACGGCCAGCGCCAAGAACACGGCGCTCAACCAGTTCCTGCTGTTCTTCTATGCCGACGTTGTGCGCCTGTCGCCGGCCCTGGTGAGCGCGGCGATCTTTCTGGCCAAGCTGTGGGACGCGGTCACCGATCCAGTCATGGGGTACGTCTCCGACACCACTCGCTCCCGATGGGGGCGGCGGCGTCCGTACGTTGCCCTCAGCGCCGTGCCCGTGGGCGTGTGCTTCTTCCTCTTGTTCGCGCCGCCGGTGGGGACGGCGACGACGACCTTCGTCTACCTGCTGGTCGTCTATGCGTTGCTCAACACGTTCTTCACCATGCTTGCCACACCGTACATCGCGTGGGGGGCGGAGTTGGCGCAGGACTATCACGAGCGCACGACGGTGGTGCAGATCCGCAGCCTCTTTGGGGTGCTTGGTGGCGTCTTCGGTGCCACGGCGCCGGTGGCGATCGCCAACCGATTCGCCGATCAACGCGCCGGCTACGCGGTGATGGCGGCGACGCTCGGCGTGGTGATGGCGGCGGCGGCCTTGCTCACCGCCGTCGGGGTGACCGAGCACCTGCGGGCCCCGGCCGTCGCGCCCAGCGTCGCCCATTTTGTGCACGGCTTGCGTCACACGTTTCGCAACCGCGACTTCCGCATCGTCTTCGTCACCTTCTGTCTGATGACCGTGGCGGCCTCGCTCGGGCAGGCCATCCAATTGATCGTCGTCAAGTATTGGCTGCACATGTACGATTTCTTCCCGATCATCGCGCTCACCTTTGCCGTGAGCTTTGCGGGCTCGTTTCCCTTCTGGCTGCGTCTGTCGCAGGCCATCGGCAAGCGGCACGCCATGATGGCCGGGCTGTTGGCGGGCTCGGTGGTGCCGCTGGGCTGGCTGGTGGTGCAGCCGGGGCAGCGCGCCGCCATGCTCGTCTTCATGGTGGCGGCCGGCGTGGTGACCGGGTCGCTGACCCTGGTCATGTCGAGCGCCGCCGATGTCGTGGATTTCGACGAGCTGGAAACCGGCGAACGGCGCGAAGGGGCCTACTTCGGCATCTGGACGCTCGGCCTGAAAGGGATGAGCGCCCTCGGCATTCTCCTGAGCGGTGCCCTGCTGCAAGTGGTCGGCTACGTTCCGGACCAACCGCAAGACCCGCGGGCGATGTGGTGGCTGGTCTTGATGGTCGGGCCGCTGCAAGCGGCGGTGCACTTCCTCGGGCTGCTGATGTTTCGCAAGTTCCGTTTCGAGGCCTCCGACGTCGCTCGCGTGCAAGCCGAGCTGGCGACACGGCGCCGGCGCACCGAGACCGTGCCACCGCTCTGAAACGCGCGGCTCACGTCTTCTGGACGTACGCAGCGGCACGATACGCGGCGGTGCGGCCGATGAAGCGCGCCATGTCGGTGCGGATGATGCGCTCGCCGTCGGCAGAATCGAACATCGCGTCACGGAGGGCTCGGACGGAGGGAAAGGTCAGCTGCGCGATGCCGTCCAGCGCCGGCTGGCTGCGGGGGAGGTGCCGATCGACGACGTTGGTCACGTAGGCCACCATGCCGGAATGATGGCGCAGCGCCAGTGCGGCGTGGTGGTGCAACCAGTGCGCGACAAACCCCGCGTGCGTCAGGTCAGGACGCCGGAGGAGCGGGCAGATGAGCGTGATACCGGGCGCGCGGGTGCCCAATGCCGGTGGCGTGAGCGGGGCGCGCTGCACGTGTTCGGTCGTGACATACGCGTCGGCACTCCCCATGAAGCCAGCCACGTCTTGCTCGACCACGCGCCGGCCCTCCACCGAGTCGTACAAGCGCTCGCGGAAGTCGTCGAGGTGGTCGAACCACAACTCGCCGATGCTATCGAGCTCATCCCAGCCGGGCGGGCTGTCCTCGACGATGTTGACCACGTACCGGCGTAGCGTCGGGTGATGCCGCAAGGCGATCGGCACGTGCCCGGCGAGCAAGCGCTCGACGTATTGCTCGTGGGTGATGTCGGCCCGCCGCCGACAGAAGAAGATCAACTTTACCATGCGCGTCCGCCTCTCGTCACGCTGCCGAGGCGGCGCCGGCCGTCCAGTCCACCGGGTAGAGCATGTAGTGTCCCACCAGGCCTTTGAGCGCCGCCTCGCGGCCGCCCCCCACGTGTACGTCCGGGGCGTTCGCGGCGCGCTCCTTGATCGGCGACGAGACGAGGATCTCGCCGCCGTCGGCTTGCGCGGCGATGCGCGCGGCGAGAATGACGGTCTTGCCGAAGAACCGATCGGCTTCGGTGATGGCTTCGCCGCTGTGCAGGCCAATGCGCACGCGGATGGGTTGCTCGGGGTGTGCGGCGCTGTACGTTGCGAAGGCGCGCTGGATGGCGACGGCGCAGCGCACCGCGCGCAGCGGATCGGCAAAGGCGAGCAGGAACCCGTCGCCCTGCAGCTCGAGCTCGGCGCCGCCGTGCGCCGCCAGCTGGGCGCGGACGATGGCGTGGTGCGCTTGGATCACGCGGTGCGCGGCGCGATCGCCCAGTCGTTCGGTCATCTGCGTGAAGCCTTCCATGTCGCTGAACATGAGCGTCACCGTGCCGTCGGCGGCGACGTGACGGCGCAGGTCCGGCCGCTGTCGCTGCACGGCGGAGGCGACCGCGTCGATCGAGGTCGTGAGCGCGTCCGCCGCAACCTGCTGGACTTCGAGCTTCAGAGCGGTGGCACGCTCGACGAGGCTCTTCATGCCGAGCGTGCCGCCGATCTCGAGCCCATCGTTGAGCAGCGCCAGGATCCGCGGGCGATCGAGGTGGCCATCCTGCCGGCCGCGCGCCCACAGCATGGCGGCGTAGTCGGTCTGCGTGTGCGCCAGGAACGGGCGGGCCCCGATGCGCCGGTGCATCTCCAGGGCGTCGTCGAGGTGCCGCGTGGCGTCGTCCCACCGCTGCATGGTGGCGGCGAGCACGCCGAGGAAGCGCGACGCCGACCCCAGACACAAGGTGCCGGAGCTGAGCACGACGTTGCGGCCAGCATATGGCACCAGCAGGTCGTACAGCACCGCGGCGTGTGTCGCATCGCCGAGCATGGCACAGACGTCCGCCAGCAACGTCACCGCGACCAGCCACAGGAAGTCGCGCGGCAGATCCGCGAAGTCGTGGGCCGCGAGCCGGGTGAACTCGGCGCTGGCCTCCGCCGCGCGACCCATCTCGCTCCAGAGGTACGCGAGGGCACAGCGCCAGGCGGGCAGCTGTGGATAGCGCGCGACGAACTCCTGCACGGTCGGCTCGAGCTCGGCCAGACGTCCCTGCTCGGCACGCAGGATCAGGAGTTGCACGGAGAAGCTCTGCCACGCGTCCGCCGGCCGCAGGCGTTGGCCCATTTCGAGCGCCTGGCGCGCCACGCGCTCGGCCTCGTCGAAGCGTCCATCCAGCAAGGCGCGCATGGCCAGCCACGAGGTGGAGAGCCAGATCTGCACCGGGAGGCGCATCTCCCGAGCCAGCCGTGCATGCGTGGCCAGCTCACGATCGACGGCGGCGATGTCGCTGAGCTGCAGCAACCCGGCGAGGCGCCATTCGTGCCCAAGCGCCTGCAAGCCGCGATCGCCCGCCGCCTCGGCCAGGTGCACGATCTCGCCGGCAGTGGCCAGCAGTTCGTCGACGCGTTGCGGGTCCCACATGGCCAGCCGTCGGCTCGCCAGCGCGGCCGCCATGGCTGCCGGATCACCAACCCGCTGTGCCATCTCGACGGCGGCTTGGCTGAGCGTCAGGTTGCGTTGGCTGTCGATCCAGTAGAGCTGATTCGCCAAGCGACAGAGCACGTGGGCGTGCAGGCCGCTATCTTGCGCGCCGAGCGCGCTGCACGCGTCTTCGAGCAAGCTGATGGCCGGTGGATCGACATGCCCCGCCTGCACGCCTTCTTCGGCGAACCCGAGGGCGGCGTTGGCCAGCATGGTGCCGGCGTGCGACGCGCCGGCGGCTTGCAAGGCCCGCGCGATATCGGCGGCACGCAGAAACGTCTCGCGCGCCTTGCCGAAGTCCCCGGCGCGCCGCTGCGCGACGCCAAAGGCGAGGAGTACGGCGCCACGCGCCGTCGGCTCAGTCGACTCCTGGAGCTCCATCGCCTGCAGCGCGCGGTCGTAGTGTCCTGCCGCCTCTTCATACGCCAGGCGCGCCGTGGCACGCTCGGCGGCGCGCGTCGCGTAGTCGACGGCCCGCCGGACGTCGCCGCCCGGCGCGGCTTCGAAGAAGTGATACGCCAGCTCCGCCAGATGCGGCTCCAAGCTCGTCGCATACAGCTGCTCCAGCACCTCGCCGATTTGCCGGTGCAGGCGCACCCGCCGCGTGGTGCTGAGCTCCTCGTACAGCGTCTCGCGGATCAAGGCGTGCGAGAAGGCATAGCGGCCCAGGAGGCGCGGCACGGTGGCGACGACGCGCGCCGCCACGGCCTCCTCGAGCAAGTCGAGCAATCGTTCAGTGTGCGCCGCGGGGCCGCTCTGCGGCGCCACAACGTGCTCCAAGACCGTGAGGCTGAACTCGCGCCCGATGACCGAGGCGACGGTGAGCAGCTGGTTGCAGTCCTCCGACAACCGGTCGAGGCGCCGCCCGATCACTTCCCGTACGCTCTGCGGAATGCTGACGTTCGGCGCGCCAGCCTCGCTCCAGCGCTCCAGGCGTCCTTCGGCGACGAGCAGCCGGACCACCTCGCTGACGAAGAACGGATTGCCCTCGGTCTCGCGATATACGGCTTGCACCAGTGCCGCGGGCGGTGCGTGTCCGGCGCTCAGCTCGATGAAGCGCGCCACATCCTCGGCGGTGATGCCGCGCAGCAGGACGCGTTGGCTGAGATGCTGGCGCGCCAGCTCCCCGAGGGCCTGCGAGAGCGGATGCTGGCGCCGCAGCTCGACGTCGCGGTAGGTGGCCAGCACCAACATCCGACTGCCGCGCAGCTCCCGGGCGAGGAACTGGAGCAGCAACAGCGACGGTTTGTCCGCCCAATGGAGATCATCCAGCACCAGCACCAGCGGCTGGTGTTGCGCCGCATGCTTGAGGAAGCTGGTGATGCTGTCGAACAGGCGAAAGCGTGCCTGCTCCGGTTCGAGCACCGGCGGCGTCGGCAGATCGGGGAGGCGCTCGCGGAGCTCGGAGACCACTTGCGCGATGTCGGCGGCGCGCGAGCCCAGCTCGGCGAGGAGGGTGCCGGGATCGCGCTCGTGGACGTAGGCGCGAATCACCTGGACCCAGGGCCAGTAGGCGGGCGCCCCCTCGCCTTCATAGCACCGCCCGACGAGCACCTGCGCGTTGCGCAACCGCGCATAGGTGGCCAGCTCCTCCGCCGTCCGCGTCTTGCCGATCCCCGGCTCGCCCACCAGAAGCAGCAGCCGGCCGCGGCCGGAGAAGGCCTCGTCGACGCCGCTGCGGAGCTCCTGCATCGCCGCTTCGCGTCCCACGAAGATGCCGCCGGCCAAGCGGTCGAGCGAGGCCGCGAGCGGTAGCGTGGCGACCGCGCTCGCGGCGGTGTCGACGGCGGCCAATGTTTCGGCGATGGCGGCGGCGGTGGCCGGCCGCTCCTCCGGCGTCTTGGCGAGCAATGCGAGGATGAGCCTCTCCAGCGCCGGCGGGATCTCGGGATTGTGCCAGGACGGGGCGACCGGCGCGGTGTTGATGTGCTGCGAGAGGACGGAGACCGCATCGTCACCAACGAACGGCGGGCGGCCACTGAGCATCTCGTACAGCATGACTCCGAAGGCATAGAGATCGCTGCGCGGGTCGGGGCTACGTCCAAGGGCTTGCTCCGGGGGCATGTAGGTGACCGTCCCGACCATGACGCCCTCCTGCGTCAAGCGTGACTGGTCCAGCACCACCGCGAGCCCGAAGTCGCCGAGCTTGGCGGTGCCGTCCGCGCTGAGCCAGACATTGCCGGGCTTGAGATCGCGGTGCATGATCCCCAGCTGATGCGCGTGCGCCAGCGCGCTGCAGATCTGGCCGCCGATGCGCACGACGCGATCGACCGGCAGACGATGGTGGTCGGCGGCGTGCAGGAGCGACGCCAAATCGCCGCCGGCCATGTACTGGCTGACGACGTAGATCTGGCCGTGCTCTTCGCCGATGTCGTGCACCGTGACGATGTGCGGGTGGTCACCAAGGCGGGCCATCGCCTGGGTCTCGCGCCGCACCCGTATGCGGCCGGTTTCGTCGAGCCCGGCCGTTTTGATCAACGCCACCGCGACGTCACGGTCGAGGCTCGTGTCGTGGGCGACGTAGACGCGCTTGCGACTGCCTTCACCGAGAAAGCGCACGAACTGGTAGCGGCCTTCGGCGATGGGATCGGGAAGGGGCGGCGCCGTCGCGGCCGCCGTGTCGGACGCGTCGGCGCACGCCAGCGGTTGCCCGCAGGCATCGCAGAAGCGCGCCGCGGGGCGTAGCTCGGCGGCGCAGTGTGGGCAGGTGCGCGACGTCACACCGGTCGGGGCAGCTCGGCGGCGCGGCTCGAGATGGCCACGCCGCGGCGTGCTTGACGGACCGGATGGCGGTCCATCCCGTTCGTGCAGTAGGCGAGGGAGATGCCGGTGGCCGGATCGCCCCAGGCGAGCTGCCCGCCGGCGCCGTTGTGGCCGAACATGTCGGCCGAGCCGTTGTGACCGAAGCCGCGGTAGGTCCGATCCGCGTCGCCGGCGATAATGATGCCGAGGCCGCGGTTGGCGCGTTTGCCGAAGATCGGATCGGTGAGGGCCCCACTGCGGATCTCGCGCGCCATGCGGATGGTTTCGGGCTTCCAGACCTGGGTACCGTCGGCGGCGCGGCCGTCGGCGAGGAGGGCTTGGTAGAACAGCGCCAGCTCGGCGGCGGTCATCACCCCGCCGCCGCCGGGGACGCCGACCTCGCGGAAGTCGGGTTGGTTGAACCCCTGCAGGGCGTCTTCCGTGACTTCGCCCTCCGGAATCACCGGGAACCCGAGCCTGGCGAGCTCCTCCGGCGTCGGCTTGCTGCCGACATGCGCGATGTCGGCGAGCCGGCCGTGCAGCGCGCGGGGCAAGCCGACGTGCAGGTCGGGGAGGCCGAGCGGAGCGGCGATCCGGGTGCGGACGAACTCGCGGTATTCGATGCCGGAGCGCCGTTCGATGATCTCCGCGATCACCCACATCGTCGACGTCGGGTGGTATTCGAAGCGCGACCCGGGTTCCCAATTGAGCCGCCAGCGTTGGAACCGTTCCAATCGGGCGCGGCGATCGGGCCATTCGGTCGGAACGAACGGCGCATACGGAAAGCCGGCAGTGTGGGTGAAGAGCTGCTCCACCGTGATGACGTCCTTGCCGTTGCTCCCGAACTCGGGGACGATCGCGGCGACGCGTTCGGCGGGATCGAGCTTGCCGTCATCGATCAGGAGCCAGGCGGCGGCAGAGGTGATGGCCTTGGTGGCCGAGAAGATCACGTACAGCGTCTCGTTGGTAGCGGCGGCCGGGCGCCCTTCGTGCGTGACTCGACCGAAGGTGCGCATCGCAGCGATCTTGCCGTGGCGGGCGACGGCGATCTGCACCGACGGCAACAGGCCATCGCGGACCTCGCGCTCGGCACGGTCGAAGAGTGCCGCCAGTCGTTGCGGATCGATCCCGACATCTTCGGGGGAGGGCGCAAAGTGATGAGCAGCGGGCATGACGATTCCTCCTGCGAGTGCTCTCCAGACTCAACCAAAGAAAGGGCAGGCGAGTCAATCCGATGCGGCGGCCGCGACGGCGATCCAAGCGTCAGTGTCCCTGGATGACGGGCGCGACGCGGCCTTTCGGCCCTCCCAGGCATCTGGTATAGCTCACGCATCAACGTGAAGGCCGTGTTGAGCGCTGTCACCCTCCACGAGATCGACCAAATCTTCGTCGTACTGGAACGCCTCGGCATCTCGCGCGAGGCAGTCGTCATTCCGCTGCGGCCGGCGACGCCGGGCAGCGTGCGGCGCCTGCCGGGAGGGAAGTTCGAGATCGTGGTCGATGCCACGGTGCCGCTCGACGATTGGCTGCAGACGCTGGAGCATGAGCTCTCGGCGCTGACGCGTTGAAAGGGAGGATGCGACGCATGCAACGGGGATGGCGACGGGTGGTTGCGGGAGGGGTGGTCGGCGTGGCGCTATGCCTGGTCCCGGCTGGTGCGCAGGCGGGCCGTATCGCGCGCTCCGAGACGGCGCCCAAGGTGACGAGCACGACCAACGGCGCGTCGTATCGCGCGGCGATGTTGATGGACGCCGCCTCCGGGACGGTCCTGTTCGAGCAGGACGCGCACCGCAAGTCGCCGCCGGCATCGATGACCAAGATGATGCTCATCCTCCTGGTTGCCGAGCGCGTGCGGGACGGGAGCCTGCATTGGGACGATCCGGTCCCCACCTCGGCATGGGCGAGCCGCATCGGTGGCTCGCAAGTGTACCTGAAACAAGGCGAGGTGTTCCCGCTCGGCGAGATGATGGAAGCCGTCGTCATCCACTCGGCCAACGACGCGGCGGTGGCGGTTGCCGAGGCGGTCGCTGGGTCGAGCGATGCCTTCGTCGACCTGATGAACGAGCGCGCCAACGCCCTCGGCATGCACGACACCACGTACCACAGCGTGCATGGCTTGCCGCCGGGCAAGGGACAACAGCCCGATATCAGCAGCGCCAACGACCTGGCCATTCTGGCTCGCGAGCTGGTGAAGTTCCCCGACGTTCTCAAGTGGTCGAGCACCAAGGAGGCACCGTTTCGCGGCGGGAAGATGACCTTGACCAACACCAACCGGCTGGTGCGCGAGACCAACTGGGTCGACGGGTTGAAGACCGGCTACTACCGAGAGGCCGGTTTCAACGTCACCGCGACGGCTAAGCGGGGCGATCTGAGGTTGATTGCGGTGGTCATGGGAGCGGAGCAGAAGCAGGAGTGCTTCGGCGAGGCGGCCAAGCTCCTGAACAAGGGGTTCGCCGACTACCAAGCGTTGGTCGCCGTGAAGCAAGGCGACACCGTCGCCAACGACGTGCCCGTGAAGGATGGCAAGCCGCACTTCGTTCGCGTCGTCGCCGGCGGTAACGTCAGCGTCTTGGCCAAGCGCGGCGACAAGCGCAGCTTTGCGCTGGAGCTCTCGCTCGCGGGCGACGTCAATGCTCCGATCAAAGCCAACGATCGCGTCGGCGAGGTTGTAGTGAAAGAGGGGGACTTGGTCGTCGGTCGCGTCCCGGCATTGGCGGCGGAGCCATCGGAGCGGCTGACCTCGCTCTGGGACCGCATGTTCTGAAGGGTGGCGCGGGACCGTGCCTCTGGCGACTTGCGGACACGGCGGTGATTCGTGCTAGGCTGCGCGCACCGATGAAACGGCTGGCTCTCCTCGGCTCCACCGGCTCGATCGGCGTGACCACGCTCGACGTGGTGGCACGTTTTCCGGAGCGCTTCGAGGTCGTTGCGTTGGCGGCGGGGAGGAACGTCGAGCGGTTGGCGGAGCAGGTGCGACGTTTCCGCCCCTCGTTGGTAGCGGTCGGCGACGCGGTCACGGCGGACTGTTTACGCCGCCTCGTTCCCGAACACCGCGGTGAGATCGTCCACGGCGCGGCGGGTATCGAGCAGGTGGCGGTGGCGGCGGAGGCGCAGCTGGTGGTGTCGGCGCTCGTCGGTGCGCTCGGGTTGCTGCCCACCTTGCGGGCCATCGAAGCGGGGAAAGACGTTGCGTTGGCGAACAAGGAAGTGTTGGTGGTCGCCGGCGAGCTGATCACCCGTGCCGCGCGGGCGGCGGGCATCAACCTCTTTCCGCTCGACAGTGAGCACAACGCCATCTTCCAGGCCCTGCGCGGACACCATCGCAACGAGGTGCGCCGCATCATTCTCACCGCCTCGGGCGGGCCGTTCCTACACCGGCCGCTGAGCGAGCTGCGCGCCGTGACCCGCGACGATGCCCTGCGTCATCCGACATGGAAGATGGGGGACAAGATCACCATCGATTCGGCAACGTTGATGAACAAAGGGCTCGAGGTGATCGAAGCCCACTGGCTCTTCAACTTGCCGGCGGATCAGATCGACGTCGTCATCCATCCGCAGAGCATCGTGCACTCGATGGTCGAATACATCGATGGGTCGGTTATCGCGCAGATGGGGATTCCGGACATGGCGATCCCGATCTCGTACATCTTGGCGTATCCCGACCGCTTGCCGATGCAGCACTTGCCGCCGCTGGATCTGCCGCGCGCGGCCACCCTGCAGTTCGCTGCCCCGGATCGCTCGAAGTTCGTGTGCCTGGAGTTGGCCTACCGCGCGCTCCGGGCTGGCGGGACCGTGCCGGCGGTCCTGAATGCTGCGAACGAAGTCGTGGTGGCCGCCTTTCTCGCGGGTGACGTGGCCTTCCTCGACATCCCACTGACCCTGCAACGGGTGTTGGATGCGCATCAGCCGGCGGCCGCAACGGACTTGGAGACCCTGCTCGAGGCAGACCGGTGGGCGCGGGCGCAGACCCGCGGCTACCTGCAGCGCCGCCCGACTGAGGCCGTCGCCGTTTAGCTTCCGCCCGGACCCGGCTGCCGCCAGGCGGGCGGATTGACGAACACGGCCTGGGTCTCGTCATAGAAGAAGTCGATATCGACGACGGAGCGATGCGCCAATTCGACGCCCTGCCGCATGGCGCGAGTGGCGAGGTCGTGGATGCGGGCGGCGCGATGGCGCAGCCACCGGCGGCGGAAGACCTGCCCGAAATCTCCGCGCAGCGCCCGCGTCATGACCTGAGTCCAGCCATCGACGGCAATCAACGCGGCATCGAGACCGTTGCCGGGTTGCGCGGTGAACTCGGCGAACCAGGCGATCTCCTGATCGGCCACGATGGGCAAGACCAACAGAGCCCGATGCGCTGCGGGGTGGGGTTCGACGACCAGGTCGCGGCAGCTGCCGCAAAAGCCGATGCGGGTGTCGTGCCGTACCGCCAGGGCGCGCGCCACGCGCGCCCGCACCCGGGTCAGGGGCCGGCGTGCCGCCATGCCGTGCCGGTGCCACCCCTGCGCCAGGTACGAGCCTGCCGCGGCTGTGAGAGCGGCGACGAAGTCGTGATTGTACGCTGGCCAACGACTGTACACCGCGTCGTCCTCGACGCGGGCGATGCGGTCGAGTCGGTCGAGGAGGAACGACTGTAGCCGCAGCGGCATCGGGTGGCGCAGTGCAACGTAGGCCAGAGCGGCATGCTGGTGTGGACCGGGTTCGGCGGTGCAGCCCTCGCAGCTGGCTCGCGTACGGATGCCGGGGATGCGGTTCAGCGCCAGCACGGCGCGGCGCATGCCGGGATCGATTGTGCGCGGATCGATCCGCACGGCGGTAGACTACGCCGGCACTTCGTCGGTGTGCAAGCCCGCCGCGGGTTGGCGACCTTTACAGCTCGGATAGGCGGTGGTAGGAACCCGAAACCGCCGGAGGGACTTGGAGTGACCCAGCGCCAGCTCAAGCAGTTCCAACGACTACTGATGGAGCGGCGCCAAGAACTCTTGGACGAAGCCGAGCGGACCGTCGGTGGGATGACCGACAGCAAGGAGAATTTCCCCGACCCCACCGACCGGGCCTCGCTCGAGTCGAATCGGAATGCCTTGCTGCGGATTCGCGACCGTGAGCGCAAGTTGATCACCAAGATCGACGACGCGCTCCAGCGCATCATCGACGGGACCTACGGTCTCTGCGAGGCTTGCAGTGGGCCGATCGGGGTCGATCGTCTCAAGGCGCGACCGGTGACCACCCTGTGCATCGATTGCAAGTCCGACCAAGAGGCACAGGAGCGCCGCCAGCGCGGCCTCTGAGGGCTGCGTTTCTTATCCGGATGCGGGCGGTAACCAGTCGCCCCGGCAGGTCTTTCGATGCGTGGCCCGTGCGATAGCGGGCACTTCTCGCGCACCGCGATTTGGACGGTTCGCTTTGCGGATTGCGCGTTTCGTGCTAGAAGGAGCGCTCTTTTCGGGGGAGACTCTTACAGCGTAGTCCGGTAGGACCGAGGGATTGGACGTGGCGCGGGTTGATTTGACGATCTTGCACGAGATAGTGCGCGTCGTCCAAGCACGGGCGAAGGTACCCGATCGCGTCCGCATCCTGAAGCGCCAGTACCAGATTACCTACCTCGAGGACCATCGGCAGCGGATTGAAGAAGCCCTGCGGCGGCATGATACCGACCGTCTCGGCATGCTCTTCGGTCAACTGGCCAGCAAGGTCAAGTATCAGTTGCTGCGGCGTACCGCGGCCCCGGAGCGGCGCACCCAGCAGCGCAGCGCGCGGGCGCGCGCCGCGCCGCGGCGCAGCGCTGCCCCGAAGCAACGCAAACGAGCCCGCTCGCGTTGATTCGGCGCGGCGTTGACTTTCGCTGACGCCGCCGCAATCGTCCTGCCGGTGACTGCTCCTGCTCCCGACGCTGCAGATGTAGGGGTGCTGCGCGCGGTGTCCCGCTGGCGCAGCGCTGGCGGCCTGGGGCTCGCCGTTGGCGCGCTGGCCGCATTCTATCTGTGGACCTACGGGGACTGCATCGGCTGCTTCTTTCATTTCGACGACTTTTGGGTGCTGGGGGCTGCCGCTGCCATCCGCATCGAGTCGCTGTGGGATATCGGCCAGTTCTTTCGCCCGATTCACGGGTTTGTGTTGTACCGGCCGGTGTCGACGGTGCTGTACTTCTGGAGCTTACATCAAGTCTTCGGATACGACCCCACGGGGTACCACGCCGCCCAGATCGCGTTCCATGTCCTCAACGCGGTGCTGGTCTATCTGATTGCAGACGACCTCTTTGCGTCCCGTCCCCTCGCGCTGGCTGCGACGCTGACCTACGCAACGGCGCCCGGCCACGCCATTGCGGTGTGCTGGAACGCCCTGTTCACCATCACCGGCACGGCGTTGTTCTACTTTCTCGGCTTGTGGGCGTGGCTGCGATTCGACAGCCGCTGGCGCCGGCCGATCACGTTCCTGCTCTTTCTCGTCGCGTTGCTGGCGAGCGAACACGCGGTCAGCCTGCCGGTCGCCCTGACGTTGGCGGACGTGCTGTTGCCTCCGCGCCCCGACTGGCGGCGCATTGCCGTACAACAGTGGCCGTTCTACGTCGTGTCCATCGCCTACGTCGGGTTCAAGCTGTACTACTTCCACTACTTGCTGGATCGTGCGTTTCCGACTCCGGCGGCGCAGATCTATGTGCGGGCCGGCTATGGCTTGACGTTCGACCCGCAAGCGGTGTTACAGCATCTCGGCCAATACGTCGGGTTCAGCCTCGACGCAGCGTACGGGCTGGCGGGTCAGCCCGCGTCGGCGTTGGGGGTTGGCGCGTTGCTGGCCGCGGCGGCGGTGCTGTCGTCGGTCGGCGTCTTGACGGGACGCTGGACGTCCCGATCACTGCGGGTGGCCACTTTTGGCATCGATCTGTTCATTGTGGCGCTCGGCCCGGTGCTGATGCTCCAGGCGCACCTGTACTCGTACTACGTCGGCATTGCGGGGCTCGGCATGGCGCTCGCGGTGGTTGGCTTTGCGCGGGCGGTGCCGTGGCGCTTTGCGGCCGTGGGCCCGGCGACGGTGGTGACCAGCTTGCTGGCCGTGCACGTCCTGTGGACTGCGTCGCTCGTACACCGGAGCAAAGAGTTCGAATTCTTCGACCACTTCTCGCGCAGTGCGGCGCGCTGGCTGTACACGTTGAGCGTGTTGCCGCCGACCCGGTCCATCGATGAGGTAGTCGTGCCGCGGGGGGCGCTGACCGGCTTGGTCTTCGAGGCAGGACAGGCGCACCGGCTGTTCTTATGCGCCAGCTATCAGGTGCGCACCAGCGACGCCATTGATCAGGAGCAAGAGCGCCCGGGGCGCGTCGTGCTTGCGGCCCCGATGCCGGATGCGGCGGTGCCGCAGTCGCTGGCGTGGTTGCGGCACGCCTGCCGGCGTTAGACGGTTGCTGCGGGGGACCGGTCGGCTCGCAACGGTGGAATACGCACGTGGAAGGTCGTGCCGCTGCCGATCGTGCTCCGCACGGAAACCTCGCCGCGTAGCAGGTGAACGAAGCGCTGCACGATGTACAGTCCCAACCCGACGCCGCCGCCACGGTGGTTCCCGGAGCCGACTTGACGAAACATGCCGAAGATGTGCGGCAACTCGTCTGCGGGGATGCCGATGCCGGTGTCCGACACGGAGCACTCCAGCGGGCCGTCGGCGGTGTGGGTGACGGCGACCGTGACCCGCCCGCTGTCCGTGAACTTCAACGCATTGCTGACCAGGTTGCGGAGAACGATCTTGATCTTCCGCGGGTCGCTGCGCAGCGTCGAGTCAACGCTGACCTGCCACTCCATCGCGACGCTCGCGCTCCGCGGCAGACGCCCGACCTCGGAGCGGATTTCCGACAACAAGTCGGCGATGCGAATGTCTTCAACGTCCACCGACAGGCTCCCGGACTCCAGCCGGCTCACATCCAGGGTTGCCGTGATCAGCATCAACAGATCGTGGGAGTTCTGGCGGACGCGTTCGATGACGTCGACCTGCTCCGGGGTGAGCGCCCCGTAGCCCCCATCGGCGAGCAACTCGCTGTACCCGATGATGATGTTGAGGGGCGTGCGCAGCTCGTGGGACATGGTGGCGACGAACTCCGATTTCATCCGGTCCGCGTGACGCAGGTCGGTCACCAGCCGCGCGTTCTCCAATGCCACCGCGGCCTGCTGGGCGATACCGCGGATCAGGTCCACTTCCTCGGGCAGGAAACCGCTGGCGGCGACGCGTCCGGCCGCCATGATGCCCACGACGCGCCCGGCACGCACCAGGTTGCCGGCCAGCATCGACTGGGTGTGGAAGCGCGCCAGCATGGCGGCCGTCCGCGCGTCGGGCGGCGCGGCGCGCGAGACTTCGATGAGGTCCTCGCCCTGCAGGAGTCGGTGAACGAGCGGAAAGTTCTCGGGGCCGAACTCCATGCCGCGGAGCTCGTCGAGCAGGTCGCTGCGTTCCGAGACGCCGGCGGCGACGCGAAACACCGCGCGGCGTTCGTCCCAGAGCAGGATCAGGCTCCAGTCGCACGCCAGTGCGTCGCAGGTGCTGCGTGCAATACGGTCGAGCACGGTGCTGGCCTCGAGCGACGAGTTGAGCTCGCTGGCAATGCGCAGCAGGGAGCGATTCACATGCGCCGCTTCGTCTTTCAGCAGGCTCTCTCGGAAGATGGCAAAGCGGTGCAGGTCGACGTAGTAGGCGCCCAGCACCGAGATGAAGGCCCCGGAAGAGACCGCGAAGAACGCGTAGGTGGCGGCCAACGTCGCGGGAGGATTCATGCGCAGATGCAGCGCGTACCCGATGAGCACGGCGACGGCCACGAGCAGCTGGCCACGGACGCCCCAGGGGAGGAGCAGCGACACGCCCGCGAGCAGGCAACACAGCGCGGTGCCGAGGAGCAGCGGGTCGGCACGGGTCACCGTGGAGTAGCCGATCACCAGGCCCACCAGCACGATGACCGCTACGATCGCCGCAGCGGTTGCGATGTGACGGCGCAGGCACCAGCGACGCGTGGCCAGGGTCGCCGCGCATACCGAGGCCTGCGCGCCGAGACAAAAGAGGAAGGCGGGCAGCCGCTCGGGATAGTAACCGATCTCGAAGATCGCCGACGAGCCGACGAGGCCCAGGAACAGGAGCACTCCCAGCGGCAGGCGGCGCGCGGTGAGCACCTCCGATTCCTGCTGGTAGGCGGCCGATGGGCTGTCACGGGAGCGAGCAGCGCGTGTCATACCGCGCAGTCTAGCAAGCGCATTCGGCCTACTCCAAAGAAATCCTCGCTCGATTGACTCGCTCGCGCGCCTCGGACACTATCCGACCGTGCGGATCCGCTCAGGACGCATCACCCGTCGCATGTCGTCGCGGCTGCGGTCCGCCGCTGTGCCTCGCCATCGAAATCCCGCGTTACCGGCCGCCGCCGCGCGGCGGCCCGCAACTTCGACGCGGTCGGCGCGTTTGAGGGGCTGAGGGCGTCGTTGAACCCTGAGGGCGATCCGGACGTGCAGCTGATGCTGGCAGTGCAGCGTGGTGACGATTCTGCCTTTCGGCAGTTGTTCGAAAAGCACATTGCCGCCGTGGTCGGCTTTGCCACGCAGTTCGTCGGTGTGCGCGCGCGCGCGGAGGAGGTCGCGCAGCAGGTGTTCTTGCAGATCTATCGGACCCGGGCCCAGTACAGGCCGCGGGCGCGGTTCACGACGTGGCTATATCGGATGGTGACCAATGCCTGCCTCAGCGAGGTGCGCCGAGCCGAGTACCACGGACGATTCGTGCCGATCGCTCCGTCCGGTGAGGCGGAAGGGGAAATGGCGGTCGTGGTCGATCCGCCGACGCGGAGCACCGAAGACGCCTTGTTGAGTCGGGAGGCGATGGATAGAATGCGCGCCGCACTCGATCAGCTCCCGGCGCAACAACGCGCCGCGCTGCTCTTGGCACGTGTCGAAGGCATGTCCTACGAGGAAGTGGCGACCAGCTTGTCCTGCTCGGTGTCGGCGGTGAAGAGCCTGATCCATCGCGCTACCGTGACGCTGCGTGACGTTCTGCGCGAGACGTGAGGAACTCATGGCGCGCTGCCACCGCATGCAAGAGCAGTTGACGGCCTGGATCGACGGCGAGCTGTCGCCGCGACGGGCGGAGCGCGTGCGCACTCACCTTGCGACGTGCCCATGCTGCGCCGTCGAGGCGGAGAGTCTCCGCGCGGCGGTTGCCTGGCAACGCGACGCGTTGACTCGCGTCGTGGCCGTCGAGCCTTTCAATGCGACGCCGTTGCGCGTCCAGGTACAACGCATGCTGGCCGACGTCGACGCCCTGCCAGTCGAACGCGAGTGGCGCTGGTGGCTGACGCCTGCGGTCCTTGCCAGCGCCGCAGTCGCCGTGGGCTTCAGTCTGCTTCTGTGGGTGGCCGGTGGCCCGGAAACGGTGTTGGTGCCGCTTGGGGTGGAATCGCCACCCCCGGCGGTCTCGCGCCAGCCCGACTTGTTCCGGGACTACACGCTGATCCAGCACCTCGATGCGCTGGAAAACTTCGACACCGTGGAAGCCGTCCCGCTGGACGACGACCAGGCGCAGCGGGGGTAGAGCATGCGCCGGCCAGCCAGGTGGTGGATTGCCGTCGCTTGGGCGGTGATGGCAATCACCGGGCGCTCTGCGGTTGGGTTGCCGCTGTTCGCGCAGAACTGGCGCGATCTGAGTCCAAAGGAGCGGTACGACGCCCTGCAGAACTACCGGCAACACGAGCAGCTGCCCGAGGATCGCCAGCGCGACATCGAGAAACGGTACGAACGTTGGCAAGGCATGTCTCCCGACGAACGCAACCGCGTGCGCCAGAACTACGAGCGCTTTCGTCAGTTGCCGCCGGGCGAACGGGAGCGCTTCCAGCGCAAGTACGACAAGTGGCGGCGGCAGGGCGACGCGCCGCAGTGATGGCCGCTGCAGCGGGTTCGGCGACGCGCACTTTTGCGGCGGCTTGATACAAAGCTGACGGCTCACCCCGGCGGGTGTTGTCGACGCGGGGGAATTTCCCCCGACCGACATCGTGGAACGACCCTTGCCTGGAGGGCCGGCCAGAGTCCCCACGATGCCTGCCGATCCGATGCCCGGGATGCCAATTCAGAACCGAACCGTTCTCGTCGTCGATGACACCGAGGACAACCTCGTCATCACCGTCCGATCGTTGCAAGAGATCGGTGTGCGCTGTGTCGCGGCGTCGCGCGGCTGGCAGGCGCTGGAGATCGCACAGCGCGAGCCGATCGATCTCATCCTGCTCGACTTGATCATGCCGCGCATGGACGGGTGGACGACGCTGGCCGGCTTGCGCGGCAATCCGAAGACGCAACACATCCCGGTTGTGATGTTCACCTGCGACGATCGCTTCGCGATCCGGGAGCGTGCCATGCGCGAAGGGGTCGTCGACTTCCTACCCCGTCCCGTGGCGCGCACCGCCCTCCTGCAGTGCGTACGCACGCATCTGAATGCCGTGGCCCATGCGCAAGCGCTTGACGCAATGGGGCGCGACCTCGAGTCGACGCTGCGACGCCAAAACGCCGGGCCGATCGGCACGGACACTGGGCCGAGCAAGTAACGCCGCTCTGCTTCCCCGCGTCGGCCGCCCCGACACCCACACAACTCACGTGCTGCGGTACACAATGAGGCCGTGCGTCGGATCGTACGGCGAGACGGCGACCGTGACACGGTCGCCGGGAATCACTTTGATGTGGAAGCGGCGCATGCGGCCGCTGATCTTCGCGAGAAATTGCTGGCCCTTGTCGGACTCGACACGGAACTGGCCGCCGGCCATGACCTCTTTGACGGTGCCTTCAATCTGAATCAAGTCCTCTCGACTCACGCATGACCTCCCTTCGCGCCCAAGTCGCGTCTCGACACCATTGCACGGAGATAGATCTCCGCCCCTAATAGCAAACACCCCCACAAGCCGCTACGGTCCACGGTCAGCGGCCGGCGCGCAGCACGCGCGCCGCATCCTTGGCGAAGTACGTCAGGATCATGTCGGCGCCGGCGCGGCGGATGGCCGTAAGGCTTTCGATCATCACGCGTTCTTCATCGAGCCAGCCGTGCTGTGCCGCCGCTTTGATCATGGCGTACTCGCCGCTGACGTTGTACGCGGCCACCGGGTACCCGAAGCTTTCTTTGACGCGCCAGATGAGATCGAGATATGGCAGCGCCGGCTTTACCATGACGATGTCGGCGCCCTCCTCGATGTCGAGCTCGACCTCGCGCAACGCCTCGTCGCCGTTGGGCGGATCCATCTGGTACGAGCGGCGATCCCCGAACTGCGGCGCGGACTCGGCGGCGTCACGGAACGGTCCGTAAAATCCCGACGCGAACTTGGCGGCATAGGCCATGATCGGCACCTGATCGAAGCCTTCCTCGTCGAGGGTCTCGCGGATCGTGCCGATGCGACCGTCCATCATATCCGATGGGGCCACCATGTCGGCACCGGCCTTGGCGTGCGACAACGCCTCCTTGGCGAGCAGGTCGAGCGTCGAATCGTTGTCGACGTCGCCCTCGACAACCACGCCACAGTGGCCGTGATCGGTATACTCGCAGAGGCAGACGTCGGTGATCAGGACCAGTCCGGGCACCGCTGCCTTGATGGTGCGCAGGGCGCGCTGGATGATGCCGTTGTCGCTGTAGGCACCCGAACCGACGCTGTCCTTCTTGTCCGGTATGCCGAACAAGATCACCGCCGGGATGCCGAGGTCGTGGATGACCCGGCACTCCTCGACGGCACGGTCGACGGAGAGCTGGGCGATGCCCGGCATGCTCGACACCGGCCGGCTCACGCCGCTTCCCGGTACGACGAACAGTGGCATGATCAGGTTGTCGACGCTCAGACGAGTCTCGCGCACCATGCGCCGGAAGCCTTCGTGCTTGCGCAGTCGCCGCGGTCGATACTCCGGGAATCCCATGACCTCCTCCTCTGCGGGTTACTGTGCGGGTGCTGGCTCGTGCCGGCGACGTGGCGGCCGTGTGGCGTAGAAGCCGACGATGGCGTCAACGAACGCGGGAACGGTATAGGCGACGGGCTGCACCGCCACCTCCATCCGGTAGCTGCGTGCCGTTTCTGCCGTGATCGGCCCGATGCAGCCGACGCCGGCGCGTGCCAGCAACGCGTCGACGTGCCCGCCGAGTGCCGTGACGAAGTTGTGCACCGTGCTCGAGCTGGTGAACGTGACCAGGTCGATCTCACCGTGGCGCAACAGCTCACGGAGCGCCTCGCTGTCCGCCGGCGGCAGCACCGTCGTGTACGTCGCGATTTCCTCGACGGTGGCGCCCAACTTGCGCAGTTCGATGGGCAGGACCGCCCGCGCCCCCGCCGCGCGCGGCAAGAGCACCCGCTTGCCGCTCACGCCGGCCGCCGCCAGCGCCGCGAGCATGCCCTCCGCCTTGAACTCGTCGGGGATGGTCTCGACGCGGACGCAGAAGGCGCGCGCCGCGGCGGCGGTCTGCGGGCCGATGGCGGCGAAACGCGCCCGGTGCCAATCACGCACATCGGCGCCGATCGCCTGCAGGCGATCGAAGAACACGCGCACGCCGTTGGCACTGGTGAACACCACCCAGTCGAACTCCGCGGCGCGCTGCAGGGCGTCGTCGAGCGGTGCCAGCGAGTCCGGCGGAACCGTGTCGATGGTGGGGAAGGGGACGATCTCGGCCCCCCAGCCTTCGAGCAACTCCGCGAACACGGCCGCTTGCGCGCGCGGTCGGGTGATGACGATGCGCCGTCCGAAAAGCGGCTTGCGCTCGAACCAGTTGAGCGTGTCGCGCAGGCGGACGACCTCGCCGATCACCGCAAGAGCCGGTGGTTTGATGTCCGCCGCCTCCGCCAACGCCGCGATCGTCGCGGCGCTGCCGACGACGGTGTGCTGATCGGCGCGCGTTCCCCATTGGATCACCGCGACCGGTGTAGCGGCTGCCAGCCCGGCCGCCATCAGCTTCGCCATGTTCGGGCCCAACTGTCGCTGCGTCATGAGCACGACAACGGTGCTGCCGCCGCGCGCCAACTCCTCCCAATGCACGGCGGGCTCCGACTTGGTCGAATGCTCGTACCCGGTGGTGACGATGACGTTGGATGCCAGCGCCCGGTGGGTGACGGGGATTCCGGCATACGCCGGCACGGCGATGGCCGAGGTGACACCGGGGACGATCTCGAAGTCGAGGCCGGCAGCGCGCACCGCCTCGGCCTCCTCGCCGCCGCGTCCGAAGAGGAACGGATCGCCACCCTTGAGCCGCACCACCGTCTTCCCGGCGCGGGCGTGGCTGACGATCAGCTCGTTGATCACATCTTGCTCGACGCGGACCCCGCCGCCGTGCTTGCCAACCAGAATCCGCTCGGCTGCGGGCGGAGCATGATCGAGCAAACGGGGATTGGCCAGAAAGTCGTAGATGACGACGTCGGCGTGCTCCAGGCAGCGCCGCCCCTTCACGGTCAGCAGCCCGGGGTCGCCGGGGCCGGCGCCAACGAGGTAGACTCTAGCCGGCATCGCCGCTCTCGGCCAAAGCGCGCAGGATCGCGCCACCGCCTTGGTCCAGCAGCTCGTCGGCGAGCGCTGCGCCGAGCGCGGCGGCGTCGCTCGGCGGGGCTGAACGCGTGCCGCGCACGACACGACGGCCGTCGGGAGCGGCGATCAACGCGCGCAGCATCAGCGTGTCGCCGGCGCGCGTCGCGTAGGCCGCCAGGGGTGTGCGACAGGAGCCGCCGACGCGCTGCAGAAAGGCGCGCTCGGCGGTGACGGCGAGGCGCGTCTCGACGTCGTCGAGCGGTTGCAGGAGGTCGACCGTCGCATCGATGCGGCTCTCGATGGCCAGCGCGCCCTGTCCGATCGCCGGCAGGAAGTGCTCGGGGTCGAAGTGGGAGGCGTCCGCGCGTGTGATGCCAAGACGACGAAGCCCGGCGGCGGCAAGGATGACGGCCTGCAGCTCGCCGCCGTCGAGCTTGCGCAGGCGCGTATCGACGTTGCCGCGGAGGCTGCATACGTCGAGGTCGCTGCGTAGGGTGCGTACCAAAGCCATGCGACGCAGGCTGCTGGTGCCCAATCGGGCTCCAGCCGGCAAGGCGTGCACATCGCGGCCGTGCGGGGTGATGAGCACGTCGCGCACGTCTTCACGGGTGGGGATGGCAGCGATCACCAGACCCGGGGCCAGCTCGGTCGGCACGTCCTTCATCGAATGCACGGCGCAGTCGATGCGCTCGGCGAGCAGGGCGTCTTCGATCTCCTTCACGAAGAGACCCTTGCCACCGATCTGACTCAACGGCTGATCGACGAAGCGATCCCCGGAGGTCTTGATGATGACCAGCTCGACGGCGAGGTCGGGATGCAGCGCCGTCAGGCGGGCCTGCACCCAGCGCGACTGGGTCAACGCCAGTTGGCTGCCGCGCGTGCCGATGCGCAGGAGGCGGCTCACCGGTCTTCGGGCTCCTCGATGTCGAACAGCTGGCGGGCGGCGGCGAGGTAGAAGGCTTCGCGTTGCCGATCGTGCTCTTTGAGGTGGGTGATGGGTGCGTGCAGGATCTTGTTGACGATGGCCGTCGTCATCGCCTCGAGGGCGTTGCGCTCGTCGGCGGAGAGGTCGCGTAGCGACGCCAGCGTCTTGACCAACTCCGCCTTACGGATCCCTTCGACCTTGTCGCGCAGCGCAACGATCGTCGGGACGGCATCGAGGCTTCCCAGCCACTTCCAGAAGGCGTCGATCTCCTCCTCGACGATGGCGTCGGCCTTCTCGGCCTCGCGGCCACGCTCGTCGCGGTTGACCTCGGCGACGCCGCCGAGGTCGTCGATGTCGTAGAGATAGACGTTGTCGAGGTCGTTGATCCCCGGGTCGAAGTTGCGCGGCACACTCATGTCGATCAGGAACATGGGGCGATACTTACGTTCGCGCAAGACGTCGCGCACCAGCTTCGGGGAGAGAATGAACTCCTCGGCGGCAGTTGAGCCGATCACGATGTCGGCCATTTGCAGATAACGCTGAAAGCCCTCGAAGGGTACGGGGGTCCCTTGGAAATCGCGGGCCAGCTCGACGGCGCGGTCGAAGGTGCGGTTGGTGACGATCATGCCGCGGATCCCGTGGGCCACCAGGTGGCGTGCCGCCAGCTCGCTCATCGTGCCGGCGCCGATCAGCATCGCGGTCTTGTCCTCCAAACGGTCGAAGATCTTGCACGCCAACTCGACGGCGGCGGAGCTCACCGACACGGCCTTGCTGGCTACCCCGGTCTCGGTGCGCACGCGTTTGGCGACGCTGAACGACTTGTGGAAACAGCGGTGCAACACCGTGCCGGCGCTGCCGACGGTGGCCGCCCGGGTGTAGAAGTCCTTCAGCTGGCCGAGAATCTGTGGCTCCCCGACGACCATCGAATCGAGGCTCGCGGCGACGCGGAAGAGATGGCGCACCGCCTCGCGTCCGCGATACACCGACAGGTGCTCGCGCAGCCGTTCGCGCGACACCTGCTCGCCAGCGGCGAGGAAATCGGTGAGCACCTCCACGGCGGTGTCGCCGTCAATGGTGGCGGCGATGACCTCGACGCGATTGCAGGTCGAGAGGATCGCTCCCTCCTCCACCGCCGGCAGGGTGCGCAACTGCCGCAACGCGCCGTCGAGCAGCCCGTCGTTGAACGCGACTTGTTCGCGGACCTCCACCGGCGCGGTGCGGTGGTTGACGCCCACGATGAGGATCTCCCGTTCCATCAGCCGAACGTGCCGCCGTGCTTGCCGGGGAAGACGAGGTTGACGCTGAGGAAGGAGACGACCAGCACCACGAAGCCGACGATGGTGAGCGCCGCCGCCTTGCGCCCGCGCCACCCGACCGAGCGGGCATGCAGCAGCATGGCGTAGAGCAGCCAGGTGATCACTGACCACACCTGCACCGGCTCCCACGACCACAGCTCTCCCCAGGTTTCCTTGGCGAGCAGCGAGCCGGTGATGATACCGACCGTGAATAGGGCGAAACCCCAGCTGACGAAGCGGTAGTTCAAGTTGTCCAAGGTCTCCAACGACGGCAAGCGGCGAAACAGATCCCCCTTGCCCTTTTGCTTCAGTTGCTTCTCCTGCAGCAGGTAGATGAGGCTGAGACAGAACGTCACCGCGAAGACGGCGTACCCCAGAAACGCCGGCGCCACGTGCGCCGGCAGCCAGATGCTCTGCAGTCGCGGCGCGAGCTCCGGGGTGGGCGTGTGGAAAGCATAGGCGGAGAGCGAGAAGAGGAATGCCAGCGGCGTCACCAGCGCCCCGACGACGGTGAGGTTGGTGCGCAGGGAGAGGAGCAGGTAGATGCCGACCATGATGCAGGCGATGAACGACAGCTCGTCATGAAAGGTGGCGATCGCCTCGTACCCCATGAGCCCGGCACGTGCTGCCAGCGCGGCGGCGTGCGCGACAAAGGCGCAGGCCAACAATGACTGCGCGGCGCGGCGCATGGCCTCGTGTCCGGTGACGGCTTGCGCCACGAACGTTGCGGTCGTCAGCAGGTACAACGCCAACGCGACCGCCAGCAGCAACACGCTCATCATTCCGTGAGCTCCATCCCCAAGCTCGCGAGTGATACCCCATTGCCGACGGTGTTGGCGAGCAGGGCGTCGATGTCGGTGGTCCGCCGCTCACGCAGGTACTCCAGCAACCGTGAGTTGACCAACGCGGCGAAAACGCGCTGCCGCTCGGCCGGCGTCACCGCGGCGCCCGTCAGTCGCTCCCGCAGGCGACGCAACAACCGCAGCGCCAGCGCGTACTCGGGGCCGAAGCGCGCTTCCAGCTCGCCGCGGATGCGCTTGGCCAGGGCCGGGCTGGCACCGCTGGTGGAGGTAGCGATGATCAGATCACCGCGCGCCATGACCGACGGCGTGATGAAGGCGCACAGCGGCGGCCGGTCGACGACGTTGAGGAGCACGCCGGCGGCGTCGGCGTCGCGCGCGATCCGCGCCTGCAAGGCCTCGTCGTTGGTGGCCGCAAAAGCCAGGCGGACGCCATGCAGGTCGCTCGAGACGTACGGTCGCGGCTCGTGCCGAACCTTCCCGCCCGCCGCGAGCGCCGCGAGCGAGG
>Ga0335082_10001395_pt1 | contig 25736 bp, 26 predicted proteins | sample Lox_Sample_41_FD_206718 | JGI IMG/M metagenome (GOLD analysis project Ga0335082, IMG submission 206718) | Soil microbial communities from Loxahatchee National Wildlife Refuge, Florida, United States - Lox_Sample_4.1 | ecosystem: Environmental > Terrestrial > Soil > Wetlands | place: USA... | reverse complement strand
ACGTCCCCTGCGCGCGCGTCGCGTCGCCCGACGAGCTGCTGCGCGACCCGCAGCTCCAGTCCCGCGGGATGATCGAGCGCCACCCGCACCCGACCATCGGGGAGATCGTCTTCCACGGGAATCCGCTGCTCTTCTCGGGCGCGGAGCCGCGCCGCCTCGCGCTCGCGCCGCACCTCGGCGAACACAACGCGGAGGTCTTCGCGGAGATCGGGCTCGGAGCTGCCGATCTGGAGCAGCTGTCCGCGGCGGGCGTCATCTAGCTCTGCCGGGCCTTCGCGCTCGCTGATCGCTCGCGCTCGGGCTACCGGCCTTCGCTCGGCTTCGCCTCGCTGCGCGTCGGCCGACTTTTCGAGTCGGCCTCCTTGCCGTTCTCCGGACCGCTTGACACGCGGAAGCTCGTGCAGAGGATTCGTCGCCGTGAGCGGAACGCCGGCCGCGAACCCCGGCGACACGCGAGCGGGTCGCGAGACCCCTCGCCCCCGCCACGAGAAGGAGAAACGAACCATGCTGCATTCCCTCGTACCCTGGCGACGGGCCCAACCCCGCGTCGCCCGCGTCGATCTCTACGACGAGCTCGACCGCGTGTTCGACGGCTTCTGGCGGGGCTTCGGTCTGCCGGAGGCGAGCCAGGCGCCGCGCGTCCTCGCGCCGCGCATGGACGTGACGGAGACCGAGAACGAGTACCGCGTCGAGGCGGAGCTCCCCGGGCTCGAGGAGAAGGACATCCAGGTCACGCTCGAGAGCGGCGTCCTGACCCTCACGGGCGAGCGCAAGGAGGAGCGCGAGGAAAAGGACGCGAAGCGGGGCTTCACGCACCGCGAGAGCTTCCGCGGTCGCTTCGAGCGGTCGCTGGCTCTGCCGGAGGATGCCGACGAGAAGGGCGTCACGGCGAACTACAAGAACGGGATCCTCTCGCTCGCGATCCCGAGGCGCCCGGTGGCGAAGCCGGAGGTGAGGACGATCCCGATCACGTCCTGACCTCGACGCCAGCGGAACCACGTAACACGAGGGCGGGTCGGCTCAGCCGGCCCGCTCTCGATTTGTCTGCTCGCCCGCGGCTCGCTGCGCGCGCCTTCGGCGCTTGCGGCGCGCTCCGCGCGCCACATTCCGCAGCCTCCGGTCCAGGCCTCCGTACATTCGCTTCACCGGTACTCGGCCGCGTTCCCCACGCGACCGACCACGCAACGCGCGAGCTAGAGTCGGAGGCCGTCCATTCCGGAGCCTCCCATGAATTTCGGCTTCACCGAAGAGCAGGAGCTGCTGCGCGCCGAGGTGCGCAAGTTCCTCGATCAGAACTGCCCGCTCGAGGTAGTGCGCAAGCTCGCCGAGACCGAGAGCGGCTTCTCGCGCGACTTCTGGATGCGCATGGCGGAGCTCGGCTGGGTCGGCCTCACCTTCCCGGAAGCGCACGGCGGCGTCGGGCTCGGCTGGGAAGACCTGGTCGTCGTGCTCGAGGAGACCGGCCGCACGCTCTTCCCGTCGCCCCTGATCGCGAGCGTGCTCGCGGGCAACGCGATCGCGCGACACGGCAGCGAGGCGCAGCGCAAGCGCTGGCTGCCGCGACTCGCGAGCGGCGCCGCGATCGGCAGCTTCGCCCATCTCGAGGCCGGCGACGCGCACGACCCCTCGGCGATCGCGCTGCGCGGACGCCGCGAGGGCGCGGGCTTCGTGCTCGAGGGTGAGAAGCTCTTCGTGCCCGACGCGTCCGCCACGGATGTCTTCGTGGTCGCGTTCCGCACCGGCGACGCGGAAGGCGCGCTCTCGCTCGCGCTCGTCGAGCGCGACGCGAAGGGCCTCACGGTCGAGCGGCTGCCGACCATGGACGAGACGAAGCGCACCGGACGCCTCCGCTTCGAGCGCGTGCTCGTCACGCGCGACGCGCTGCTCGGCGAGCCGGACCGCGCAGCGCCCGCGATCGCGCGCATTCTCGACGAAGGCGCGCTCGCCGTCACCGCGGAGTCCGTCGGCGCCGCCGAGGCCGTGCAGCAGCTGACGACGCGCTACGCGAAGCAGCGCATCCAGTTCGACAAGCCGATCGGACAGTTCCAGGGCGTCAAGCACCCGCTCGCGGTCGCCTACGTCGACATCGAGTGCTGGCGCTCGCTCTGCTACTACGCGGCCTGGGCGCTCGACTCCGCGCCCGTCGACGCCGCGCTCGCGGTGTCGCGCGCGAAGGCCTACGCGAGCGACGCCTTCCCGCGCATCGGCATCGAGTCGATCAACCTGCACGGCGGCATCGGCTACACGTGGGAGTACGACGCGCAGCTCTATCTCAAGCGCGCCAAGTGGATGCGTCCCGCCTTCGGCGACGCCGACTTCCACTTCGAGCGGGCCGCACGCCTTGGAGGCTTGTGATGGACTTCAACCTGACTCCCGCCGAAGAGACCTTCCGCGCGGAGGTGCGCGCCTTCATCCGCGAGAACCTGCCGAAGAGCCGCGGCGATTTCGCGGCCGTCGCACAGTGGCAGAAGAAGGTGCGCGAGAAGCGCTGGGTGGGCTTCTCGTGGCCGAGGGAGTACGGCGGCGGCGGCGGCTCCGTGATGGAGCAGGCGATCCTGAAGGAGGAGATGGCGAAGTCGCAGGCGCCGCCGCTCGGCTCCTGCTTCATGGGCCTCGCGTGGGTCGGCCCGGCGATCATCGAGTACGGCACCGACGAGCAGAAGAAGAAGTTCATCCCCGACATCCTCGACGGGAAGTACCAGTGGTGCACCGGCTACTCGGAGCCGGCCTCCGGCAGCGACCTCGCCTCGCTCCAGTGTCGGGCCGTGTGCGAGGGCGATCACTACGTGGTGAACGGACAGAAGATCTGGACGTCGATCGCGATGTGGTCGAAGTGGATGATTCTACTGGTCCGCACGCAGACGCAGGTCGCGGCGAAGCACGACGGCATCACCTGCCTGCTCGTGCCGATGGACACGCCGGGCATCACGGTGCGCCCGATCAAGAACATGGCGGGCGGCGCAATGTTCGCAGAGGTGTTCTTCGACGGCGTGCGCGTCCCGGTCGAGAATCGGCTCGGCGACGAGGGCCGCGGCTGGGGCGTCACGGTGTCGGCGCTCGCGCACGAGCGCTCGAGCATCGCCGAGGTGCAGAGCCTGCTGCGGAGCCTCGAGGACCTGAAGCAGCTCGCGAAGGCGTGCGTCCGCAATGGCAAGCCAGCCAGCGAGGATCCGGGCATCCGGCGCCGCATCGCGAAGATCGATGCGCGCATCGAGGCGATGCGCCTGTGCGGACTGCGCTTCCTGACCAAGCAGCTGCGCGGCGAGCCGCTCGGCTCCGAGACGTCGATCAACAAGCTGATCCGCGCCGAGCTCGAGATCGAGATCGGCGAGCTCGCGCTCGAGATCCAGGGCAGCCGCGGTCCGCTCTGGAAGGGCAGCGACGTCGTGCCCGAGAACGGCCGCTGGCAGCACATGGCGCTCTCGTGGCCCGAGGTCGTGATCGGCGGCGGCACGCCGAACATCCAGAAGAACATCATCGCGGAGCGCGTGCTGGGGCTCCCCAAGGATTGATGCAAGCCGGCGGCGCGCCGGCGCGCAGCGAGCCGCAGGCGAGCGAAGTTCAGAGAACCAAATGCCCGCCATTTCTCGCGCCGACGAGATCCGCGCGCGCCTCCACGCGGCGCTCGCGCCCGAGCGCATCGAGATCGAGGACGAGAGCCGCCTCCACGCCGGCCATGCGGGCGCACGTCCGGGCGGCGAGAGCCACTTCCGCGCGCTCGTCGTCTCGTCTCGCTTCGAGGGAAGAGGTCGGGTCGAGCGCCAGCGCATGGTGTACGCCGCCCTCGGCGACCTGATGCAAGGGAAGATCCACGCGCTCGCGATGCAGACCTTGACGCCCGACGAGTGGCGGCGCGAGGGCGGCGCATGATCTGCGACCGGCTCGCCGGCGCGGCCGCGCGGTCGCGATGCTGATCCGCGACCGGCTCCGAGAGCAGGGCGAGCGGCTCTTTCGCGGGCGCAGCTTCCTTCCACTGCTGCTCGTCCCGCTCGGGCTGCTGGCACTGTGGCAATCGCGCGACGAGGGGAGCCGGCTCGGCACGACGTACGAGTGGCTCTGCCTCGGGATCAGCGCCGCCGGACTGGCGCTCCGCTTCGCGGTGGCGGGATCCGTTCCGCGCGGATCGTCGGGACGCCGCACGCGCAGCGGACTCGTCTCGGACGACCTCAACACGACCGGCATCTACTCGCTGATGCGTCACCCGCTCTATCTGGCGAACTTCCTGCTCTTCCTCGGCTTCCTGCTCGCCTTCGGCGGCTTCTGGCCGGCGCTGACGGGCAGCCTGATCTTCTGGCTCTACTACGAGCGCATCGCGCTGTCCGAGGAGCACTACCTCGAGCGGGAATTCGGCGAGCGCTACCTCGCGTGGGCGCGCGAGACCCCGGCGCTGCTGCCGGACTTCCGGCGCTGGCGACCGCCGGCGCTGCGCTTCCGCCTCCGCAGCGCGCTGAAGCGCGAGTACCGCACGCTCTGCGGGACCTTGCTCGCGTTCGCGCTCGTCCACCTGCTCCGCGACAGCCTCGTCCACGGCCGCTTCGTGCTCGAGCCGGCGCCCGCGTGGCTGCTCGCCTGCGCGGCGCTCGTCTTCGCCTTGCTGCGCTTCCTGCACAAGCGCACGCGCTTCCTCCACGCGCCGGGGCGTTGATCACAAGGCCCCGGGCACGGTCCACCAGTCAGCCGGAGGCGGGCTCACCGCGCGCCACCACGACCGCGGCGGCGAGATCGCCGGTCACGTTCACGGCGGTGCGGCACATGTCGAGCAGCCGGTCGACGCCGAGGACGATCGCGATGCTCTCGGGCGGCACGCCGACGATGCCGAGGATCATCGCGACCACTGGGACCGACCCGGCGGGGACGCCGGCGGTGCCGATGCCGCCGAGGATGCAGATGAAGGCGACCGTGAACTGCTGCCCGACGGTGAGCTCGACGCCGAAGACCTGCGCCAGGAAGAGCACGGTCACGCCTTCGAAGAGCGCCGTGCCGTTCTGATTGGCGGTCGCGCCGATCGTCAGCACGAAGCGGCTGATGCGCGACGGCAGGTGCAGCTCGTTCTCCGCGACCCACAGCGCGGTCGGCAGCGTCGCGCTGGAAGATGCGGTCGAGAACGCGGTGAGCGTGGCCGGCCAGGCGCCGCGAAAGAACTCGCGCGGGCGCATGCCGCCGAGCCACGCGACCGACGCCGAGTAGACGCCGAACTGCTGGAGCGCGAGGCCCGCGATCACGACGATGACGTAGACCGCGAGCTGGCGGAACACCTCGAGCCCGAGCCGCGTCGCGAGCACGAAGACGAGGCAGGCGACGCCGATCGGCGCCACGCGGATCACCATCGCGAGCAGCCGCATGGTGACGTCGAAGAGGCCGCGCAGCGCATCCTCGAGCCTTCGCGCCGCTTCGCTCGGCGTGGTCGCGAGCCCGACGCCGAAGATCAGCGCGAAGACCATCAGCGCGAGCATGTCGCCCTCGCTCATCGCGCGGACCACGTTGGTCGGCACGAGATTCACGAGGAAGTCGACGCCCGTACGGCCGGCGGCCGTGCTCGCGGGCGGCGGCACGTTCGCGTGGAGCTGCGCAGTGACCTGGGGCGGCAGCCCCCGGCCCGGCTGGATCCAGTTGACGAGCGCGACGCCGATCACGACCGCGATCGTCGACACGACGACCGTGTAGAGCAGCGTCTTCGCGCCGATGCGCCCGAGCTGGCGCAGGTCGCCGAGCTCGGCGACCGAGAGCGCGAGCGCCGAGATCACCAGCGGGATCACCAGCATGAAGAGCAGGCGCAGGAAGATCTGGCCGACCGGCTCGATCGCGTAGCGAACGAGCGCATCGAGGAAGGTCGAATCGCCCAGCAGAAGATGGGCGGCGATGCCGAGCGTGAGCCCGACGAATAGCCCCCCGATCATCTGGAGCGGCAGCCGCTCCGACATGGCGCGGCAGTATGCGCGTCCTCTACCGCGCGCGCACCCCGCCGGTGTGGAGCTCCTCTAGGTCGCGCGACTCGTTCGCATCCGGCGATAGATCCACAGGAGCAGCAGCGAGCCGCCGACCGCGATCGCCAGGCTGCCGAGGTTGAAGCCGTCGACCGTGCCGAGTCCGAGCCGGGTGGCGATGAAGCCGCCGACGAAGGCGCCGACGATGCCGAGCAGGATCGTGACGATGATCCCGCCGGGGTCGTCACCGGGCATGATCCACTTGGCGAGAGCACCGACGATGAGGCCGAGCATGATCCACGAGAGAATGCCCATGCAAATCCTCCTTCGTGTCACCGATCCGCGCCCACGGCGCCGGATCGCGGTTCAGGATCTCTCCGGCTGCGGGCCGGTGTCAACCGCGAAGCGACGCGAACGCGCGCCGCGCAGGCGCCGCACGACCGCGGCGTCCTCGCGCGGCGTCGCCGGCCCGTACATCGAGGCGTAGGTGCCGAGCGGCGCGCCGTCCGCCCCGCGCAGGGCGAAGAGCGCCACCTCTTCCGCCGGATCCGTCTCGCCTTCGAAGCGGACGATCTCGTCGATCTCGAGGTCCTCGGGGGCGAAGGATTCGCCGCTGTCGACCGCCCGCAGCTCCCCGCAGCGCGCGCGCAGCGAGTGCCGGAACCCCCTCGCCTCGAGTCGCTCGATCGCGTTCGCGAGAGATTCGAGAGCCATGACAAGCCCTCCTCTGCCAATCTAACGCACCGGCTCGGATCGCCATCTACGGAGGAGGACCAGGCCGTGGCGAACGCGCGCTGGCAGGTCGGCGAGTACAGGGTTGCGAGCGTGGTCGAGGATCAGATTGCGGGCATCCCGCCGGAATTCTTCTTCCCCGACGCCCGCGCCGACGCCGTTGCGAAGCACGCGTGGCTCGTGCCCGACTTCGCCGACGCCTGCGGCCGCGTGCATCTGCGCGTGCAGGCCTTCGTGATCGAGGGCCGCGGGCGCTGCGTCGTCGTCGATCCCTGCGTCGGCAACGGGAAGAAGCGGCCGCAACCCTTCTGGAACGAGAGGAACTGGCCCTTCCTCGAGCGCTTCGCCGAGGCCGGCTTCGAGCCGTCGCGCGTCGACACCGTCGTGCACACGCATCTCCATTCGGACCACGTCGGCTGGGACACGCATCTGCGTAACGGCGCCTGGGTGCCGACCTTCGCGCGCGCTCGGCACCTCTACACCGCGCGCGAGCTCGAGTGGTGCCAGCGCGGCGGGAATCCGGGAATCGACGGCGTGTACGAGGATTCGATCGCGCCGATCGTCGCGGCCGGCCTCGCCGACGCCGTGCCCGAGGACGCTGACCTCGGCGGCGGGCTCCGGCTCGAGCCGACGACCGGCCACACGCCTGGCCACGTGTCGCTGTGGATCGAGTCGAAGGGCGAGAAAGCGCTGATCTCCGGCGACTTCATCCACCACCCGGTGCAGTGCGCGGAGCCGCACTGGAAGGAGATCGGCGACGACGACGACGAGCTCGCGCGCGCGACGCGACGGCGCATGCTCGAGCGGGCGGCGCACACCGGGGCGCTCTTCCTCGGCACCCACTTCGCGACGCGTCCCGCCGGCCGCATCCGCGCCGACGGCGCCGCGTTCCGCTTCCTGCCCGTAGACTGAGGAGATTCGATGACAGCGAGCAGCCGCATCCGCTTCCCCGAGCTCGGCATCTACCTCTTGCCGGGCCACACCGACCGGCCGGCCGACGTGCTCGACGAGGTCCGCGACGCCGAGTCGCTGGGCCTCGGCTCGGCCTGGATCTCGGAGCGCTTCGACGTGAAGGAGGTCGGCGCGCTCTCGGGCGCGGCGGCGGCGATCACCTCGCGCATCTGGATCGGCACCGGCGTGACCAACGTCGACACGCGACACCCGCTGGTGCTGGCGAGCCTCGCCACCACGATGAGCCGCCTCTCGGGCGGCCGCTTCGCGCTCGGCGTCGGGCGTGGCATCGGCATCCGCTCCGGGATGATGGGGCTCGCGCCGGTCACGAACGCGAAGCTCACCGAGTTCGCGTCGCTGATGCGGCGCCTCTGGGCCGGCGAGCGCGTGGTGGGTCACGACGGCGCGCTCGGAAAGTTCCCGTACCTGCACCAGGCCGCGTGGATGAAGGAGTCGATCCCGCTGCTGATGACGGCCTTCGGCGAGAGGAGCCTCGAGTTCGCCGGGAGCGTCTTCGACGGCGTGATCCTCCACACCTTCATGAGCGACGAGGCGGTCTCGCGCGCGGTCGCGCTCGTGCGTCGCGGCGCCGAGAAGGCCGGGCGCGATCCGGCGAAGGTGTTGGTCTGGACCGTGCTCGCGGTCGCCTGCGACGCGAGCGAGGAGCGGCAGCTGAAGCTCATCACGGCGCGCATGGCGACCTATCTCCAGGCGCCGCAGTACGGCGAGCTCCTCTTCGCGATCAACCGCTGGGACCCGGCCGGCCTCGCGCGCTTCCGCGCGAGTGAGGTCGTCCGCTCCGTCCCGGGCGGCATCGACAGCGCCGCGACCCCCGAGCAGCTTCGGCGCATCCGCGAGCTGATGCCAGAGGAGTGGCTGCCGGCGGCGGTCGGCAGCCCCGCGCAGTGCGCGCGCCGCATCGAGGACCAGTTCGCGGCGGGCGCGGACGGGGTGATCCTGCACGCGAGCCCCGCGCGCGAGGCCGCGCCCGCGGTGGAGGCCTACGCGAAGATTCGCCCCGCGGCGCGCGCCGCTGCACGCAGCCCGCGACCGGCCTAGCTCCGATCTTCGCTCGCCTTCGGCTCGCTGCGCGCCGCGCTTCGCTCGACTTGCTACAGCCGTAGACAGACCGACTTCGTCTCGGTGTAGAGCTCGAGCGCGTCGTGGCCCATCTCGCGCCCCCAGCCCGACTGCTTGTAGCCACCGAAGGGCAGCGCCGCGTCGAAGATGTTGTAGCAGTTGATCCAGACGGTCCCGGCGCGGAGTTGTCGCGCGATGCGGTGCGCGCGGCCGACGTCGCGCGTCCAGACGGCGCCGGCGAGGCCGTAGATCGTGTCGTTCGCCGCGGGCAGCACCTCGTCCTCCTTCGTGAAGGGGATCGCGGCGACGACCGGCCCGAAGATCTCCTCCTGGATCACCTTCATCTGCGGCTTCGTGTCGACCATCACCGTCGGCGCGACGAAGTAGCCCTTGTCGCCAACGCGCTTGCCGCCTGCGACCGCACGCGCGCCCTCGCGCGCGCCGGACTCGAGGTAGCCGGTCACGCGCTCGAGCTGCTCCTGCGAGACGAGCGGGCCCATCTCGGTGGTCGGATCGAGTCCGGGGCCGAGCTTGATCTTCTTCGCGCGGGCGGCGACCCCCTCGACGACCTTGTCGTAGATCTTCTTCTCGACGAAGAGGCGCGAGCCGGCGACACAGCACTGTCCGTGGTTGAAGAAGATCGCGTTGGCGGCGCCGTCGATCGCGAGATCGAGATCCGCGTCGGCGAGCACCACGTTCGGCGACTTCCCGCCGAGCTCGAGCGAGACCTTCTTCAGGTTGCCAGCGGCGGCCTGCACGATCAGCTTTCCGACTTCGGTCGAGCCCGTGAAGGCGATCTTGTCGACGGCCGGGTGCCCGGCGAGCGCGGCGCCGGCCGTCTCGCCGTAGCCGGTCACGACGTTGAGGACGCCGGGCGGGAATCCGGCCTCGGTCGCGAGCTCGGCCAGGCGCAGCGCCGAGAGCGGCGTCTGCTCCGCAGGCTTCAGCACGATCGTGCAGCCGGTCGCGAGCGCCGGCCCGATCTTCCAGATCGCCATCAGCAGCGGGAAGTTCCACGGGATGATCTGGCCGACGACGCCGACCGGCTCGCGCAAGGTCCACGCGACGTGGCCCGGCACGGAGATCGGGATCGTCGAGCCCTGGATCTTCGTGGCCCAGCCCGCGAAGTAGCGCAGGCAGTCCGAGGAGAGCGGGATGTCGGCCGCGCGCGCGACGGTGATCGGCTTGCCGTTGTCGAGGCTCTCGAGCGCGGCGAGCTCGTCTCCGTGCGCGTCGATCCCGTCGGCGAGCTTCCAGAGCAGGCGCCCGCGCTCGGAGGGTGTCATCGCGGGCCACGGGCCCGACTCGAAGGCGCGGCGCGCCGCGCGCACCGCGCGCTCGATGTCCTCGCGCTCGCCTTCGGGAACCTGCGCGAGCACCTCGCCGGTCGCAGGGTTGTAGGTCGGGAAGGTCTTGCCCGACGCGGCGGCGACGAACTTGCCGTCGATCAGCATCTGATGGCGGCGTGCGACGAAGCTCTGGACCTCGGAACGGATCTCGGGTGCGGCGGACATGCTGGATCCTCCGTGGAGTGCGGCGCGGGAGACGGGCGCCGCGATGAGCTGGATTCTACCCCCCGCCCCGCCGGCTCGCGTACTCTCCCCGGATGCGAAGCCGGTCCTCGCTCCTCGTCGCCGCGGCGCTGGCGGTGGCTCCGTTCGCGTGCTCGCGCGAGAGCGCGCCCCCGCCTCCGCCGCCTGAGCCCGCGGCGGCCGAGACTCCCCCGAGCGGCGAGGCGCCGACGAAGGCCGAGCTCGAGCAGAGGCTCGACGACTATCTCGGCCGCGAGAAGCAGAACTACGGACGCGAGGCGCGCGACGAGCTCGACGCGAAGCAGCGCGCCGACCTCGACATCCCCGTGCCTCCCGTCGACTCGATCGAAGTGGAGAAGCCCGACCTGAAGGTGCCGGCTCCGGAAGAGCCGGCCGAGCGCCCGTAGAGCACGCCGCGAGCATGCCCGCGTCGCGAGAGAGGCTGGGGCTCGGCTTCGCCGGGCTGTGCGCGCTGAACGGCGCGTTCGTGCCGGCCTTCGCGGTGCTGACCACCGCGCGCGCCGACGCCCTCTTCGTCGCGAGCGCGTCGAGCCTCTTTGCCGCCACCGCCGCTCTCGTCGTGCTCGCGCTCCGCGGCGAAGTCGGCGTGCTCGTGCGTCGCGACCAGGGTCCGTGGCTGATGCTCATCGGACTCCTCGGCACCGCGCTCGCTCACGCGCTCTTCTTCCTCGGCGCCGAGCGCACGAGCGCGATCGAGACCGCGCTCTGCGTGCAGGTCGAGCCGGTCTACTCCCTGATCTTCTCGCGTCTCTTCCTCGGACACGCCGTCACGCGACGACGCCTGCTCGCGGCCGGGGTCGCGCTATCCGGCATCGCGCTTGCGATCGGCGCGCACCGGGCGCGCCTCGGCGCCGGCGTGCTGCTGCTGCTCGCGACGCCGCTCTGCTGGCAGAGCTCGCACATCGTCGTGCTGCGAAAGCTGCGCGGCATCTCGCCGCCGGTGCTGACCGGCGCACGCTACGTCTACGGCGGTCTCCTGCTCTCGCTCTTCTTCACGGGGCGCGCGCTCGCCGGGTCGCCTGGCGCACACTTTCCGGCGCGCGACGTCCTGCGCGAGCTGCTCCCGCTGCTCGCGCTGCAAGGCGTGATCCTCGCCTATGTCGGGACCAACCTCTGGTACCAGGCGATCTCGCGTCTCGACCTCGCGCGCACGACCGCGATCGTCGTGCCGTCGATCCCGTTGCTCTCGTTCGGCGCGAGCTTCCTGCTGCTCGGCGAGGTCGCGACGCCGACGCAGTGGGCGGGCCTCGCGCTGACCGCCGTCGGCGTGCTCACCTTCGTGACGGGCCCCGAGGCGCTGCGACCCGGCGAGCACATCCCGGCTCCGACGGCGCCGCTCCTCACGCCGACGCCGGAGGTCGAACGCGAACGCCGCGCGGGCTAGCAAGCGCTCGCGCAGCGAGCGCGCGCAGCGAGCCGCAGGCGAGCGAAGTTCAGAACTAGCCCGCGCGCGTGGAAGTCGAGGAAGTCGTGGAGGCGCAAACGTGCGAAGCCCTATACGAAGTGGGCCAGCCACTCGGCGAGCGGCACCGAGAAACCCGCCGCGTTGCGGTGTCCGCCGCCGCCGTAGCGGCTCGCCAGCGACGAGACCTCGAAGTCGCCGATCGAGTAGATCGAGACGTCGACGCGCGAGCCGACCATGCGGTAGACCGCGCCGACGCGCGGGCCGAAGGCCGCGCGCTCGGCCAGCGCGTGCCCGATGTGGCTGCGGTGGTGGAGCGAGTTGACGGCCTCCATCTGCACCTTGCCGACGCGCAGCGGATGCGCGAAGCGCAGCGCACGCTCGACGTCGGTGCGCATGGCGCGCAGGATCGGCTCGCCCTCGTTCGCCAGCTCCTGCCACGGCCGTCGCACGAGCTCGTCCCACACCTCGAGCTCGCGCGGGTAGCTGCCGATCGCGACGTTGACGGCCAGCGAATCGGGCAGCTTCCACACCCACAGGTCCTGGTCCTCGACGTAGCGGAGCAGATCGGGCTCCGGCTCGTCGCGGTGGAAGTAGCGCCACGCGAGCACGGCGCCCGAGTGCTCGAGGTCGAAGATCACGTGGTGGCCGCGTCCGGCCATGAAGATCGGGAGCTGTGGATCCGACTCGAAGTGCTGTCGCGCCGACCAGTGGTGGTCGAGCACGACCACCTCGTCCGCGACCTCCGCGAGGTCGCGGAGCTGCGCGTTCGGCAGCGCGATGTCCGCGAAGACCACGAGGTCGCCCTCGTGCGCGAGCGGATCGAAGCCGTCGTCGTGGCCGCGCGCGACGAGTCGCCCGCGCGAGCCCCACGCGCGCCACGCGGAGTAGGCCGCGCCGAAGCCGTCGGGGCAGCCGGCGTGGTAGTAGCAGGTGCGCACGTGGGCGAGCGTAGCAGCGGAGCGCTCGGCGAAGGTCACGCAGCCGCCTCTTCCAGGCGCTCGCCCGCCGCCTTCGCGCGCTCGCGCAAGCTGGCCTCGTCGCGCGCGAGGTGTCGCATCGCGAGCAGCAGGAAGCCGCAGGCGGCGACGTCCAGGATGAGCGCCATCCGCATGGCCATCGCCAGGTCGCCGGTCCACACGGAGAGCCGCCCGATGGTGTAGGGGCCGAGCGCCAGGCCAATGAAAGTGATGAAGAGGATGTAGAAGGCGGCCGCGACCGCGCGCATGCGCGGCAGCACGAGGTCCGCGATCGTCGAGGCGCCGGCTCCGATCCACATCGAGACCAGGATGCTGATCGGGAAGTTCAGGATGTAGACCGTGCGCGCGCTGTCGGTGCCGAGGAGCCAGAGGATGAGCGGCAGCGGCGCCGTTGCGGTGACGAGCCCGACCTGGAGGCGTCCCACCACCGAGCGACGGCGCAGGCGGTCCGCGAGCATTCCGCCGGAGGTCACACCGAGGAATCCGGCGAGCGCCGCCGAGAGACCGGCGATCGTGCCGACCTGCGCGCTCGTCTGTTTGAGGTCGCGAATCAGGTGGATCGGCACCCAGAAGCCGAGCCCGTAGCTGACGAAGGCGACCGAGGCGAAGCCGAGCGACGCATAGCGAAAGGCGCGGCTGCCGAGGATCAGCTCGGCAGCCGGCGGATCGCGCAGCCGCAAGCTCTGCACCCACGAGCAGGCGGAGTAGATGCCGAGGCCGAGCGCGGCCCACTGCGCGACGCTGCCGGTCCAGCGGATCAGCACCGCGGCGCCGAGCGCGATCGCGGCGGCGGTCGCGAGGTTGCGCACGACGCCGCGCGCGCCCGCGCCGAGCACGACGAGATTCCAGAGCGTGAAGGGCGGCAGCACCGCGCGCAGCTCACGCATCGCCTCGCGGAAAGGATGCGGCTCGCTCGCGCTGACCACGCCGTCCTGCGCGCCGCGCACCGGCTCGCGCAGCGAGCGCACCCACAGCGCGATCGCGAGGCCCGGGAGACCCACCGCGAGATACGCGGCCTGCCAGCCAGTGAGTCCGAAGGGCGCCTGTCCGGATGGCCACGCCGCGTTCCAGCGGTCGACGATCTGCCCGCCGATCGCGAGCCCGAGACCCGCGCCGATGTAGATGCCGCTCGAGTAGATCGCGAGCACCGTCGCGCGCAGGCGCGCGGGGAAGGAGTCCGCGAGCATCGAGAAGGCAGCCGGCGTCGCGCTCGCCTCGCCGACCCCGACACCGATTCGCGACGACGCGAGCTCGGGAAAGTTGCGCGAGAGGCCCGAGAGCGCCGTCATCGCCGACCAGAAGGCCAGCCCCCACGCGATCAACGTGCGTCGGTCCCACACGTCGGCGAGGCGTCCGAGCGGAATGCCGAAGATCGCGTAGAAGACCGCGAAGGCGGTGCCGTAGAGGAAGCCGATCTGGCTGTCGTCGATGTGGAGATCGGCTTTGATCTGCTCGGCCAGGATCGAGATGATCTGGCGATCGAGGAAGTTCAGCACGTAGACGACGACGAGGACGCCGAGCACGTAGCGCGAGTAGCCGAGGCTCGGCGCGGCGGGAGTTCGTCGTCGGATCACGCGCGGTCCATTCTATGAGGAAGCGGCGCCGCGGGGGAAGCGCCGTCGCAGACGCCGCGGCTGGGGTAGGTTCGGCACACTCGGAGCCGCCGTTGCTTCCCCCCGTCACCGCCTTTGCCCTGCGCGAGCTCGCGCCCGCGCCGGACGTGCTCGCGCTCTACGCGCGGCTGCGAAGCGGCGTCGCGCCCTGGCTGCTCGAGAGCGCGCTGGCCGATGCGCGCCTCGGACGCTTCCACTTCCTCGGCGCGGATCCCTGGTGCATCGCGCGTGTCTTCGGGAGCCGCGTGGAGATCGAGCGGCGTCGCGGGCCGGACGGCCGCGCGACGAGCGAGCGAAGCGCGTTCGAGGGCGATCCGTTCGTCGTGTTGCGCGCGCTGCGGCCGCACCGGCCGGAATGCGCGCCGCCGCCCTTCCCGTTCGCGGGCGGGTTGGTCGGCTGGCTCGGCTACGAGCTCGCCGCGCACTGCGACGCGCCTGAGCTTCGCTCGCGCGACGACCTCGGACTGCCGGACGCGCTCCTTCTCGGCGTCGACCGCTGCGTCGCGATCGAGCGCGCGAGCGGACGCGCGTTTCTCTGCGCGCTCGGATTCGGCGACGACCTCGCCTCGGCGCGCGCGCGCGCGGAAGCCGGGCTCGATACGCTGGAGCATGCGCTCGCCGCGCCGTGCGAGAGCGAACGCGCGGATGCGAGCGTCGCGCCGGTCGCGCGCGTGCGCACGAGCGCGCCGCCCCCCGCGCTCGACACGGGCGCCTACGCGAAATCCGTCGACGCGATCCTCGAGGAGATCGCCGCAGGCCGCGTCTACCAGGCCTGCTTCACGCAGCGCTGCGAGCACGCCTTCGAGGGCGATGCATTCGCGCTCCACTGCGCGCTCCGCCGCGTGAACCCCGCGCCCTTCGCGGCGTGCCTCGAGCTGCCGGAGGTCTCGCTCGCGGGCTCGTCGCCCGAGCGCTTCCTGCGCGTCTCGCGCGGCGGCGAGGTCGAGAGCCGTCCGATCAAGGGAACGCGGCCGCGTGGGTCGACACCGGAGCGCGACGAGGCGCTCCGCGCGGAGCTCCTCGCCTCGCCGAAGGAGCGCGCCGAGAACCTGATGATCGTCGACCTCGTCCGCAACGACCTCGGCCGCGTGTGCGAGACGGGCAGCATCCACGTGCCGGAGCTCTTCGCGGTCGAGCCCTATGCGTCGGTCTTCCAGCTCGTGTCGAGCGTGCGCGGCCGCCTGGCGCGCGGTCGCGACGCCTTCGACGCCGTGCGCGCCTGCTTCCCGCCGGGCTCCATGACCGGCGCGCCGAAGCGCGCCGCGATGCGGCTTCTCGATCGGCTCGAGGGCGTGCGCCGCGGCGTCTACTCGGGCGCGCTCGGTTACTTCGACGCCTGGGGCGGCGTAGACCTCTCGGTCGTGATCCGCAGCATCGTGCTCGCGCGCGGCCGCGCGTGGCTCCACGCGGGCGGCGGCATCGTCGCGGACTCGCTGCCCTTCGCCGAGCACGCCGAGGCCGAGCAGAAGCTCGCGCCGCTGCTGCGCGCGCTGGAAGAAGCGGAGCGCCGCAAGGAGGCCGACGCAAAGTCGGCCGACGCGCAGCGAGGCGAAGCCGAGCGAAGGCCGGTAGCCCAAGCGCGAGCGATCAGCGAGCGCGAAGGCCCGGCAGAACCAGCCAGATGACGTGCGAGAGCGCGACGTAGACGGTGTACGTCACCGCGGCCGGTCGGATCCAGGGCCGCGCGCGCCAGAAGCCCCAGGCGCCCGTCGCGAAGATCAGCCAGTGGAGCGGCGCGCTCCAGCGCGCCGCTGCGCCGTGCAGCTCGAAGCCGCCCCACACCTCGACGTCGCGCACGTGCGGCACGAAGAGATCACGGTACGCGAGGAAGACGACGGTCAGCGCGCAGAAGACCGCCATCGCGGCCATCCACGCCGGCCGCGCGCGCGGCGCCTGCGGCGTCCGCGAAGCTGTTACGTTGCCCGAAGCGAGAGGAGGACTGCTCATGCCCGACAACCCCCCGAAGAACATGCCCCGCATCAGCCCGTATCTCTATTACCAGGACGTGGCCCGGGCGCTCGACTGGCTGTCGCGAGCCTTCGGCTTCCGTGAACGCATGCGCATGCCGGGCCCGGACGGCGGGATCATGCATGCCGAGATGGAGTGCGCCGAGGGCGTGATCATGCTCGGCCGCCCCGGCCCCCACTACAAGAACCCGAAGACCCTCGGCCAGGCGACGCAGAGCCTCTACGTCTACGTGGACCAGGTAGACCGCCACTTCGAGCGCGCCCGGGTCGCCGGCGCGACGGTGCTCGAGAAGCCCACCGATCAGTTCTACGGGGATCGGCGCTACGGTGTCGAGGACCCGGAAGGGCACCAGTGGTACTTCGCGGAGCACGTGCGCGACGTGGCTCCGGAGGACATGAAGCCGCCGGCGTAGAAGGCAGCCGGGGGCTCAGGCCCTGTCGGACAGCTCGCGCTCGACCGCGTCCCTCGAGTGCTTCAGGTCCGTGCCGTGGAGGCGGCGGTACGCCTTGATCGCGTCGATCTTGCGCTTCGCCGCGAGCGCGTCCTGGAGCTCGGCCTCGAGCCGCGCGCGCAGCTCGGGCGGAGGTGGACCGGTCGGACCGGGATCGCGCGCGGACAGCCAGAGGACGAGCGCGCCTCCGACACCCGCCGCCACGATCCACGTCACCATGGCGCGTCGCATCGGCCGCGCAGCAGGAGGTCTTGAGCCGGCCTACGTCCCGCCGCCCGTCCAGCCCTGGTGTCGCGCGGCCCGCTCCCGCAGCCACTCGGGACCGCCGAGGAGCTGCGCATCGACGTGCGCGCGCTTGTACCAGAGCTGGAGGTCGTGCTCGTCCGTGAAGCCGATCCCGCCGTGGACCTCGGTCGCGGTCCGCACGACGGACCGGCCGACGTCGGAGAGATGCGACTTCACCAGCGCGGACTGGAGCGGCGCCTCGGCCGGCGAGGCGTCGAAGGCGTGCGCCGCGTACCAGAGAAGCGAGCGTGCGGGCTCGATCTCGGCCGCCATCTCCGCGCACAGGTGCTTGACCGCCTGGAAGGTCGCGATCGCGCGCCCGAACTGCACCCGCTGCTTCGCGTAGCCGACCGCCATCGCGAGCGCGCGGTCGCAGCAGCCGAGCAGGTCGGCGGCGAGCGCGATCCGACCCGCGTCGAGCATGCGCTCGATGGTGTCGCCGGCGCCGCCGCGCGCGCCGATCCACGCGGCCGGTCTCGCGTTCTCGAAGACCAGCTCGCCGACGCGCCGCGTGCGGTCGAGCGTCGAGAGCGGCTGCACGCGCAGGCCCTCGGTGTCGCACGGCACGAGCGCGAGCGAGCCCGCGTCCGTCGCGACGAGGAAGGTGTCTGCGCACGGCGCGTCGATCGCGAAGAGCGTCTTGCCGGAGAGGCGATCGCCCTCCTCGCGGACGCCCGCGCCCTCGCGCCGCGACCAGCGCTCGTTCGCGGCGACCGAGAAGCAGGCGTCGCCCGTGGCGATGCGCGGCAGCCACTGCTTCGCGACGGCCGGGCTCGCCGACGCGAGCGCGAGCGGCGCCATCACCGCGGTGGAGAGGAAGGGCGTCGGTGCGGCGGCGAAGCCGAGGGCTTGCGCCACCACGACCGCGTCGAGCAGCGAGAGGCCGCTGCCTCCGAACGCCTCGGGCACGAGCACGCCTGAGGCGCCCTGCGCCGCGAGCGCGCGCCAGAGCGCCGCATCGTGACCCGACGGCGTCGCCGCGATCTCGCGCACGCGCGGCGTCGGCAGCTCCTTCTCGAGGAAGCCCGCCAGCGAATCGGCCAGCAGCCTCTGCTCGTCCGAGAGCCCGAAATCCATCTGCTTCTCGCTTCTTCCCAATTCGCGAGCAGGGTCATCTCTCTGAACTAACGCTCGGCTACACCTCGCTGCGCGCAACCGCTGCGCGGTTGCTTGCCTCTCTCGGCATCCCGAGGCCGCGCTCCGCGATGATGTTCTTCTGGATCTGCGCGGTGCCGCCGCCGATGATGAGGCCTAGCGAGAACATGTACCCGAAGAGCCAGCGGCCGTTGGCGCGCTCGTACGCCGAGCGCTGGTAGAGCATCCCGAGCTCGCCCATCGCGTCGAGCGCGAGCGCATTGATCTGGTGCGCGAGCTCGCAGCCGGTCAGCTTCACCACGAGCTGTGCGATGCCGGCCGACTCGCTGCGCAGCCGGCAGGTGAGCAGGCGCAGCGCGTGGTACTTCGCCGCCACGACGCGCGCCTGGAGGCGCACCAGCCGGTCGCGCAGCACGGGGCTCGCGAGCATCGAGACTCCGCTCTCCGTCTCCTGCTGCATCAGGCGCACGAGCCCGGCGAAGGCGGCCTCGAGCTGCGACGACGAGCCCAGCATGTTGCGCTCGTGGACGAGCGTCGCGTTGGCAATGCGCCAGCCCTCGCCGCGCTTCCCGACCAGATTCGCCTTCGGCACGCGCACGCCGTCGAAGAACACCTCGTTGAACTCGGCGCCGCCGGTCATCGTGCGGAGCGGCCGCACGCGGATGCCCGGTGTGCTCATCGGGATCAGCAGGTACGAGATGCCGGCGTGGCGCAAAGCCTCCGGCTCGGTGCGTACCAGGCAGAACATCATGTCCGAGTAGTGCGCGGACGACGTCCAGATCTTCTGGCCGGAAACGAGGAAGTCGTCGCCGTCGTCGACGCCGCGCGTCTGGAGGCTCGCGAGATCGGAGCCCGAGCCGGGCTCCGAGTAGCCCTGACACCAGATGATCTCACCGCGCAGCGTCGGCGCGATGTAGCGCTGCTTCTGCTCCTCGCTGCCGTGCTCGAGCAAGGTCGGCACCAGCATGTCGGGACCCTGACCGCCGAGCCCCGGCGGCAGCCCGGAGCGCGCGAACTCCTCGTCGAGGATGATGCGCGCGAGGAGATCCGGCTCCGCGCCGAAGCCGCCGTACGCCTTCGGGATGGTGCGAGCGGTGTAGCCGCGCTCGAGCAGCAGGCGCTGCCACGCGATCACCTCGGGAGTCGGGCGGCCGCCGGTTCCGCTGAAGCGCACGGGTGCCTGCGGCCGATGCGACTCGAGGAAGCCGCAGACCTCCTGGCGGAAGGCCTCGTACTTCGGGCCGTACTCGAGATCCATGGGGCCTCCGCGCGAGACCCATTTCGTATCACCTCGCGCGCCGCAGCGCGACGTCCGCCGACGGAGCGCGACTACGAGCTGCCGGCGTGCGCGCCAGCCGTGTCGGAGGGCAGCGCAGCCTCGGGCGGGCCCTCGCTCTCCGGCGGGAGTGCCTCCGGCGGCACGACCTCTCCGGGCTCACCGCCGCCGGTCGTGTCGACGACGGTGAGCCGCACGCGTGACGGCGCGATCTCCACCACGTCGACGCCGCTCGGACGCGTCACCTCGGCCGGGGAGATCTCGAACGAGCGCCGGCCGAGCCTCACGAGCAACGCGTCGATGCGCGCCTCGACGTTGCCCGACGCGAGCAGCAGATCGCGACGGCGCCCCGAGAGCGTCACCTCGACCTCTTCGGGCGACACCTTGTCGAGGCGGTACTCTTTCGGCAGGCGGTCGACCACGACGCGCGCCGGCAAGGTCACCTCGATCTTGCGCGAGCCCGGCACGAACACGAGCCAGAGCGCGAGCGCGATCGCCACCGCGACGCCGGCCTCGCGCCAGGCGACGATGTCGCGCCAGAGCGAGCGCGTCCCGGGCTCCGGCTCGCGCAGATCCGCGAGCGCGGCGAAGAGATCCTCCGGGCGCGCGAGCTGCACGAGGCGCCCGTCGCGCGCGATCGAGACCGTGCCGCGCTCCTCCGACACCACGATGCATACCGCGTCGCAGCGCTCCGCGAGCCCGAGCGCCGCCGCGTGCCGCGTGCCCACGGCGCCGAGCTGCTCGTGGTCCGCGGAGAGCGGGAGATGCGCGGCGAAGCGTTCGATCAGGCCGCCGCGCAGCACGACGGCGCCGTCGTGTCCGGGTGAGTGCGTGTCGAAGAGCGAGAGCAAGAGCGGCTCCGAGAGCCGTCCGCCGAGCGGGATGCCGCCCTCGAGATGGCGCTCGAGCGGCTCGTTGCGCGCGATCACGATCAGCGCGCCGGTGCGGCTCGCGGCGAGCCGCGCCACCGCGCGCGCCACGACGTCGAGCGCGTCGGGCGGCCGCTTGTCGCGGCTCTGACGCGAGCCGAGCGCGCCGATCTGCTCGAAGAAGCGGCGCAGGTCGTCCTGGAAGACGACGACCATCACGAGCACGAGCACCGCGAAGAAGGCCTGGAGGAGCGCGGCCGTGAGCTGGAGCGAGAGCCAGCGCGCGACGAGGTACACGCCGCCTAGCATCGCGAGGCCGAGCAGCGCGGGTTGCGCGCGCGTCCGCCGCAGATAGCGGAGCGCGAGCCAGACGAGCGCCGCGACCACGAGCACGTCGGCGAGGTCGACGAGGGCGAAATCCGGCACGCGATCCGTCACGACACCACCTCCTGCTCGAGCTCGCCGTGCGGCTCCGGCAGGCGATCGAGGCGCAGGCGCTTCACCCGCCGCCGCGCGACCTCGAGCACGGTCGCGCGCCACGGCCCGACCGTCGCGCTGTCGCCGCGCGCGGGCAGCCGGCCGAGCCGCGCCGTCACGTGACCTCCGATGGTGTCCTGATCCTCGTACTCCTCGTCCGCGAGCTCGAAGTCGAGGCGGTCGCAGATCTCGGGCAGCGACACGCGGCCGTTCACCTCGTAGGTGTTCTCGTCGAGTTTGAGGATGTCGCGCTGCTTCTCGTCGAACTCGTCGCCGAGAGGGCCCACGATCTCCTCGAGCGCGTCCTCGCGGAAGGCCAGGCCCGTCACCGTGCCGTGCTCGTCCACGACCGAGGCGTAGTGGTGCTGCTTCTGCTGGAGCTCGCGCAGGAAGTTCGCGAGCGACATCGTGTCGGGCACGAAGAGCTGCTCGCGCGCCAGTCGGCGCAGGTCGAGGATCTCGCCGCGCAGCACCGTGTCGAGCACGTCCTTCGCGTGCACGAAGCCGACGATCGTGTCGAGGCCGAACTCGCAGAGCGGAAAGCGGCTGTGCCCGCTCTCGCGCAGGATGCGGAGGTTGTCGTCGAGCTCGCGCTCGAGCGAGAGGAAATCGACGTCGGCGCGCGGCACCAGGATGTGTCGCACCTCCTTCTCGATCAGGCGAAAGACGTTCTCGGTGATCTCGAGCTCGCGCTCGGTGATCTCGCCGGTGCGCGCGGACAGCCAAAGGATGCTGCGGATCTCCTCGGCGCTGTGGCCGGGCTCGTGGATCGCGCCGGCGGGCACGCCGGCCAGGCGCAGCATCGCGTTCGAGAGCCCGTTCAGCGCGGAGATGAACGGGCCGAAGACGGAGCTGAAGGCGCGCAGGAACCAGGCCGTGCGCAACGCCGTACTCTCCGCGTAGCGCAGCGCCCACATCTTCGGCGTCTGCTCGCCGAGCGTCATGTGGAGCGACGTGATCAAGGCGAAGGCCAGCGCGATCGAGACCCACGGCAGCCCCGGCGCAGCCGGCGAGAGCTCGATGCCGACGCCGCGCGCAGCCGCGATCAGCAGCACCGAGACGGCGGGCTCGCCGAGCGCACCGAGCGCGAGGCTCGCGAGCGTGATGCCGAGCTGACACGCCGAGAGGTAGCGGTCGAGGTGCGCGAGCACGTGCTGGAGCGCAGCCGCGCGCCGGCTGCCCTCGGCCGCCAGCGTCTCGATGCGCGACGCGCGCGCCTTCACCAGGGCGAACTCCGCCGCCACGAAGAGCGCGTTCAGCGCGACGAAGAAGAGCGTGGCGCCGAGGCGCCAGAGCACCCCGAAGAGATCGAGCGTGGGGCCGGGCTCCGTCACCGCCCGCGACCGGCCGGCGCTCCCGCCGGCGTGTCCGCCATCGCCGCGGCGGCGCAAAGCCCTGCCAGCAGCAGAGCGGACGCCTTCCCGATCATCGGGGCCAAGCATCGCGCGCACCGCGCGCGGTAGCCAGCGCGGTAGACTGGCTCGCTCTGCGCATTTCCAGGAGGCACGTCATGGGACCGCTGCGCGGCATCCGCATCCTCGAGCTCGCGGGCATCGGGCCCGGTCCTTTCGCGGGCATGATGCTCGCCGACATGGGGGCGGAGGTGCTGCGCATCGATCGCAGCCAGTCCCTGCGCGACCCGGTGCCGGCGCGCCCGTCGCCCGACGTGCTCGGCCGCGGGCGCCGGAGCTGCGCCTTCGACCTGAAGCACCCCGACGCGCGCTCGGCGGTGTTGCGCCTGGTCGAGCGCGCCGACGGCCTGATCGAGGGCTTCCGCCCGGGCGTGATGGAGCGCCTCGGGCTCGGCCCCGACGTCTGCCTCGAGCGCAATCCGCGCCTGGTGTATGGCCGCATGACCGGCTGGGGCCAGGAGGGGCCGCTGGCGCAGGCCGCGGGACACGACATCAACTACATCGCGCTCGCCGGTGCGCTCGATCACATCGGGCGCGCGGGCGAGCCGCCGCTGCCGCCGCTCAATCTGGTCGGCGACTTCGGCGGCGGCGGCATGCTGCTCGCGTTCGGCATGGCCTGCGCGCTCGTCGAGCGCGGCACGAGCGGCAAGGGCCAGGTGGTGGACGCCGCGATGGTCGACGGCGCGGCCGTGCTGATGGCGATGATGCACGGCCTGCGCAGCATGGGCATCTGGCGCGACGAGCGGGGCACCAACCTGATCGACACCGGCGCACCTTTCTACGAGGTCTTCGCGACGCGCGACGGGAAGTACGTGTCGGTCGGCGCGATCGAGCCCCAGTTCTACGCCGAGCTCTGCCAGAAGCTCGGGCTCTCGGGCGAGCCGTGGTCGAAGCAGAACGACCGCGCGCAGTGGCCGGCGCTGAAGCAGAAGCTCGCGGCGATCTTCGCCACGAAGACGCGAGCCGAGTGGTGCGAGCTGCTCGAGGGCAGCGACGCCTGCTTCGCGCCGGTGCTCTCGATGGGCGAGGCGCCGCAACACCCGCACAACGCGCTGCGCAGGACCTTCGTCGAGCACGCAGGGGTCGTGCAACCGGCGCCGGCGCCGCGCTTCTCGCGTACCGGCTCGGAGCTCACGCGGCCGCCTGCCCACGCGGGCCAGCACACCGACGAGGCGCTGCGCGACTGGGGCTTCGACGCCGAGGAGATCCGCAAGCTGCGCGAGGCGGGCGCGGCTCGCTAGTGCAAGCCGCCGAAGCCGGCGCGCGCAAGCCCGAAGGGCGCGCAGCGAGGCGAAGCCGAGTGAGTCGGTCGGGCGAGCCGCAGGCGAGCGAAGTATCAGCAGACGGACGCGGTTCGTCAGGGATCGATGTGGACCCGCGCCGTCGGGGCACCGCCCGGCTGGCCGCGCCGCAGCAGCAGCACGAGCGGCAGCGAGACCAGCATCACCATCAGGATGAAGCGGTAGGCGTCGTTGAACGAGAGCGCCATCGCCTGGTGTTGCAGCGTTCCGCCGATCGCGCGGTGCGCCGCGTCGAGCGCGGAGCTCGCGTCGAGCCCGCGCGACTGGAACATCGTCTGGAGCGCGGCCTCGCGCTGCTGCGTGAGCGGCGAGAGCGTGCTCACGCTCTCCGCCAGATAGGCGCTGTGCACCCGCTGGCGGTGGTCGAGCATCGTGCCGAGCACCGCGATGCCGAAGCTCCCGCCGAGCTGTCGGAACAGGTTGTAGAGGCCGGCGGCCTTCGAAACGTCGGCCGGAGGCATCATGCGAAGCGTTGCCGTCGAGAGCGGCACGAACATGAGTCCCATGGCGAACCCGCGCGCGATCTGCGCCGGAAGCACGTCGCTCCAGCCCGACAGGTGGTTCCAGTGCATCATCGAATTCAGCGCGAGCGTGAAGAAGCCGGCTCCGACGAAGTAGAGCGGCGCCATGCCGACCTTCCAGACCAGGCGCCCGGCGGTGAACATCGCCACGGCCGTCGCCATGCTTCCCGGCAGCATCGCCATGCCGGTCTGCCAGGCCGTCCAGCCGAGGAGATTCTGCGCGAAGACGGGGAAGAGGAAGATCAGCCCGAAGAGGCCCACGCTCATCGCGACGCCGAGCAGGCAACCGACGCTCAGGTTGCGGTAGCGCAGCACGGAGAGGTCCACGATCGGCTCCGGGGTCGTGAGCTCGCGCCAGATGAAGAGCACGATCGAGACCGCCGCGACGCAGACGAGCGTCGTGATCAGGCTGCTCTCGAACCAGTCGAGCCGGTGGCCGCGCTCGAAGACCGTCTGGAGCGCGCCGACGCCCACCACGAGCAGCACGATGCCCGCGTAGTCCACGCTCTTCGTGCGGCGGATGTGCTCGTACGGCGGGTTCTCGAGGAAGAGCGCGCACATCGCCGCCGCGCCCAGACCGAGCGGAACGTTGATGTAGAAGACCCACGGCCACGAGAAGTGGTCGAGGATCCAGCCGCCGAGCGTCGGTCCGAGCGAGGGGCCTAGCATCGCGCCGACGCCGAAGAGTCCCTGGCCGAGGCCCTGCCGCTGGGGCGGGAAGGTCTCCACCACCACCGTCTGCGCGGTCGCCACGAGCGCGCCGCCGCCGAGCCCCTGGATCACGCGGAAGGACACGAGCTCTCCGAGCGAGGTCGAGATTCCGCACAGCGCCGAGGCCGCGACGAAGATCAGGATCGACGTCGTGGTGTAGCGCTTGCGCCCGAAGCGCCCCGACAGCCAGCTCGTCATCGGGATGATGATCACGTTCGAGACGATGTAGCCGGTCACCACCCAGCCGATCTCGTCGATCGTCGCGCCGAGGTTTCCCATCATGTCGGGCAGCGCGACGTTGACGATGCTGGTGTCGATCAGCTCGAGGATCATCGCCAGCATCACGGCGATCATCACCATCCATTGTCGGAAGCCGATCCGAAGGTCCTCGGCCGGCGCCGCGACGGCGGCCTGCGCGGTCGACGACGCGGCCGGCGCCCGGGGCAGCGCGTCAGCGGTCGCCGACACGGACCGACACCAGCGCGGAGAGGCCCATCGGCAGCCGCTTCGGATCGAGCGCATCGCTGCGATGGTCGTCCGCGTCGCAGCCATCGAGCGCGATGCGCACCGGCACGCGCTGCACGACCTTGGTGAAGTTCCCGGTGGCGTTGTCGGGCGGGAGCAGCGCGTACTTGGCGCCGGTCGCCGGCGAGAGGGACTCGACGTGGCCTTCGCAGGCGTGATCCGGGAACGCATCGATCTCGACCTGCGCCACGTCGCCGACGCGCATGCGCCCGATCTGGGTCTCCTTGAAGTTCGCGGTCACCCAGGCGGCCTCGTCGCGTGCCAGCGCGAGCAGCGGACGCCCCGGCGCCACGTTCTCGCCGAGCTGCACGCTCTTTTGGCCGATCGTGCCGTCGTTCGGCGCCGTGATGACCGTGTAGGAGAGCGCCAGCTCGGCCTCGTGCAGCGCGGCCTCCGCCTGGCGCAGCGGCGCCTCGTTGACGAGGACGGCTCGCTCCGCCAGCACGCGCTGCTCGAGCGCGCGCACGCGCGCCTCGGCGGCGTCGCGCGCGGCCGTCGCGTTCTCCGAGAGCTGCTCGCTCGTCACGCCGCGCGCCTTCAGATCCTCGGCGCGCCCGGCCTCGCGCCGCGCGCGCTCGAGCTCGATCACCGCCGCGCGCTGCTCGGCCTC
>Ga0335082_10001391_pt1 | contig 25768 bp, 30 predicted proteins | sample Lox_Sample_41_FD_206718 | JGI IMG/M metagenome (GOLD analysis project Ga0335082, IMG submission 206718) | Soil microbial communities from Loxahatchee National Wildlife Refuge, Florida, United States - Lox_Sample_4.1 | ecosystem: Environmental > Terrestrial > Soil > Wetlands | place: USA... | reverse complement strand
GGGTCCCCGTCGATCAGCACGAGGAGCACCGGCGTGGTGCTGTAGACGATCCGCGGCGGGTCGTTCTTGAGCGGCACCGCGTTTCCCTTCTTCTCGGCCTGCACGATCGCGAGGTTCGCCTGAATTCTCGCGAGCGAGACCGTCTTCTGGCGCGCGACCAGACCTCGAATCATCGCCTGGTAGTCCCCTTCGTGCTCGGTGTCGCCGGGGAAACTCACCCGAGTGATCTCGATGTCGTCCAGGGTGACCAGGCCGGCCTCCTTGTCGATCTCGGTCCGCGCGTGGATCCAGGCCACGCCGTAGGTCGTGCGGGGCTTCGGCTCGCCCGCGACCCTCGTCTCGACCTGCACCGCCGCGCGCGACTCGAACTCGTCGCCCTCCAACTTCTCGACCTGCGGCGTGTAGATCGTCAGGGTGGCGTCGCCCTGCTGCACGACGCGCGGCCAGCCGCGGGCTTGTCCCGACTCCGGAGACGCGCCCGAGTCGGTGCCCGAAGACTCCTGCGCCCGGGCTGCCGAGAGGATCGACGCGAAGAGGAGAGCCGCGGCTCCCGCCGTTCCGACTCGCTTTGCGATCCTCATCGAGCCACCCCCGAAACGATCCCAGGCACCCGAGTCTATGCGAGACGGAAAGAAAGGGTCGCTACTTCGCTTCGGGCTTCAATTTGAGGGCGACGGAGTTCATGCAGTAGCGTTGCCCCGTCGGCTCGGGCCCGTCCTCGAAGACGTGGCCGAGATGCCCGCCGCAGCTCTTGCAGAGAACCTCCGTACGAGTCATCCAGAGGCTGCGGTCCTCCCGAGTTTCGACGCTGTCATCGTTCAAGGGCGCCCAGAAGCTCGGCCAGCCCGTGCCGGAATCGAACTTGGTCTCCGAAGCGAACAAGGGGTTGCCGCACGCCGCGCAGGCGTAGGTCCCCTTTTGCTTGGTCTCGTGATACTCGCCCGTGAAGGGGCGCTCGGTCCCCTTCTCGCGCAGCACGCGGTACTGCTCGGGAGTCAGGGTCTGCCTCCAATCGGCGTCGGTCTTTTCCACTTTGGTTCCTTTCGGTGAGCCGCTCGGGCTCCGGTTCGAGACCCCGAAATACCCCTCCGGCAGGGGTTTGGATTCCGGAGAGCGCCGCCCTTCAGATGCCCTTGAGGAATCGGCAGACCGCCGCAATCCCTTCCGCACGGTTCTCGGCCTCCGTCCGGCCGGAGCTCGCCCGGGGCTTCCACGAATGATCGCCGTCTTCGAGCCAGTGGATCTGGATCTGCGCCGAGAGGGTGTAGCCGGCCACTTCGTCCCGCGTTCCGAAAGGATCCCGCGTGCCCTGAACGGTCAACGCGGGCGTGCGGAGCGTCTCCAAGTGCTTCGTCCGGAGCTTTTTCGGCTGGCCGGGCGGATGGAAGGGGTAGCCCAGGCAAACGAGGCCGCGAACCCCGGCCTCGTCGGCGACCATGCTGGCGATGCGCCCGCCCATCGACTTGCCCCCGACCGCCAGCCGCGCCCCGCCGCCCAGGAGAGCGATCGCCTCGAGCCAGCACTGCCGCAGCACCGGCTCCCGATCCGGCGCCCCGCGCTTGCCCCCGGTGCGCCGGGCCCGCATATACGGAAACTCGAACCGCGCCACACGAAAGCCCTCGGCGGCCACACCCGACGCGACCGCATTCAGGAACGGCGAGTCCATCGGGCCCCCCGCGCCATGCGCGAGCACGAGCGTCAAGGAGGCGTTCGGCGGGCCGTCGAAGAGGAACTCGGAAAGCTCCATCCGGGAGATTCTAAGAGAGAGGAAGAACCTTTCGGCGGGCTCGCCGTATGCCCTGTAGAGTGACTAGGGAAGCGCGCCGCGCCCGGCAGCTCGGTTCGGCCTCTCCCGTTGACAGCCGAGGGGACGGGAAGACATACTCCTGTAGACAATCTAGGAGAACCCCATGACCGTTCTGCCCGCTCGAACCGACCTGCTCCAAGGGACCCTGGACGTCTTGATCTTGAAGACCCTGGCGCTCTCCCCCATGCACGGCTGGGGCATCTCGCAACGCATTCAGCAGCTGTCGCGCGAGGTGCTGCAGGTCAACCAGGGCTCTCTCTACCCGGCGCTGTACCGACTCGAAGCGAAGGGTTGGATCCGGTCGGAGTGGGGCAACTCGGAGAACAACCGCCGCGCGCGCTTCTACGAGCTGACTCGCTCGGGCCGCCGGCAGCTCGCCGAAGAGACCGAGAGCTGGGAGCGCTTCGCGGCCGCGGTGGGCCACGTGCTCCAGGCGAGCGCGCCATGATCCGCCGCCTCGCCGTTCTCGGGCGCTCCCTGCTGCGGCGCAACGCGGTCGAACGCGAGATGGACGAGGAGATGCGCTTCCACCTGGAGATGGAGATTCGCAAGCTCGAGGAGCGCGGCCTCGATCCCGACACCGCGCGCACGAAGGCGCTACGGGACTTCGGCGGCGTCGACAAGCACAAGGAGGAGGGCCGCGAGATCCGAGGCCTGGCCCGCTTCGAGGCCGTCTCGCAGGACGTGCGGTACGCCCTGCGCGGCTTGCGGCGCAACCCGGGCTACGCGGCGGCCGCCCTGGCGACGCTCGCCTTGGGCATCGGCGCCAACGTCGCCGTCTTCTCCGTCGTCCACGGCGTCTTCCTCCAGTCGCTCCCCTACGGCGGCGGCGAGCGGCTCGTTCACCTGCGTCAGGTTGCCCCGGGTATCGGAATCGATAACGCGCCCTTCTCGCCGAAGGAGGTCTCCGACTACGCGGCGCAGACCCGCACGCTGACGGGTGTCGCCGAGTACCACTCGATGTGGTTCATCCTCCTGCGGGACCCCGAGCCCGAACGCGTCCAGACGGGTGTGGTCTCGGCGAACTTCTTCGACCTCGTCGGGGTCAAGCCGCTGCTCGGGCGGACGTTCCTCCCGGGAGAAGACGCACCCGGCTCGGAGCCGGCCCTCGTTCTCTCCTACGACTACTGGCAGCGAAGCCACGGCGGCGACCCGAAGATCGTGGGGCGCACGTTCAAGATGAACGACCGGATGCACGTGGTCATCGGCGTGCTGCCGCCGATGCCGGCCTATCCGGACGAGAACGACATCTACATGCCGACCTCCGCGTGTCCCTTCCGCGGAAGCGCCGCCATGTCGAACGACCGCACGATGAGGATGGTCTCGCTGTTCGGACGGATGAAGCCCGGCGTCACACTCGACGCGGTCCAGACGGACCTCGCGACGATCGCCGGACGCCTCGCCCGGCAGTATCCCGAGGCCTATCCCCCCAAGGAAGCACGCTTCACCGCACAGGCCGTACCACTACGCCGGGAGCTGACGGAGCACGCGCGGCCGACCTTCCTCGTGCTGCTCGCGACCGTCGGCCTCGTGCTCCTCCTCGCCTGCGCGAACGTCGCCAACCTGACGCTCGCCCGGCAGCTTCGCCGCCAGCGCGAGATGGCGCTGCGCACGGCGCTCGGGGCCGGGCGCGGCCGACTCGCGCGCCAGATGCTGACCGAAAGCGTCGTGCTGTCGCTCTCGGGCGGCTTGCTCGGCGTCCTGCTCGCGAAGGGCACGCTGGGGCTGCTCGTCTCCTTCGCGGCGCGCTTTACTCCCCGCGCGTCCGAGATACGCATCGACACTCCGGTGCTCCTCTTTGCCCTCGGCATCTCGATCGCCACGGGCATTGTCTTCGGGCTCATTCCCTCGTTCCCCCAGCGCCGGAACCTGGTTGGCGCCCTCCAGGAAGGCGGCGAGCGGTCGGGCGCCGGCGTCGGCCGCCATCGCTTGCGCAGCGCCTTGATCGTCGTGCAAGTGGCGATCTCCTTCATGCTGCTGATCGGCGCGGGACTGATGCTGCGCAGCCTCTGGAAGCTCCAGCAGATCAACCTCGGCTTCAAGACCGAGCGGGTCCTGACGACGCGTCTCGATCTGAACTTCAGCAAGTACCGGGATCTCGAGAGCCGCCGGGCCTTCCAGATTCGGCTGCTCGAGCGGCTCGCGGGCCAGCCCGGCGTCGTCTCGGCGGCGATCGCCGGCACCTTCCCCTTGAACGACGGAGGCCCCCAGAGCGGCCAGTTCGAGATCGAAGGGAGCCCCGTCTCGAACGCGGACATGCGGCCGCAGGCGGACTTTCAGAACGTCAGCACCGACTACTTCCAGACGATTCGGATCCCGGTTCTCAGAGGGCGGGGCCTCGCCCCTTCGGACCGGGCCGACACTCCGTACGTGTGCGTCATCAACCAGACGATGGCCCTGCACCTCTGGTCCTCCCAGGATCCGATCGGCCGACGCATCACGGTCGACCGCGGCGAGCACTGGATCCAGATCGTGGGCGTGGTCGGAGACGTGCGCCAGTACGGCCTCGACCGGCGCCCGCCGGACCAGATCTATCTCGCGCAGGCGCAGTTCCCGCCGCTCTCCTCGACGTTGCTTGTGCGCTCGGCGGCGGACCCGTTGTCGCTCTCGCGCGTCGTGCGCGACGCCGTTCACGGCATCGATTCCGAACAGGCCGTGGACCGCTTCCGAACCCTCGAACAGGTCCACGCCAACGCGCTCGCCTCGCCGAGGCTGACGTTCATCCTCCTGGGGATCTTCGCGCTGTTGGCGCTGCTCGTCACGTCCGCCGGAATCGCCGGCGTCGTCGCCTTCACCGTCGGTGAGCGCACCTCGGAGTTCGGCATCCGTCTCGCCCTCGGCGCCAACCCGCGCGAGGTCGTCGCCCTGGTGCTGCGGCAGGCGATGACGCCGGTCGTCATCGGGCTGGCGCTCGGTTTCGCGGGGGCGCACCTGCTCGCCAGCGCCATGTCGCGCCTTCTCTTCGAGGTCAACGCAACCGATCCTCCGACTTTCCTGGCGATGTCCGCCGTCCTCGCCGCTGTTGCCGCGGCGGCGAGCTTTCTCCCGGCGCGGCGCATCACGGGCCTCGACCCGATGATCGCGTTGCGCTCGGCATGAGCTCCACGCGTCGAATCGAGCAATGAGGACGCTCCGCCTGGTCGTGCTTCTCGCCGTTCTCGCGTTGAACGCGGCCTCGCCGGACGCGTGGGCGGCGCTTCCGGACGTGGACATCGTCGAGGCGCCTATCCCGGCACCGCCGGATGCCAAGCCCGCGACCCCCCCAAAATCGCGAGCCGTCCGCAAGCGGCGCCACCCTCCCTCTCACCGGGAAACGGAGGCCGGCGCGAAAAGGGTCGACGCCGATCGGCGCTCCGGCACACCCCGGTCCGGTCCGGAGAGCTTCGGCATCTAGAGCCCGGTTCGGACCGCGGTCCCGGCGAGGGGTCCCCGGGCGGTAGACTCCGCGGCATGACAGACGCCTCCGACCTCGCACAGGCTCGCATCGGCCAGATCGCCATCAACGCGAGGGACCTGCCGCGGGCCGTTGCCTTCTACCGCGACACCCTCGGGCTCCGGTTTCTGTTCGAAGTGCCCGGCATGGCCTTCTTCGACTGCGGCGGCATTCGCCTCTTGGTCGGCACCGCCGTCCGGCCGGAGCTCGACCATCCGAGCTCGATCCTCTACTTCAGGGTGGCCGACATCCGAGCAACCCACGCGGAGCTCAAGAGTCGAGGCGCCAACTTCTTGAACGAGCCCCACCGGGTCGCCCGGATGCCCGACCACGAGCTCTGGCTGGCGGAGTTCCAGGATTCCGAAGGGAGCACGCTGGCGTTGATGAGCGAGATTCGCTAGCCCGCGCGACCGGGAACCCTGAGTTAGACTTCGCTGCCCGAATCGAAGTTCGACCGAAAGGAAGGAAGACGACATGAAGAAGACGACCGCGTTGCTGCTCGCCGGAGCGGCCGTCCTTCTGCTCGCCGCGCCGGTCATCTCGGCCGACGAGCAAAAGGAGCAGAAGACGGAATACAAGTGGACCATGACCTCGAGCGGCCTGAAGTACCAGGATCTGAAGGTTGGTGACGGCGCCTCGCCCAAGCAGGGCCAGACGTGCGTGATGCATTACACGGGTTGGCTCTGGGAGAACGGGGCGAAGGGAAAGAAGTTCGACAGCTCCGTCGATCGCGGACAACCCTTCGAGTTCACCCTCGGAAACGGACGGGTCATCAAGGGCTGGGACGAAGGTGTCGCGACCATGAAGGTGGGAGGAAAGCGGTTGCTGTTGATCCCGCCGCGGCTGGGCTACGGCGCGAGCGGCGCGGGCGGCGGCCTGATTCCCCCGAACGCGACGCTGCTCTTCGAAGTCGAGCTGCTCGGCGTCAAGTAGGAAGGGCGAACTCGGTGAGGCGGGGACGCTCAGCGCGGGACCGCCTCACCAGATGTCCCCCACCGTGAATCCCTCGGGGAACGGATCCTCCGGGTCGACCACGTAGCTCGAGAACCCCGTAATCCAGGCTTGTCCCGAGAGAGTCGGGACGACGGCCGCATACGGCCCGACGCGGGTCTCGGCGATGAGCCTTCCGGTGAAGACCGTGCCCAGAATTCCTTCGTGCCGGAAGTCCCGGTTCAGGGCGAGCTTGCCCTTGGCGTGAAGCGTCGCCATCTTGGCGCAGGTTCCCGTTCCGCACGGAGAGCGGTCGATCACCCCTGTCCAGCTCGAGGGTCGGTTCCAGTCGAGCTTGCCGGTCGAGACCGTGACGGCGTTCTTGGCGTCGGCATCGGGCCGCAACGGTGGTCCCGAAAGCTGGGCGATCGTCACGCCGGAGAACCCGGGCTGCTCCGGGTGCGCGCAGGGAAGCTGCTCCAGCGCGGCGGCCTTGATCATCTCGCTCACCCGAGTGATGTCGCGTCCCTCCTCCGGAGTCAAGCGAAGGCCGAACGGCGCGGCGTCGGCGATGACGTAGAACATCCCGCCCCAGGCCACGTCGACGGTCACCCTGCCCAGGTGCGGCACCTCGATCACGCGGTCGAGGTAAACGGCGAACGCCGGCACGTTCTCGAAGGTCACGCGCCGGACCTTGCCCCCCTCGCACTCCGCGCGCACGCGGATCAACCCCGCGGGCGCCTCCAGGGTCAGCTCGGTCACCGGCTCCCGCATCGGCAGCATCCCGGTTTCGAGCAGAACCGTCGTCACGCAGATCGTGTTGGTGCCCGACATGCCCGGGTACTCGACCTGCTCCATGATCACGAAGCCCGCATCCGCCTCCGGCCGCGTGGGCGGCAAGATCAGGTTGCAGTTGGCGGCCGGATAGCCGCGCGGCTCGCGCAGCATTCGCCGGCGCAGGCCGTCACGGTTCTCCTGCAGGTGCCGCATCTTCGCGAACATCGTGTCGCCGGGGACGTCCAAGACTCCGCCGACGATGACGCGACCGGGCTCTCCGCAGGCGTGCGCGTCGACCGCCTGGATCATGCTCGCGAGGCGCATGCTCGACCAGTTCCGCCGCGCGGGCGTCCTACTTCCTCGAACGGGACGGCTTCCGGCGAGCGGGCCGGGCGGCCCGCGGCCGGCGCGATGCGGCGGCCGCCTTCCTCTTCGACTTGCCCGCGCTCATCGGCTTCGGCCGCGCGTGCCGCGGCTGGTAGACACCGACCGCGCCGCCGCCCGGCAGAGTCATCCGAGTGAGCAGACCCCAGCCTTGGTTCTGCACGGGACTGCAGGCAATGCCGTGCTTGCCCATCTCCGCCACGAACGCCCCGACGTCGGCGCACATCAGGTAGAACTCCTGCGCGCCGCTCTCCTCCGCCGGATGCACCGCCACCTCCGACGGCGGCAACCCGAAGACCAGCCAACCCTCTCCCACGTCGACGTTGGTCAGCCTGAGCACGTCGCGCAGGAACGCGCGGTCGGCCTCCGGCTTCGCGCTGTAGAGAATCGAGTGCGCTCCGATGATCATGGCTCTCCTCCCCGATCTTGTTCGTCCGCCGACTCCGATCCCGAAGACGATGGCGAAGTGGGCAGCCGCGGGCTTCCCGATGTCTGCCGACTCGCCCGCCGGGTGGTCGCTCATTGCCGCTTGAAGTACTGCACCGCGCGCTCATGCCTCTCCGCGGCCGCCCGCGTCTTGAACGTCCCGAGGTTGCGGCGCTTGCCGGTCTTGGGGTTCTTCTTTCGAGAGTACAGCCGGTACTGGCCGGTCTTGAGCTTCCGGATCATCGAGTCGCCTGCCTTCCAAAGGGGTCCCCCCCTCCCCCGCGCGATGCTACCGCCCGGACGGGCTCGGCGTCAGCGGCGGCGCGCCGCGCGGTCCGCGGCACTTCGTTGTCGGGCAGCGCTGCTTGCGATGCGAGCCTTGACCAGTCTTCGCACGAGGGTCGCAGGTAACGGATTCTCCGCTCGAAAGCGGACGGTGCCCTTGCTGGTGTCGTAGCTCTTCAGCTCCTCCCTGTACGTCTCCACCGCGCTGGAACCCGGGTAGAAGGCGCAGTGATTCGCGCCTGCGCCGAAGGACAAGAGAAATCTCCCGTTCAGGCGAAACGAAGGGACCTGATAGGCGATGCACTCTTCGGCTTCTGGTGCCGCGGCTCGGATGGCCTTGCGAAGCTTTTCCAGGGCGGGCCGCTTCTCTTCGCTCACGGCCTCGAGATACTCATCGATCGTCCTGGGCGTTCTTGCCATCTCAGCCTCCGACACTCGGGTCCCGATAGCGCTCGGGGGCGAATCGACGCGCGAGCAAACCGGTCGCCTCCTCGGCCTCGATCGGTTGAACCAGGACGCCTTCCTGCCCATACGGCAGATACGCCTGGCACTCGCCGGATGGTGCGATGAGGCTCGTCGCCGCTTCCTGGAAGCGAAGCGCGTAGTTGACACTCGCGAAGTAGATCGTGTTCTCTCGGCTACGGCACATCATCGCCTTCTCGTAGTAGGGCCCGTCGGCCGCTCCCCACTGCGTCAGAAGAACACCCTGCCGATCACTGCCGGTGTACTGAGGATGGAAGACGATCTTTGCGCCCCGCACCGCCGCCCAACGCACCGTCTCGGGATAGCGCCATCCCTCGTGGCAAATCGCCACGCCGAACTTCATCCCGTCGATCTCGAAGAGCCGACGGGAATCGCCGGGCACATAGAACCGATCTTCGGTCGGGTCCAGCTGATTCTTGGTTTGACATCCCTGAACCTGGCCTTGGGCGTCGATCACGAAAGAAACGATTTGCCGGCCCGAGGGCGTGTATCTCTCCATCCCGAGGATCGCGACCACGACATACTCTCGCGCCCACTGCGCGACGGTCCGAAGGGCCTGCTCCTGCCGAGCTCGATCGAACGGCGGCACCTCGAAGTCCTGTCCCCGCAAGCCCGGCAGATATGCTTCGGGAAAACACACGATCTGCGCGCCCTGGGCCGAAGCCTCGGACAACAGATTCCTGACCTTCTCCAGCCCCTCCTCGAGGGTCGAGGCGATCCGAGGCGACGCCAGCGCGACGATCATGGACGCTCGAGAGCGCGCCGTACCGAGGCCCCACTTCCCCTAACTACGGTCGGGCCCCGGTCGGCTGAGTTCGCTAAGACCCCTCCTTCACCTCCGGGATCTTCCAGGTTCCGTCGAGCAACGACGGCGGCTTGTCCTTGGGCCAGTACAGCCGCATCATGAGAATGAACTGCCCTGACGGAGCGGGAAGCCAGTTCGCCTCCTTGTCCTTGCCCGGCGAGTCATGCTGGATGAGGAGGTCGATCGAGCCGTCGGGATTCGTCTTGAACTTGTTGCGCTGGGAGAGAGTGTATCGGTTGAGCGCGTTCGGGACGAAGAAGTAATTCGCGTCGTACATCGTGAGCGACCAAAATCCGTCGACCGGCGGGAGCCCGCCCCTGTCGAAATGCATCACGTACTTGTGCTCGCCGCTGTACTTCTTGATCACGTCGGGCCCTTCCGAGGTCGGATACACCGCGTCCTGCGGCCGGTTCGCGCCGAGTCCGATGGCGGTGATCAGTGCGCGCTGGCGGTATGCCGTTCCGTAGAGGCCTGTCTTCGTCGTGAACAGCCACCCGTGCTCAAGCTTCGAGTCGCCGGCGACGATGCCCTCCTTCATCCATGCCATGATCTTTTCCTGCGCGGGCTTCGGCGCCTCGGCGATTCCCTTCGCCACGGCCGGCTCGAGCTTGGACGCATCGAAATCGGACCCGGGGACGATCCCGATCCTCGCGAGTGTCGCCACCATCGGGGCGTCGTCGGCCGCGGGAGGATTGGTTTTGAGCAACTCGGCGAACAGCTTGAAATACGCCGCAGCGTCGATGGCGTTGACCTGGTCCCGCACGGAAGTCTTGCCGTCGACGCTCGGATCGACTCTTCCAGGCACAGGGGAATAAGCCTTTCCGTAAGCGGACAGGGGCACGGCCGAGACCTGGTCCTGCAGGGCGTGCACGGCCTTGTAGTCCTCGGGAGTTCCCGTGCAGTAGATGCGGCCGAGCACCCAGACCATGCCCGTGGGCGCCTTGTACTCCGTCACACCGGCCGGAAGAGTCCCCGACCAGCCCGGTCCCGTGATCGCGTACTTCTGCGCCTTCGTGCCCGTCGTGCGCTTGCCCGGGTCCTGAAAGACGTTGGTCCAGCCGTCGAGCATCGGAAACAGGAAGAACCGATCCTTCATGTCCGGGATGCTCACGATCCACGGTTCCTTCGAGACGTCGAGCCAGACGACCGTATAGAGCGTGTCGGCGTTCGGCGCCGTCACCGTGTGGTCGTCCACCGCGGGGTAAGTGCGTAGCCGCGCGAACTGACCCATCGGGGCGTGCGAGCCCTCGGGCTTCTCGACGTTGGTGGACACCCGCCGTGTGATCTCCATCGTGACCAGCGGATACGCGTAGACGTAGGCCTCGATCGCGGTCTCCCGCGCCTCTCTCTCCTTCACGAGGGCCTCGGCCGCTTGGGCGTCCTGTTTGACCACCTGACCAGCCGTCTCACCCTTCTGGCAGCCCGCGAGAACGAGCAGCGTCGACGCCAAGCCAAAGAGCGAATTCCGGAAAAGGCGAAGCATCAAACTCTCCTTCTCTCGTTCGTCCACACCCGAAATCCTGTTTCTCCACCGACTCGGTTCCTCAAATCGTCCTCCTCGCCGAGTGTGCGCTCCATCCGCTCTCGGCCGGGCGGGGATTATGCCGCACGGAAGTCCGATTACGCGACTCTCGCTCCGTTCTCGATGAGAAGCAGCCTGAGGACCGACCGGTGGCAGCGGTTCTCGTCCTCGCCGTAGCAGCCCACGGAGAAGTTCGCCGCGTGGGAGCGCAGCCAAGAGCTCCAGATCGTGCTTCTTGTCGGGCGAAGCCATCTCGGCCCTGTACTTCCGCTTGAACGCCGCCCATTGCGCCGGCGTCGTTGCTCCTTGCGCGAACCTCACGGTCTTCGCGGACGCACACGATCCTCGCCACCAGGTTTCCGACCGCGATCAGTCTTGTGACGACGTCCCGAAGGTCGACTGGCGTTTTCGAAGAACGACATGCGCGGCGGCTCGAGCGCCGGGAGCGTGACGGACGCACTCGTAGCCCAACGCGCGGACGTCGATGCCATTCAGCAGATGCTCACCCGCGCCGAGCAGGACGGGCGCGATCACCAGGTGCATCTCGTCGACGAGCGCCGCGCGCACATACTGCCGAATCGTGGAGACGCCGCCGCCCAGTCGCACGTCGCGGCCGTCCGCGGCGTCCCTCGCCTGACGCAGCGCGGAGTGAATGCCGTCGGTGACGAACCGAAACTCCGTGCCCCCGCTCATCCGGAGCGGTGCCCGTGGATGGTGGGTGAGAACGAAGACCGGCACGTGATACGGCGGCTCCTCACCCCACCAGCCCCTCCAACTCTCGTCCGGCCACGGGCCTCGGACCGGGCCGAACATGTTCCGGCCGAGAATCCAGGCGCCGATCCCCGCGAAACCTTGCGCGGCAATGTCGTCGTCAGCGCCCGTTTCGCCGCCCTCCATTCCGTGCATCCGCTGCCAGGTTCGCGTGGGGAAGAACCAGTCGAACAATTCCGGACCGTTGACTCCCAGCGGGTTCTGTAGATCCTGGTTCGGTCCCGCACCGAATCCATCGATCGAGATCGAGAAGCTATGGACGCGCAGTCTCGACATGGCTATTGCCCGAACCTCAGACGGCCGCCCGGCTTGCGGATGCAGACCGCCTCAATTGCCAGGCCAGGAAAAGCGCCAAGACGACGAGGAGCGGCGCGGTGGCGAGACCCGGTCGGTAAGCTCCCGCCGACGCCGCCCAAACGATGTGCACAAAACCATTGAGCACCTCCAGAACGACCCAGAACCAAGCCAGCGCCAGGGCCGAGCGCGTCCCACGAGAGAGAGGGCCGAAGTAGCACCACATGCCGAACGTGACGAGCGACACGTTGAAGATCAGGAAGCCGATGCGGTGGTCATTGGATAGAAGGCCGCTGACAAGACGGGCGGGCGGGAGGACGTCGTAGAGCCGAGTGGAATACTCCTCGGCAGAATGAGCCGCCTGCGCGATGACCAGTGTGAGGAATGTCGAACGGCTCGCACGAGTCATCGGTCTTGGCAGCTCCATGTCAGACTCCCGCGGATTTCGACCGCTTCAGTGCGGCCACGCCCATGACGAGGGTGAAAGCCGCGGCGGCAACCAGATACCACGCGATCTCGCCGCTGCGACGATACCGGACCACCACCGCGAAGAGCGAGAAGACCGTCGTCAGGAACAAGAGATAGATCACGAAACGGGCGGACTTGCCCGCGCTGTCAGGCATCGGAATTCCTCCTTCGCAGGGCGTCCTACCCGGTGACGACCGGTGAGCGAACCGCCGGCTTTCCGCGACGAGCCGTCTGCGCGCGCACTCTGGGCCTCGTCGCCTTCCGCCGAACGCTTGGTCCACTGCCATAGGCCGTTCATCACGCCTGCTGGAAGCCGATGGCCGAGTTGACGCGCCACGAGCACGATCAGTCGAAGGGCTGCGCGCGCCTCCCGAGCGCCGGAGTCACTCGAGCGGTCCCGAACGGCGTCCACGCCCGATGAAGACTAAATCGATCAGGACGAAAGCGGCGCCGATCGGCAAATACGCGCGTTGCCAGGAGATCCCGAAGGCGGTGAAGGCCACTCCCGCCGCAGCGAACGCGAGGCCCCCCGCCGTCGCCTTGCTCATTCCGTCCTCCCCTCGGTCCCCTACCCTCCGGCCGGCGCACTTCCAACCCGCAGCCATCGGGCTGCCGCATCGACGCTATCTTCGGGCCGTGTGTTGAAAGCAATCGTCGCGTCGGGCGCAGCCCTATGGACAGCGTTGATGACGGCCTCGAAGATGGCGAGGCGCCGGGGCGGCAGGCGAACACCGGCCCCGATGACGACACAAGCATAACTCTTCGAAGCCACTTGACGCTCCACACTCGGCCCGGCGGTTTCATCGGGCCGGATGAAGCCGACGTCGGCCTCCCATCCCCGATCTGCGAACTTCTTCATCGCGATCGCGATGCCTGCGTGAACCTTCTCGGCGGTCATGCCCGGTGGCAAGGCGGGGTCGGAAAAATCCACAGTCTCCGGATCGTAGCCGACAAGCAGAATCCGTGTCATGAGTCCTCCCTGGTCTTTCGTTCTGCGGCAGAAAACCAGTGGGTCGCCGGGGGACAACGTCCCCGCTCATCCAGCCGCGTGTATTCCCCGCGCAGCGCGGGCCAACGCCCTCCATCCTCGGAGATCGTTCTCCCGTGCTGCGCGGGGCGCCACGACGCCGCGGCCCCGGATCCGTGCTACTCCGTCGTCTTTCCGGCGAAGTGCTCCTCGGCCGCCAGGGCATCGGCCTTGGTGGCGTGCACCGTCCCATCCTTATGCTCGGGGGGCCCATACAGCGTGTACAGCTTCAGCGGCTTTTCGCCGGTGTTCTTGACGTTGTGACGCGCGCCGGCGGGGACCAGGATCGCCGTGTCGCTCTCGATCTTCGTCTTCCGGCCATCGATCCAGACCTCCCCTTTGCCCTCCTCGATCCGGAAGAACTGGTCACGATCAGGGTGGACCTCTTCGCCAATGTCCTCGCCCGGCGCGAGCGCCATCAGCACGAGCTGCAGGTTTTTGCCCGTATACAGCACGCGGCGGAAGTCCGAGTTGTGCTCAGTCATGTCTTCGATGTCTTCAACGAAACCTCTCATGGCAGTCTCCTTTCAGACTTGCGCGCCGCATGCCGCTCGAGCGCGGCACTCTCCTGCGATCGCGCGTTTCCCGAGTCGATGGATGCCAACACCGCACCTTTTCGTTACCCCCTCGCCTGGGAACCTCCTTCGCATCCATCGACGGGCTCACGATAGATGCTCGCCCCCAAGAACGCGTGATCCAAGTGGATCAAATTGAGAGCCCGTCTCAGAAAGTCGCGCCGTCGAAAAACTCAACGATCCCGGATTCCAGAGCGTACTCGGCACCGACCACGACGAGACGGCCGTCCTGAAGGTGCTGTTCGATGATCTGGGACCCGAGACGCAAGTGGCTGACGGAGGCCCGCACATTGGCCCGAACCGCCTGCGCCACCAGGGCACTCGGGTCGCCGCGAAGGTCGGTGGCGAGTAACGCCTCGACGGTAGGACGCACATGATTGACGAGGAACCGTAAATTCCGAGATTGATGCTCCGTCGGTCGGGTGAGCTCATCCAGCGTGGCGACCACCGCTCCGCATCGGGAGTGCCCCAAAACGACGACGAGGGGTGTCCCGAAACGCTCGACAGCGAATTCGACGCTGCCGATCTGTGAGGGAGCCACGATGTTTCCGGCGACCCTGATGACAAAGAGGTCGCCTAACCCCTGATCGAAGACGATTTCTGCCGGCACGCGGGAATCGGAGCAGCCAAGGACTACCGCGAAGGGCTCCTGGCCGGCCGCCAACTCGGCACGACGCAGCTGGCTGGCGACCGCGCCGCTTTCGGAGCCTGCCGCGAAGCGCCGATTCCCTGTCCGTAGGCGGTCGAGAGCCTGCTCTGCGGAAATCATGAGGGTACGTCCTCCGGCCGCTTAGCGGGCCCCGCCTCAGCGGCGAGCGAAGAGCCGAAGGCGATGAGCGAGTCCGCTGCGCGTGCTAGACGGCGTTTCCACGAGGCCTCTTTCGTTCTTCCAGACTGATAGCGCGACACGACTCTCGAGTTTGCGCCGCGAGCTCGCCAAGCGAGCCATGCCACCGCAAATCGCCAAGCACTTCTGTGACCAGATCCTTTCGATCCAGCAGACCTCTCGGCAGCCTTTCGGCGCGTCTGTCCTGGCTGGCTCGAGGCTTTCGCCACGTTGCCCATCCGCGTGCTCAGGTCTAAGACGCCCCGATCATCTCACCGGTCCTATCCTCTGATGGATCTACGGTTGCGGGCGCCAAGCTGCTGCACACGTCGGTTGTCCCCGAGAAGAGAAGCGCGCCCTCGGGGACGACCGCCGTCGAAAACGCAGCCCGCGGTCGGGCTCCCCTTGCATGCCGCGCCCAGTCGTCCTATACTGAACCGGATGGTTCAGTATAGCCGAACCCGCCTCGATGCCTCCTTTGCCGCGCTCTCGGATGCCACCCGACGCGGCGTGCTGGAGCAGCTGGGACGTTCCAACGCTTCGATCACGGACCTTGCCGAGAAGTTCCACATGACCCTCACGGGCATGAAGAAGCACGTCGGCGTCCTGGAGCAGTCCGGGCTCGTCACCACGGAGAAGCTCGGACGCGTGCGGACCTGCAAGCTCGGCCCGCGCCGATTGGAGGAAGAGACGGCATGGCTCGAGAGGTACCGCCAGCTCTGGAACGCACGCTTCGACGAGTTGGACAAGGTTGTCGAGGAATTGAAACGAAAGGAGAAGGTCGATGGACGCAAGAAGAGAGAGTGAGGCCACACCGATGAAGAACCGCACGACTGTGGAACGGAAGTCCGAGTGTGAACTCGTCGTCACGCGAACTTTCAACGCTCCGGCGCGCATCGTGTTCGAGGCATGGACCAAGCCCGAGCTGTTCAAGCAGTGGTGGGTGCCGCAGTCGATGGGCATGTTCCTGCGTTCCTGCGAGATGGATGTTCGTGTCGGGGGCAGGTACCGTTTGGTGTTCGGCCACGATGCCTCAAACCCTGACGAGTTCTTCGGTAGGTATCTCGAAGTGACACCGCACTCGCGCCTCGTCTGGACCAATGACGAAGGTGGTGACGGTGGGCCCGTCACCACGGTGACCTTCGAGGAAAGAGGTGGTAAGACGCTGCTCGTCATGCACGAGCTCTATCCCTCGAAGGAAGCTCTCGACGCTGCCGGCACCGGGGCGGCGGAAATGATGAGCGAGACGTTCGAGCAACTGGACGAGCTTCTCGTCGCCCTGGGCGCGAGCGTGGGACGGTCATGAACTCGTCGATCTCGCGGTCGGCCGCCTGGCTGATTGGTCCCGACCTCGATCCCTCGTGGCACACTATCAGCGAGTGGGCAATCGGTCCTCACGGCTGACCTCGGCGCGCTGCTCGCCCCGGCCGGCCTGGCTCACATGCTGGCCGGGGCTACGTGAAATTAGATAGTGCTTCGGTCCGCCTAACGGCTGGCGGGTCGGCGGCGGGGCCCGCAGCGAAGCGCAGGGGCGAGCCCGCTGCACCCCGGGATAGACGGCGCTGACCAGCAGTGGCTTGGTCGAAAGCAGACTCTCGACGGAGATGTCTTCATCGACGTCCTCCCAATGGAGGCCGATTCCGCCGCCGATCAACCGCCACCGCTTGCGCTGTTCGGGAGTCGCTCTCTGGAGGCGCGTCTAAACCGCGTGTCAGGCGGCAGAAAGCGCACTGATCGTGACATAGTAACCATCCGGATCGCGGAGCGAGAACTCACTGGTTCGAGTGTTCTGGTTCAAATGAGGTTCCTCTTCGAGCCGAGAGACGAGAGCCCGTGCCCTTTGCAGGGCCATGCCGAAATCGTCCACGCGGAAAAACAAGAGCAGGCCGTTGCCACGTGTCGCGACATCGGGACTCATCAAGGAGGGGTGCTCGTGGACGCCCCACTCGTGGAGGCAGAGCAACACGGTTCCGTCCGAGTCGAGGAGTTGACCAAAGTAGGGATGCTCGGGGCCAGTCGGACGCTGACCGAACAAAGACTGATACCACCTGAAACTCCGGGGCACATCCCTCACGGCGATGATCGTCCACGTACGCTTCATGAGATGCCGCCTAACGCTGCGGCTCAGCCGCGCCTGGAAGCTGAAGCGAAGCGCAAGCTGTAAGGCGTCGGCTGCAGCCGGTTGTTCGGCGAGGCGCTTCTCGCACTGCCGGGGTTGGCCTTGACGGACTACCGGACGGCCGCCGTCCGCAGCCCCTCCAGTGGCCCAGCAAAGTAGGACACGTTGTGAAAGGCTTCCCGGGCGATCGCTTCCGCCACGGCTTTGGCCTGCGCTCCATCACGTCCGAGCACAATAATGCGCGTGTTGTGGTCGTCCATCGGCAAGCGCCCATCGTCCTTCGCCTTTTTCACCTCCCCCACGTCCTTGCCAGGCTTGACGCCACTGAGGGGCAGGTTGCGGGCCTTCGGGATGGGGTTGGCCGTGAACTCCTCCGGGTCACGAGCGTCAATCCACACCGCGGTCTGATCCTTCTCCCTGACGTATTGCATGCCTCTTGCCTCAATCTCCGTGATCCCCCCGAGGGCCCGCCACACCGGAATACCGAGCTGGTAACGCCGCACGTTCGTATAGCCCGCCGTCAGCAGTTCCTCCGCCAGACGTTTGCTCTTGCCACAAAACGGACCATTGCAGTAGAGCACAATCGGGGCCCCTTTGTTGTCTTGGACAACACGCCCGATTTCTGCGGTGTCTGAGACATACAGGGAGATCGCGACTCCTGGTTTGGCCGACACATTGACGGCACCGGGAAGGTGACTGACGGCGTACTCGTTGAACGGGCGTGCGTCGAATACTGTGGCGCTCTTCTCCGCCAGGATCTTCCGCAGTTCTTCCGTCGAGAGCTCGGGTGTCTTCTGGTCAGGCTCCATCAGGGTGGCCTGTTGGATGTTTGTGACCACCTGGCCGCTGGCGTACGGTGTGCAGACGCCCAGCGCCAGCCACAAAATGGGTATCACTCGCCATACGGGAGAGAATGTCGCTCTCATCTTTCCTTCTCCTTCAGTCGTGAGAGGGTGATAGATGCAACACAGCCGAACGGGCAGCGCATCAGCGGCGAGCTGCGGCGAGGGAACCGAGGCGCGCAAGTCCGTTGCAGCCGCGGGTTAGGCGACCAGCCCCAGCAACTCCTGCTACGAAGTCTGCTGGTCAGCGCACCCTCTCGGGCACTCTCTTCCATGTCTTCTCGTCACCGAGAATCAGCGTGTCGCCGCTCAGAACGAACGGCCGTGGCTGATCGGTGTTGGTGTAAGACGGATAGGGGCTACCCTCGACGTGCGTCACGAATCTGCCAGGTTCCACGGAGTAAGTTCCAAAGTACGCGGTATACGCATCGTAAGCGGCTTGTTTCTCCCCAGGTGTAGCAACATCCTCGTCTTTGGACGTGAACGGGGGCAACGCCGGCATGCGCATTACGTTTATCGAGACGTGACCTGTTGCGTCGAACACGATGTATCCGCGCGGGTGCTCGCCGTATGGCAGGGAGAGCTTCCCCGACGCATCCCAGTCCTGGTAAGAGACCAGACGCCACGTGCCGAGCAGATCCTTGCCTGCCGTGGCTGGCGCGGCCGAGCTGGGTTGTAAAGTCGCGAGAAGCGAGACGGCTAAGACAGCTACGGAAAGGACTCGAAGAACGCGTTGCATTACTCACCTACCCCTCATCGTCGCCTAACGGGCAGCGCATCACCGGCGAGCGAAGAGCCGAAGGCGATGAGCGAGTCCGCTGCACGCGCATGTCAGGCTGCGTCACCCTTTGCGAACCGAACGGCTGCTTTTCGAATGATCAGACCGGCCGGAATCATCGCCAGACCTCCAACAAACCAAGCGCCCAAGACTAGAGACGCAAATGCCAAGGATTCCCCTTCGTCGCGAATTGGAAGCCTTGCCAAAAGGTCACTGGGGAAAAAGGCCAAAGCGAGGTACAGGGCTGCAAGACCAGATGCGGCGGCCGGCCGACTGGGTCGCAGGCGGCGAAAGAGGAACACGGCGATACCGCCGCCGAGCGCTCCAATAAGAACGGCCGGAACCGCGAGATACAAGACACCAGCCATCGTCACATGACGATGTAAGGTCGTCGCACCGATGGAGATCACGATTATCAGTGTTACGACTCCTGCGCCCGCACCGGTTGCGATCCCGAAGAGTGCTAGCGGCATCGGACAATCAGCTTCCAGTCGCGGCCTAACGGGCAGCGCGTCAGCGGCCAGCGAGGAGGCGCAGCCGACGAACGAGTCCGCTGCACGCGCATGTTAGGCGGCACCATCATTCTGCTGGCCCCCAGAGAAGCCCAATGGCTATCGCAAAGAGGATAAGGCCGAGAGGGAGTAGGAGGAGGCAAATGGCGAACGGCGGTCTTCGGCGTAATGGTCCTCGCGCCGGTCCCAAACGAGCCGGGAGAAAGATGAGCGCCAGGGCCACCGGAACCGCTCCAAAAAAGAGGACGAAGAAGAGAATCCTGAATACCGGAAGGCGCGGGTGCGTACCCGGGTTCATGAAAACTGCCAGGCTCGCAAGTAAAGCGACGATGTATGCGAAGGCAAACCGGTCGCGGCGGTTCAATTCTGGACTAGGCATCGGCTAACGCCTTTGAGCCGCCTAACGGGTGGCGCGTCAGCGGCGAGCGAAGAGCCGAAGGCGATGAGCGAGTCCGCTGCACGCGCGTGTTAGGTAACCAGAGATTTGCCGCTGTGAGAGCAGCACGCTGGTCGCGAGATGCCACAGGGCCGCACCAGCACGTTATCTGTCGTCTCTTCCGAGGCGCCTTGGTTCCGACTGGGCTACCGCCAGACCGGTTCATCAGCCTGCTGACTTGCAGGACCCGGACCTCACTCTTCCAGCAAGTCGGCTGCAAACAGGCCGGTTGAGACGAAATGTGGGCCGATTGGCACTCTCTCCGCACGGCCCACCCCCCATTTGTTCTAGGGTTGCAATTCGAGATCGCCCGGCTGCCAGGTCTGGTTGAACCAGGGCTCCAGCGGCCCATAGAGCCTCAGAAGGAGGTTGTAGCCCTTGCCCGGCATCGTCTGCACCCAGTTGGCTTCGTTGCCGGCCGGCGCCTTCGGTCCGAACCATACGGTCGCGCCGCCGTCCGCGTTCTTCTTCAGTCCGGGAACGTTGCTGTCCATCCCCGCCGACTTCTGGTCGGTGGGAAGAAGCGAGCGCGTCTGGTTGTCGTAGGCCGTGAAGGCCCAGAAGTTCTTCGCCGGAATCGGGCCTGGCAGCGTCACCTTGTAGGTGCGGCTGCCGTCGAGGTAGTTCCCGGCCGCATCGCGAAAAGCGAATGCATAGGCGGAACCGGTCCCCGGCTTCGATTCGCTCATGGCGGGCGTGATGCCCGTGGCGAGGTAGAAGAACATCGCCTCGGCGTCGAGCAGGCGCTCGGCTCCCGAGAGAAACTGGTAACTGCCCCCAACGAACGGCGTAGTCCATTGGCGGTCCTTGAAAATCTTTGTGCGCGGATCGCGTGAGGCCCATGCGTTCGCGCGGGCGATCGCATTGGCCACCGCGACCGCTTCCGTCAAGATCTTCTTCATCCGCGCGTCCGGCGCGAACGATTGCCCCTTGCGGATGCCGATCGCCGCGTACAGGCCCACGGTGTCCGGATCCACCCAGTCGGCGGGCTCGTTCTGCACGACGGCGTTCAGTTCCTCGTAGAAGCTGAAGTCGTTGGCGCTGATCGTGTTGAACTTCACACCTGACAGGTTGACGAAAGTCGTCGCCGGAGGCTTAGCGGCCTGGGACAACGGGAACACCGCTGCCTTGGCTTTGACACTGGCGGTGGCTGCGGCGAGATCGCCCTTCTCGACGAACACACGATAGAAGATGAGGAGCCGATTGGTGCGCGGCTTCGAGACGAAATACCCCTGCGCGGGCACGGCGCCCTTGTAGCCGGGGGGCACGAAGAGATAGTCCCCGCCCGCTCCCTTGTCAGGCCCCGTCAGCCCCACATCGACCACCCAGCGGAAGTCGGCGTCGTCCACGGGACCGAGCGCTCGCGGCGGCACCCGCACGACCATCGGCTCGTCCTTCAGATTGACGCTCATGAGGACATAGACGGTGGTGGTGTTGGGCGTCAGGAACAGCGAGCGGGCGTCCATCAGCTGCTCGGTGATGCCGATGCCCTGGTTGGGTTTGACACCTGCTTCTTCCAGGCCACGACAGATTGCATACACCGAAGTCGCCGACATCCCCGAGAGAAACGTGTCGATGCCGCGACCGAAGTCGAGCTGATCGAAGGCCAGCTGGACCGTCGCCGGATCGGGAGCGCCGTCCTTGAATTTCAGCGTGCCGATGCGGGTCTCGACCGTGTCCGCTGTCGTGATCTTGGCAGGCACGTCGGGCGCGTACTTCGGCGCAGCGCCGGGGGCGTTGGCGGGCGTCTGCGCGTGACCGGCGGAAGCTCCCAAGGTGATCGCCCCCACCAAGGCGATGCCGAGGATCCGGTGAAGTTGACGCCAAAGATTCGGTGACGTTAAGGTCATGTCCTAGCCCCTTCCTTTCAAAGGAATTGCAGAAATCATTCGTTGCCACACTTGCGCCCTGCGGGAAAGTGGAACCAGGGAAGTGACAATACCCTAGGAGGGTCGGCTGAATCTAAGCAGGAATGATCTCGCGGTTCAAGCGGCTCGGCTGCAACCAAGCTGGCTAAGCCAAACGCCCAGTGGTAGGTGGTTGCCTAACGCTCGGCATCAGCGGCGGCGCGAAGCGCCGTCCGCTGCATGCCGTTGTTAGGCCGGGCAGCCGGCAAGCGCCGCCTTGGTCTGCTATGCGTCATCGTACGCTCTTTCCAGTGCCGCCACGTCGAGCTTGACCATCTTCATCATCGCTTCCATCACAGCCTGTACCTTCTTTTGGTTCTTGTCGCCGATGAGCTCCATGAAACGTCTCGGGACGATCTGCCAAGTGATGCCGAACTGATCGGTGATCCAGCCACACTGCGATGGGGTTGCGCCGGCGCTGATGAGCTTGTTCCAGTACTCGTCAACTTCTTCCTGGTCTTTGCAGTCGACAAAGAGCGAGAAACCTTCGGAGAATTTGAAGTACGGGCCGCCATTGTAGCCCATGAAGAGCTGACCACCGATGACGAATTCGGCGGACGTGATTGGGCCGTCCTTGCCAGTGCGAGCGACGTTCTTGATCTCAGAGTCCGGGAATGTGGTGGTGTAGAACGCCATGGCAGCGTCGAGCTGGTCGTTGAACATCAGGAAAGGTGTCACTTTGGTCATCTGTGTGTCTCCTTTGTTTTCGGTCTCCGCCTAACGGGCAGCGCGTCAGCGGCGAGCAGAGCGAGCGAAGCGAGCGGTCCGAGCGCAAGCGAGGACTGCGAGTCCGCTGCACGCGCATGTTAGACAGCGGCCGATTCGTGCTTTCACTCACCCTCGATCAGCCTTTCGACCTCGGCCCCACACTCCGAACACGTGCCCGTAAGGATGAGATCGCCCTTCACTACGGACCCACCCGTGACGACCATCACCCGACCATCCTCGCACCATGCGCACCAAGCTGACTTCCGGTATACCTCGCGATCCGCCTCCTCCATTGCTTCCCAGCGACGTTTCGCCGCGGCGGTGAAAGAAACCACAGGTGAGCCGCCTACCACGAACTTCCGCCGCCTAACGGGTGGCGCGTCAGCGGCGAGCCGGGGCGCGCGCAGCGCGCCACGCGAGTCCGCTGGACGCGCGTGTTAGGCTGCATCCGCTTCGCCCTGACTCGCTGCCGAATTCACGGTACCTTCTCGAGTTCGACTTCCTCACTGGGCAGGGAGACGGTATCGGTTAGCTCACTCCACGCGGCCTGCAACGCCTCCTGCATGAGCAGGGGCTGGACGGCCTCCCGGGCTAGCGCCTCGATCCGCTGCTGCAACTCGGCGACCTTCTGCGGGTTCTGGCTGGCAACATTGGTCTTCTCGGCGGGGTCCTGCGCCAGGTTGAACAGCTCTACCTTGGACGGCAGCGTTGCCTGCCACACGAGTTTCCAGTTCCCCTGGCGTATGGCCGCTCGGAAGGGCTCGATGTCATAGACCACCTCGCTTCGAGGAGATGTCTTGCCTTCACTGATCGTAGGCCAGATATCGAGACCGTCCAGCGGCTTGGTCTTCGCCATCGAGGCTCCTGCCAGATTGGCAATCGTCGGGTACATGTCCACGATGTGGATCGGCTCATCCACAACGGTGCCCGGCCTGATGTGGCCGGGCCAGTTCGCTAGAGCCACGACGCGGGTGCCGCCCTCGTAGAGCATCCCCTTTCCGTCGCGATAGGGGCTGTTGTCGGCCGGGATCGTGCTCCTGGACATGTCCACCTCGCCCGTGAACTTCGCTGAGCGCGGGCCTCCGTTGTCGCTCAGGAAGAGAATGAGGGTGTTGTCACGGATCTTTCGCTTCTCCAGCGCCTCGACGACATTGCCGATCTCGACGTCCATGGCCGTGATCATCGCCGCGTAGGCGCGCCGGCTCGGATCGGCGATGCTCTTGTACATCGCGAGATACTTCTGCGGGGCCTGGTAAGGTGCGTGGGGCGCCGTAAATGTCAGGTAGAGAAAGAGCGGCGTTTTTGGATCGTGCTTCTCGATAAGTCGAACCGCATCCTCGCCGATCAGAGTCGTTGCGTAACCCTCCTCCTTGACCGGCTTGTTGTCGCGGTACCAATCCATAACTCCGTGAGCCTCGTGCGTGAAGTAATCGATCTCGCCCAGCAAGGGGCCGTACTGGTAGTCGAACCCTCGCTGACGCGGCCAGTACTCTCGATCGGCGTGCCCGAGATGCCACTTGCCCACGATGGCCGTCGTATAACCGGCCTCCTTCAGTGCTTGAGACAGGAGCCACTCGTCGGTGGCGAGGCCGTACTTGCCGTCCGACGGAATCACGGCTGTCTGTAACCCATACCGATGGGGATAGCGGCCCGTCATGATCGCGGCCCGCGACGGTGTGCACATCGGCTGGGCGTAGAACTGCTCGAGGACGGCCCCAGTCCGGGCGAGCTTGTCCAGGTTCGGCGTCTTGATGTCGGAGCCATGAAACCCCGTGTCCTTACGTCCCAGGTCGTCCGCGACGATGTAGACAATGTTGGGGCGTGGGGAAGAACCCCGCTCAGCCGCCAGTGACAATGACCCAGGGCACCCCGCTAGGACGGCCAGAGCGAGAGCGCCGTGACGCCCGAGTGAAGCCATTGTGCATATCTCCTTTACGGTTCGGAACAAAATTTCGTAGAAACGTCCCTGGCTTCTGTGGTCAGAATGCGGCCTAACGGGTGGCGCGTCAGCGGCGAGCAGAGCGAGCGAAGCGAGCGGTCCGAGCGCAAGCGAGGACTGCGAGTCCGTTGCACGCGCATGTTAGGCCGCGCCAACCTTCGCCCCTCGTTTTGGGGAACTGCCATCGCCCTCAGACCTCATTCTGTGCCGCCACACCTTTCAGCTCAGGAACCCGCCCGATGAAGTGCAAATGCGACTGCGAAGCCGATCACCGCCGCCAATCCCGCTTCGAGGCCCGCGAGCTCGCGAGCCTCCGGTATGAGGTCGTCCGTGATCATCGTCAGAAGAGCCCCTGCCGCGAACGCCTGAGCAATGGCGCCGGTAATCGTCACGAGCGAACCCACGAATGCGCCCAGCCCAGCCGCTACCGCCGAAATGCACAGGACGATGACCCACATGCCGAGGATCCGCCGGGTTGGGTAGTTGGGGTCTTTGCCCAGCACAGCCGCCGAGGCCATGCCTTCCGGCAGGTTGGAGACGATCACGGCAACCAGGAACGGCAGGCTGAGCCCAGCGCCGGCGGCTATCGAGATGCCGAGTATCAACGACTCAGGAATCCCGTCGAGCGCGGCCCCCATGAGTAGAGCCAGGCCGCGGCTACTCGCGCTCCCCGTTTTGTTGCGCCGTTCGAGGTACTTACTGCCCAGAAAGTACACGACGGCACCGGAGGCAAGCGCGGTCGCGAGGATCGCTCCGCTTTTCTTCCCGGATGCCTCGAGGACCAGCTCGAATGCCACGGCGCTAATGAGCGCGCCGGCGCCAAAGGCCGAAATGAGTCCCATGATCCGGTTGGACGGACGCCGCTTGACGGCGATCCACGCCCCGAGGATAAGGGGAAGCGCCGAGACCGCCCCGATCAGAATCCCGTAAATTACGTTTGACACACAAAATCTCCCCGTCGCATGCCTTTCGACCTCGCGCCGCAGATCCTGCAGCCGCCTAACGGGTGGCGCGTCAGCGGCGAGCAGAGCGAGCGAAGCGAGCGGCCCGAGCGAATGCGAGGGCTGCGAGTCCGCTGCACGCGCATGTTAGGCGTCACTCCCCGGCACTGCCTTCAACAGGCCTGAACTTTCCAGCAGGACCGTACTCGAACCGCCGAGTGAAGCCGGAGGGGTCGTGGTCGCCGTAACCACGAACCTGAAACAGGAGGGTGGATCGATCACGCCACTCGATCGCTTCAAAATACACGTGATGGTTCTGGGCGATCTGTGGAAGGATGCCTTTCGCCTTCTTCAAGGCCGCTGGGATGGAAACCGAATCCTTTGTCGCTTCTACAAAGTAGACCTGAATCGAGGAATAGTCACTGCCTTCCCAATCCGTCACGGACAACGCGGTGCTGTCTGGACTCCAAAGAACAGAAACATGCCGCGGGAAGGTAGCCAAGGGCCGCTGGATATTTGACTTCTTGTCCACCAGCGAAAGGCGGTGAGGCTTGTCATCGGTGGCTTCGGACCAAACTACCGCATACCGTCTTGTTGGATCAGGGGCCTCCCGAACGGTTCCTGGGAAGGCCACGGCCGAGGCCAGCCCGGCGATGCCGAAAAAGAGGCCCAATAGCGAGCTCACGCCACCTTCACTGCTTGAGTGACGCCTAACGGGTGACGCGTCAGCGGCGAGCGAGCGACCGAAGGGAGCGGCCCGAGCGCAGCGAGGG
>Ga0335082_10001390_pt1 | contig 25770 bp, 23 predicted proteins | sample Lox_Sample_41_FD_206718 | JGI IMG/M metagenome (GOLD analysis project Ga0335082, IMG submission 206718) | Soil microbial communities from Loxahatchee National Wildlife Refuge, Florida, United States - Lox_Sample_4.1 | ecosystem: Environmental > Terrestrial > Soil > Wetlands | place: USA... | reverse complement strand
CTCGTCCAACTCCTGGTGGCACACCTCCGCCGATACCATCGACAAATTGAGCGCGCACAGCTTTCAGGTGGTGGGCGACGTGGTGATGAGAACGCTGGAAACGCTGGACTGAGCGGCGACGGGGGGAACGGAAGGCGCCTAGGTCAGGCTGCACTCCACTTTGTTGACCTTCTCCGCGATCACTTCGAGAAGCCACGGAACGCTCATCAGCTTCTCGGTGAACGGAGAGGTCGTGGCGTCATCGAGGCGCTCGTGCGAACCGTGCAAACAGACGGAAAAGCCAAGCTTGTCGGCCACGTGGCAGCCCGCCTGAACGATCGCGGCGATCTCGAGATTCCGGGGCTCGACCGAACGCGAGGTGGCGCATTGCACCAGGTCGTCGGGCATGGACCAGTGCTGGAAGAGCGCCTCGGCGATCTGGAACGCGCTCGCTCCGAAGGTCTCGTTTTCGTGATCGATGAGGGAGCGGCCATCCTCCACTGCCATCTCCAGCGCACGCTGATAATGCTCCGGATACTCCGAGACCAGGGCGAGCTGCCCCATGCCGTGTAACAGCGCCGCGGTGTAGACGTGGTCCATGCGCGAGACGCAGTCGATCATGTGCTCGCACAGCAGCGCGGAAGCGAGGTTGTGACGCCAGCAGCGGCGGATCAGGTCTCCTCCGGGCGCGCGCGGCAGAAAGCGCCAGAGGCAGGCCGTGAAGACGATCATCTCGGTGCGGTCTCGGCCGATGATGGCCAGAGCATGCAGGATGCTCTTGATCTCGGCACGCAGATTGAAGACGGCCGAGTTAGAGAGCCGCAGGACTTCGCTGGAAATAGAAGGATCGGTGGTAATCAGACGGGCTAGATCGGAAAACGGGGCGTCTTCATTGATCAAGCGCATCAGACGGAGAGCGACCGGCGAAAAGGCGGCAAATCGCGACTGACTGGCCAAACGCTGGATGACCGGCGGACACTCCTGCGACACCGTGAGATTTGACGTCATCTCGCTCTTCCGTCATATCGAAGGAGACGGCGTTCAGTTAGAGGCTTTAGTCGGTTCCCGGTTCGGTACTATCGCTAATGGCTTCGCTGAACCCTGTCTCTGGTACTCGCGGCCGGCGAGTACTCCCAGTTATGTCAGAAATCCAGCCGGAAGAACCTGGCTGATAGAGAACGTGTAAAGGCCGCCCGCCACCACGATGAAGGTGGCCATTGCGGCGCGGGCGGGTTTCCGGCGGATCCATTCGGCTAAAGCCGACTTCATGGTGACGACGAAATCGTCGGTGGTCAGAAGGCGTTCCTGACAGGACTCACATAGAAGGTAGTGTTCCTCGAAGGATTTGCCCTGCAGCCGGTCCAGCACGCCAAGCGAATACAGCTCAATCAGGTCATCGTCGAACTTGTTGCATCCATTGGACATCATTCATCTGCGATCCGAACTCGCCGCATATTGGGCTTAGTGGCCAACCGGGGAACAACTTCTCACGAAAAGTGCGCCGAGCGCTTTCTGCTGCAGCTTCCGTTTACCAAGCTCGCCGAACCGCGCCTTGGCCCGGGACTTGAGAAGCCGGAACTGGGTTTCCGTCAGCTCCATTTCCCGGCAGATCTGCTCCTGACTTTGTTCGTGAAGGTAGAAGCGGACCAGAATCTCGCGATCCCTGCGGGAAAGCGATTCGAGGACCCGCTGCATCAGAGCGATGTTCTCCCGCAGTGCCAGGCTCTGCTCCGGATTCCAGGTGTGGTCCGCCAGGCGCGTATTGATGTCGATCTCGACCTCTTCGCGGCGGCTGTGCACCAGGTTGTCGATGTGGGCTGCTACCTGGCGGCGAACGATGGTGCGGACGAAGCCCATCAGGCGCTCCGGTTCTCGCAGGTCTCCACGGCGGATGGCCTGCACAACAATCAGGAAAGTATCGTGAACCCGGTCATCCAGTTCCTGCGGACCAAGTTGCCGGCAGAGATAGAAGCGGATGCCGCGCGCGAACACCCGATAGAGTTCTTCCATGGCGCCAGTGTCGCCACTGCGAATCCGCTCTACCAGGCCGGACCAGTTGTTCGGAGCTTCGTGGCTCCTGTCGGGGGATTCAGAGTCCACTACGTCACGGGTTTCGGGATCAGAAAGATCCACGGCAACAACTTGTTGCATGTTCTGCTCTCGTTTTTTAAACACACCACTGCCCTGCAGCATTTTCTGGCCGTCGAGGGTGGTGCAAGTCATGTCGGACGAATCCCCCTTGCGGTTGTCTGCTCCGGGGCCGCCCGTACTGTACTAGTAGTACTAAGTTGGAACTATAGAGATGCCACCAGGGTGAATTCTATAGCCCGCTCGGAAAAATCTGTGGAAAACGATGCAGATCGTTGATTCCGAGTCAGAAAAAATGAGCGAGAACTCGCGAGAGAAATGGCAGCCGCTCAGGCTTCGCTACAAGCAGCCGTCAGATTGTTTTTAAACTGCTAGTACTATGCCAGCCAGGCGAGGTTGGGTGCGGGGAAGCGACCAGATTCCTTGATCGAGAAGCGTACGGGTGGTATTCTGGGGTCGACGTGGATTGATTTAGGCTCCGGTGCAGTGGGAGCTGACTAATTGCAACCACGATAAAAAGTGCTAAAGGTGAGTCGGTCTTCGCAATTTCAGACCCCCGGCACCCCTGTAGCCGGGGGTTTTTTCTTGGACCGAATCGCCACGAAAGGAGTACCCCGTGAGCGCTTCGTCCATTTCCGGACCCATTCGCGGAACTGAGGGCGACCTCGTCTCCGTGCGTATTGCAATCGACCCAAGGCGTCTGGAGGATCTGCTGGAGACGCTGGCCACGGCGGAGTTTCCGGTGAACCCGCAGCTCTACCACCAGCACCGGCGCGTCGTCGTGGAGTTTCCGGCGTATGGGACGCAGGTAGAGCGCATCCGGCACCTCCTCGCGGGCGGCGGTTTCGAGGCCGCCTCGATGCGAGTGTGCGGGCCGCTGGATCCGGTGGAAGCCGAATAATCGCCCGGAATCGCCGCCGACAGGCTCGATATCATATACGTAGAGCTCGCCTCACTCGCATGTCAGACAAGAAGACCCCCGCGCTGAACAGTTGGCTCGAGGATGAGCTGTATCTCGAGTACCTTCACGACCGCAAGACCGTAGACGAGAGCTGGAAGCACGTCTTCGAGGGCAACGGCCACACCGCCGAGCCCGCAGTCAACGGCGAAATGCAAACCCTCGCTGCAGCGCCGGCCGCAACGGCGCCGGCGATCCGGCATCAGCCCGTTGAGGGCGAACAACTCACGCCCCTGCGCGGACCGGCGGCCCGCATCGCCGAGAACATGACGGCGAGCCTGACCATTCCCACGGCCACCTCGCAGCGCCAGATCCCGGTGAAGGCGATTGAGGAGAACCGGCGGGTGCTGAACGACTTCCGCGTGCTGAACGGGCGCGGCAAAGTCTCCTACACTCACCTGATCGGCTGGGCGGTGGTGCGCGCGCTGGAAAAGGTCCCGGCGATCAACCACGCGTTTGCGGCGGGCGATGGCGAGATCTTCCGCGCGGTCAGGCCAAAAGTCAACCTTGGGATAGCGGTGGATGTCGCCGGCAAGGACGGTTCGCGATCGCTCAAGGTGCCGAACCTGAAGGACGCGAATTCGATGACGTTCGCGCAGTATCTCGACGCCTTCGACGACATCGTGATGCGCGCGCGCACGGGCAAGCTGGCGTTGCCGGATTTCGAGGGCACTACAATCTCCCTCACGAATCCGGGCACCGTTGGAACTATTGCGTCGGTGCCGCGACTGATGCCGGGCCAGGGAGCGATCATCGCCACGGGCGCCATCGATTATCCGGCGGCATTCCGCGGCATGCCCGCCGAGCTGCTCAACAACCTGGGCGTCAGCAAGGTGATGACGGTGACCTGCACCTACGATCACCGCGTCATCCAGGGCGCCGAATCTGGCATGTTCCTGGCCCGCTTGCAGGAGCTGCTGGAGGGCGAAGACGACTTCTACGAGCAGATCTACGCCGATATCCACGTGCCCTTCAAGCCGGTGCGCTGGGAGGTAGACAAGCGCGAGAAGATTGCCGCTCCGGGTTTGTCGCGCGCCGACGAAGCAGCCAAACAGGCGGCGGTATTGCAACTGGTGCGCGTGTATCGCGTGCGCGGGCACCTGATGGCGCAGCTCGATCCGCTTTCGGTGGACCGGCCCTTCCATCCCGACCTCGATCCGGCCACCTACGGGCTCACCATCTGGGATCTGGACCGCGAGTTTCACACCGGGACTTTCGCCGCCAGCGCGCAGCGCAAATACGCCACCCTGCGCGAGATCCTGGAGATGCTGCGGCAGACCTACTGCGGCACGCTCACGTGCGAGTACATGCACATCCAGCATCCAGAGGAACGGCAGTGGCTGGAAGCGCACATGGAGCCGACCGGCAATCGCTGGCAGTTGCCGCCGGCCACGCGCGCGCGCGCGCTGAACCGGCTGATTGAAGCCGAGGAGTTCGAACACTTCCTGCAGAACCGTTTCGTGGGCCACAAGCGGTTCTCGATGGAAGGGTCGGAATCGGCCATGGTGATTCTGGACGAGGTGCTGGAACGCGCGGCCGATTCCGGCGTTCAGGAAGTGGTGATCGGCATGGCGCACCGCGGCCGCATCAACGTTCTGGCGAACGCGGTGGGCAAATCGCTGGTGCAGGTTTTCTCGGAGTTCGAGGGCAACGTCGATCCCGACAGCACCCAGGGTTCGGGCGACGTAAAGTACCATCTGGGTGCGACGGGCACGCGGCGTTCCGCCGAAGGCAACGAGCTGAGCGTTTCGGTGGCGTTCAACCCGAGCCATCTGGAGGCCGTCGATCCGGTGGTGGAAGGCATCGTGCGGCTGAAGCAGGACCGGCGCGGCGACCGCGAGCGCGAGCTGGTGGTGCCAATTCTGATCCACGGCGACGCCGCGTTTGCCGGGCAGGGCGTGGTGGCCGAGACGCTGAACCTCTCGCAGCTTGACGGCTATCACACGGGCGGCACGGTCCACATCGTCATCAACAATCAGATCGGGTTCACGACGAATCCGCAGGAATCGCGCTCGGCGACCTATTCCACCGACGTGGCCCGCATGGTGCAGGCACCGATTTTGCACGTGAACGGCGACGATGCCGAAGCATGCCTGAGAGCTGCGCAGCTTGCCTACGGATTCCGCCAGGCCTTCAAAAAGGACATTGTCATCGACATGGTCTGCTATCGCCGCCACGGGCACAACGAAGGCGACGACCCCAGCTACACGCAGCCGCTGTTGTACCGCAGGATCAAGGACCATCCCTCGGTGGCCGTGCTCTATTCGCAGCGTCTGGCGCGCGAGGGCGTGGTGAGCGCGGAGCGGGTGGCCGAGATGCGGTCCGAAGTTCCCGAGCGTCTCAACAGCATCTACGACGCCTCGCGAAAGCACACGGAGAAGTACCAGGGCGACGAGTTGAGCGCCATCGACGTTCCCGTGCCGCGCCAGCACACCGGTGTCTCCAGAGAGACGATCGAGCGGATTCTCACCGGGCTGGTGACGTTCCCGCCGAATTTCCACGTGCATCCGAAACTGAAGGGTTTTCTCGACAAACGCCGCGGCCTGCTCGATGGCGGCACCGCGGACTGGGCCACAGGCGAGGCGCTCGCGTTCGGCAGCCTGGCTCTGGAAGGCACGCCGGTGCGGCTGAGCGGTCAGGACAGCGCGCGCGGAACGTTCAGCCAGCGGCACCTCGAATACTACGACTACGAAGACGGCCACTCCTACATTCCGCTGCAGCATCTGGACCCGGCGCAGGCGTCGTTCGAGGTGGTGGACAGCTCATTGAGCGAATACGCCGTGATGGGCTTCGAGTTCGGCTACAGCGTCGGCGATCCGCAGCGGCTGGTGCTCTGGGAGGCGCAGTTCGGCGATTTCGCCAACGGCGCGCAGATCATGATTGACCAGTTCATCTCAAGCGCGGAATCGAAGTGGGGGCAGCCAAGCGGTATCGTGCTGCTGCTGCCGCACGGCTACGAGGGTCAGGGGCCGGAGCACTCCAGCGCGCGCATCGAGCGCTACCTGCAGCTCTGCGCCGAGAACAACATGCAGGTCTGCAACTGCAGCACGCCGGCGCAGTACTTCCACCTGCTGCGGCGGCAGATGTTCGGCGGCCCCGAGCACAGCGCGGTACGCAAGCCGCTGATCGTTTTTACGCCCAAGCGCGGGCTGCGCAATCCGCGGACGGTTTCGACCATCGACGATTTCACGACGGGCCAGTTCCGCGAGGTGCTGCCGGACGACAGCATTCCCGATCCGGCGAAGGTGCGGCGTGTGCTGATCTGCTCCGGCCAGATCTACTACGATCTGCTGACCGCGCGCGAGCAGCGCAAGGTGGACGACGTGGCCATTGTCAGGCTCGAGCAGATCTATCCCTTCCCCGCGGCCGAGATGAAGGAAGCGGTGTACCGCTTTCCAGCTACGGCCGAAGTGGTGTGGGTGCAGGAAGAGCCGCGCAACATGGGTCCATGGGAGTTCGTGCAGGACGTTATCGGCGCGGTGCTGGAGGGCAAGCGCCCACTGCGTTATCTGGGCCGCGTGGAATCGGCCAGTCCGGCTGCGGGCTCCATGAAACGCCACACCGAAGAACAGACCGACATCATCGAAGCGGCGTTCAATGCCGCGCCGGTCCTGAAGCTGCGGGGACGGAAGCGGCGATAGGATCTACCGCATCACCGTCTTCAACAGCGCGCTGACCCCGTTCCAGGTGATCTGCACACCAATGCAAACCAGGATGAACGACGACAGCCGGATAATGACGTTCATCGCCGATTCCCCCAGCGTGCGTCCGATGCGTTCAGCGAAGCGGTAGCTGAAATAGATGGAAGCCGCGATCAGGAATGAGCCGATCAGCATCCCCGCAATCAGAGGCCAGCGCCACTCCGCGCCCTCGGGCCGGTTCGCGCCCACGGTGATCGCAACCGTGATGGTGCCGGGCCCCACGGTCAACGGCAGCGTGAGCGGATAGAAGGCCTGGCGGGCGTAATCCTCTTCGCTGCAACCCGTGCCCGCTCCGTGATTCCCGGGACCGTTCGGCTGGCGCAGCAGCGACCAGCCCGTGGAGATCACCAGCAGCCCGCCGCCTACCTGCACCACCGGCAGCGAGATGCCGAAAAAGGCCAGCACGTGCGTGCCGATGAAGATTGCGCCGAGGATCAGCACCAGTCCGTTGATGGCGATCATGCGCGCCAGCGCTTTGCGGCCGCGATCCGAAAGGCCATCGGTGAGGGTGAGGAAGATGGGCGTGTTGCCGACCGGATTGACGATGGGAAACAGGACGCCAACGACAACCAGCGTGTACTTGAGGAGACCAGCCAGCGCGGGCGGCATCACCGCTCAGCTTACAGCAGCGCGGCGAATCTCGCGAATCTGTTCGGCGTGGCGCGCCGGATGCGCGATCAGGTACAACAGGCACTCGTAGCTGCTGGCGGGGCCGAGCATTGGATGGAAGCTGGCGAGTTGGCGAAGATCGGCGGAGCAGGATTCGACGTACTGGATGGTGCGCCCGCGCGCGGCCACGAACTGATCGATTGCTTCCGCGACGGTGGCGACCTTTCCGGGCGGGTGGGCGATTTCGGGCGCCACCAGCTTCTCGGCGCGGTTCCGCGCGGCCAAGCGGATGCTCTCCTCGCGATTCGGCAACGGCTCAGCGGAGGGTTGGCCGCGCGTGACCAGACGAAGCATCAGGCCCTCGGCGTGGGCGACGTGCTCGGCGAGTTGCAGGATGGTCCAGCCGTCCGGGCTGGCTTTGCGCGACGCCTCGGCTTCGGTGACGCTATCGAGCGAGGCGATGAACTCGGCCTGCGTTTCGCGAAGCTCCCGCAACAGCGACTGCCGGTCGGTTTCGTTCATGTTCACCTATCGGGCCAGCGGCGCCGCGAACTCCACGCCGCCCACTACTCCGCGCTTCGGCATGGCGACGCCCACCACTTCCTGATACAGCGTACTGGTCAGATTCGTGAACTGCAGGAAGGGTCGCACCCTGCCGTTCGGCCGCGCGAAGGAAGCATCCCAGATGGCGTACGGATCGCGCGCATAACGGTCGAGCACGCCGATGCGCGTGCGGCCCACCAGCCACGAGCGGATCGACCCCTGCCAGCCGATGACCGCGCTGTGAATGGGATAGTTGAATACGTACTTTGAGACCTCGCCGTTCAATCCGGCGCGATCGCCGGCGAGTCCCGTGTAGCCGACCTTGATCACTTCGTCGGCGCGCAGGCGCGCTTCCACGGAGCCCTCAAAGCCGGTGAAGACGAGGCTGTCGAAGTTCGTGGCCATGTACACGTTGGTCGCTGGGTCGAGGACGTAATCGATCAGGTCGGTGTCGCGGCGCTGGAAGACGGTGGCCGAGGCTTTGAAGCGGCGGCCGGCGAAGTAGTCGAGGCCGCCCTCGTAGTTCCACGATTTCTCTGGGCGCAGGTTGGCGTTGCCGAGATTCGCGGGGTCGTGATAGTAGAGGTCCGTATAGGACGGCAGGCGGAAGGCGCGGCTGGCGGAGGCGCGCGCCTTGAACCTCGCATTGATCCAGTAGCCCGCGGCCGCCGTGGGGCTCACCTGATTGCTGAGGCCGTCGTAGATGTCGTCGCGCAGGCCGAGGCTGAAGGAGAAGCGGCGCAGCGCACGCGTGTCCCAGCTCGCGTAGACGGCCTCGTGATTGCGCGCGTGCACGCCAAGGTTGCTGCTGTCGATGGATTCGTCGTAGTACTCGACGCCATAATGCAGCGTGCCGATGGGCAGCGCGTCGGTGCGTCGCAGCGCGCCTTCGTAGCTATCGAGCAGGTGGTTGTTGGTGTAGATCTGCGGGGCGTCGCGGAAGAGCACGAAAAGGTCCGTGTGGCGGCGGTAGGCGAAATCGGCCTCGGTGTTCCTGCCGAGCTCCTGGCGGATGGACGCGAACCAGCCTTTGGTGCGTTCCCAGGACGGGAAGTTGCCGTAGAACTGGTCCGCCCCGAAGGGCCGGTCGCTGAGCGAGAGCAGGATGTCGGTGAAGCCGAGCACGGTCTTCGCGTGGCTGATGGAGGCAAGCGCCAAGTCGCGGAAATCGCGGTCGGGGATGAAGCCGGTGGAGAAATCGCGCGCGCCGAAGAGCTGTTCGCTGAAGTGATCGTTGCCCAGCGAGACCGACCCGCTCTCCTCATTCACGCCGTAGTTGCCGAGCGCGCCGCGCACGCGGATTTCCGGGCTCTCCGACGGTTTGCGCGTCAGGATGTTCACCACGCCGCCCACCGCGTCGGAGCCGTATTCGGCCGAGCCCGACCCGTTGAGCACCTGCAGTTCCGCGACCGCGTCGAGCGGCAGCGGCAGATCCATGTTGTGGTGGCCGCTCTGCGCGTCATTGATGCGCATGCCATTCAGCAGCACCAGCGTCTGGCCGAAGGTGCCTCCGCGGATGGAGATGTCGGACTGGATCGTGTTCGGCGCGCGCTCCTGCAGGTCCACCGAGGAGTCCATCTTCAAGTAGTCGGCGAAGGAATCGTAGAGCAGGCGCTCGCCGCGCACTGTGAATACGTCCACGCTGCGGTCAGCTTCTTCCAGCGGGATCGGGTCGAAGGTCCCGGTGACCACAATGGTCTCTTTCTGCGGCGGAATCACCGGCTGGCCGGGGGGATTCGAGGTCTGCGCCGACGCTGAGTACACGATCAGTGCGAGGAATGCGTGCCGCCACATGGGAACCTCCAGAATAGCAGCGAGGTCAGAGACGATTGGCGCGCAACTCGGCGAGCGGATAATGCGTGCCGCGCCAGTCGATGCCGTCGTTCCGCAGGGTCACAACGGTGGATCGCAGCAGCACATAGGAGAAGGTAGCGGCGGCGAGCGGCAAGACGAGGGCGCACAACGGCGGGATCTTCATCTCGCTCACCGCGGCGATGAAGACAGCCAGCGAAAGCACCACCACCAGCGCGTTGAGCAGGCGCGCGGGGCCCGCGGTCAGGAACAGCGCCGCGAAGGGCCAGAGGCCGGCGATGACGGGCCCGGCTGCGGCGGCGAGGGCGGCTGGCACGCTGTATTCGAGGCCCGCGAACATGTTCTTGGTCAGGCCGCGAATCATGGCGCGAGCCGAATCATACCAGTCCACCGTGATCAGCCGGCCGCCAAAGACCAGATCCTGCCGTCCACCCCTGCCCTTGATCAGCTTGCCGAGCTTGATGTCGTCGTCGGGACGCATGGCGATGGGTTCATGCCCGCCGGCGCCGCGATAAGCCGCCGCACGCACCAGATTGAACGCGCCAATCCCGATATGATGGGCGCTCTTCGGGTCGCGTGCCTCCCAGGGCCTGGTGAAGAGGTTGAACAAGAGGCCGAACACTCCCAGCAGCGCGTTGAACAACATGCCGTGCGGCACGATGTTCGGCGCGATAGCCAGATGGTCGAGTTCGTGTTCGCCGGCGTATCGCATCGCGCGGCGCAGCACCGATGCATCCATCACCACGTCGGCATCGGAGAAGAGAATGAACTCGCCTGAGGCGCGGGAAGCGCCAATATGCAGCGCATGATTCTTCCCCAGCCAGCCGGGGGGCAGCCCCGTCACGTGCACTATGCGGAGGCGGCCGTCCTCGCTCGCCATGCGATCCAGAATCGCGCCGGTGCGGTCGGCGGAGCGGTCGTCCACCACGATGACCTCATAGTTCGGATAATCCTGACAGAGTACGGAAGTGAGCGCACGCTCCATGTGACGCTCTTCGTCGCGCGCGGCAATCACGACCGAAACCATCGGCGCGGATTCGGGCTCCAGCGGTCCGATGTCCGCCAGCCTCGCGATGATCCGGTTCCCCCGCCAAAGTTCCAGCGCCGCGGCGAGCGTGACGAGGAGCGTGCACGCGGCTACCACCGTTTCAAGAACCGCGAGCATAACCAACGACATGATAGCAACCGCCCCGTGGAACATTTCGTGCTAGCCTTGTTTTATTAAAGCGGTGCACAGATGATCGGCAGGCGATCATGCAATGGTGATTCTGGCGCGGGTTGTTGCGGATGCGGCGCTTGCACTGTTGAAACCCTGTGGATAAAACAGCGGAATCCGGCGTCGTGCGGCCCGTACCCGATAACGTAGACGTCGTAACAACGATGGCAGCACCCGACCTCGCACTCTCGAAGGGTCTACCCTCCAACATGGACGCCGAGCGCTTTGTCCTCGGTTCCATTCTGCTTGACGATTCGCGCTTCATCGAGACGGCCGGCGTGCTGGAGCCCGACGACTTCTCGCTCGAAAAGCACCGCCGCATCTTCCTGTGCATGGTGGAGCTTTTCGACCGCGGCGAGCGCATCGACCGCGTCACACTGGCCAACGAGCTCATGCGCAAGGGCCAGCTCGAGTCGGTGGACGGCCTCAGCTATCTGGTCTCCCTCGACGACGGCCTGCCGCACATCGCCAATCTCGAAAGCTACATCCGCATCGTCAAGGACAAGTCGCTGCTGCGGCGCATCATCTTCAGCTCGCAGAAGCTGATCGACCGCTGCCTGATCGGCGAGGACGACCCCAACGAGATTCTGGCCGGCGCCGAGGAGAGCCTGCTCAAGCTGGGCGATTCGCGCACCTCCGACGCGCTGGTCAACCCCGACACCATCATCCGGGAGTACGAAGGCGGGATCAACGCCTTTCTCGATCCGAGCAAGCGCATCAAGGGCCTTAGCACCGGCTATCTGAAGCTGGACGAGATGACCGGCGGCCTGCACCCGGGTGAGCTGATCATTCTGGCGGCGCGACCCTCGATGGGTAAAACAGCGCTGGCGTTGAACATCGGACAGCACATCGCGACCAACCCGCACGCGCGCGGCACGGTGGCGGTGTTCTCGCTGGAAATGTCTCGCGAGTCGCTGCTTACCCGTATGATTTGCGCGGGCGCGCGCGTGGACCAGCAGAAATTCCGCGCCGGCTACCTGAATCAGGATGAGCGCCGACAGTTGCAACTTTCCGCCAACGAGCTGGTGAAAGCGCCGTTGTTCATTGACGACAGCTCCGGCATCAACCTGATGGACATCCACGCCAAGCTGCGCCGCCTGCGTAGCGAGAGCGGTCTGGATCTGGTCATCATCGACTATCTGCAACTGATGACCGGCCGCGGCCGCTTCGAGAACCGCAACGCGGAAGTCAGCTCGCTGTCGCGCGGTCTAAAGCTGCTGGCCAAGGAGCTGAAGGTGCCCATGCTGGTGCTTTCGCAGCTCAGCCGCGCGCCGGAGACGCGCCAGGGCGATCACCGGCCCCAACTGAGCGACCTGCGCGAATCGGGCTCGATTGAGCAGGACGCCGACCTAGTGGCCTTCATCTTCCGTGAGGAAGTCTACAAACCGGACCGGGAAGACCTGAAGGGCCGGGCCGAACTGCTGGTGGCCAAGCAGCGCAACGGGCCGATTGGGCGGGTTAACCTGTTCTTTTTGAAGCACTGCACCAAGTTCGAAAACCCGGCCAGCGACATCGACATCGCCGAGACCGAATGATCGCCGCCTAACGGCTCCTGATTTCACTCGTCTGATCTTATGTGAAGCGGTTTTCATCCAACCCGATCGTCTTTGGCGGAATACTATTTCTCCTTGGGATTGTTGCATTTCCGGCAATCCGCCAGGAAGTGTGCCCGATCCGCTTCTGCCGTCTGCTGGAGAACTACCGCGCCGCAAAAAACGCGAACGCTCCCTTGAGTTTCAGGGAGCGAGTCGTGTACAGCCTCTCTCAGACCGAAGCCGCCGAGCAGCGGCAGTCCGCGCCTTCTATTTTTTTGCCGCCGGACGCTTTCTGACCGGAGCGTGATGCACCGGAGCTTCGGTTTTGCCGGTCCAGCCCTGAACCGCGGCTTTCTCGACGTTAAAGGTCACCATGAACGGGCTCGCGGTGTAGCTGTCCGGAATGCCCTGGAAGGTGATCTTCGTATCGCCCTCGGCCTTGCCAGGCAGCGGCGAATCCAGGATGACCGTGCAATCGGGCGTCTTGCCGTCAGCGATCGCCAGCACCAGCTTCTTCGGCTTCGTCTCCGGGTCGGCTGAGATCAGCACGCCGGTAAAGGCCGGGGTCTGCGCGCCCTTCATATTGCTGCTGAAGTAACTGTCGCCGTCAGCGCCGGTCAGGGCGGTGCGGATGTTCAGCCAGAGCGCCAGGCTGGGGTTCTGCTTGGCCAGATCCTGCTCCTGCTGAATCTTCTCGCGGGCGATGTCATCCGCGCTCTTGATCTTGAAATCGGCCGGCGGAAGAACGGAAGCCTTAGCCGCGCTCAGCACGTCCTCGATGCCCTCGTTGCTGCCGTGGTAGGAGGTGTAAACCTTCTCGAAGTACGTGCGCACCTGCTTGCGGCCTTCCGGCGCCAGAGCACCAGGTCCGTCGTAGGCAGCCGCGCGCGCGAACTGAAACAGCGCCGCTACCTGCTTGGCCGGGTCCTTTTCCGCCAGAATCACCGAGCCCAGCCAGTAGGAAACCTGGCCGGAAGCGGGGTTCAGATTGAGGCTCTTAGTGAACTCGTCTTCCGCCTTCAGGTTGTCCTTGCGCTGCATATCGATCCAGCCCAGCGTCTCGCGCGCCAGCGCTTCCACCTGGTTCCGTGCCTTCTTCCACTCTTCGGCGCTTGCCTGCGGCGGCTTCTTGTCGTCGGCGAACTGGGTGTCCAGCGCAGCGATCAGACCGTTAGCGCCCTTCTCGCTGTCGTCCAGCGCGCCCGGGGAGTTGTCGGCAACCTGCAAAGTGAGCAGTGTGACGTAGTAGAGCCCGGTGAAGTCCTTCGGATTATCGGCCACCAGTTTCTTCGCGGAGGCAATGGCTTCCTTGGGGCGGTTGAGGCCGACATAGGTAGTCAGAAACAGCGTCTCCCGCTCCGACTTGAAGTCCGTGTTGGCGTACTTCGTCGTCCACTGGTTGAGGAGTTCCAGTTTCTTCTGCGCATCTTTCGCCGTAGTGATGCTGTTGTACAGATCGTACTCTTCGCGGTCTTTCCAGTTCTTCTGAGCGGCCTGAGCCTGGGCCGGTGGGGCCGGCGAGCCCGCTGCGAGAACCAGGGCTGGTGAGACGAGGCTCACAATCCCGCACGCCACGACAGCCAGTCGTAATGTCCTCATTTTCACTAAACTGTGCCTCCCGATCATCATCGTGTTCGTCGCCGACTCTTGCGGCGCAGTCGAGCCGATCCAGTTCCCGTAACAGCTTGTCTCAATGCAATGCGGAGTATACCGAATCGCGACGAAGGCTCGCAACCGCTTGCATGCCGGATCTTTCACACAGCAGTCTATCAAAGCTTTGGATGTCGGAGACAAGGAAGTTGTTCCCATCCCGTGAAAGTACCTCAACCCAGGTAAAACAGGCTCAGGCGGGGCAGTCCGGCGTCCTCCAGGAGCCGCCGTTCCAGGTACTGTTTTTCCAGCATGGCCACCTGCGGAGCGCTCATTTTGCCGCGGTAGGGCCTGAGTTGCTGGTCCAGCTCCCGGAGGGCGCGGAACAGGGCCTCCTCGGTCTGGCGGGTGCGGGCGATGGCGATCATTTTCTCTTCCAGAGCGGTCAAACGCTGCTCCATCTGCTCGAGATCGGCGTACAGCTCAGCGGCTTCTGCATGCAGTTTCCGGAGTCCGGCGGCGATTTCCTCGTAGCCATCGAGACCCTCCAGAGTGCGCGCATTGTCCTCCAGATACGATCTCAAAGCCTCCAAAGGGAACGGAGGGGCCGTTTCCTGACGCTTCGCCCGCGCCTGGGCGGTGCCGGCCATTTCCTCCGCCTCGGCCATCACGGCCTGGGAGCAATATGCCAGGCCGTTCACCATTTGCGTGCGGTTTTTCCGGGTCCGCCATTTCTCGAAGGCTGCGTCGATGCCGCGCAGCACCGCTTCCAGAGGTACACCGGCGTTCTTCCAGGCTTCGATCAGGGCCCAGTCGAGCGGCGAGACCAGAAACATCCCCGTGCCGCGGGCGCGCTGGAAGTGCTCCTCGATTTCGGTGAAGTAATTGAAGTAGTTCGAGGGCCAGTCGCGTTCTTCGCTCACGGGCGTTGGCTGCGCTCCCAGGCGATGCGCAGACCCTCGAGGGTCAGGTCGTCGTCGATGTGCTGGAGGTGCTTCGAGGCCGCGAAGATCAGGCCTGCCTGGCCGCCCGTGGCGACGGTTTTCGTTTCCGGGCCGAGCTCCGCGATCATCTTCTCCAGCACGCCGTCGATCAGCGAGATGTAGCCCCAGTAGAGGCCGGACTGGATGCTGCCGACAGTGTTGGTGCCGATCAGCCTGCCGGGGTCGCGCAACTCCACCATGGGCAACCGCGCTGTGCGCGCGAACAGCGCTCCGGTAGAGATTCCAATGCCCGGGAAGATGAGGCCGCCCAGGTATTCCGCCCGTGCCGAGATCGCATCGAAGGTGATAGCAGTGCCCAGATCGACCACCACGCACGGACCGCCGTACTTCTGGAACGCCGCCAGGCTGTTGACGATGCGGTCGGCGCCCACCTCGCGCGGATTCTCGTAGCAGATGTGGAGGCCGGTGTCGGTATCCTCGCCGATGAACAGGGGCTGCAGGCGAAAGTACCTTTCGGCCATTTCCGCCAGCGGCGTTCGAATGGGCGGCACCACCGAGGATATGGCGATGCCGGTGATGCCGGCCTTATCGATGTGAGACATGGCCAGCAGGTTGAGGATCAGGATGCCCCACTCGTCGGCCGTCTGGTCATGAATGGTGCGCAGACGCCAGCGCGCGGCGATCTGCGAATCGGCGAAGACACCGATGGTGATGTTAGTGTTGCCTGCGTCGAGAGCGAGCAGCATCAGGCCGGCCGAACGCCTCCGGCTACGATTGTATGCTCTTTGCCGCGATCGTCGCGGACCTTGAGAAAGCCGCCGGCGGTGAGGCCCGCCGTGACGCCGGCGATCGTTTCGCCTTCCGTGATTTCGACCCTGACGCGGCGCCCTGTGACATAGCTGGATGCCTCTGTGAACACGCGCAGGATCGGCTCGCGGCCTTCCCGCGCGAGCAGAGCGCACCACTCGTCGATCTTCGGCAGCACGCGGATCAGGAGCTGTTCGCGCGATTGGGGACGCCCGGTCAGCAGGCGCAACGAGGTCGCGATGGCGGCGATGTCGTCCGGCAGATCGGTCTGGTTCACGTTGATGCCGATGCCGGCGACCACCGCGCCTGCCTCCATGTGGGTGAGAATGCCGGCCACCTTGCGATCAGCCACCAGCAGGTCGTTGGGCCAGCGGAGATCGCAGGCCACGCCGGTCGTGTCGAGTATCGCCTCGCGAACAGCGAGCCCGAGCGCGAGCGTGACCAGCGGCGTGTCGGCCACGGTGAAAGGGAATCGCAGGATGACCGTGAAGTAGAGACCTGCGCCCGATTCGGAATACCAGCGGCGCCCGAAGCGGCCCTGCCCGGCGGTCTGCTCCTCGGCTCCGATTACAGTGCCCGACTCCGCGCCGGCGGCGGCCAGTTCCGCAGCCTCGTGCATCGTGGAACCGATGGAGGCGTGCCAGCGGATATCGCGGCCCGGCAGCGCGGCGCGTACGGCGGCAAGATCGAAGATCACACCAGCTCCAGGCGGAAGTTGATGTCGACCGCGCTCGCCGAGTGCGTGATCGCGCCGACGGAAATGAAATCGGCCCCGGTCTCCGCATATGCGCGGGCCGTTTCGAGCGTGACGCCGCCGGAAAGCTCTACCGTGGCGCGGCCACCCACCACGCGAATCCACTCGGCAGCTTCCTCCGGCGTCAGATTGTCCAGAAGCAGATGCTTCGCGCCGCAGGCGAGCGCCTCATCCAGTTCCTCCCGCGTGCGCACTTCGATCTCCGCCGGCATGCCCGCATCCTGCACGGCTTTGAGCGCCGCCCGCACGCCGCCTGCCGCCACGATGTGGTTGTTCTTGATGAGCACCGCGTCGTAGAGGCCGATGCGATGGTTGGTTGCGCCGCCCGCCGCCGCGGCCATCTTCTCCAGGCGCCGCAGTCCCGGAGTCGTCTTGCGCGTGTCCAGAACCTGGCATTTCGTGCCTTCCATGGAGCTTACGTACCAGGAAGCCAGCGTCGCGATGCCGCTCAGCCTCTGCATGAAGTTCAGGGCGACGCGTTCGCAGGTGAGCAGGGTGCGGGCCGGCCCGCGCACGTCCGCGATCTTCACGCCCGCGATCAGGTTCGAGCCGCTCAGCCGGTGGATCTCGATGCTCTCCACGCCGCCCTGCGCTTCGTAGATGAGCGGAAGCAGCTCCACGCCCGCCAGCACCATCGGCTCGCGCGCGAAAAATGCGCCGGTTGCTCTGCGGTCCCGTGCGACCGTCAGCTCGGTGGTGATGTCGCCCGAACCGATGTCTTCGTCCAGAGCGCGATGCACCAGCTCCCGAATCGACTTGTGCGAAACGTCAAAGGACATCGAGTGCGGCCTGGGCCCTGGTGAGCTGGGCCTCGTATCCGGCGCGCTTCTCGCGCATGCCAGCGACGATGTGCTCCGGTTTGCGGCTGAGCGAGGTCTGATCGGCGAACTGCGCGTCGATTCCCGCGATCAGCTTGCGCACCTGCGCGATTTCTTTCTCCAGCCGCGCGCGTGTGGCCGACCTGTCGGCCTCCGGCAACTGGAACGCCAGCTTCAGCGATTCGCCGGGCTTCAGCGTCAGGCTCACGTTGCCCAGCTTTTCGATGATCGCCTGCTCCCGCTCGGCGACCGCCAGCGCGTCCGGCGCGCATTCCAGCGTGCCCCGCAGATGCTGCTTCTTGTCCAGCTTCTGATCGGCTCGCAGATTGCGAACCTCGGTCACCATGCGCTGGAAGAGCTGCATGTCGGCTTCGGGACTCTCGCCCAGCTCGATGTCGCCATCGCCCGACGGATAGGAGGCCAGGGCGATCGATTCGCCTGACGGATCCAGCCGGCGCCACAGCTCCTCCGTGATGAACGGAATCAGTGGGTGCAGGAACCGCAAAATGCAACTGAACGAGTACAGCAGGTTCCGCCAGTCCTCATCGAGGCCTGTGTCCTCGGCCAGCCGCAACTTCTTAACCTCCAGATACCAGTCGCAGAACTCGTCCCAGAAGAGGTGCCAGAGCTCCTGCGCGACCTCGTTGTAGCGATGCTGCTCGAACAGCGAGGCGACGCTGGCGGCCGTCTGGTTGATGCGGCTGAACATCCAGCGGTCTTCCATCGTCTCGGGCTCCACCGGATCGGCCAGACACGGGGCATCGCCCAGTTCGGCGATGCCGCTGCGCTCCATGTTCAGGAAGATCAGCCGCGCCGCGTTCCACAGCTTGTTGGCGAAGTTGCGCGCCGTAGTGAGGCGGTCTTCGGTGTAGACGATGTCGGTCCCAGCACCCGTGCCCATCAGAAGCGACATGCGCACCGCGTCGGTGCCGTACTTCTCGTTGATATCCAGCGGGTCGATAGTGTTGCCGCGCGTCTTGGACATCTTCTTCTTGTCCTTGTCGCGCACAAGGCCGTGCATGTGCACTTCGCGGAACGGCACGTCGCCGGTCAGCTCGATGCCCATCATCATCATGCGCGCCACCCAGAAAAAGATGATGTCGTAGGCGGTGATGAGCACCGACGTCGGGTAGTACTTTTTCAGATCTTCGGTTTGCTTGGGCCAGCCGAGCGTGGAGAACGGCCACAGGCCTGAGCTGAACCACGTATCCAGCACATCGGTGTCCTGCGTGAGCTCGTGCGAGCCGCAGTGCGAGCATTTTGCCGGCGCGGTGCGGGCGACGGTGATTTCGTGGCACACGCCGCAGTGCCACGCCGGGACGCGATGGCCCCACCAGAGCTGGCGCGAGATGCACCAGTCGCGGATGTTGCGCATCCAGTTGAAGAACGTCGCGTTCCAGTTCTCCGGGACGAAGCGGATGCGCCCATCCTCCACGGCGGCGATCACCTTCTCGGCCAGCGGCTTTGTGCGCACGAACCACTGCGTCGAAACCAGCGGCTCCACAATGGTCTTGCAGCGGTCGCACTTGCTGATGGCGACCGTGTATGCCGCCACCTTCTCCAGCAACCCCAGCTTCTCCAGATCGGCGACGATGCGTTTGCGCGCTTCGAAGCGGTCGAGTCCGGCGTACCCCCCCGCATCGGCGGTCATCGTGCCGTTCTCGTCGATCACCTTCACGTGCGGCAGATTGTGCCGCTTGCCGGCTTCCAGATCGTTCGGGTCGTGCGCCGGCGTCACCTTCACCACGCCCGAGCCGAACTCGGGATCGGCCAGATCGTCGAGGATGATCGGGATCTCGCGATTCATCAGCGGCAGCGTCACTGTGCGTCCGTGCAGGTCCTTGTAGCGCACATCGCGAGCGTTGATGGCCACCGCGGTATCGCCCAGCATCGTCTCCGGCCGCGTGGTCGCCACCGTGAGGAAACGGTCGGTACCGTTCACCGGATAGCGGATGTGCCACAGGCTGCCCTCGGTGTCCTCGTGGATCGTCTCCAGGTCGGACAGTGCGGTGTGGCAGCGCGGGCACCAGTTCACCATGTAGGTGCCGCGATAGATCAGTCCGCGCTCGTGCATGCGCACGAAAGCCTCGGTGACAGCGGCGGAAAGCTCGGGCGAAAGCGTAAAGCGCTCGCGTGTCCAGTCGACGCTGTCGCCGATGGACTTCATCTGCTCCGTGATGCGCCCGCCGTACTGGCGTTTCCACTCCCACACGCGCTCGACGAACTTCTCGCGCCCCAGATCGTGCCGGGTGACACCGTCCTCGGCCAGCTTGCGCTCCACCACCATCTGCGTGGCGATACCGGCGTGATCCGTCCCCGGCAGCCACAGCGTGTTGTCGCCGCGCATGCGATGCCAGCGCGTGGCGGCGTCCATGATGGTGTGGTCCAGCATGTGGCCCATGTGCAGCGAGCCGGTTACGTTGGGCGGCGGAATGACCATGGAGAATACCGGACCGGGACGATGAACGTCGGCCCGGAACAGGTTCTGTTCGATCCACCACTGCGCCCACACCGGCTCAAAACGCCGGGGCTCGTACACTTTGTCTGGCTGTTGCATCGGTTGGGAGGGAAGAATTTCAGTTTAGCAGGGGGGAGGGAGAGCAGACTCGCGCCCTAATGGTTTCTGACTTCGATGGTGCGTACGTCCGGAGAGTACAACGTCAACACGATCCCTGCGCCGATTTCCGAGACGGCTCTTAGCGTCTCAGGAGGAAGCTTCAGCCTGAACGAAAGCGGTCGCATCGCCGCCTGCACGCCAATATTGAAGTCACGGGTTCTGGCCTTGTTCCAGAGCAGCCGTTCCGGAGCTGGCAGCTTCGCGATCAGGGCGCAGAAGCGGCGAATACCCGTATCTGCGGTCCCACGAAATGCAGGTAATTCGACGTGGGCGTGATAAGTTCGCTTCGCGCGCCCGAGGTGGAGGACAAAGACGTTTGGCCGCAGAGCGCTCACAATGGGCTGAAGATCCCATCTGGAATGAATATCAAGATCGACATTTATGAAGTGAGTTGTCGAATCAGGCCTTCTGTACGGCCGACTGACACGAACGGAGGGCTTCGGTGGTTTCACGCTGCATCCTCCAGTGTTATGTTCAGCCGCTTCCCCAGCCGCAGAAACGCCGCTTCCAACTGATCCAACCTCGACGCGTGACGCAGGTCGAGCAGGCGGTCGATCTGCGGTAGATGGCAGTTCAGACGGCGTGCGAGTTCCGCTTTGCCGACACCCAGCGCACGCATTCGCCGGTACAGTTCAACCTTGGCCTCGCTCAGTGCCGGGAGCACGATTGACTTACGCCCGCGCTTAATCGAACCCGGATAGGGAATCTCGTCGCGATCCTCGATTATGGCGATCAGCATCGTTTCCAGGGCGTCCACCGCGCGCGCCAGAGCTTCCTGCTCGTCATCACCGTAGGTGTGCACGTTCGGGAAATTGGGGAATGCAACCAGAACTCGTCCGTCTTCCTTCGTCAGAGTCACCGGATATCGCATGATCGCCTCATTTCAGACCGAGCGCCTTCTTAATCCCGAGCACGGTGCCCTTCGGCAGTTCGTGATTCTTGCCGTGCATCGGCAACACGGTCTTACGGCTGCCGAGTCGCACCAGCAGATGGCCGCCCTTGCCGGACTCGAAGCTGCAGCCCTGGCGTTCCAGCCACCGCTTCAGCTCCGCGCTGGTCATGCCAATACATAACACATCTGTTGCGTTGAATGCAACACATGTGTTGATTCGAGCGCGCCCCCTACGCCTTCCCCACCGCCGCGTCCAGCGACGCGACGTCGCAGATGTGGTCGGACCAGGTTACCGCTTCGGCGTAGAGGTCGGCCACCGCGCCCGCTTCCACATCCAGCAGCTCGCTCAACGCCAGCACTGTGTCCCATTCCGCGTTCTCCCACGCCAGCACCAGCTTGAACACGCGGTACAGCCGTGACGATTCGTCGGCGGTGCCCAGCAGCGCCTCACGCACGTCCGTCACCAGCCCCAGGCCCGACACCACATCCGCCATTGGGCATTCCAGCACCGTGTCGAACAGCGAGAGCAGGCCCATCAGGAACATCTCGGAGCTGCGGCTCGCCAGCCGCGTGCGCGCGCTCAGAAGCTCACAGAATCGCCCGCGGATCACCGCCGCGACAATCAGCGCGTTGGGTTTCCCCTCGGCCAGACTCGCCAGGCCGAGCAAACCGAGCCAGCGGCGCAATTCGGCTTCGCCCAGCAGTGAAAGGGCATGGCGCACCGACTGGATCGGGCTGGTCCAGTTGAACAGCGCCGAGTTCAGGTAGCGCAGCAGGCGATATGTCAGCGGCGGGTCGTGCTTGAAAAGCCGTTCGAGCTGGGCGTAGTTCAGATCGCTTTGAGTAAGCTCGTTGAGAATCTGGACGTACGTCGATTTCTGGGAGGAAACCCGATTCGCCGTCAGAATTGCCGGCCGCTCGAAGTAATAGCCCTGAAAATACGAATACCCAAGCTGGCAAGCCCGTTTGTACTCGTCCGCCGTCTCCACCTTTTCGGCTACCAGACGCGCCTTCGAATGCCGGAAATCCGACGCGATCCGTTCCTGCTGCGCCCGGCTTGTCTGCCGGAAGTCCACTTTGATGATGTCCGCCAGAGGAGCCAGCGGACGAATCAGCTCAGTGGCCGAGACATCGTCCAGGGCGAGCTGGTACCCCAGCCGCTTCAGTTCGTGGCAGCGCGACACCACCGCGTCGTCCATCTGCACCGTTTCCAGTATCTCCACAACGACGCTGCGCGCCGGCAGCATCGTGGGGACGTCACCCAAAAGCAATTCGCGGTTGAAGTTGACGAACGCGAACCCATTGCCCACGAGCTTGGCAAGGCCCACGGTCATGAGCCAGTTGGCAATCACCTCGGTGGTCGCCGCCGATCCGTCGCCGCCGTCATAAGCATTCCGGGTGCTCGACCGGTACAAAAGCTCGTACCCATAAATCCGGCGATTGGACCCCAGAATGGGCTGGCGGGCGATAAAAACATGCACCGGAAGCTCCGGCCGAGCGCACGTTTCCGCGTCCCGCGCTTCCGACGGTGTTTCTACACTCACGTTCTTTGCGACCCTCAATGGATCTATCGGATTCCGGGAGGGTTAACTTGAGATTTCCGGAGAAACGTAAGCGCCATTACAATCCGGCTAGTGTGCCTGTCCTGGCACCTCTGTTGAAGAGCTCTTCGAATATCGCCGGACAAAATAGGTAAAGCCCAGCGCATCCAGACGCGCGCGGAAAGTGGACACGGAGCCATCCGGTATGGGACCCACCAGGACGCGCTGAACCGACGGGCCGACGCCTGGCACTACGATCGCCTGGATTCCCCTGGCGTGAAGCCCTCTGGCGATGGCGTCGGCGATTCCCGGCACACCGGACATCACCTGGATATAGAGCGCGCCGTCCACGGGGTCAGCGTTCTTCCACTCGGATGGAGCAGGCGCGGCCGCAGCAGCAGCGGGAGCCGGTGTCGCCGGACAGGGTACCGGCCTAAGGGTGAGCGGCGCGGAAGCCGGCGCAGTTGCCGGTGGCGGCGAAACGTGAGCAGGTACAGATGGGCGAGGGGCTGCTCGTCCAACAATGTAGGATAAACTACAGAGTATGCCGGCCGCGAAGATCGCAACCACAAAGACCGCGGCAAGCTGCCTCGGCCCCAGAACGATGGCGAAGCCGCCATTCGGCGATTCCGGCTCTTCCGTGATCGACAGCGGTGTCTCCACGTCTGTCAATATACCGACAATCGCGCGGCATGGCACACATCGACGGAACCTGGTGTATCATTTGACCGTTTGCGTTATTGGCTGATTCCCATATGAAAACCATTGCTGCGTCTATCCTGCTTATCGCATCCGCCGCGTTCGTTGCGGCTCAGAATACTCCGGCGGCGGCGCCCGCCACCCCCACCGTCGACCAGGTGATCTCGCACTACGTCGACGCCCTTGGCGGCAAGGCTGCCATCGAGAAGTGCACCACGACTTACTCCAAAGGAACGTTCGAGGTTCCCGACTTCGGCGTCTCCGGCCCCTTTGAACAGTACGAAAAGGCCGGTGACAAGACTTTCATGACCATCGATATCGCCGGCTTTGGCACGGTGCGGCGCGGTTTCGACGGCAAGACTGCCTGGGCCGACGATCCGCAGGCCGGCCTGCGTGACCTGGCCGGTGATGAAGCTGCTCAGGCGAAGCGCGCCGCCTACTACAACTCCCCACTGCGGATGAAGGACATTTATCCCGATCTTGCCGTGAAGGGCAGCGACAAAGTGAATGGCAAGGACGCCTGGGTCCTCGAAGGCACCAACGGCGGCTCCAAGGAGCGAATGTACTTCGATACCGAGTCCGGCCTGCTGGTTCGCGAAGACGGAGAAGTGACCACGCCCGACGGCAGCAAGGGCACATCGGTCACCTACATCCAGGACTACAAGCCCGTCGACGGTGTCCAGGAACCCTTCACCATCACCAACTCCGGCCCGCAGATGAGCTTCAACGTCAAGCGGGATTCGGTCACGCACAACGTCGCTATTGACGACGCCAAGTTTGCCAAACCCGCTCCGGAGGCGCCGGCACCTGCCCCATCTCCCGCGCCGGTGCCCGCTCCGGCTGAGGGCACGCCAGCGAAGTAATGCGCCTTCCGGTTCGCGCCTTCAGTGCCCTTTTGTCGATTCCGCTCGCCTCCGTTTGCCTCGCGCAGACGGAGGCGCCCACCGTGGATGACGTCCTCAACCACTACATCCGCGCGCTCGGCGGCAAGGCGGCCATCCAGAAGCTGATGTCGCGCATCGGCAAAGGCACGATCACCATCGCCGGCGCCGGACTCGAAGGCACCGTCACCTCCTGGCTGATGTCCCCCAATAAGCTGCTGGTGGCGATCGAGCTGCCTGGCGTCGGGAAAATGCGCCAGGGATTCGATGGCTCCCTCGGCTGGAGTGAAGACCCCCGCACTGGCCTGCGCGTTATTACCGGGCCTGAACTCGATGATCTCCGCCGCACCGCCGTTCTCGACCGGGCTCTACACATGAAGGATGTCTACCCGGGTCTCGCGGTGAAGGAGAAGACCACGCTCGATAGTAAGGAAGCCTGGGTGTTGGAAACCACCCTCGATCCCTGGACCTACCGGATGTTCTTCGATGTCGCCTCCGGACTCATGATCCGATTCGAAATGGAACAGCCGCTCGATTCCGGCGGCAAGTCCACCGTCGTCCTCGTCCCCGACGACTATCGCCCGGTGGCCGGCGTCATGGTGCCTTATTCGGTGAGCGAATCGAGCGCGTCTGTGAGCTGGGTCGAAAGATTCACCGAGATCACGCCCAACCTGATGATCGACCCGTCGATCTTCGACCGCCCGCCGCAGGCCGCCACGCCCGATGCGGACCATTGAGTTCGCGCTCGTCTTCTTCGGCCTCCCGGCCCTGTTTGCCTTCACGCGTCATCGCATTCCCGCGCTGCCCGCGCTGTGGTTGTTTTTCGCCGTCTGCCTTGTGGCTTTATTGCGCGATCCCTCGTTCGACCGGCGTCAACTCTGGAATGCGGCCGCGATCCGCGGTCGCGCGCTGAGTATTCTCGTACCGTTCGTAGTAGCCGCTGTTGTGCTACTGCTCGCCGTCCGGCACTTCGCGCCCGGCCTATTTCTCAGCCTTCCGCGAACCAACCCCATCCTGTGGGCCGCGATCATGGTTCTCTACCCCGTTCTCTCCGTCTATCCGCAAACGATCATCTACCGGGCCTTTCTCTTTCATCGCTACCGACCCCTGTTCGGCGGCGGCCTTGGTGTCGCGATCGCCAGCGCCGTCGCCTTCGGATTCCTGCACGTGGTGTTTCGAAACGGCTGGGCCATCGGCCTCTCCGCGCTCGCCGGAGGCCTCTTCGCATGGCGCTACCTTCAAACCGGCTCAGTCTTCGTGTCCGCTTTCGAGCACGCCCTCTACGGCTGTTTGATCTTCACCGCAGGCCTCGGCCGTTTCTTCTATCACGGGGCCGTCCGGCGATTCTGACTCCAGTGGATTCAATCCCGTCTTTCCTGTACAATCCCTCTTAGTTCGAGGCCGAAACGAAACGCGAGGAACGCCCCGACAGCGGTGTTCCCGACCGAGCCGGACTCATCCCCCGGATATTACTTGACGCAAAGGAATCCCATGAAGAAGACGCCCCCCGCCAAACCGCGCGTCGTGAAGAAGCCGCGCGTGGCCAGGAAATCAGCCGCGCCCGCCTACAAGATCGCCGCCGTGCCCGTCGCCAGGCGCGTGAAAGATCTGCTTTCGCGAATGACGCTCGAGGAAAAAGCAGCGCAGATGCTCTGCGTGTGGCAGTCGAAGGCGCAGACGCTGGTGGATGAACAAGGCAACTTCGATCTGAAGAAGGCGAAGGCCGCGTTTAAGAAGGGTCACGGCATGGGACAGGTGGGTCGCCCGAGCGATGCCGGCGGCGGAC